>Ga0116226_10000456_pt1 | contig 34768 bp, 32 predicted proteins | sample S1TSphfallax_FD_89692 | JGI IMG/M metagenome (GOLD analysis project Ga0116226, IMG submission 89692) | Host-associated microbial communities from peat moss isolated from Minnesota, USA - S1T2_Fa - Sphagnum fallax MG | ecosystem: Host-associated > Plants > Peat moss > Unclassified | place: USA...
ACTGAGGCGCGATGGAAATTCAAATATGGATCGCGCGCGCGGCCACGCCAAGAGCGGCTTCTTTGACCGCTTCGGCCAGCCCGGGATGGGCGTGGCTGGTACGCGCCAGATCCTCGGCGGCGGCATGGAATTCCATGCCGAGCACCACTTCACCGATCAGATCGCCCGCCGCCGGCCCGATGATATGGCAGCCCAGCACCTCGTCGGTAGTGGCGTCGGCGAGGATCTTCACAAAGCCGTCCATATCGCCATTGGCGCGCGCCCGGCCATTGGCGCTGAAGGGGAATTTGCCGACCTTGTAGGCGACGCCATCGGCCTTGAGCTGTTCTTCGGTCCGGCCGACATTGGCGACTTCCGGCCAGGTATAGACGACGCCGGGAATGGCGTTGTAGTTCACATGACCGGCCTGGCCGGCCAGGATCTCGGCCAGCGCCACGCCCTCTTCCTCGGCCTTGTGAGCCAGCATCGATCCGCCGATCACGTCGCCAATCGCATAAATGCCAGGGATATTGGTCTGGAAATGGCCGTCGACCGGAATGAAGCCGCGCTTGTCGGTGGTGACGCCGATCTCAGCCAGGCCAAGATTATCGGTGTAGGGGCGCCGGCCGATGGCGACCAGCACGACATCGGCGGTCAATTCCAAGGGGGCGCCGCCCGCCGCCGGTTCAAGAGTCAGGGTCACGTCGGTCTTGCCGAGTTTGGCGGCAGTGACCTTGGCGCTGAGCCTAAATTCAAGCCCCTGCTTCTCAAAGAGCCGTTGCGCCTGTTTCGAGATCTCACCATCCGAGAGCGGCAGCACGCGGTCGAGATATTCGACCACCGTTACCTTGGCGCCAAGGCGATTCCACACCGAGCTCATTTCCAGACCGATCACACCGGCGCCGATCACCACCAGATGTTTCGGCACTGAGGTCAATTCCAACGCGCCGGTCGAGGAGACGATCTGCTTTTCGTCGATGGTGACGCCGGGCAGCGGCGTAACGTCAGAGCCGGTCGCGATGACGATATGTTTGGCGGTGATTGTATCCGTGCCCACCGAGACCTTACCCGCCGCAGTGATCCGCGCCTCGCCGACGATATAGGTCACCTTGTTCTTGCGGAACAGGAATTCGACGCCCTTGGTGTTATCTGCGACGACCTTGGCTTTCCGCGCCATCATGGTTGGCAGATCAAAACTGAGCTCACCGATGGTGATGCCGTGATCAGCGAAATGGATCTTGGCATCCTCGTAATGATGCGATGACTGCAGCAGGGCCTTGGACGGAATGCAGCCGACATTGAGACAGGTCCCGCCGGGGGGGCCGCGGCGGTCGATACAGGCGGTGCTGAGACCGAGTTGCGCCGCGCGGATCGCCGCGACATAGCCGCCCGGACCGGCGCCGATCACCACGACGTCAAAGGAACTGTCAGCCATCTTGCGCCTCTAAATCAGTCATTACATGTCGAGCAGAATGCGCTGCGGATCCTCGATACATTCCTTGACACGCACCAGGAAGGACACCGCCTCTCGGCCGTCAATCACGCGGTGATCATAGGAAAGCGCCAGATACATCATCGGTCGCGCTTCGATCTTGCCGTCCGGCATTACCATCGGCCGCGGCATGGTCTTATGCATGCCGAGGATGCCCGATTGCGGTGGGTTCAGAATTGGCGTGCTCATCAGCGAGCCATAGACGCCGCCATTGGAAATTGTGAAGGTGCCGCCGGCCATCTCGTCCATGGACAATTTGCCGTCGCGGGCCTTCTTGCCATAGTCGGAAATAGTCTTCTCGACCTCGGCGAAGGACAAATGATCGCAATCCCGTACGACAGGAACGACCAGACCGTTCGGCGTGCCGACAGCGACCCCGATATCGTAAAAATTCTTATAAACCAGCTCATCGCCGTCGATCTCGGCATTGACCGCCGGCCATTCCTTCAGCGCCGTGACGCAGGCTTTGACGAAGAAGGACATGAAGCCGAGCTTCACGCCATGCTTCTTCTCGAACCCGTCCTTGTAAAGGGCGCGGGCCGCGTTCAGCGTCGTCATGTCGACCTCGTTGAAGGTGGTAAGCATGGCGGCAGTATTTTGGGCTTCCTTCAACCGCTCGGCGATCCGCTTCCTGAGCCGCGTCATCGTGACCCGCTGCTCGCGGGGATCCTCGGCGCGCGGCGCACGGGCAACCGGAGCGGTCGTCACGACGGGTGGAGGAGACGCCAGAGTGGCGAGTACATCGCCCTTGGTGATACGGCCGTCTTTGCCGGTGCCGGGGACGTTGGTGAGATTATTCTCAGTCATCAGTTTGGCGGCCGAGGGTGCGGCAATCGATTGGGCGGTTGCTGGCTTCGCCACAGGCGTGGCTGCGACCGGTGCGGCCACCGGGGTGGCCGGCTTGGCCGCAGCGTCGGCACCCCCGATGGCGCCCAACACCGCGCCGACCGCGACATTGGCGCCAGCCGGCGCGAGAATATCGCTGAGAATGCCGGCCACGGGGGCGGGCACCTCGACGGTGACCTTGTCGGTTTCCAGTTCAACCAGACGCTCGTCGGCGGCAACCGTGTCCCCAACCTGTTTGAACCATTTTGCGACGGTCGCTTCCGACACGGATTCGCCGAGCGCCGGGACAACAATATTTGTGCTCATAGTCAAATCCTTGATCGGTTAGGCAGATTTGGCCTGTCGCGGGTCTTGCACTTTGCTCAATTTGCTGGCGCGCGAGAAGGGCTCGGGCAGGCTTTTCACATCGGCGACCAGTGCCTGTTCGACCAGCAAGGCCTGTTCCGCGACATGGTTCTTGTGCGATCCGGTGGCTGGCGCCGCCGAGGACTGGCGCCCCACATAATAGGCCAGCCCGGTCGGATGGTCGGTATGGTCAAGGATGTAATGCAGCCGGCGATCGACAAACATCCAAGGACCCATATTGGCGGATTCTTCCTGGCACCAGACAATCTCGGCCGACGGATAGCGCGCCAATTGGGTGGTCAGGGTTTCTTTCGGCCAGGGATAGAGCTGCTCGATGCGGATGATCGCCACATCATTGATGCCGCGTTTGGCGCGCTCCTCGAACAGATCATAATAGACCTTGCCTGAACACAGCACGACGCGGCTGATCTTGGCGTCAGCGACCAGCTTTTCCGTCTCGGGCATCACCCGGCGGAAGCGCGAGCCCGGGCCGAAATCGGCGAGCGGGCTGACCGCCAGACGGTGCCGCAACAGGGATTTCGGCGTCATCACCACCAGCGGCTTGCGATAATTGCGCCGCATCTGCCGGCGCAGTGCGTGGAAGTAGTTGGCCGGCGTGGTGAAGTTGCAGACTTGCCAATTGTCCTCGGCGCAGGCTTGCAGATAGCGTTCCCAGCGCGCCGAGCTATGTTCCGGACCCTGGCCTTCCATGCCGTGCGGCAGCAGCATCACAAGACCGGACATGCGCAGCCACTTGGACTCGCCCGAGGAAATGAACTGATCGATCACGACCTGGGCGCCATTGGCGAAATCGCCGAATTGCGCCTCCCAAAGCGTCAGGGTGGTCGGCTCCGCCAGCGAATAACCATATTCGAAGCCCAGCACGCCCTCTTCCGACAGCAGGGAATCGATCACCTCATAATGGGCCTGTCCATCCTTGACGTGATTGAGCGGCACATAACGGGCTTCGGTCTCCTGGTCATTGAGCACCGAATGGCGCTGCGAGAAGGTGCCGCGGCCGCAATCCTGTCCGGACAGCCGCAGTCGAGTCCCCTCAGCCAGCAACGTCCCGAAAGCCAGAGCCTCGCCGGTCGCCCAGTCGATCCCCTGTCCGCTTTCCATCATCTGCCGTTTGGCGTCGAGCTGGCGCTGGATCTTCTTGTTGAGATTGAAATCGGCGGGGACGCTGGTCAGTGCGCTACCGACCTGCTGCAGCAAGTCGAGTGAAACATCGGTATTTTCGTCGCGCATCTCTTCTTCGTCGGTCAGCGCGCCGAGGCCGGCCCATTTCCCCTCCAGCCAGTCGGCCTTGTTGACCTTGTAGCTTTTCGATGCCTGGAAATCATCCTCGAGTCGGGCCTGAAAATCACTGCCGATCCGATCGGTCTGCTCGCGGGTCAAAACCCCCTCCGCGATCAGCTGATCGGCGTAGATCTGCCGCGTGGTCGGATGGGCGGCGATCACCCGATACATCAGCGGTTGGGTGAAAGCCGGCTCGTCGCCCTCATTATGACCATGGCGGCGATAACACACCATGTCGAGCACGACATCCGCCTTGAATTCCTGGCGATATTCCATGGCGATCCGCGCCGCATGCACCACCGCTTCGACATCGTCGCCATTGACGTGCAAGATCGGCGCCTGAACCATCTTGGCGACGTCGGTGCAATAGGGACCGGAGCGCGAGAAGCGCGGGGTGGTCGTGAAACCGATCTGATTATTGATCACCAGATGGACGGTGCCGCCGGTGCTGTAGCCTTCGAGCTGGCTCATGGCGAAACACTCCATCACCACGCCTTGGCCGGCGAAGGCGGCATCGCCATGGATCAAGAGCGCCATGACCGAACTCTTTGATTGGTCGCCGCGCTGTTGCAATTTCGCGCGCACTTTGCCAAGCACGACCGGATTTCCGATCTCCAGGTGCGACGGATTGGCTGTCAGGGAGAGATGCACCGTGACACCGTCAAATTCCCGATCAGCCGAGGTACCGAGATGATATTTCACGTCGCCTGATCCCTGGACATCTTCCGGTGTCGCCGGATTGCCCTGGAATTCCGAGAAGAGCGCCGAATAGGGCTTCTTCATCACGTTGGTGAGTACATTCAGCCGGCCGCGATGGGCCATGCCCAGCACAACCTCGCGCAAGCCCAATTGGCTGCCACGCTTCAATATCTGTTCGATGGCCGGAATCAGCGCTTCGCCGCCCTCGAGACCGAAGCGCTTGGTCCCGGTATATTTCATCTGCAGGAATTTTTCGAAACCCTCGGCCTCCGACAGCCGCTCAAAAATCGCCTGTTTGCCGCGTTCGGTGAAGGCCGCCTGGTTGCGATCACTCTCGATCCGCCGTTGGATCCAGGCCTTCTGATCGGGGTCCTGGATATGCATGAATTCGACGCCGACGGTGCCGCAATAGGTTTGCTGCAGGGCGGCGACGATGTCGCGCAAGGGCGCGCTTTCCATACCGAGCACATTATTGATGAAGATCGGCCGGTCGAGATCGGCTTCGGTGAAGCCATAGGAGTGATAGTCGAGCTCGGGATGCTGCACCCGGGGCTGCAGAGCCAACGGATCCAGCGTCGCCTGCAAATGACCGCGCACTCGATAGGAGCGGATCAGCATCAGTGCGCGGATCGAGTCGAGCGCAGCCCGGCGGATTTCGTCCGCAGCGGCCACCGGGGCCGACTTGGCCGTCGCGACGACCGCGGCCGGCTTTCGTGAACCACTCTCGGCTTCGTCGAGGGCGACGCCGACAATCCTATTGGGATGCCTGTTCCAGCTGGCGCCTTTCAGTTCGGCGACCACCGTGCGGCCATCATCATTGAGGCCGCCGAAAAATTCGGCCCAACTCGGATCGACCGATCCAGGATTTTCACTATAGCGGGCATAAAGTTCCGAGACGTAGGTCGCGTTGGCGCCCGTTAGAAAAGAGGCCTGGCTCATGACACGAAACGGCACGGATCTTCTCCGCGCCCCCTTCTTGAGGGACCGCCCGGAGATCGGGCGCCCCTCTCTAAATAACAAATAGTCGTTAAAATTCCCATTACGAGCCGGTTCAGCGCCCCAACAGCTTGACCATCGTGCTGCCCAGGCTGGCCGGGCTGTCGGCGACGGTGATGCCGGCGCTTTTCATCGCTTCCATCTTGTCGCCCGCGCCACCCTTGCCGCCCGAGATGATGGCGCCGGCGTGGCCCATGCGGCGTCCGGCCGGCGCGGTGACGCCGGCGATGAAGCCGACGACGGGTTTTTTGACTTTCGACCGCTTCAATAAATCAGCCCCATCTTCCTCGGCATTACCGCCGATTTCCCCGATCATGATGATCGCCTGGGTCTCGTCATCAGCGAGGAACATTTCCAGCGCGTCGACGAAATTGGTGCCGTTGATCGGATCGCCGCCGATGCCGATACAGGTGGTCTGGCCGAGACCCGCCGCTGTCGTCTGCGCCACCGCCTCATAGGTCAGGGTGCCCGAGCGCGAGACGATGCCGATCTTGCCGCGCAGATGGATATGGCCCGGCATGATGCCGATCTTGCATTCACCGGGCGTGATCACGCCGGGGCAATTGGGGCCGATCAGACGGGTCTTCGATCCGGCCAGCGCTCGCTTGACGGCCAGCATGTCCAGCACTGGAATGCCTTCGGTGATGCAGACCGCCAATGCGATCTCGGCGTCGACCGCCTCCAGGATGGCATCGGCAGCGAAGGGCGGCGGAACATAGATCACCGTCGCATCACAACCGGTCCTCGCCTTGGCCTCGGCAACCGTATTGAACACCGGCAGATCGAGATGCTGAGTCCCGCCCTTGCCCGGCGTCACGCCGCCGACCATCTTGGTGCCATAGGCAATGGCCTGCTCGGAGTGGAAGGTGCCCTGTGCCCCCGTGAAGCCCTGGCAGATGACTTTGGTGTCTTTATGGACGAGAACGGCCATTATGCAGCCTCCTTGACGGCCTTGACGACCTTTTCGGCGGCGTCGGCCAGATTGTCGGCGGCGATGATCGGCAAGCCGGATTGCGCCATGATCTTCTTGCCGAGCTCGACATTGGTGCCCTCGAGGCGCACGACGAGGGGCACATTCAAGCTGACCTCGCGGGCCGCGGCCACCACACCCTCGGCGATCACATCGCAGCGCATGATGCCGCCGAAGATATTGACCAGAATGCCTTCTACATTGGGGTCGGACAGAATGAGCTTGAAGGCGGTGGTGACCCGCTCCTTGGTGGCGCCGCCACCGACATCAAGGAAGTTGGCCGGCTCCGAGCCATAGAGCTTGATGATGTCCATGGTCGCCATGGCCAAGCCGGCGCCATTGACCATGCAGCCGATCTTGCCGTCGAGCTTGACGTAATTGAGGCTGTGGCGCGCTGCTTCCAGCTCGCTCGGGTCTTCTTCCGACTCGTCGCGCAGCTCTTCGATATCCTTGTGGCGAAACAGCGCGTTGTCGTCAAAATTGACCTTGGCGTCGAGGGCGATGATCTCGCCGCTGCCGGTCACCACCAGCGGATTGATCTCCACGATGGAACAATCGAGGTCGACGAACGCCTTGTAGAGCGCACCGATGAATTTGACCGCGACATTGACCTGCTTGCCTTCCAGCCCAAGGCCGAAGGCGATTTCGCGGCCATGATATTGCTGGAAGCCGGCGACCGGATCGATCGCCACCTTGAGGATTTTTTCCGGGCTGTGCGCCGCCACTTCCTCGATCTCCATGCCGCCCTCGGTCGAGGCCATGATGGTGACGCGCGAGGTGGCGCGGTCGATCAGCATGCCGAGATAAAGCTCGCGCTTGATGTCGCAGCCTTCCTCGATATAGACGCGCTTGACCTCCTTGCCGGCCGGACCGGTCTGGTGCGTGACCAGGATCTGGCCGAGCATATTTTTGGTATTGTCGCGCACCGCCTCGACGGTCTTGACGACGCGGACGCCGCCGCCTTCGCTCTCATGGCCGATGAATTTACCCTTGCCGCGCCCGCCGGCATGGATCTGCGATTTGACCACCCAGACCGGGCCGCCTAATTCCTTGGCGATATTTTCGGCCTCCGCAGCGGTGTAGGCGACCCCGCCCTTCAAGGTGGCGACGCCATATTTCGCCAGCAGGAGCTTGGCTTGATATTCATGGATGTTCATGGTGGGAACTCTCCCCTAGATCTGGATCCCCGCCTGCGCGAGGACGACCAGCGCGAACGCGCCGGTCATTTGGGCATCAATTCTTTCGATTTTTCGATCAGCACCTTGACCGAATCGATGGATTTGGCGAATTCCGCCTTCTCACTGTCATTAAGTTCGATCTCGACGATCTTCTCCACGCCGCCTGCGCCCAGCACCACCGGCACGCCGACATAAATGCCCGTCAGGCCATAGGCGCCATCGACCCAAGCGGCGACCGGCAGGACCCGGCGCTTATCCTTGAGGTAGGACTCCGCCATGGTGATGGCCGCCGCCGCCGGCGCATAGAAGGCCGAACCAGTTTTCAACAGACCGACGATTTCGGCGCCGCCATCCCTGGTGCGCTGGACGATTTGGTCCAGCTTTTCCTGGCTGGTCCAGCCAGCCTTGACCAGGTCGGGCAGAGGAATGCCGGCGACGGTCGAATAGCGGGTCAGCGGCACCATCGTGTCGCCATGGCCGCCGAGCACGAAGGCGGTGACGTCTTCAACCGAGACCTTGAATTCTTCGGCCAGGAAATAGCGGAAACGCGCCGAATCCAGTACGCCGGCCATGCCGACCACCTTGTTGTGCGGCAGGCCCGAGGCCTCGCGCAGCACCCAGACCATGGCGTCGAGCGGGTTGGTGATGCAGATGACGAAGGCGTCGGGGGCATATTGCTTGATTCCAGCGCCGACCTGGGTCATCACTCCGGCATTGATGCCGATCAGATCGTCGCGGCTCATCCCGGGCTTGCGCGGAATACCGGCAGTGACGATGATCACGTCGGCGCCCTCGATCACGTCATAGGAGCTGCCGCCGCTATACTGCGCATTGACGCCTTCGATCGGGGTCGACTCGGCGATATCGAGCGCCTTGCCTTGCGGGATGCCATCGGCGATATCGAACAGGACGACGTCGCCCAGTTCCTTCAAGCCGATCAGATGAGCCAGGGTTCCGCCGATATTGCCGGAGCCGATGAGTGCGATCTTTTTACGGGCCGTCTTTTCGTGAACCATGGGGGGCGCCTCTCGATGGGAGGTGAGACAACAGTGGAAGGGCGGCAATTTCCTAGACCTTTTCAGCCCTCAGAGCAAGGGGGCGATCAAGGGGTCGCCCCGCGCTGCGTGCATAGCAGTGCTCAATCGGTCCGGACCGCGGCGCTTAAGGCAGATGCGGCTGGGACAGATATTCGGTCGATTGCATCTCCATCAGCCGGCTGACCGTCCGGTGAAACTCGAAGGAACCGTCGCCCGCCGGATAGAGTTGTTCCGGCGGTGCCTCGGCCGACAAGACCAAGGTGACCTTATGTTCATAGAGCGCGTCGATCAGCGTGACGAATCGCTTGGCGACATCGCGATTATCCGGTGACAAGCAGGGAACGCCGCTCAGGATCACCGCGTGATAATGGGTGGCGAGCGCCAGATAGTCGGCCGGGCCTAAATTATCGCCGCAGAGTTCCGAGAAATCGAACCACGCCACACCGTCGGCCGCGCGGGGCACTGCCCAGCGACGTCCCAGGACAGTGATACTCTCGCGGCGCGCGCTGAGGCCATTGGTCAAACGGTCGAAGGTCGCTCTGATCTTGTCGTGGCTCGACTCGATCGGGGAAAAAAACACCTGCACTCCCTTCTTGCGGCCCAACCGGTAGTCCTTGCGGCTATCGAGCTCAAGCAGATCCAGTCGGTCTTTCAGAAGCGAGATGAAGGGCAGAAACCGGTCACGCTGCAGGCCATCTTTGTAAAGATCGTCCGGCGAGCGGTTCGAGGTGGTGACCACCACCACCCCCAATGCGAATAAGGCCTGAAACAGGCGTGCCAGGATCATCGCATCGGCAATATCGGTCACCTGAAATTCATCGAAGCAGAGCAGCCAGGATTGATGGGCGATATCCCGCGCCAGATGGGGAATTTGCGCCTCGCGGTCGCCATCCATCTGCTGCTGCCAGGAGAAAATCGCGGCATGCACCTCCTGCATGAAGGCATGAAAATGGACGCGTCGCTTGGCCTCGACCGGGGCGGATTCGAAGAACAGATCCATCAGCATGGATTTGCCGCGCCCCACCTCGCCGAAAATATACAGACCCTGCTTGGCGATGGTCGACTCGGAATCACCCGGCCGCCATTGCAATTGTCTTGGCGAGCGATGCCCGAACCCGAAGCGCGCCAGCCAACCTTGCTCGCCCTGATCGGGACGATAACTGACCAGCGCCCGGGTCAGGCTCTCCAACTTTTCCACCGCCATCGCCTGGGCGCTGTCGGCCCCGAGCGCGCCCGAGGCCAGCAAGGCGCGGTAACTTTGTAAAGGTCCTGACATCAGCCGTCCGCGGTGATCTTTCCGATCAGCTCGGCCAGCACCCCATCGGCCTTGTCGTTATCGACCTGACAGGTACCGGCGGCCTCATGGCCGCCGCCGCCATAGGTCAGGGCCAGGGCCCCGATGTCGGTCTTGGAGGTACGGTTGAGGATCGATTTTCCGATGGCGAAGACCGTATTCTGCCGCTTCACGCCCCAAAGCGCATGGATCGAGATATTCGTCTCGGGAAACAGGGCATAGGGCATGAAGCGATTGCCGACATAAATGATCTCTTCCTTGCGCATCTCCAGCACCAGCAGGTTTTTGTGAACGCTGCCGCAGCGCCGCAATTGCTCCTTGAACATTTCCTCATGCTCGAAATAGAGCTCAACCCGTTCGCGGACGTCCGGCAGATTGAGGATCTGTTCGACCGTATGGTCATGACAATAATCAATCAGGTCCATCATCAACTGATAGTTCGAGACCCGGAATTCGCGAAAACGGCCCAAACCGGTGCGGGCATCCATGAGGAAATTGAGCAGGGGCCAACCGGTTGGCGTCAGGATCTCGGCACGGGAAAATTGCGCCGCATCGGCCTGATCGACGGCGATCATCATATCGTCGAAGCTCGCGCCGAATGCCTGCCGGCCGCCATAATAATTATAGACGACGCGGGCGGCGGACGGCGCCTCGGCATCGAGGATATGATTGCTCCTAGCACCGACCCGGAGGCTTTCCGAATGATGATGATCGAAGGCCAGATGGACGCCATCGACATAGGGAAGATTGGTGGTGATGTCGCGATCGGTAATGCCGATCACGCCATCCTGCATGTCTTTTGGATGAACGAATTTGATATCGTCGATCATAGCGAGGTGCTTCAAGAGCACGGCACAGACCAGCCCATCGAAATCGCTTCGCGTGACCAGACGATATTTCGGCTCGGACGACATGTAGCTTCCCTTCAAACGGCCTTGCGCTTCTGCCGTCATCGGCGGCGGCGCCAGCATAGTCCGCTGCGGCCCGGTCGACAACAGGCGGGCGCTCGGGTAAGTTGACGTTGTGATGACAGATCTGATCCGTCCGATTTTCCTGCTGGCGCTGCTCGCCCTGGCCTCCTGCGCCGCGGAGAAGCCCTTTGTGATGACTGATTACCGCTATCACCAGCGCGGCATCGTGCAAGCCTGTTTCAATGAGGAAAACGGCACTCTGCAGCAAGCGACCCAATTGGCGGAGACCGTCTGCAGCCAGTTCGACCGCACGGCGAAATTGCAGCTTTTGCAGCCCTATCAGTGCAGTTGGGCGGCACCGACCTTGGCGACCTACTCCTGCGTGGCGCGGCCGGGCGAGACGCCGCTGCCCATTTTGCTGCATAATGCGCCGATGCGGCATGATACTCCGTTGCCGCCCTGGTAAAGTTTCAGCCTGGCAACCGACGACGCGGATAATCTTGCAATAGCGGCCCGAACGACCTATCCATGCCGCACTGCAGCAAATCGGACCCATAATGTCTCTTTCTTCTCTCAGCCGGCTGCGCGCCGTGCCCATGTCGTTTACGGAATTCGTCGCGCTGATGGCGGCCACCATGGCGATCTATGCGCTGGCGATTGACGCCATGTTGCCGGCCCTGCCAGCGATCGGGCGCGGTTTTTTGGTCACCAACGACAACCAGTTGCAATGGGTGGTGACGCTCTACGTCGCCGGCGGTGGTCTCGGTCAGCTGTTTTACGGGCCGCTGTCGGATCGTTTGGGACGTCGTCCGGTGCTGCTGTTCGGGCTATTCCTCTATGTCGGCCTCTCCCTGCTCGCCGCCTTCGCGACCAGCCTTTCGATGCTGCTTGGCTTACGCGTAACCCAAGGTCTGGCGGCCTCTGTCGCGAGTGTGCTGCCGCGTTCGATCGTGCGCGATCGTCATGCCGGGGCGCAAATGGCCAAGGTCATGTCGATCACTTTCATCGTCTTTCTGATCGTCCCGGTCTTGGCGCCGACTGTTGGTCAGGCGCTGCTGCTGATTCTGCCATGGCAGGGGATCTTCGGCTTTCTCGCCGTCTTTGCCTGCGTTGTGGCGCTGTGGATCGCGCTGCGGCTGCCGGAAACCATGCATCCCGACCATCGCCGCCCCCTCAGCGCCGGCCACATGCTGGCGGCCACTGGCAAAGTTCTGCGGGAGCCGACCTCGATCTTCTACACGCTTGCCACCACCGCCATGATGGGGTCGTTGATGGCCTATATCAGCACCTTGCCGCAGATTTTCTCGGTCTATTTCCAGCGACCAACCCTGATGCCGCTCATTTTCGCCCTTTGTGCCGGCACCATGGCGCTGAGCGCGTTCTTCAATGTCCGTTTCGTCGAGCGGGTCGGCATGCGGGGTGTGTCCCACCGCGCCCTGATTGCCTTTGTGCTGATTTCGGCGCTGCACAGCGCCGTCGCCTATAGCGGCTATGAGACCCTGGTCACCTTCACCCTTCTGCAGGCTTTGACCATGGGGTGCTTCGGTCTGGCGGGGTCCAATTTTAACGCCATCGCCATGCATCATATGGCAGCCATCGCCGGCAGCGCTGCCTCGGTGCAAGGGTTCATCACCATGATCGGCGGCGCGCTGTTAGGCTCATTGATCGGCCATCAATGGAGCGGCACCGTGACCTTCCTGCCGGCGGGAAGCTGTGTTTGCGGTGTCATCGCTCTCGGCTTGGTCGCTATTGCCGAGAAGGGGCATCTTTTCCGCAAGGAAAAAACTCTTTCGGTTCCGATCGCCTGAGAACGACAACCCCCCTGTTCACCCAAGCCGATCGACCTTTCAGAGCCGCCGTTCCGCCATCTTTTCCTTGATACTGGCGATCGCCTTGGCCGGATTGAGGCCCTTTGGGCAGGTCGTCGTGCAATTCATGATGGTATGGCAGCGATAAAGGCGGAAGGGGTCCTCGAGCGCGTCCAGCCTTTCGCCCGTGTGGTCGTCCCGCGAGTCATTGATCCAGCGCGCCGCCTGCAGCAGGACGGCCGGGCCGAGATAGCGGTCGCCATTCCACCAATAGCTCGGGCAGGACGTCTGGCAGCAGAAGCACAGGATACATTCCCAAAGACCATCCAGTTTCGCGCGGTCCTCCGGGCTCTGCAGCACCTCGGAATCGGGCGGCGGCGGGGTCTCAGACTGTATCCAGGGCTCGATTGACGCCAATTGGGCGTAGGGCACCGACAGATCGGGGACCAGATCTTTGATGACCGGCATATGTGGCAGCGGATAGATCTTCACCTCGCCCTTGATGTCGGCGATCGGCTTCAGGCAGGCCAGCGTGTTGCCGCCATCGATATTCATGGCGCAGGAGCCGCAAATGCCCTCGCGGCAGGAGCGCCGAAAGGTCAGGCCGGCATCGACCTCGTTCTTGATCTTGATGATGGCGTCGAGCACCATCGGTCCGCACTCGTCGAGATCGATCTCATAGTGATCGGTGCGCGGATTTTCGTCCGTGTCCGGATCATAGCGATAGATGCTAAAGGTCTTGACCCGCTTGGCGCCTTCGGGTGCCTTGTGCGTCTTGCCGGGCTTGACCTTGGACTTGGCGGGCAGGGCGAATTCGACCATGTGTAATCCCCGATCTTAATAAACGCGCGCCTTGGGCGCGATATACTCGACCTCGTCGGTCAATGTGTAGGTATGGACCGGCCGGTAGGACATCGCGACCTGACCCTTCTCATCGATCCAGGCCAGGCTGTGCTTCATCCACACCGCGTCGTCGCGATTGGGATAATCCTCCTGGGCGTGAGCCCCGCGGCTTTCCTTGCGGGCTTCGGCCGAGACGATGGTCGCCTTGGCGCAGGCCAGCAGATTTTCCAGCTCCATCGCCTCGACCAGATCGGAATTCCAGATCATCGAGCGATCTTCGATCTTGAGGTCATGCACCATTTCGGCGGCGTCATAGAGCTTGGCGACACCCTCGGCCAGGGTCTTGTCGGTGCGAAACACCGCGGCATCATTCTGCATGACCTTCTGGATAGCGAGGCGCACTTCGGCGGTGCGATGGGATCCATTGGCATGGCGCAGACGATCCAGGCGGGCGACGGCGAAATCGCCGGCATCCTTGGGCAAAGGCTGATGGGTGGTGCCCGGCGTCACGATCTCCTTGGCGCGGATCGCGGCGGCGCGGCCGAACACCACCAGATCGAGCAACGAATTGGTGCCCAGACGATTGGCGCCATGCACCGAGACGCAGGCCGCTTCGCCGATCGCCATCAGCCCGTCAATATGGGCGTCGGGATCGCCGGCGGTCGGGCGCAACACCTCACCATGCAGCGTGGTCGGAATGCCGCCCATATTATAGTGAACCGTCGGCAGCACCGGGATCGGCTCTTTGGTGACATCGACGCCGGCAAAGATCCTGGCGGTTTCGGAAATTCCAGGAAGACGCAATTTCAGCGTATCAGCGCCGAGATGCTCGAGATGCAGATGGATATGATCCTTGTTCTTGCCGACCCCACGGCCTTCGCGGATTTCCATGGTCATGGCGCGCGACACCACGTCCCTGGACGCGAGATCCTTGGCGGTGGGAGCATAACGCTCCATGAAGCGTTCGCCGGCGGAATTGGTCAGATAGCCGCCTTCGCCGCGGGCGCCCTCGGTGATCAGGCAGCCCGAGCCATAGATGCCAGTCGGATGAAATTGCACGAATTCCATATCCTGCAGCGGAAGACCGGCACGCGCCGCCATGCCATGGCCGTCGCCGGTGCAGGTGTGGGCCGAGGTGCAGGAGAAATAGGCGCGGCCATAACCGCCAGAGGCCAACACTGTCAGATGGGCGCGGAAGCGATGCAGCGTCCCATCCGCGAGGTTCAGGGCCACGACGCCACGGCAATTTCCCTTCTCGTCCATAATCAGGTCGATCGACACATATTCGACGAAGAACTCGACCTGATGCTTCAGGCATTGCTGATAAAGCGTGTGCAGAATGGCATGGCCGGTACTGTCGGCGGCGGCGCAGGCGCGCTGCACCGGTGCTTCGCCGAAATTGCGCATATGGCCGCCGAACGGGCGCTGATAGATCTTGCCGTCCTCGGTGCGCGAGAAGGGCACGCCGAAATGCTCCAGCTCATAGACCGCCGGCACGGCTTCGCGGCACATATATTCGATCGCATCCTGGTCGCCCAGCCAATCGGCGCCCTTGACCGTGTCATACATGTGCCAGCGCCAATTATCCTCGGCCATGTTGCCGAGTGCGGCGCCGATTCCGCCCTGGGCCGCGACCGTATGGCTACGGGTCGGGAAGACCTTGGTGACGCAAGCGGTCTTCAGCCCGGCGGCGCCCATGCCAAGGGTTGCCCGCAGACCCGCGCCACCGGCGCCGACCACGAGAACGTCATAGCTATGATCAATGAATTTGTAGGCGGTCATAAAATCAACCTCCAATCAGGGCGATGCGCAGCACGGCGACTGCCGCGAATACGCCCAGCAGCAGGCTGGTCATCTTCACCAGGACCAGCGCCATCACACGCGCGGCGCGGTCGTGAATGTAATCCTCAATCACGACTTGGACGCCGAGCTGGGCATGGAGGAAGACGCAAAACACCAGAAGAAGCATGAGAGTGCTATTGCCGGGAATCGCCAGCCAAGCCTGGAAATGCTCATAGTGGCTGCCGGCCAGACTGATCACGGAAGCGATGAACCAGATCGACAAGGGTATCAAGGCGACCGCCGTCAGACGCTGCTGCCACCAATGGCCCACACCTTCCTTGGCCGATCCAAGACCGCGAACGCGGCCGAGTGGTGAACGCAGGCTCATAGCGCCGCTCCATGATTGATCAGGCCGAAGATCCAGGTCACGACGGTAAGCAGCGCCGCGCCGGCCAAAACCAGTCGGTTGGAGGTCTTGACCGTGGTCAACTCGAACCCGCGTCCCGCGTCCCACACCAGGTGGCGCAGGCCGTTACACAGATGGTAATTGAAGGCCAGTGAGAAACCGAACAGGATCAAAAGACCAAACCAGGAACCGAGCAGGTCGCTGGCCAGATCAAAGCTGTCCGGCCCATAGGCCGCCGCGCCCAGCCAAAGAACCAGCAGCAGAGTTCCCGCCGCAAGTGCTACGCCGGTGATACGGTGCGAGATGGACATCAATGCCACCAGGGGCAGACGATAGATCTGCAGATGGGGCGAAAGCGGCCGATTGGAGGAAGTCATCGGGCGGGCCTTTGCGAGAGAGTCGCGAGACATTGTGCAATGCGAAACGCTATGGGTTTAGTCCTACAGGTCGAGCCTGTCAATTGGGGGCGAAAGTCCTCCGAGCCAAGGGTGGCGGGAAAAATTCGTTGGCTGGGTCGGGATTTTCCGCTGCCGTTCGCCTGGCGGCGAGCGAGGGCCAGCCCTTCTCGGCTTCGCCCAGAGGGGAAGCCCCCTCGCCGCGAGCCGCGTCCGCGGCGTCATGAGTCACGTCGCCCGACCCTCCACCTCACTCTTCCATCTCAGCAATAACCCTCTGATGATCCGCCAGCGGAAAGTCACGCACCATCAAATGCTCCTGATTGAGCACCACTGGCACCGCACGCACGGGACCTGCGGGAAGACCGAGCGATGCCTGCGCCACCGCCGGAACCCCGTCGCCGACACCCTCAGGCACCCGCCCATCGATGGTGAAAATATCGCGACCCTTGCCGAGATAGCCGCGCGGCCGCGAGAGCGTCACCACCGCCGCCGCGTCCGCCTCGCCCGACTCCGGCTCAAGACGAAAATCGACATAGGAGGATGAGCGCGGCAGGGGCGTGCGGAAAATATGGGTGGTCGGATAAGCCTCGGCGCTGATTACGAATTCATAATAGGCGTCCGGCTTGCCGGCGAAGGGACCCCAGCGTCCATCAGATCCGGTGACCTGATGCCAGAGCAATGCTCCCAGTCGCTCGCCGGTCGCTGGATCGACCTGGAAAACATCGATGGCCGCCCCCGACAGCGGCAGATTGGTGGGCGCGCCCTTCTCTGAGCCGCTGATCAACCCGCTCAATTGCGGCGACTCCTGACGCACGGGATCAAGAGTTTGCGGCGCTGAGCCGGTGATCGCCTGGAACATGGCGGCGAAGGCCTGGCGATGAAAGGCGACCTCGCGATGATCGAGACCGGGCAGGACGATATTGGTGGCGCCCTCCAGCGCCGGGCCGTCGCTCCAGACCAGGGTCGGCAGATAGGGCATGCCGAGATATTTGCCGGTCGGCTGGGCGAATTTGTCATTGTGGTCGCTGCGAAGGGTAACGAAGCGGACTCCTGAATCGATCTCATGCGGATGGTTCAGTCCGCGCAGAAACGGCCCCATGCCATTGAATTCCAGGTCCCATTTGAAGGGCAGAGCAAACACGCCATGATTGGGGGTGCCGCATAATATGGCCATCGCGACCTTGCTGGCACCGTTCCGGCGGATGAAATTGCGGATGGCATAGCCACCGCGCGAAGAACCGATCAGGATCAGTTTTTCTTGGCCGCTGGTGGCCAGCACCCGGTCGATCTCGGCCGACAATTCAGCCAATTGATCCGCGCTGCTGCTGCGATTGAGTTCGGGTTGGTGATCGAGTGCACGCGCCTCCGGATGGCTGAAGGTGATCGCACTCAGCAAAGCGGGATTATAGCCATTACTCTCGAAGCGCCAGATGTCGGTCTGCCAAAGTGCGGCATAGTCGCCATTGCCATGGACGAACAGGATTGGTAATTGGTCCGCCGCCGACAGGCGCGAAGCGGAAACAAGCAGCAGAAGGAGGGAGAACAAGCGGCCTGACACGGTGATTCAACTCCGTTTTGGGATTCAACGCCGTTTTGGTAGCAGGACCGTATAGTCGAAATCCAGCACCAGGGAAGGGTGATGATCAAGGTCGCCGGGAAACTCGTCGCAAGGCTGGTTCTTGGCGGCAAAGCTGCGCAACCGGAGTGCGCCGATATCGCTCCGTCCCGGAATGTCCCAGGCGGCCTCGACCCGGGTCCAGCCATAGATGGTGTCTCCGGCGAAGCTTGGCGCCACATGCCGGCCGCCATTGATCGCCAGCAGCTTGACGGCATTGCCAAGCCCGTTGAAGGACAAAGCACGCACCAAACTGATCAGATGGCCGCCATAGACGAGGCGCCGGCCGAAGCGTCCCTGCCCCTCGCTGTGCTGGTTGAAATGAACCTTGGCGTTGTTCTGATAGAGGCGGGTTGCCAGCATGTGGTCGGCTTCCTCGATGGTCATGCCGTCGACATGATCGATGCGTTCGCCCGGCTGATAATCCTGCCAGTAATAGCGGGATCCCGCCAATGCCGGATCAAAAGAAGTGAAATCCAGGTCGGCCGGCACCGTCAATCGGTCCGGCGGGATGAAATTCTCGGTGACAGGGGTGCTGACCGGCGGCGGAGCGTAAGAGGGGTCGCGCTTTTTCACCATGACCCAGCGAACATAGCTCAGCGCCAATTCGCCCCGTTGATTCGTGCCAACGGTGCGGACACAGACCACGCCGGTCTGATGGTTGGAATTCTCTTTCACGCCAAGCACCAATGAGCGCACCTGCAGCGTATCGCCGGGAAAGACCGGCACGCCGAATAGTCCTTCGGCATAGCCAAGATTGGCCACTGCATTGATCGATATGTCGGGCACGCTTTTGCCGAAAATCATGTGGAAGACCAGCAGATCGTCGATGGGAGAACAGGGAAATCCCAGGCTGCGGGCGAATTCATCGGAGCAGGCCAGCGCAAAGCGGCCGCCATAGAGGGCGGCATAGAGCGCGACATCGCCAAGGGTCAGGGTGCGTGGCGTGGCGTGATGGATCTCCTGGCCGGCGACGAAATCCTCGAAGAAACGGCCCCCATCTGCTTTGCTCATGAGCGTTCGGCGATCTTTGCCGCCAGCGCGACCAGCCGCCTGGCATTTTCGACATGAAGATTTTCGACCAGTTTTCCCTCCACCACCACCACACCGGCGCCGCTCGCCTCGGCCGTGCCATGGGCGGCAATCACTTTGCGCGACCAAGCGATCTCGGCCTCGGAGGGCGCGAAAATCTCGTTGGCGGCGGCGATCGTCTTGGGATGGATCAGGGTCTTGCCATCAAACCCCAGTTCCACCCCCTGATGGCAGGCCAGGCGAAAACCCTCGTCATCCTCGAGATCGAGATGGACCCCGTCAAGGATCGCCAGGCCAAAAGCCCGCGCCGCCAGCAGACAGTGACCAAGCGCCACCAGCATCGGCAGACGGAGTGGCGTGTGGGCGGCGTGCAGATCCTTCGCGAGATCCGAGGTTCCCATCACCAGCCCTTCCAGTCGCCGCGACGACTGGCAGACTTCCGCGGCGCGCAAGATGCCAAGCGGAGTCTCCATCATGCACCACAACGCCAGATCATCGGGCGCGCCGGCTGCGCTCAGCAGGGCCTCTGCGCTCTGGACCTGTTCTGCGTTTTCGACCTTCGGCAAAAGTACCCCATGGGCACCGGCAATGGCCGCCATTTTGAGATCCTCTGGCCCCCAGTCGCTGGTCAGCCCGTTGACCCGGATCAAAATTTCTCGTTGACCATAGCCGCCGGCACTCAGCGCCTGGCGGACCTGGTCGCGCGCGTCGCTCTTCGACTCGGGGGCAACCGCGTCCTCAAGGTCAAAGATCAGCGCATCGGCGGCCAGACCGCGCGCTTTATCCAGCGCGCGCGGATTGGATCCCGGCATGTAAAGCATCGATCGGCGCGGACGATGACCGGTCATGAAAGATCCCCTTCATCCTTGTGGGCGAAATAGCATCATTCTGGAGAGGGCGGAATCGCCTGTTTCAGGCGGACCCGCAGATGCTGGCGGCCGGCCAGCAGGTCAAGGCCGTGACTGTCGATCGCGGTCACCTGCCAGCCATTCAGACTGGCGCCAAGCCCGATGCGGGTTTCCTGTTTCTGCTCGTCGGCGCGGACCAAGGCGATGGTTTTGCCGTTCAGGGTGACCAGACCGGTAAGGCGCAGCGACGCGCCCGCCAGCCGGGCTGCCGTCGGCGCCAGGCTTGGCCGCCGGGACGGCGTGAAGAGCGGCCGCTGGAGCAGATCATGATAGCTCTCGAGCGGCGGCTGATCACCAAGGGCGGGAAGGGCGGTCAGCATCAACATCCCTAGAAGTCGTTTCATGGCGCCGCCGCCAGATATCCGAAAATATCGAGCGCGACGGTCAGACTGGAGTCGGTTCCCGCCTTGATCGCCAGATTGGTGACGAACAGGTAAGGCTTTTCGTCCTCGATGGCGTAGAGCAGGAGCGCCAGAGCGCCCGCCGGGATCGATAGCTTGACCCTGACGGCGGCGCGATGAAAGCTCTCCTGATCGGGCAGGGTCAGCGGCTCGATGCTGGCGATGCTGCCGCCGATCGGCTTGATCAGAGCGCCGACCCGGCTTTGCAGGCCGGCGGCCGCCAGGGACGGGCTGGCGCCAGGCAGGAACTCGTCAAGGGCCGGTCCCGCAGCCAGCAGGGCGGACTTGTCAGCCATCAGCGCCGGCTTGCGGTCGGCGATCCGCTGCTGATCGGCCAAAAGCTGTCCTGTCGCCGTGATCGGGTCGCTGCCGCCCACCAGCGCGATCAGAGGTTCGGCCAGTCCCGCCCATAACAGCGCCAGCCACAGCGCGAGCAGCAACAGGGCCGCGACTCGGCTGAGCCGGGTGGCGGGACGCAAGGCGAGGTTCAGCTCAGTGAGCCGCATGGTCCGCCTGATGGGCGATTTGGGGCAGGTCGGCTTTCAGATAAAATTTTTGCCCACCGCCCTCGGCCGGGGTGATCGGCGCACGAAACTCGGCGGCAGTGAAATTTTCCCGTTCGACCAGCGCCAGTAATCGGGCGGCATCCTGCGAGATGCCCATCACCTCAATTTTTTCGCCGCCGATATCGATCTCTTGCGCCCAGCTATCATCGGGCAAGGCCCGGCTGATCCGGTCGAGCAGAGCGATCATCGGCTCGGTTTCCGCTCTGATCTGGCTGGGAAAATGGGCATGGCGGCGCAGCCGGTCGAGTTCCGTGGCGAGAGCGCGGGTTGATCGCGCCTCGGCGGTTGCCGCGCTGACCCGCGACTCCAGAATCGCCAGGGCGGCGTTCTGGCCGAGCAGGGACAACAAGGCTGCCAGGGTAAGACCGCCCGCCACCAAGGCCGGCCAGCGCCGGCCGACAGGCCGGACGCCGAGCGGTTGACCGTCGCCCAGCGCGATGATCGGTCCGGCCAGCGCGGGGTCGTCATTATCGCTCAATTCCACCCGATCGGCATGCCATCCCTGCAAAGCCAGACCGGCCAGGGCCGGCTCCAGCGCCTGTTTCGGCAAGACCGTGAGGGTGACAGCGAGGGATGCGCGATCGGTCGGATCACGTTCTCCACTGGCATGAAAATAGACCTGATCGGCCCGCCACGGCGTGCGACGGTCCATTTCATTCTGCAGGATCTGCCGCAGAAAGGGCAAAGCCTGACGGGGGAGAGTCAGGCGGCGGCGCCAGAGGCTGTGCCCCGGCAGACGCAGGATCAGGGGTTCAGTAATCGGCGCAGCGGGCCCGAGCGGGGTCGCCGCCTTGCCGCTGCGCTGCCAGAGTTCGAGCCGGTCGCTCCGCCAGAGCGCGATCACCTGATCTTGCCCTGGCCGCCACTGGCGCGGCAGGAGCCCTAGGATTTCATCGCTCCACCAGTGCCAGACCGAGACCAGCTTTGCGACGAGTCGGCCCATCATGGCGCATCCGGAAAATTGGCCGGGGCGCGCCATTCGAGCAAACGGAAATTCTGCCCGGGCGCCGCCGGCAATTGCAGCAGCGCCTCGGCGCTGGCGGTGGCATGACCCGCCAGGGTGACACGCATCGTCAGGGTTACCATTTTTGCTCCGCCGCCGGCGAGGTCGTCCGCCTGATCGTCGCTGGCGCCGGCCTTGGTCAGCAGATCAGCCAGCGCTGGGTCGGGAGTGTACTGGCTTTGGCCCCGGCCGGCTAGCAGAGCCGCGATCTGGCTGTCACTGATGCCGGGAATGGCGGCGAGCGCGGTCTTGCCGGCAAACCGCCAGTTTAGTTTGCCGCCTGAATTATGCACCGTGACCGTGGGCGCCAAGCGCTCGTAAAGCGCCGCGCTCATCCCTGGAAAGCCGGCCAGTTCGGCGACGCTCAATAACGGTCGTCCCCCCTTTTCGGGGGTTCGGGCGGCCAGCCAAGCGGCAAGATGATCGCCCGCGGACGCATCAGCGGAAAGTCTGCGGAACAGGCTTTGCAGCAGGATCGGCGGCGCGTGATTGAGATCGATCCGCCCACTCTCGGCGATCACCCGCACATCGCCCTGGCCGCCGGGCAGGGGAACCGCGTGACGCTTGCCATCCGTGCGCCACCGCTGGGTGGGCTCGGGTTGGGTCAAAGCGATCACCGAGAGGGCCAGCAGTTCATCCAGACGTGACCGCGCTTTCGCCGCTTCCACGACATGCAGCATGCGGCGCGCCGCCAATCCGGTCGATTGGGCGAAACTGGCGGCGATAAGGGAGAGCAAGGTCACGCCCCACAGCACGATGACCAGGGCGACACCCCTCTCGCCTCGTCTCATGTTTCGACTCATGGCGCGCCCGGCTGGGCATGCGGCCTCGCCAGCAGGGCCGGCCGACCGCCGTCATCGAGCGCGATCAGCGACGGCAGGCTGGCGATATCGCTCCACGCGGATTGCCAGGCGCCAGCCTGGCCGAGATAGCGAAAAGCCAGGTTGCCCGGCGTGCTGATGAGCAGCGTCGAGCGAGTCGGCTGATTGGCGACTGCGACCAAAATCCCCGGCTGGAAGGGATATTCGCGATAGATCAGGCGATGCAGCCCGTCCTCAAAGGTGATGTCGAACACCGCCAACATCAGGCCGGCCGGCCCCTGACCGGGCAGACGCAGAATTGGGAAGGCCAGGCGGGCGCTTGTCCCGGTAAAAAGCTGCTTTGGCGCGTCCCTGTCGCCGGCGGAAACCGGGAAGAGATTGCCGACGCTGCGACTGAGCAGATCGCGAGTCAGATCGAGGCGTTGGCTGTCGTCGAGCAACTGGTCGACCTTCTCGCTGCCGCGCCCCATGAAGCGCAGTCCGCCGAACAGCGCCAGCAGCAAAAGCGACAACAGGGTCATCGAGATCAGCATCTCGATCAGGGTGAAGCCGGCCTGACGGATTTGCGTCATGGCTTAGGCTCGATCCGCAGGCTGGTCAGCGCGACGACCCTTCCATCCGCCGTTTCCGCGCGGCTGTCCAGGCGCCAGGCGGTCCATTTCGCCGCCGCCGCCTGGCCCGCCACTTCGCTGGCCGGACCGACCCGCTCCTGCCAGCGGATCATACCCTCCTGCCCTGAACGGTTGCCCTCGGTCACAGCGGGCTGGGCTTGCAAGGTCAGCAGATGGGCCTGCGCCACGGCAAGCGCCTCGCCATAATCCCGGCTTGCCGCTGCCGCATGGGTGCCGCCTGACAGGATCCGTAGGCAAACCGCCAGCACCAGAGCCAGGATGGTCAGGGCGCAGAGCAGCTCGATCAGGGTGAAACCGCCTTGGCCTTTCATGGGACGACCTCGACCGACCCGGTCAGCCAATCGACCCGCACCCGCGCGGAACCACTCCGATTGGCCAGACCGATCACTGCGCCGCTCGTGCTGCCATCGGCAAAGAAGCGGATCTCGCCAAGCTCGGCGAGCGGCGTATCGAGGGTCACCGCTATGCCGGAATCGATCGATTGATCAAGTCTTTCAATACCATATAGGCGCTTAGCGAGATCGAAGCGCAGGGTCACCGGGCGATCGCCGGCGATCGCTTCGCTGCGGGCCAGACGCAATTGGCTGACCAGGTCGCGCTGATCATGAAGCAACCGCGCGCGGTCGCCCCCCTTGTCCAGCAGCGGCGGCACCAGGGCCAGCATCAGACCCGCCAGCGCCAGGGTCACCATTAATTCGATCAGCGTGAAGCCGGCTCTGGCCGCCCACCGGCACGGCGGCGCGAACCCGCAGAAGATGAAATGGTGGGTGGCTGGGCGCCGTGCGGCGACCCGCGCGAGCGTTCGCGCGAAGCCAAGAGAGCGTCCCGAACGACCGGCGTTTGAGAGCGATTTGTTATGAGAGATTTTACCAGTTGGTGACATCCTGGGCCTCGCCCTCGCCGCCTTCCTGATTGTCGCTGCCATAGGAGAACAAGTCGAATTCTCCATGCTGGCCGGGCTGGCGATAGTGGTAGGGGTGGCCCCAGGGATCATTGGGCAGGACGGCTTTTGCCAGATAGGGTCCGCGCCAGGCGTTCGCACCGGCCGGCGCCGCCACCAGCGCCGATAACCCCTGATTGGTGTCGGGGTAGACGCTATTGTCCAATTTATAGAGATCGAGGGCGGCGGATAATTGCTCGATCTGCAGATGGGCGGTCTTGGTGCGCGACCCGCCGAGATATCCGAGCACCTTGGGGCCGACGAGACCGGCGAGCAGGCCGAGTATCACCAGCACGACAAGGAGTTCGATCAGGGTAAAGCCCTGTTCGCGCCCGTCGTTCGAGGGCGATTTATTATCATATCGCAAGGTCATTGATCGATACCACGGCAAGAAGAATGGAAATGACGATGGTTCCCACCATCAGGCTGAGAACCAGCACGCAGGCCGGTTCGAAAATCGCCAAAGCGCGTTTCAAGGATTGTTCGAGGCGCGTGTCGAACAATTCCGCGAGATGACCGAGACTGTCTTCCAGCCGCCCGCCCTGTTCGCCGACCCGCAGCAATTGGAGGGCGAGCGCCGGCATCATCGGCCTGGCCGGCAAAGACGCGGTCAGTCCTTTGCCGTCCTTGATGCCGGCCCGCATGGCGGCGATCATCGCTTTGATGCGGCGATGGCCGGCGACCGGCCGCACCAGGTCCAGAGCGACGGGCAGCGGCACGCCGCCTTTCAGCAGCAATGCCAGCACCCGCATCCAGCGTCCGGTGGCGGCCAGCACCAGCAGTGGGCCGACCAGCGGCAGGCGCAGCATACAGTCGTCGCACCAATCGGCGACTCGCGGTCGTCGCAGCGCCGCCGCCAATCCCAGCAACGCCAGGGACGCCAGCGCCAGAACGCTCAGGCCATCCGCCCGCAGCAGGTCGGAGGCGGCCAGGACCGCGCGGGTGGCGAAGGGAAGGGTGGTGTGGGCGTCGGCAAAGAGCGGCGCAAATTGGGGCACGACGAGACCCAGCAGCAGAATTACCGCACTGATCGCCACCAGCATCAGGAGCGCGGGATAGATCATCGCCGAGATCATCTGTTCCTTGAGCTTGGCGGTTCGGTCCAGCATCAAAGCCAGTTTGCCGAGCTGCTCGGCCAGAGCGCCGCTCGCTTCGCCGGCCTGCACCATAGCAAGATAGACCGGCGGGAAGGCGCCGGTCGCCGCTAGGGCGCCCTGCAGACTGGCGCCCTCGCGCAGGCTGGCCAGCGCAGCGGCGAGGGCGCGGCGCAACATGCTTGGGGCCGCGCCTTCGACCATCAATTGCAGCGCCTGCTCGACGGTCTGGCCGGCGCCCAGCAGCATGGTGAGTTCATGGGTGGCCATGGCGAGATCCTTGCCGCCTGGCCGGCGGGTCGGCCGCCAGCGCGCGTGGCCTGAGCCGACCTCACTTGTTTCGATCGGCAGATACCCCCGGCTTTGCAGCTCGCGCCGCAGCTGCTCCGCGTCACGCGCCTCCAGCCGGCCCCTGATGACGGCGCCGCTAGGAGCGATCGATTTATGTTTGAAATGCGCCATGTCAGGACAGATCGACGACCCGCCTGACTTCCTCGAGCGTGGTCCATCCCTGGCGGATCTTGCCGAGTCCGTCCTGTAGCAGGGATTGCATGCCGGCCGCGCGCGCCGCCTGCTCCAGCGCCTCGCTGCCAGCGCGGGTAAGGGTCAGGCTGCGCAACTCATCGGACATGGGCATCAGCTCGAACAGTCCGACCCGTCCCAGATAGCCGGTCTGACCGCAAGCGGCGCAGCCGACCGGCTGAAACAGGGTCAACACCGGCACCGGCCCAAGCGACGCCTGCTCCTCGGCGGTTGCCGCCCTCGCCCGCTTGCAGTGCGGGCAGAGCGTCCTGACCAGTCTTTGGCCGATCACGGCGCGCACGGTCGAGGTCAGCAGGAAGGGTTCAATCCCCATATCGATCAGGCGGACCAGGGCGCCGGCGGCCGAATTGGTGTGCAGCGTCGACAGCACCAGATGGCCGGTCAGGGCGGCATGGACGGCGATATCGGCGGTTTCCGCATCGCGCATCTCGCCGACCATGATGACATCGGGATCCTGCCGCACGATGCTGCGCAGGATGGTCGCGAAGGTCAGGCCGATCTGTGGCTTGACCTGGATCTGATTGACCCGCGCCATGTGATATTCGACCGGATCCTCAATCGTGAGAACCTTGCGCTGCGACGCGTCGATCAATTGCAGCGCCGTGTAGAGGCTGGTGGTCTTGCCGCTGCCGGTCGGCCCGGTGACCAGCACGATGCCGTTCGGCAGCGCCATCAGCCGGCCGATTTCGGCCTCGTCCCGGGCGCGCAGCCCCAAATCCTTGAGCGGCCGGATGCCCGCCGATTGATCGAGCAGGCGGATCACCACGCTCTCGCCATGCACAGTGGGCACCGTCGAGACGCGGAGGTCGAGAGCATGGCCGAGCACGGCCTGGGCGACCCGACCGTCCTGCGGCAGTCTCCGCTCGGCGATGTTGAGATTGGCGAGGATCTTGATGCGCGAGACCACGGCGCGGGCCAGACTGACCGGTGGCGACGGCTGATCGCGCAGCACCCCGTCGATACGAAGCCGCACGGCGAGCCGATCGGGAAAGGGCTCGATATGGATGTCGGACGCACGCGATCTGATCGCCTCTTCGATCAGATGGGAAACCAGCCGCACCACAGGCGCCTCAGAGGCGAGATCCTTGAGCCGATCCACATCCTCGTCGCCCGCCTCAGGGCCGAGGTCGGCGACGATTTTCTCAAGCACTGTCTTGCCGTCCGAGAAGAGCCGCTGCAAAGACGCCGAGATTTCCGGAAGGGTCCGCTCCTCCACCTCGATCGCCCGCGCGCTGGCCATGCCGAGCGCCTCGACCAGACCGTCATCGACCGGCGTAACCATCGCCACCCGCAGGCAGCGGGCGGTGAAGGAAAGCGGAAGAATGTGGTTCTCGCGCAGGAAAGCGGGGGCGACCAACCCACTCAGCAAGGCCAGATCGAGCGCGCCATCCGAGATTTCAGCGCCATCCAAAGGGACGGGCCGACGGGCGGGGTCGTCGCGGACACTGGCGGAATTCATGCGGACTCCGGATCAGGGTGTATCGGCGAAGACCCTACTGCCGCAGGGCTTCGCCGAGCAAGCCAATCCTTACATGCCGCCCAAATGGCCGCCCAAATGATAGACGATACCGACGGTGATGATTTGAGTATTGAGATTGACCTTGCCACCGATCTGATCAGCGCCCTGATTGGCCGATGAGAACAGGGTAAAGCTTTTATTACCATAGTCGGCATAGCGATATTCGAGCCGCACCGCCCACTGGTCCATCAGCTTGGTCTCGGCGCCGACCCCGGCGGTCCAGCCGATATAGGTCTTGCTCTGACTGTCGCCCTCAGACACGCCGCACCAGGAGGTGACGCCAGTGCCGGGGCAGTAGCCCTTGATGTCGAGATTGCGCAGCGCGCCACCCGCCGTGCCATAGACCAGGGTATTGGGTTCAACCATGGCGCCGATGCGACCGCGGAAGGAGGCGTCATAATTCTGCTTCTCGCCGATATAATCCGACGGCGTGGCGCCATTGTAGGAAACGCCGGGCAGTCCCGGCTGGTCGTCTTCGCTGTCGACCAGGCCAGATATATCGGCCTCGACTCCTGCCAGCAGCCTCGGCTGGACCGCCATCTGCCAGCCGGCGAAAGCGCCCACGCGGCCATTGCCATCATTGAACTTCTGCTCGGCATTGCCGCTGATGCCATAGACATCGTTTGGGCCGACCGCGGTGGACTTGAATTTGGACTGGTCGAATTGCGGCCCGACGCTCACGCCGGCATAAAAGCCGGTCCAATCGTCGGCGCGCGTGGCCGAACTGCCCATCGCCGTCAGAGCGACCAACACCAGAGCCGAGATCGTTTTTTTATCAGTCATGGGTATCCCCTATAAAGCGATGTCGAAAGACCAGTCATTCACGGAAGGGAGCCAAAAGCAGTCCACCATTGGCTTGATTTTGATTGACATCCCGGGCAAGCATGAGCCGGGCCTTGGGACCGAAATGACGGTCATAAATCGCACCATAGTCACCCACCGCTTTGAGAACGCGGGATTGCCAGCCATGGTCGAGTCCCAGTTCCTTCGCCTCTACCGGCATCGCCTCGGCGCCGCCGGCGTACCAATAAGTTTCTCGGCGTTCGCCGGCGATCAGGGTATCGACGGTCCAGGCGACGATGGCTGACCATTCGGCATCGCGGGTGCCGGTGGTGGCCAGGAGCGGAAAAGTCGCCGTCATGCCGGGTAACAGGCGGTTGGTCCGCCCCGCGCCCTCGGCGATGATATCCGCGAGTCCAGTCGATTCATCGGCCAGCGCGACACAAACCTTGGCCTGGTAACCGTCCAGCATTTCTCCCCGCTCGGTAAAGGGAATCGGCAGCAATTCCAGATCATGCTGCTTGAAATAATCCGACAGGCTCCGTTCGACCCGGGATCCCGAAGGCATGCAGACTTTCTGGCCGGCCAGATCGGCGATCGAGTGCGCCGGACTGCCCGCCGGGACGATGATCCGGTGGGTCTCATAAAAGACCGCCGGTCCCGGCACGACCTTGCCGGCATAACCATGGAGGTGGATTTCGCTGCCGGTGAGGAAGGCAAGATCGTCCTCGCCACGGGCGATCCGGTCAAACTGTCGGTCGGTTTCATAGTAAGAGATCTCAACCTTGTCCGGGGAGCCGAGCACCGCCGTGGCGACCGCACGGCAGACATCGACCGTCAGACCGGCCCATTGTGCATTCCCCGCCGCCTCCAGCAGTCCGGGGCGGATGGCAGCCCCGCAATGGACCCGCTGTTCCGCCTTGACCCGGTCAAGCACAGGACCTGCGGTCACCGCGTGGCTCCACAACGCCAGGAGAATGAATGGCACGGCTTTTTTCAAAATCGAGGAGTCCTTGAGAGATTTTGGCCATCGCGGTGCGCCGGCGGCGCACCGCGATAAGGTCGGTTAGTTGTTGGCGGGATACTGGCCGGGACGCGGATTGAAGCCGGCCGGGAGCGGGTTGGTGATCCCCAGACGGGCATCCATCGGCGTGACCCCAATCGCGCTGCAGCCATTGCCGTTATAGTGCGGCAGGGCGGTCACGGTGCTGGCCGGGATCATCGCCAGGGACGCCGGCAGGGGCGGCGACAATCCAAGCAAGCGCTTGGGGTCGAAGCCCGACAACAGACTGTCGGTAATCGGCGAGTTGGTGTCGCGCGGCCCGAGATATTGCTGCTGGAACCCGGCCGGCGCGAATTGATTGAAAGCAGTCGAGTTGCCGGCGGTCAAGGCGGCCGCTTCGTCGGGCAGGCTCGACAGAGCCGGCAGGCCGAAAATGTCGTTGATCGTCTCGATGATCGCGTTGTGGTCGCCCACCGCGTGGGAGACGGCGGCGGTGCGGGCATAGGGCGAGATGAGGATGAAGGGTACGCGAATGCCGCGGGCCAAAGGCAGGCTGTCCGGACCATAGGACAAGATCTGCGGCGGCTCGTGGTCGTAGAACCCGTCCGATTCGTCATAAGCGATGATGATGGCGCTCTCGGCCCAGAGGGTCGGGTTTCCAGCGATGGCGTTGATGGTGCGCGCCGCCATGGACTCCGACAATTGACTGTCCGAATAGGCCGGATGGTCGTCATCGCCGACGAAAGTGGTCTGGATCACCTTGGTTTCCGCCGCTGAGGTGGCCGGATTCTGCACCGGCGGCACTTGGCCGAGCTGGTTGAGATAGCCGCCGCGGATGTAGAAAACGCCGCCCGACGGCAGGGCGCTGCCGGCGACGTCGGTAAAGAACTGGGTCTCGCTGGCCAGATGGGCCTGCTCGGCTACCGTGTTCGCGATGTAGCCGAAATAGGCCGGACCATTGTGATGGGTCACATAGGCTGTGTTGCTGGCGACGCCGTTGGTGTCGGTCGATTCCAGTCCATAGCCGGCCTGATACCATTTCCAGCTGATCGGCGTGTAGTTCAGCCCCTGAATATAGGGCATGTCCTTCTGGATGTCGGCCAGATCGACCGACGGGTTGCGGTTGCCGGCCAGGGTGCTCTGGACGCTGTTGCCAAGGAAGGTCAGCGGCAGGGTCGCGTAGGTCTGGGGCTGTGCATAGGTACCGCAGCCGTCATTGGCGCAGCTGGTGACCTTGGGGCCGGCTGTCGTGTCCACCGGCGAGCCATAGAACGGTTGGGCGTCGCCCCAGATCGGAGCAAGGACGATCTTGCCGGTGACGCTGCCATTGGTGACCGAGGTGCCGGTCGGGCCGTCGCCGGTGGCCGAGGTGGTCGGCACATTCGGATGCTTGACCCACTGGGTTTCGCCGGACTGGCCGGCAATCATAGCGATCGCGTTGGGTGTCGACGGGCCGTCTTCAGTGGCGAACATATTATCAAAAATGGTGAAGCGGGTCGCCCATTGCCACATGAAGGGAATGGTATTGCAATCGATATGGCTCATTACCAGCCGGGCATATTGGGTGCCCTTGGCGATGTTGGCCGCGCCACCCGCCGAGGCATAAAGGTTATATTGTTCGGAGGCGAACTTATCCATCTGCGCGACGCCATTGACCACGTCGATCTTTTTGTCGATGCCGGTATGGGAGTGATCGACGCTGGTGAGGGCATTGGCGCTTTGGGCATTGCCGATCAGGAAGGGCTGAACCGTGACGATATTGCCATTGACGTCGGTATAGCTGTTATTGAAGCCGGGAATGCTGGAGGACGGCACCGCGGCGCCAGTCGGCCCGGCATAGAGACCGTTCACGCCTGGCATGGTGCCGAAGTAATGATCGAAGGAACGGTTTTCCTGGAAGATCACGAAGACATATTTGACCTTTTTCTGCAGCAGCCTGATCATCTCAAGCTGCGATAATTTCGGGTCCTGGCTCGGATCGTTCAGGCCCGCGGCGACGACGTCGGCGGTCGGGTACGGCTGCAGCGTGACGCTCGCCGCCATGGCCATCGGTGCCACCATAATATTCAAAAGGGCGGTCGATGCGACTAGCGCCGAACAGCGTCTCCATAGTTTGTGCATTCCAAACTCCCCGCGCGTGAATGATTTAATGGGCAGGCCGCCGTTATCGGGGGAGTCGGGAGTCTAGTCGAGTGATGCTTTAATGACAGTGGACAGGGCTGAACCAGAAGCGATTGCAGCAAAAATTTCATCTCTTTTGCCCCTTGCCGGATGCTGCCAGACGGCGCATCGATCAGCGCCCCTGCACTCAAACCACCAATAAAATTCTGGGGGATTTTCAGGCTTTATTCTAAGATCGCGCCAGTACAGGGGGGCTTCCGAGTGTCGTTTTTCCGTCATTGGATCATTGTCGTCGCCCTGCCGATCCTGTTGAGCGCCTGTCATCATGACCAGCCATCGTCCGTTTCGCCGGTGTCCGCCAGTTCGGTGCTGTCCGATCTGCGCCTCTCGACGGTGACGCCGCCGGTTCCACCCGGCCAGTCCCGCTTTCTGACGCCGCAGATCCTCAGCGAACCGGTGCTGGTGCGCAGGATGCAGCCCGCTTACGCCAGCGGCAGGCGGCGCGGCGACTCCGGGGCCGGCACCATCTCGCTCAATTTCGACAAGGCCTCCCTGCGCTCGGTGATCGACGCCGTGCTCGGCGACGCGCTCGGTGTGGCCTACAGCGTCGATGAGCGGGTCGACGGGGTGGTCAGCCTGGTCTCGCCGCAAAAAGTAACCAGGGAGGAGGCGCTTGAAATATTGGATGGCGTGCTTCGCCTCAATGGGGCGACGCTGATCAAGGGCGACAATCTCTATCGCGTGGTGCTGTCCGCCAATGCCCGCCAGAATTTGCCCGGCCCCAAGCTTGGCGCCGAACAGCCCGGCTTCGGGATCAGCGTCTATGTCGCCAGCCACACGGCGGCAGCCAGTCTGCAGAAGCTGATCGAACCGCTTTATCAGATCGCGGGCGCCCTCGCCGCCGACAGCGAACATAATCTCTTGCTGGTCACTGGATCGGCCGAGGAGCGACGCGCCCTGATCGACGCGGCGCGCCTGTTCGATCAGGATTGGCTGGCCTCCCAGTCGGTCGGAATCTTCCCGCTCCAGCATGCGAGACCCAAACAGCTGGCCGAAGAATTGCGCGCCCTGTTCCTGCCGGGCGGCGCCGCGGCCACCGCCGATCCCGGCTCGATCCGGGTCAGTGTGCTTGATCGCCTCAATGCGGTGATGGTGGTGGCGCGTCAGTCCGGCGGACTGGATAGCGCGGCCGAGTGGATCGCCAGGCTCGACCAGACCGGCGCCGGCGAGCGCAGCCTGCATGTCTACAGCGTCCATTACGCCAAGGTGCAGAACCTCGCCAAATTGCTCAGCCGGCTGTTCGTGAGCGGCGGCGGCGGGGCCGAGACCGGCAATGCCGCCCTGCCGCCCGGCGTCGTCGGCACCCGTGTCGCCACAGCCGGCGCCACGAACGGAGGAGTCGCTTCACCCGCCGGCGTAGGACAGCCCAGCGGCGCCGCCTCGGCTAGCGCCAACGGCTCCGCCTCCGGCATGGGGTCCAGCAGCTTCGGCAGTGGCGATCATTCGCTTGCAAGCAACAGCGACAGCGACACGGATACCGCCATCGAGTCCGGCAATGGTCCGCGCATCATCGCCGACGCCGGCACCCACAGCCTGGTGGTGATGGCGACCGCCAGCGAGGCGCATATGATCGAGGATGCGCTGGTCCAGCTCGATGCCAAGCCGGTGCAGATCCTGATCGAGGCAACTATTGTCGAGGTCACTCTGAACAAGAACCTGCAATATGGCGTGCAATATTTTCTGCGCGGCACCAAGCTGCTCAATCAGGACAGTTCAGTCGGCTTCAATGCCTCATCGACGGTCGGGACCATTTCCGGCATCGCACCCGGCTTCAATGGCGTGCTTGGCTCGATCGCCAATCCTTCGATTATTCTGTCCGCCCTCGATCAGGTCACCGACACCAAAGTTCTCTCCTCACCGCAATTGTTGGTCACCGATTCCCATGAGGCGATGCTGAAGGTCGGCACCCAGACGCCGCTGCTGACCCAGCAGGCGCAAAGCACGCTGACGTCTGGCGCGCCGATCGTTTCAAGTGTCGAATATCACGACACCGGGGTTATCTTGCGCGTCCTGCCGCGCAGTAATGACACCGACACAGTCAGCCTCGATATCGCCCAGGAGGTCAGTGAGGTCGTGCCGAACGCCTCCAACAGCCTGACGCCTGACATCGAATTGCGCCGCATCGAAAGTTCGGTCACGGTGCAAAGCGGACAGACCGTCATGCTGGGGGGACTGATTTCCGAGAATAATTCGGCGGCCCACGCCGGCCTGCCGGGTCTGTCCTCGATCCCTGGTCTCGCCGGACTGTTCGGTAATGTCACCGATAGCCGGATCCGCACCGAGCTCATCATCTTCATCACGCCCCATGTGTTGCATGACGGCGATGATGCGCAACGCTTGACGGAAGAATTGATGGGTCGCTTGAGTTCCATGCGCCCGCCATCGCCGTGATCGTCATCGCCGCTCTGCTGGCGGCTTGGCTGGCTTGGGCGTCGATGATCGACGCCAAGCACCTGATCCTGCCCGATTACCTCACTCTACCGCTCATTCCATTGGGGCTGCTGCTGGTTCGTTGGCAACCGCCCGATCTGACCGACAGGCTGACCGGAGCCTGTCTCGGCTTCGCAGTCTTTGCCGCGATCGGCGCACTCTATCGCCGCCTGCGCGGCAGAGACGGGCTGGGTTTGGGCGATGCAAAATTGCTGGCCGGCGCTGGCGCCTGGGTCGGCTGGCAGGGACTGCCCTCGGTCGTGCTGATCGCCGCCCTTCTGGGTCTTGTCTGGGCGCTGATCACCCGCGCCCGTTCCGACCGCCAATTGCCCTTCGGCCCTTTTCTGGCCTTGGGTTTCTGGCTGGTCTGGTGGCTGGGCCCGCTGGAGGTGACCATTTAATGCTGGTATCCGCATGGGCGAGTCCGTAAGTAGAAGCGATGACGCAAGCGATTTTGTTCCTGCGCGGATTGGCGATCGGATTTGCGCTGGCAGCCCCGGTGGGTCCGGTTGGTATTCTGTGCATCCGTCGCGCCCTGGCGCAGGGTCTCTCCGCCGCCCTCATTGCCGGTCTAGGGGCCGCTTTGGCCGACACCATTTTTGGGGCCGTTGCGGGTCTCGGATTGACGATGATTTCGGGCTTTGTGCTCAATCACCAGACGGTGATCCGGCTGATCGGCGGCTTCTTCCTGATTGTCGTGGCGTTTCGCGGCTGGCACGATCCCGATTGCGCCCGCGTCGACCGCTTCAAGGGCGGGGGATTGTTCAAGGATTTTCTCTCGACATTCCTGATGTCATTGGCCAATCCAGCGACCATTCTGGCCGCCGTCGGTGTTTTCGCAGCACTCGGCGCTATCGGCCTGAATGACTCGGGCGCCGCCAGCATCCTCATATTGGGGGTTTTTTTCGGCTCATCTCTCTGGTGGCTGATCCTCTCGGCGGCGGCCGGAGCGGTGCGGTCGCGCTTCTCGCCGGAACGGCTCACGCTCCTCAATCGCGGTTCCAGCGCCCTGAT
>Ga0116226_10000457_pt1 | contig 34757 bp, 30 predicted proteins | sample S1TSphfallax_FD_89692 | JGI IMG/M metagenome (GOLD analysis project Ga0116226, IMG submission 89692) | Host-associated microbial communities from peat moss isolated from Minnesota, USA - S1T2_Fa - Sphagnum fallax MG | ecosystem: Host-associated > Plants > Peat moss > Unclassified | place: USA...
CGGCTTTGCGCCGTATCCCGGCTCTTAACCGCCAGATTACGCAGCTCAGCCGCGTTATACTCCAACCGGGTGATCGCTATCGCCATACTGAGCCCCCAACGCCGCGAATCGGCCGCAACAACATGGAATCAGAATCGGCGCCCTTTGGGAATCCCCACCGAGTCAGGCATTAGGACGGTTGGTATAAGCCATAATTCCGCACGAATTGCCGCGCGATATGCTGCGTAACACCTTTTACAACGTGCAATTGGTCCGTCTGCCAGACCAGATTCCGCGGGGAATGCGTGACGATCTCATAGGCGGGGAAGTAATCGACGCAGTCGAGCTGTCTTTGCGCTTCGTCCGCAACGGCGCGCAGCACTGACTTGGACGCAGTATGGGCCACCATCACATCCAGCAAGCGCCAGGTTGCAGCCATCGGAATCGGCGACACAGTCAAAACAAACTTCATATCCGGGTTGCATGTCCTGCGAATCAAATCGACCATGTTGAGGAATTCGGCGAGGATGGACTCGTAACCATAATCGACAAATTGAAACCGCTCCGAATTAGCAATGAATTGCTTGCCGTGCGGCGGCAGGTTCATCGATAGCCCCGTCACTGTATCGATCCAGGTTTCAGTCAACCCCAAGGTGAAGATGACAACGGCGGCCTCCTTGATTCTCGCAGTTGCGCGATTGATTTCCTGGCGATGACGTAGCGCTGTTTCCAGGTCGCGTGGCCGCAAAAAGCTTGCATGCGGATCGAACCATTGGCCGTTTACGAGTTCGATCAGCCCTTCATGTTCATAGCTTCTCGCCTCCAATACGCGCCGCACCTCATGGGACATTGAATGCACGTTGAATTTGTTGAAGCAGTTCCTGTTCAGCTCATTAGCCGGCGCTGTGCCGGTTCTCGCCGCTGCCTCGTCCATGTCCACAAAATACGTGCTCGGTAATCCATGGTTTTCAAGCAGAATAGTGTAGCCTAAGCCGATGAGGCTGTCCTCGATGACCCGCGTGAAGCAGGACCCCATGGTAAAAATAGGCGCACCCGGATCTATCTTGAATTTTGGGCTGTGGGCGATGTCGACGAGTTCACCGGACTCGTATCGCGCTTTCGCGCTCGTCCAAATGGTTTCGCGACCTCTTATACTCCGCAAAACCTCAGCACCGGCTCGCACGATATCCATCGGCTAACGAAACTCCAGGATTGAACCTACACGCTCATGACGCCGTCGAAGGCCGGCACGTTCGCAAAACTCACTTCACCCCATAGCGATTACAGGCACTTTTCTAGAATCGGCAACGGCAAGTCCGGCGCCACCGACGAACGGTATTTAGCTGTTAATGATCTCGGGCAGCAACCCCCGCTTAAGCCGAGGCTGGTTCATAGGGAATGGCTGCCAGCGCGCGCATCTGCATGGGTGAAAGAATGGAAGACAATGCGCAAAATTCATCGATCCAGCGCGCGTTGTTGGCCGTGGGATACGCAGTATCCCACGGTTTTGGACGGAACAGGTAATGCACGATGCTCGCATCCTGCCACAATTCGGAAGGGCTTTCGTTCGCGCGCACGAACATGTTGCAGCGATCCGGCAGAAACGTGGTTTGGCCGAGAAAAGCCAAGTTCAGCGCGCATTGGTCGAGATGGCTGAGCTTATCAGGCATCGTCGCCGCCACTTCCAATGATCGCCGCAGGCATGGCAGCGTGGCTGCGTGGGCGAAATCCAGAAGCAGAACGCCGGAATTAAAATACGCCTCCACCGGTACCCCGATTTTTCGTGCGGCCCGCTGCACGCCCAACAAGTCACCCAACTCCAGGCGGGCGCCGAGCGGGTTGCCCGCGAGATCGAGGCGCAGTAGCCGATCGATGCCTGGGCCCAGGCATGTGTCGGAATCGACATACAGCAATCGCCCGCGATACCCTGTTTCCCCAAGGCGCAAGGCTGCGAGAATCCGCCAATATGCGGCTTCTGACATTGGCTGTCCGATCGCGAATGTGCCCCAGGTGGTGCGCAGGCCCGCAGCGGCACTTCCCAGTTCTGCGGCCGGCAGAAAATCTACCGTCAGGCCATAGGCGGCGGCAAGGCGTGAGGCGATCGGTTCGGCCAGATCAAGCGCATCCTCCTCCACCACCATCTGCCAGCGGCATTGCCGTAGGGCTACGCTGTTGTGGCGCAGCATGGATCCAAGCGCCACAATCGCCCCGGTGAGATAGGCGCGGTCGGTGCAGAGCAGAAGCGTCGCGGATAGTTCGGACTTTGCCCCGCTCAGCGCGGCGACGATGCGCGCGCTGCGGGTTGCTCGCAATTCGGTACAGGGAGAAATTTCGGCAGGCGGCGCATGGCCCGCCGCCGCTTCCAGCAACAAAACCTCCTCCGCCAGCATATCGCGCAATGCGATGGCATGCGGTGTTTGGCTGCCGGCCCAGTTGTCCAGACGTGCCAGCGTCTCCGCCTGGCGGCCGCACGCGCGCGCTGCGCGCGCCACGACGGTCACGAGCATGCCGTCGGCTGGCACCAATGTGGTGCCGGTGCCCGGCACCACACGCTCGGTGAAAACGCGCATCACCTCGTGCCATGCGTGGCGCGCTGCGTGCACCGCCATCGCCCACACCACCGCCCGCGCCGGCATCTGCCAGGGATCGCCGAAGTCCCGCAGCACGGAAAGCGCCTCGTCGAAACGCATTGTTCGACAGTAGAATTGTAGCCGCCGCAGACGAAGCATTTGATTTTCCCCGGCGCCGGGGAGGGCGGAGAGGGCTGACATCGCCGCCTGTGCCTCACCTTCCCGCCCGAGATCCACCAGGCTGGTATAGACGTCGAACTGGGCCGCGGGGTCCTCCGGCTTGGCGGCCGCGGCGCGCCTGAACCACATCAGCGCGGTCTCGTGGTCGCCCGCCTCGCGGCTCATCATACCGAGTTGGGTCAGCGCGAAATCGGCCTCGGGCTCGGTGTCCAGCCACCCAAGCAGCAGCGTTTTCGCCTCATCGGCCCGTTGCGCTTCGATCAGGCTCTGAATGAGCGGTTTTTGCAGCCCGACACTGCCAGGGTTTTGTTCCAGCGCGCGGCCGAACCACGCTACCGCGGCCTCATGGTCGTGCTGGGCGAAGGCCAAATGGCCCAACCCCGTCAGGGCGGGCCCGAAATCCGGCATCAGGTCGAATGCTCCTCGAAAGGCGGGCGCGGCCTCGGCAAACCTTCCCTGGCCCATGTAAATCTTGCCCAGCAGACAGAGTGCCCGCGCCTGGGCGCGCGCAGGCAGCCCGGTCTGTGCCTCAAGCACCTCGCGCAGCATGGGCTCTGCGCGCTCCGGCTGGTTCAGTTTCAGCAGGGTTTCGCTCAGCTCGATATGGAGGATATTGTCCGTGGGACGGTACAGCAGTGCGCGTTCGAAAAAGCTCAGTGCTTCGTCCGGCGCTTCGCGCGCTGCGGCCAGCCTCCCTAGGCCGATCAAGGCAAGGCCGCTCTTCGGGCTGAACGAAAGGATGTGGTGATAGGCCGCTTCGGAGTCAGGGGAGCGCCCCAAGTCGCGCAGGATTGCGGCAAGTTGCAGGTGCACCGGAAGATTGCGTGGATGGCAGGACGCCGCTTCCTGCAACGTCGCTAGCGCCGCCTCCAGGTCACCGGTTTCATGCAGGCCGCGTGCCCGGGCAACAAATTGCGCAGCGTCGATCACACTCGTAGCGGGGAGCACGGTCGTGGCCTTTGCCCTGCCTGCTTCGTGCGCCGATGTGCCAAAATCATTCAAACCGACAGATGATCACCAAGGATCCCTCGCGGCAACCTGGCTTCCAATATCACATGTTAAGGTCTCATGCCCAGGTATTCCTGACAAGCGCCGCCCAAACGCGCAGTAGGACAATGCACGTTCAGCCGGGCGGGAGGCACTGGGCGCGCTGCCTGGCATAGGGTGTGTAACTCTTGCCTGACGCCGCCCGCGCCCATACAAACGTGTATCCATGTCCTGCCAGCCTCGCAACATAGCGCCTGACGACGCAATCAACATCGTAATCGACACCTGCAGGCTAGCCATCACGTCGGCTCCCTTGTCCCGGTTTGCGGTCACGGCCGTCTCATGCTCCGATTGTTTGATAAGAGCGCGTCCGAGCCACAGCAGAGCAGAGCAAGGTATGGTGCAATGAAGCGGGAACTTGTCCTGCATATCGGCTTGCCAAAAACCGGAACAACATCAATCCAATTCGCGCTCGGCGCGCATCGCGCGGCGCTGCTGGAACACGGTGTGCACTATCCAACGAGCCCAGGCAAAAACAGCCAGGAATTGCTTGCGGCTTCCTTGCTCGGCGCCGATACCCATTCGAAGCACTTTTTCCCGGCCATTTGGGAAGGCATGGCCCCCGAAGCCCGTATCGCGCGGTTTCGCCGCGAATTCCACGAAGAACTTTCAAACTTGCCCTTGTCGGTCAGAACAGTTCTGATATCGAGCGAACATTGCAGCATGTTTCTCGATACGCCGGCGCTGATTGAACAATTGGCGCGGGTTCTCGATCCGTATTTCGACCGATTCCAGATTATTGCCTATCTGCGGCGGCAAGACCTGTTCGAGGCCAGTATCTACAATGAACGATTGAAGGTTGGAAGTTTGGGGCCGCCAGTTTTGTTCGGTGGCGGTCCGAAGCAGCATCCCCAGTACGACTACGAAACCGTACTGAATCGGTGGGCTACCGTGTTCGGCGAGGCGGCGATCACCGTTCGTATCTTCGAGCGGTCGTCGCTGCTCGAAGGTGACGTCATCAATGATTTTCTCGCGACCTGCGGCATCGACCTCAAAATCCCGATGGACCACCCAAGACGTTCGCGTAACATATCGATGCGCAGTGAAGGCCAGGCTCTGCTGAATGCCGTGGGCAAACGGATGCTCGAGACACAAGGCCCCTGCGCCTTCGAACACCCTAATTGGCGCCAGGCAAGCCACACAATATCGATGGCGCTTCCTGGCACCGGCTGGCTGCCGACACGCTCCCAAGCGGCCAATTTCATGTCGCGATTTGCCGCTAGCAACGAAGCCGTGCGCCGCAGATTCCTGCCCGATCGCGCCACTTTGTTCGCAGAGGGCTTCGAAAACTTGCCGGAGTCGCCATCCACCATCGATAGCGAAACTTTGCTCAATGCCGCCATCGATGCCTTTCTGCAGGAAATCGAGTCCGCGGCTTTGGCGGAAGCGGCTCTGTCGGTGCAACTCGCCCGCCTGAACCGGCAACTGGGCAACGAGGCGGCTTATAGATCAAGATTGGTGCATGCTATTTGGCGCAATCCCAAGCTGGTGGCGCCGCGCCTTGAATTGGCGGCTGCGTTTCTTAAGGATGGCGATTTGCGCGGGGCACGTGAGCATGTGGCTGCAGCGGAAAAATTGGATCCCGCTTCACCGCATGTACAAACCATGCTACATCGCGTCGCCAAGGCGGAAGCGGGCTGAACAAGCCGCGCCGGCGGTTTCAATGCACCAACGCCCTCGACACCACGTTGCGTGCGATGCGTTGCAGCGACTCGCCCGAACCCTCTGCTAGGATCGGCCCCGCGGGAATGGAGGCGCAGGGAATGAGCCAGGCGGACGAGCTTTTGCGTGTGAAAACAAGGATCAAAGCCCTCACCGAAAAAACCGTGGCTAACGGCTGCACCGAGGCCGAGGCGATGTCGGCCGCCGAAATGGTGGGCCGCCTGCTGGAACGGTACGCTCTCAGCATGGACGAGATCGAGGTGCGCCAGTCCCGCTGCGTACAAAAAGAGGTGCCGATCGGCGGCAACCGCCGCCGCCCCATCGATGGCTGCGTGCCAGCGATCGCCCGCTTTTGCGACACAAAAGTCTGGCTGGCCCGGTGCGCGCAAGGCGAGGGGGAAGCCCGTTCGGCGCGCTACGTCTTCTTCGGATTCGAAACCGATACGGCGCTCGCCACCTACCTGTTCAGCGTGATCGACCGCGCCATGGCAACCGAGCTTTTCCGGTTCAGGCTGGCCCGGCCTCAGCTGCGGGCCACAAAATTGCGCCTCGCCTTGGCCAGCTTTCAGCATGGCATCGCCGCCCGCGTGGCAGCCCGACTCACGACCATGCACGCCGAGCGGGAGGCAAGCGTCGGCGCCCAGCGCGCCACCGGCACCGCGCTGATCGTGGTCAAACACCGCGTGGTCGAGGATGCCTTCGCGCAAACCGATATACGCCTGGTATCCACCCGCAGCGCCGGCATCCGGCGCGTATCCGGCGCCTTCAAGGAAGGCTGGGCGGCCGGCGGCCGCGTCAATCTCACCCGTCCCGTGCCTGGAAGCGCCCAAGGCGTGCTGGCCTGACACCCAAGGGCGACCGCCAGCGCCGCCGCGTCTACGCCTGGGAAGATGCGGCGGTAGCGCCAGCCGCCCCGCGGACGGTAAAATTTGCCTCCGCTCAGGCCATGGTGAATGCCATCTGGGCCGACCAGGGCCTGCTCTATCCCCCCGCCGTCGAACGTCTCCCCCGCCAGGCCCGCCGCACAATCGCCAGTGCCAACCGCCTGGCCCTGTATCTGCCGGAGGAAACGCCCGAATGGTGCCTGCTGCATGAGCTCGCCCACGCCATAAGCACCACCGCCGACGGCCATACCGACGGGCACGGCCCGATCTTTATGGGACTCTATGTGTTATTGCTGGTCCGCTATCTCCGGCTCGACCAGCCGGCACTCTTGAAATCGCTTCACCAGTCGAACATCCGAATATTCACAGACGCGCGGCCGGTTTTCTTGGATAAGTAACACGAATGGTCCCGCCCCCCTCGCGGGAAGGACCGGGGCGGGGAAGCTCCACGCGAAAGTCATCGATCTCGGAAGTTGATTTAAGAAAGCAGTTCTTTTTTGAAAAAAGAACCAAGAAACTTTTATTTCCTGGAGCACGCGATTAAATGGAAACAAAAATACCGGCCTCACCGCGTGTCTGATCTCGCCCGCCGAGCCATCGTGCTCGGCCTGCTTGTCGCCGTGGGCGCCTTCGCCATCGACATGTATATCCCCGGCTTCGCTGCCATCGTGCGCGACCTGCACACCACGCCAGGCACCGTGCAACTCAGCATGACCAGCTTTTTCCTCGCGATCTCCCTCGGGCAAATCATCTACGGCCCGGTATCCGACGCGATTGGCCGCAAGCTCCCCATCTATGTCGGTCTCGCCGTTTTCATGGCCGCCTCTGCCGCCGCCGCCTTCGCCCCCACCATCGCCATGCTGATCGCCGCCCGCTTCTTTCAGGGGCTCGGCGCCGCCGCCACCGCCGTGGTGCCCATCGCAATCATCCGCGACGAATATACGGGGCCGCCGGCCGCACGCCTGCTCTCGCTCGCCTCCCTGGCGCTTAGCGTATCGCCGATCCTGGCCCCGGTTTTTGGCGGCTTCCTCGTACAATATGGATCATGGCGGCTGATCTTCCTGGCGCTCATCGTGGTGTGCGCGCTGGCCATGCTGATGGTGGCGCGCGTGCTGCCAGAAACCCTGCCGCAAGCCGCGCGCGTAAGCGCACATCCTGTCCGCATCATGATCACCTACGGCAAGCTGATCGGCACCCGCGCCTTCATTCTGCCGATCATGCTCGGCGGCTGCGCGCAAATTGTGCTGTTCGTTTTCATCTCGGGCGCGCCTTTCGTGTTCGTCACCCTGCACGGCGTAAGGCCCACCATCTTCGGCATGATCTTTGCCTGCCACGCCATCGCGCTGATCGGCATGAGCCAGTTCAACGCGCCACTTATGCGCCGCTTTGGCACCGTCCGCCTGCTGGGCGGCGCTTGCGCCCTGCTCGCCGCTGCCGCTTGCGCACTGCTGGCCCTGGTCTTCTCCGGCGTCACCGCGCTGCTGCCCTTTGTGGCCTGCACCGTCACGATGTTTTTCGCTCTCGGCCCGATAGGCGGCCCCGCCTTCCTGCTCGCCATGGAACCTTTTGGGGCCATCGCCGGCGCCGCCGCTGCCATCGGCGCCGCCCTGGAATTCGGCTGCAGCACCGCCTTCACGGGTTTTCTAGGGCTCTCCGCCGACGGCACCGCCCGCCCCCTTGCTGTCTTCATGGCCGCCGGCGCCCTCAGCACCTTGGCCTTCTGGCTCCCCATCGCTCGCCAAAACCAAACCCCGTAGCACGTCAACTATAAACGCCCTCGCCCGCGCTTGCGGGAGAGGGAACGGGCCCGCCGCAAAGCGGTGCGAAGGGTGAGGCGGATGCCGCAAGTGAGTTAGTGTTTCCGATTGCTTGAATTCTGTCCTTCTCCCCCCCCCGCCCAATCACGCCGCCTCAACGCCCCGTATGGCCTCACCGCGACACAGGCAGCGAAAAATCCGGATGTAGAGATGCCTCGGAAGGCGGTCGTTTCATGGCGGGCCGCGCCGTCGTGCCGGCATTGAGCGCGAACGCGTAGAGGCCCGATTCATATCCATTGACGTACAGAACGCCGTTCGAAACAGAGGGTGCGCCGTAGAATGCCCCGCCGGTAACCGCCGTTGTCAGAAGCCCGCCGGAGCTTGCTTCCAGCGCATACAGCAGATGATCGTCCGATGTAACATATACCACGTCGTTGGCAACGGCGGGCGTCTTCACGTCGCCGCCCGTTCCATAAATCCAGATCGTCGAACCGGAATGCGCGTCCAGGGCATATACGTTGTCGTCGGCGGAACCAAAATAGACCTTGCCATAAGCCACCGTCGGGCCGGAGAATATTGAATCGCCGGTCTTCGTTTTCCACAACAAGCTGCCCGGCGATGGCCCGTCGGCCTGCACCGCATACATGTAGGCGTCATCTGACCCGAAATAGACTACGCCATTCACCACCGCCGGACTTGATTCCACGTAGCTACCCGTCGCATAACTCCAAATTAGCGCGCCGCTGGCTGCGTTGAGCGCATACAATTTATCGTCGAACGACCCGACGTAAACCACGCCATTGACAACTACTGGCGTGGTGCCGATCGCCCCCTTTGTTGTATAGGTCCACAGGAGCGCGCCGTTGGAGGCCCTGAACGCATGGACGTTGTCGTCGTCATAAGTGCCCACATAGAGTATGCCATTTACGAGTGTGGCTGAGCCGTACATGCCGCCGCCCAAGGATGTCTCCCAGATCGTTGCCCCTGTCGACGCATTCAGCGCGTACAACGTCGAATTTGTGCCATCGACCGTGCCGACATAAACCACGCCCCCGGCAACGGTCGGCGTGGCGTATACGACAAACGGGTTCAGGTTGCTCCAGAGCAATTTGCCCGTGCTGATGGACCGGGCCTGGATGCCGGCCGCGGTGGAGTTGAAAACAACGCCGTTATAAATTGCCGGAGTCGCCCCGGTGCTCTCAACCGAAAACTGCCACAGAGTGCCGAGCGTATTCACATTGCTCGCACTCAGCGTGTTCTCGAACGGGTTCCAGTTGCTGTGGGTCGCCCCAAACCCGTATTGCGGCCACAACGTAGTCACCGTGAACGGCACTTGCACCGCATCGCCGCTATGCCGCCCGATAGCAGTGATGTAATCCACGCCAGGCTGCGCGGTCGCCGGCACCGTCACGCTCCCGCTGAATGTGCCCGTGGCCGTCGTTACCAGCAGCAGCGTATCCGCGGTGCCCACATAAACATCCACCGCCTCGCTATCGCCAAACCCGCTCCCCGTCACGGTCACGGTCACCCCCGGATGCCCTGTCCCCGCCGAAAGTTTTGCGGCCGGCGCGGCCGCTGCCCCCTGCGCCGCACCCCAGGCAAAAAGCGAAGCAAGCGAAACCATCTTCAATCCACGCATCTAAAATCTCCTCCCAGATCATCCGTTTATAATCGAAATGGTGCCGCCTCAAACCCGCGTACAGACAAAAAGCGTTACGTGCCCAGCAGCCGCCCGCACACCTAAAAAAGCCCACTCCCCCCCCGACGTCCGGGGGGAGAGGGTTGGGGGCATGCGCTACAGATCACGCTGGCGCGTAACACTCCCAAAACCTTACTTCGCCGCAGAGGCATTATCCTTGATCGGCGGTATCTTCGTCGAAATTTTGGCGATCGTATATCGGCGCACCTGCGCGTCGTAATCCGACGTCACCGACTGCGCCGCCCCCACCAGCCGCAAATCGAGCGACAGGTTCGAAACATAAAGCGTTTTCCCATCTTTGCTGAACGCCGGCGAGGTCGGGTATAGCAGCCCCTGCGGCACACCCTTCACCACCCCATTGAAATCCCCCAGCCGCGCAATGGCCTTTCCCGTGGGATCGACCACAACGATCTCCTCCTGCTGGTTGGCGCATACCCACAGATTGCCGGCCCCATCCATCACCAGCCCGTCCGGCCCATTCACGCTATTGGTGAAAACCGAAGGCTTGCCGGCCACGCCGCCACTCACGGGCACGCTCAGGATCGTGCGGTTGCCGGTATTGGTAATATAGGCCACCGAATAATCGTGGTTGAACACGATGCCATTGGCGCCGAAACTCGGCGTGCCTGTGGTGGTAAGCAACGGATCGCTCAGCCATACGCTTGCCGCACCCCCGGTCGGCCCGACCTTCCAGATGATACCCTGCGCGCTATCCGTTACATACACATTGCCGGCCGCATCGAACGTCATGCCGTTGAGCAATGACTGTCCGGTAACCGTCATGAAAACTTTTGATACGCCATCTTCCCTGCCCACCTGCCGCACTACGCCGGCGCCGGAATCGATCACAAGCAGGTCATGGGTCACCGGATTGAATGCGACGCCCAGCAATTGCGAGGTCGCGGCCCCGATGGTCAGGTGCCGGATCAGCGTGCCGTCCGGCGAAAATTCATACAGGTGCCCGGGCCCACCCACCGGCCCCTTCGCGCTGAATCCCAGCGTCGTGGTATAGATGTTTCCATCTGGCCCCACCGTCATCCCCTCCGGCCCGGTAGCCCCCGCCGGCAACACCGCCGCGATACTGGCCGGGTTGCGCACCCAGGCAGCAGCCGGCGCCGAAGCCGCGAGCAGAAGCAATGCCGCGCCGCAACACGAACGCAAATGTCCTCTTGAAACCAAATCCCGATCCTCCCTTTTGATTTTCGCCCTGCCGCAATAGCTTTTCTGCTGGCGAAGTCGGCTTTTGTGGCTCAGGTCCGGACGCGATGGCAAGGGCAAAACAGAATCAAGTCACATTTTGCCGCCCCTCGCAGCCGAGCCAGCCATACTCGTTATGCCCTGCCATGGGGTGGGTTTCAGCTCATCATCGCACCGATCAACCGGCGCAAATGTGGCCAAGCAAACAGCGGTGGGATGCGCCAATTACCCGCCAAACGCCACAAAAGACGGATTCTTGTACTCCGCCTTCCCATACAGAAATGGCGCGCCATCCACGGTCTCCACCCGCCCGCCCGCCGCGCGCAACACGGCGTGCCCCGCTGCAATATCCCACTCCATCGTTGGCCCAAGCCGTGGATAAAGATCCGCCTCGCCCCGCGCGATCAGGCAAAGTTTGAGCGAACTCCCCGCCGCCCGGAAAGACGCCACTTTCCGGTCGCCCAAGAACGCTGCCATCGCCCCGGCATCGCCATGACTGCGCGAGCCCACCACCACCAGCCCTTCCGAAGATGGCGCGCGCACAGATATTCCCCTTTCCCCGGCTTTATCTTCCAGCACCGCAGTGCCCGGCGCCGCCCCCGCATAGGTCTCCCCCAGCGCCGGCACCACAACCACACCCAGCAAAGGCGCGCCATCCTCGATCAGCGCGATATTCACTGTAAACTCGCCATTCCCGCTCAAAAACTCCTTGGTGCCATCCAGTGGATCGACCAGCCAGAACCGAGCGCCCGTCACCTCCGGTGAAAGCCCCTTGCTCACCTCCTCCTCCGATACCACTGGGATGTCGGGCGTCAGCGCTCGTAGCGCCGGCAAAATAATATCTTCGGCCGCCTGATCGGCCGCCGTCACTGGGCTGCCATCGGCCTTGATCGCCGCCTTCGTCAGACCATAAAAACGAAGCGTTGCCCGCGCTGCCTCTTCCGCGATCGGCCGAATGGCGGCCAGCAGGGCCGTCAGATCAAGCGGCTCTAACACATCGCTCATGAATTCGCACCCTGCAACATGCCGCGCACCTGCAACTGCTCCACGATCAGTTCCGCCGCTGCTTCCGGCGAAAGCTGTGTCGTGTCGATATGCAGCTCCGGGTTCTCCGGCGCCTCATACGGGCTCGAAATTCCCGTAAAATGCTTGATCTCGCCACGGCGGGCTTTCTTGTACAAGCCTTTCGGATCGCGCGATTCCACAACCGATAGCGGCGCATCCACGAACACTTCTAAAAACTCACCATCCTGCAGCAATTCGCGCGCCATCCGCCGCTCCGACCGGAACGGCGAAATAAACGATACCAGCACGATCAAGCCCGCATCCGTCATCAGCCGCGCCACCTCGCCCACCCGGCGGATATTCTCCACCCGGTCGGTATCGGTAAACCCGAGATCGCGATTCAGCCCGTGCCGCACGTTGTCGCCATCCAGCATGGTCGTGTGCTTGCCCAGCGCAAATAGCTTCTTTTCCACGAGGTTCGCCACGGTCGATTTGCCGGCGCCCGAAAGCCCGGTGAACCAAAGCACGCACGCGCGCTGCCCCATCAGCGCGGCACGCGAGGCGCGGCTGATATCCACGGCCTGCCAATGAATGTTTTGTGCGCGCCGCAAGGCGAAATGGATAAGCCCCGCCGCCATGGTTTCGTTGGAAAGCCGGTCGATCAGGATAAACCCGCCGGTATCGCGATTCTCCGTGTAGGCGTCGAAAGCGATCTGCTGATCGAGGCTGATATTGCATAGCCCAATCTCGTTCAGCTCCAGCGATCGCGCCGCCATCTGCTCCAGCGTGTTCACATTAACCTTGTGTTTCAGCGCGGTGATCGAGGCCGTCACCGTCTTCGCGCCGATCTTCAAAAGATACGATCGGCCGGGCAGCATCGGCGCCTCGTTCATCCACACGATGGTGGTTTCGAACTGGTCGGACACTTCGGCCGGCCCCTCCGCGCCACAGATCACGTCGCCGCGGCTGCAATCGATCTCGTCCTCCAGCGTGATCGTGATTGACTGCCCGGCGGTCGCATAAGGCAGATCACCATCTATCAGCACGCGGGCCACGCGGCTCTGCTTCGCCGACGGCATCACTTTGATCAGATCCCCCGGATGCACTGTGCCGGCGGAAACCATGCCGGAAAAGCCACGGAAATCCAGATTCGGCCGATTCACCCATTGCACGGGCATCCGCAGTGGCGCGGTGCGCGAGGCCGCCGCCACCTCCACCGCCTCCAGATGATGCATCAGCGTTGGCCCCTGATACCACGGCATATTGCCGCTGCGATCGGTGATATTGTCACCCATCAGGGCGGAAATCGGGATCGGCACGATCTTCTCGATCGAAAGTTGCGCGGCAAAAGCCGTGTAATCCCCCAAAATGCGGTCGAACACCTCGCGCGAAAAGTTCACCAGGTCCATCTTGTTGATCGCCAGCACAACGTTCTTGATGCCGATCAGGGATATCAGGTAGGAATGCCGGCGTGTCTGAGTCAGCACGCCCCGCCGCGCATCGATCAGGATGATCGCGAGATCGGCGGTGGAAGCGCCGGTGATCATGTTGCGGGTATACTGCTCATGGCCGGGCGTATCGGCGACGATGAATTTCCGCCGGTCGGTCGAAAAGAAGCGATAGGCGACATCGATGGTGATACCTTGCTCGCGCTCCGCCGAAAGCCCATCTACCAGCAGCGCGAAATCGATATTCTGGCCCTGCGTGCCCATCTTCTTCGAGTCAGCTTCCAGCGCAGCAAGCTGATCCTCAAAGATCATCTTGCTGTCATAGAGAAGCCGGCCAATCAGCGTGGATTTGCCGTCATCGACCGAGCCGCAGGTGATGAAGCGCAGCAGGGATTTGGTTTCGTGCTGCTTGAGATACGCGCCGATATCGGTCGCGATCAGGTCGCTCACATGGGCCATCGCTCAAAAATACCCTTCCAGCTTCTTCTTTTCCATGCTGGCCGACGCATCGTGGTCGATCGCGCGCCCCTGCCGTTCGCTGGTGGTGGTCAGCAGCATCTCCTGGATGATCTCCGGCAGGGTGGCCGCCTCGCTTTCCACCGCGCCGGTCAGCGGGTAGCAGCCCAGCGTGCGGAACCGTATTTTTTTCAGCTGCGGCGTCTGGCCGTCGGGGATCCGCATCCGCTCATCGTCGACCATAATGGTGAGCCCATTATAATTCACCACCAGGCGCTCGGCCGAGAAATACAGCGGCACAATGGGGATATTTTCGAGATAGATATATTGCCAGATATCCAGCTCGGTCCAGTTGGACAGCGGAAAAGCCCGTATCGTCTCGCTCTTGTTTTTTCTAGCGTTATAAAGATGCCACAACTCCGGCCGCTGCCGCTTCGGGTCCCAGCGATGCTTTTCGGAACGGAACGAAAAAATTCGTTCCTTGGACCGGCTTTTTTCTTCGTCGCGTCGCGCGCCACCGAAGGCCACGTCGAATGTGTGGTGGTCGAGGGCCGCCTTTAGCGCCTCGGTCTTCATTATATCGGTATAAGCGCTGCCGTGATCGAACGGGTTGATGCCGCGCGCCACACCATCCGTGTTGATCCACTCGATCAGTTGAAGGCCTTTCTCCGCCACCATCTTGTCGCGAAACTGGATCATGCCCGCGAATTTCCAGGTCGTGTTCACGTGCAGCAATGGGAAGGGCGGTTTGCCCGGCGCAAAAGCTTTGAGCGCCAGGTGCAGCATCACCGCGCTGTCTTTGCCGACCGAATAGAGCATCACCGGATGCTCGGCCTCGGCCGCCACCTCGCGCATGATATGGATACTCTCGGCCTCCAGGCGCTGCAGATGGGTCAAGTCCGGGGCGTGCACGGCGTCGGCCGCGTTTGGCATTCTGTTCTCCCATAGGTCGGGCCGCAGGCGGTGACGGGGTATGCCGGTGATCTCCTCCAGCCGCATCACCAATTCGGCCGGAATATCGCGCTCGCCCGTCACCCATTGGCTCACCGCACCCTCGCTTCGGCCCACGGCCGCCGCGATGTCGCGCTGACTCTTGCCGCTGGACCGAAACAAAGTCTTTAGATCGGGCATAAATCAGCTTTAGGAGAACTAAACTCGCTCTTGCAAGAAGAACTTTAGGCAAACTAAACCATCACCTCCAAAACGATCATGTGCTAGTCAGATAGGCCATGACTGAGCCCGGCCTCGCCCAGCTTGCCGCCTCCGATCCGCGCGTCTCGGCTTTCGTCTCAGCCCATGCCGGCACGGGCAAGACCAAGGTGCTCGTCGACCGGCTGATGCGGCTGATGCTGGATGGTGCCGATCCCGCCCGCATTCTGTGCCTCACCTACACCAAGGCGGCGGCGGCCGAGATGGCCATCCGCCTGCAAACCCGGCTCGGCGCCTGGGTGACGATGGATGATGCCGCGCTCGACGCCGAACTCCGCGCGCTCGAGGTCGCCCCTGGCAGGCGGCAGCGCGCCCGCGCCCTGTTCGCCCATGTGCTGGATCTGCCAGGCGGCATGCGGATCGGCACCATCCACGCCTTCTGCCAGTCGCTGCTGAAGCGCTTTCCGCTAGAGGCGCAGATTTCCCCGCATTTCCGTGTGGCGGAGGAGGCCGACAAGCGCGCCGACCTGGAGGAGGCGCGCGAATCGGTTCTGCCGGCGGCGGACCAGGCCGCCCTCGCTTGCCTAGCCGGGCTCGTGAACATGCAGGGTTTTGCTGGCCTGGCCTCGGTTCTGGAGCAGGAGCGGGCGCGGCTCGATATTACCGCCAAACTCCCATCCGACGCCCTCACCCGCGCCTTGCGCCGGGTCGCCGGCGTGACCAGCGCGGATCGCGCAGCTTTGCTGGAAGCGAGCGTCACTTGGTGCGCCGAAGCCGATATCGCGGCCGCCATGCGGATCGCGGCCGAACAGGGCAGCAACGCTGTCAGCCTCAGGGCCACCCGCGCGCTCGGCTGGCTCGCACTGCCGCCCGATTTGCGCGCCGAGCATTTTGGCGAATGGTTGAAGGAATTCCTGAACGATAGCGGCGATCCGCGCGGGCCGTCGGTATTCGCTAACAAAAAACTCTCCGACCGGTATCCGCATATCATCCCCGCTTGCCTGGCTGAGCAGGCGCGGCTGATGGCGGTGCTGAACGAGCAGCGGGCACACCGGATGGTGGAGGCCACCGCCGCACTTTTCTCGGTCGCCGCCCCGATCCTCTCGACCTATGCCGAAGGCAAGAACAAGCGCGGCTTGCTGGATTATAACGATCTGATAACGCGCAGTTTCGATCTGCTCGATGCGAAAAAAATCGGCGCCGCCTGGGTTCTGTTCAAGCTGGATGGCGGGCTGGACCATCTTCTGCTGGACGAGGTGCAAGACACCGCGCCCGAACAATGGATGATCGCCGACCGCCTGACTTCAGATTTTTTTGCGGGCGAAGGCGCCTGCCCGGACCACGCGCTGGCTCGCACTGTGTTCGCGGTCGGTGACCGCAAACAGTCGATCTACTCCTTCCAGGGCGCCGACCCTGAAGAATTTGATCGGTGGCGGGAAATCTATGGCCGGCGTGTGACGCAGGCAGGGCTCGACTGGCGGCGCGTGGAACTGAAAACCTCGTTCCGGTCATCGGCGCAGGTGCTGAACCTGGTGGATGCCGTCTTCCGCGATCCGGTCGCCGGCGAGGGTGTGTGCGAGCCAGCCGGGCCCCCCCTCCTCCATCTGGCGCATCGAGAAGGCCATGCCGGGCGGGTGGAACTCTGGCCGCTGGCGCCGCTGCCGGACAAGCCGGCGCACACACCCTGGGTGATCCCGTGGCAGAACCAAAGCCAGGTCTCGGCACCGCAATCGCTGGTGAACGAGCTGGCGCGCTGGATCGCGGCACAGGCTAGCGGGTCGCTTCGCCCTGGTGACATTCTGGTGCTCGTGCGGCGCCGCAGCCAGTTCGCCAGTGCGCTGGTACGGGCGCTGAAGGCGCGGTCGGTGCCGGTAGCCGGGCTCGACCGCATGATGCTGACCGAGCAGCCGGCCGTGCAGGATTTGCTCGCGCTCTGCGACGCGCTGCTGCTGCCGCAGGACGATCTGTCATTCGCGGAAATGCTGGTCTCGCCGTTGGGCGACCTGTCGGATGACAGCCTCATGCAGCTCGCGATGGGCCGGTCCGGCTCGCTGCGCGAGGCACTTCGCGGCCGGGCAAATGAGCGGCCTGATTGGCGAGCGGCGGAAGATTTTTTTTCCACCTTGCTGGGGCAGGTGGATTATGCCGTGCCGCATGTGCTGCTGGTGGAGGCGCTCGGCAAGCTTGGCGGCCGGGCCCGGCTGTTCGCCCGGCTGGGGCCCGAAGCGGCCGAACCGATCGACGAGCTGCTAAACGCGGCGATCCAGCATGCCAGCGCGTATCCGCCCTCGCTGCAGGGATTCACCCACTGGCTCCGCCAATCAGCGGCCGAGGTGAAGCGCGAGGCAGAGGCGGCCGGCGACAGTGTGCGGGTGATGACAGTGCATGGGAGCAAAGGTCTTGAGGCGCCGCTGGTGATCCTGCCGGATACGACCAACCTGCCCCCGGATGAGCGGGGGCTGTGCTGGGCGAAGGATGCTGAAACCGGCGCCGACCTGCCGCTGTGGCAGCCGAACAAGGATTTGCGGTGTAGCGCCATCGAACAGCTGCGGCAGGCGCAGGCGGCCAAGCGGGCACGTGAGTACAACCGCCTCCTTTATGTAGCACTGACCCGGGCGCGTGACCGGCTGGTGATCTGCGGCTGGGAGATGGCCAAGCAGCAACCTGGCAACTGGTACGAACTGGTTGAGCGCGGCATGCAATCCCTATCGGCGGAGGCGCAGAATTTCGGCCCGTGGCCGGGGCGGATGCTGGTGCTCGAAACGCCGCAAACTGCTGCACCCATGGGCAGAAGGGTGCCAGAGGTGTGCACGGGCGAGGCGCTGCCGCACTGGGCAGGATGCGCACCAAACTGGCAGCCGGCCAGGCTTGCACCGGAGCCCGCGCTGCCACGGCCGCTCGCGCCGAGCCGGCCGGAGGGGGTTGAATACGGGCCGGTGCCGCCCTCGCGTTCGCCCCTGGTTGCCGCCAGCCAGCGCGACCGCTTTGTCAGGGGGCTCGCAATGCACGCCTTGCTGCAGCATCTACCCGATCTGCCGGAGGCGGAATGGGAGGCTGCCGCCGAGAAATTTGCGGCTCGGCCGGCGCTTGGACTAGCGGCGCCGAAAAACCTGGCTGCCCAGGCCCTGGCAGTGCTGAGGTCGCCGGAGCTTGCCGCGCTGTTTGGGCCGGGCAGCCGGGCGGAACAGCCGATTTCCGGCCTGGTGGGCGTGCAGGTGGTAACCGGGCAGGTCGATCGGCTGGCGATCCTGCCGGACCGTGTGCTGATCGCCGATTACAAGACGCGGGCGGCGCCGGAGAGGACGGATCAGGTGCCGGTTCCCTATCTGCGCCAGATGGCGGCGTATCGGAGCGTGCTCGGGCTGCTTTATCCGCAACGGCCGGTGCGGTGCGTGTTGATCTGGACCGATGGCCCCGCGATCACCGTGCTGCCGGACGAAGCGCTGGACAGACATGCCCCTGGCGCGGCACCGTCAGCCACTGCTTGATCGCCACCCCAGCCCGACCAATTTTACCCTCCCAGAGCTCTTCAGGAGACCGCGTTTATGAGTGCCAATACCGTTGCCGCCACCGACGAGACTTTTGAGGCCGATGTCCTTAAGGCGCCCGGGCCGGTGCTGGTGGATTTCTGGGCTGAATGGTGCGGGCCCTGCAAGATGATCGCCCCGGCGCTGGAGGAGATCGGCGCCGAGTATGCCGGGCGCGTGACGGTGGTGAAGGTAAATATCGACGAGAACCCGCAGACTCCCAACACGTATGGCGTGCGCGGCATCCCCACGCTGATCATGTTCAAGGACGGCAAGCCCGCGGCGACGAAAGTGGGAGCGGCGCCGAAAAGCCAGCTGAAGGAATGGGTCGCCAGCTCGATCTGAGCTAGGCTACCATCCGAATTCCCCAAAGTTTCTTTCGCCTGCCTGCATGATGCCGGATCGGAGGGCAGCGACCGCGGTTTCCCCCTCCGCCCGGTTTGCGTATTTTTTGCCGACCCAGATATAGCCGTTTTCGTCGGGCCCTTTCACGGCCATGCTGGCGCTATCGGCCTTGTCGAAGCCGACGCTGAGTGTTGTTCGCTGCTCAAAAAATTTGGCGCCGATAAACAGGATGGTTGAGGCGTAGATCAATTGCTCGGCGAGGAAGCGCAGGTCGGCAACCCAGATGCGCGTCATGATTAGGAGGTGGCTATGCGGCGTTGCCACCAGGGCGTCGGAGACGAAACCGTCGGCCAGGCTAAGCAGGATGCACATGAGGAGCGAGAGCACCATTCCGATCAGGGCGCGCTTGGTCCATGTTGTGCGCCGGAACATCTTGCGTGGGATCAGAAGCGCCGACTCCTGCGTGGTGTTCATCATGTCCAATGGCATCACCCGGCTTTTTATAAGGCTGCATCCACTCGATGCGCGCGCACAGTGGTAGCGCAGGCGGGGGCAGGGCGGTAGCCTCTCCTGACTGCGCTATGGCGCTGTGGATGAGCTGCTTTACGAGGGTCGCGTTGCTTTTTCGGATGCCTGGCCAGGCGTGGCCATACGACCCGGGTCCCTGTAAAACGCTTGAGATTACTAGTTTTTTGCTTCTTTCTTTCAAAAAAGAAGATTCTTTCTTCCTTTTTAAGCAGAGCTTATTAATCCCCATGCTTACTGCCGCTATGGGTTGCATTGCGCTGCGGTGTTTGCTCATAGAGCATGACCGTAGGAGCCTCTTGCCATGCCCGATACAAATGTGAGCCAGGATTTCAGGGTTCGCGACTTTTCGCTCGCCGAGTGGGGCCGGAAAGAGATTTCTATGGCCGAGGACGAGATGCCCGGGCTGATGGCGCTACGTGCCGAATATGGCCCTGGCCAGATACTGGCGGGCGCACGGATTGCCGGCTGCTTGCACATGACAATTCAGACCGCGGTGCTGATCGAGACGCTGACGGCGCTGGGGGCGACGGTCCGCTGGTCGTCCTGCAACATTTTCTCCACGCAGGACCATGCGGCGGCCGCTGTGGCGGCAGCGGGCGTTCCGGTGTTCGCCTGGAAGGGCATGAACGAGGAGGAGTTCAACTGGTGCATCGAGCAGACAGTGCGCGGGCCCGATGGCTGGACGCCGAACATGATTCTCGATGATGGCGGCGACCTGACGAAGCTGATGCACGACTCCTATCCGGAGATGCTGACGGAGGTGCGCGGCATTTCCGAGGAGACGACCACCGGCGTGCACCGCCTGTGGGAGATGGCCAAGGCAGGAAAACTGCTGACGCCGGCGATCAACGTCAATGACAGCGTAACCAAGAGCAAATTCGACAATCTTTATGGCTGCCGGGAGAGTTTGGTGGACGGCATTCGCCGCGGCACCGATGTGATGATGGCCGGCAAGATCGCCGTGGTGGCTGGGTTTGGCGATGTGGGCAAGGGGTCGGCCGCTTCGCTGCGCAATGCAGGGTGCCGCGTGGTCGTAACTGAGGTGGATCCGATTTGCGCGCTGCAGGCGGCGATGGAGGGTTACGAAGTCGACACGATGGATGATGTGGCGCCGCGTGGCGATATCTTTGTCACGGCCACTGGCAATATCGATGTGATCACTGCCGACCATATGCGGGCGATGAAGCACCGGGCGATAGTTTGCAATATCGGTCATTTCGACAGCGAAATTCAGATCGAAGCCCTGCGAAACTACAAATGGGAGAATGTGAAGCCGCAGGTGGATGAGGTTGTGTTCCCTGACGGCAAGCGGCTGATCGTTTTGTCGGAGGGGCGGCTGGTGAATCTCGGTAACGCGACGGGGCATCCGAGCTTTGTGATGTCGGCGAGTTTCACAAACCAGGTTCTGGCGCAGATCGAGTTGTGGCATGCCAAGCCCGGCCAGTATGAGCGCAAGGTGTATACGTTGCCAAAACATCTGGACGAGAAAGTGGCGGCGCTACATTTGGCAAAAGTTGGGGCGAAGCTGACGAAATTGTCGCCCAAGCAGGCGGAGTATCTGGATTTGCCGGGCGTGCAGGGGCCGTTCAAGCACGAGGCTTACCGATATTGAGGTGCGCTGATTGGACGCAGCCTAAGATTTTGGCCGAAGGATACTGACTTTTCCTTGAGTTGGGCCCAGCGGGCAGTGAAATAACTCATTGGTTGATATTGGGTGGGCTGCTTTTCAGCCCACCCGGCCGGGCATACGTTTCTGCTGAAACGAGCGGCCGGTCATCTGGGTGGGGCGATGGCGTGGTTGCTGGTGGGGAATTGCGCGATCGGCGAGTTGTGACGACAGTTGTTTCGCTTTGTCATGCGCGTTTTTTGGCAAGCGCAGGGATGCGTTATGCTTCGCTAACGCTTCCTGGAGCAGGATCCGGGCAAGTGCGATCAGCCGCCGGATAAACATGCTCGCAAAAACAAAGAGCTAGAGCGGAATGCGTCCGAAGAAACCGATCGAATCATATCGCATCCCGCTCTAAGACTTTGCTACCAGTACTCGGTGCCGGGCGGACCCTTGAAGGGGCCTTCGAATTCGCTGGTGATCCAGCCGCCATAGAAGCCTCCGGCTTGGGGGATGACTGGATCGTCCCCAACGAAACACGCATCCATGCGGCCAGCATAGACGGCGATGTGGTCGCGCAGGGCTTCATAGCCAGGGGCGGGGTGGGCGTAGCCCCAGGCGGCATCGGTGGCCGTGCGGTCGCCGCCGGTGAGCGAAAAATACTGCGCGAGGCCCTTCCATTCGCAAAAGCTGGTGGGCGGCCGGGGAGAAAGGGCGCCATGGGTAAAGGAAGATGCAGGCAGGTAGTAGGTCGGCGGATGATAGGTTTCCAAAATTCGCCAAGCTGAGTCCGTCAGCGCAATGGTTTCGCCGCCCAGGATGATGCGGACCGGTTGAGGCACGGGTTCGATGCCTGGCGGGCGGGGGAAATCGGCAACGCGACGCGGGATCATGGCAGTCGGCGCATGTTTTTGTTTATTCCTGCGTGGGAGTACTGACCCTCCCATCGCTGCGCGACGGGCCCCCGCCCTTCCCGCGAGCAGGCGAAGGGCTTGGCAACGCGAGTAGGCATCAGGCGTCGATCCAAGAGAGGCGGCGCGTATCCGCGCCGACGCGCAGGCTTAGGCCGGTGCTGGCTTCCTGGAAGGCGGCGGCGACATCGGCCGGGGTGAGATTGTCGCTGCGCATCACGAGTTGGGTCAGCGGGTCGGCGAGCAACGCATCCAGTGTCAGTCGATCCTGGTTTACAAACATGGTCAACCTCCTGAGATGCCAGGAGAATGCCTGGTCCGGCGCCCGGTGAGCGCGTCGAAACGTGACGAAGCGATACACCCACTTCACCTTATCATTTCTATATAAGAATAAAACAACTTTAAGCATTTGAGGGAGCAGTCTCTGCTCCCCCGCCAACTTCAGTAAATTGCCTTGACGTCGCCGGTGAGGGCGTAGCGCCCTCTTTTAGAGTGGGCTCATGGCGAGCAGGCTGAGCGCTGCTGCCATACCGACGATCCAGAATTTCATGTGCAAGGCCTTCCAAAACTTCTAAGTTGCATTCCAGGATACGCGAGGCATGTTACCCGCGTTTTGCAGTGCCGTGCCGAAATGCGTCGTTACTCGGCTTGTGACTGGACCTGATCGGCCTTCAGTACCTCGCCGGCCAGATAGAGGCTACCGCAAATCAGCACGCGGCCCGCGGGCTGGTCGGAACCGGCGATCTGTCGCAGCGCGCCCACGACGTCGGGCCCCGGGCGTGCCTTTCCGCCGGATGCCGCCATCACTTCATTCAGTGGAAGGGCCAGATGTTGCCCTGGCTCGGTCACGGCATAGACGGAGGTTGCGAACGGCAGCAGCGGCCGCAGGAAGCCGGCAGCGTCCTTGCTTTGCTTCATGCCGACGACAAGGTGCACGGGCCGGTCGGCCCAGCGGGCGAGCTGGTCCGCCAATGCCAGGGCCGCGCCCTCATTATGGCCGCCATCCAAATAAAGCTCTGCCGCTTCCGGCAAAAGCGCCCTGAGGCGTCCCTGCAAGGGCTGCAGCCGGGCAGGCCAGGCTGCATGCTCGATCCAGGCATAGGATGTGCTCGGTACGCCAAGCCCCGATGCGCGCAGCGCCGCGATGGCGATGCCGGCATTGTCCAGTTGGTGCGCGCCGGCCAGGCTGGGCAGGGGGAGCGCCAGATCGCCGGCGGCATCGCGGAAGCGCAGGCCACCATCGGCCGGTTCGATTTCCCAGTGGCGGCCCCGTTCCAGGAGGATGGCGCCGCTTTTGCCGGCGCAGTCGCGCAGCATGGCCGCCACATCCGGATGTTGGGCGCCGGTTATCGCCGGGCGGCCGGGTTTCATGATCCCCGCCTTCTCCCACGCAATGCGGCCGAGATCGGTGCCGAGAAACTCCTGGTGGTCGAGCGAAATGGAGGTGATCGCGCAGGCGGCCGGCGATGGGATCACATTGGTGGCATCAAAACGGCCGCCGAGCCCCACCTCCACCACGCAGAGCTGCGCGGGGGTGCGCGCGAACAGCAAATAACCGGCGGCGACCAGCGCCTCGAACACGGTGATCGGCAAGCCGGCGTTGACCTGCTCGATTTCCGCGAGCGTCGCGGTAAGCGCATCCTCGGTCACCAGCGTGCCGGCGATCCTAAAACGCTCACGCAGGCTGACCAGGTGCGGCGAGATCGTAACGTGGACCGGCCAGCCTGCCGCCTCGCCGATCGCGCGCAAGAAGGCGCAGGTGCTGCCCTTGCCGTTGGTGCCGGCTACATGGATTACCGGTGGTAGGCGCAGGTGCGGATCGCCAAGCTGGTGGAGCAGGCGCAGCACCCGATCCAGGCTGAGATCGATCAGCTTGGGGTAAAGCTCGTGCAGCCTTGCAATGATGGCGTCGGCGTCGCGTAGGGAGGGGGAAAGAGGACTCACGGAAGGCCGACGACGCATGTTTCGCCGTATTCCGCTTCAGGGGTGGAAGGGGCGGATACGAAATCTGTTGGGGCCGAAGGGGCGGATAAGAAATACGCCCTACGGTGGAGGGATGTCATTAGGCCGGCTCGGTGACTGTGAGTTCCAGTTGGGCTTCCGGCTCCTTCGGGGGTGGTGCCGGGTTCAGCAGGGCGATCAATCGGGAGAGGGTTTCGCGCAGATCGGTGCGGCGGACCACCATGTCGAGGATACCGTGGTCCAGCAGGTATTCGGCGCGCTGAAAACCCTCGGGCAGGGTTTCGCGCACCGTCTGTTCGATCACGCGGGCGCCGGCGAAGCCGATCAGGGCGCCTGGTTCGGCGATCTGGATGTCGCCCAGCATCGCGAAACTGGCGGTGACGCCGCCGGTGGTCGGGTCGGTGAGCACGGTGATGAAGGGAAGCCCGGCCTCGCGCAGCAGCATTGCCGCGATCGTGGTGCGCGGCATCTGCATCAGGCTGATCGCCCCCTCCTGCATGCGGGCGCCCCCAGAGGCAGTGAACACGATTAATGGCGCCGATTGCAGCACCGCGAGGCGCGCCGCCGCGACAATGCCCTCACCCACCGCCGCCCCCATCGAGCCGCCCATGAACTCGAACTCCATCACGGCGACCACGGCGCGCTGGCCGCCAATGGTGCCATGCGCCACCACCAGCGCGTCGTCGAGCCCGGTTTTGGTGCGGGCTTCGCGAAGGCGTTCGGAATAGCGTTTCTGGTCACGAAAGGTGAGCGGGTCCGCAGGGGCTTTCGGCAATTCGATGCGGGTGAAGCTGTCCTCATCGAAGGTCCAGCCGAGCCGTTCCTTTGCGCTGCCGCGCATGTGATGGCCGCAATGCGTGCAGACCTTGGAGTTCTTGTCGAGCTCTTTGGTGAAGATCATTTGCTGGCACGCGGTGCATTGCGACCAGAGGTTTTCCGGCACCTCGCGCTGACCGAGCAGTGTGCGGATGCGTGGCCGGACGTATTCGGTTAGCCAGCTCAAAGGGGGGTCTCCGATAAAGGGCGTGTTATTGTCACTAGAAAACCTCTTTACCCGTTTTGGGCAGGCCCAATTGGACATGGGCTGCCAAGATGGTGCGGGTTGATCGTTCCGACTATGTGCTGAGTCCCACCCTACGAGATGTTTTGTTGTCCCGCCAAGTCGTGGGTATGTTTTCCTTGCCCGACTGCTTTGGCCAGGTCGCGCACTTGGTCAAGCACGCGGCGGACCGTGTCGGGGCGGGCGCGGCCGTGATCATCCAGACTTTGGGCCAGGGTGTCGATCAGGGCGGAGGCGACGACGGCGCCATCGGCGACGTTGACTGCGGCCGCAGCCTGAGCTGGCGTGCGGACGCCGAAACCGACGGCAATGGGCAGGTCGGTGACGGCGCGGATGCGGGGGATGGCCGCGGCCAGCTCGGAGGTGCTGGCGGTGCGGGTGCCGGTGACGCCGGTGATGCTCACGTAATAGACGAAGCCAGAGCAGCCCTGCAGCACGATCGGCAGGCGCTGGGCATCGGTGGTGGGGGCGATAAGGCGGATGATATCGAGGTCGTTTCCAGCTGCGTGGTCGGCAAGCAAGGCAGCTTCCTCGGTCGGCAGATCGACCACGATCAGCCCGTCAACGCCGGCGCTGGCGGCATCGAGGCAGAAGCGGGCCGGATCGTAGGCGAGGATCGGGTTGAGGTAGCCCATGAGCACGATCGGCGTGGTGTCGTTCTCTGTGCGAAACTCGCTCACCATGCCCAGGGTGCGGCTGAGCGTGGCGCCGGCTTTCAGTGCTCGTCGGCCGGCCGCCTGGATGGTGGGGCCGTCGGCCATGGGGTCGGTGAACGGTACCCCGATTTCGATCAGGTCGGCGCCAGCGCCGGGCATGCCCTCGAGGATCGCCATGCTGGTGGCGGGATCGGGGTCGTAGGCTTCGAGAAACGGGATTAGCGCGCCGCGGCCCTCAGTTCTTAAGCGATCGAATGTGGCCTTGATGCGGCTCATAGTTTCACGCCCAGATGGGCGGCCACCGTAAAAATGTCCTTGTCACCGCGGCCAGACAGATTCATCAGAATGATGGTTTGCGGATCCATCTCTGGCGCGATCTTCTGGATGTGCGCGAGCGCGTGGGCGCATTCCAGGGCGGGAATGATGCCTTCGGCGCGGCTGCAGAGCTGGAAGGCGGCGAGCGCTTCGTCGTCGGTGATGCCGACATATTCGGCGCGGCCGATATCGTGCAGCCATGCGTGCTCGGGGCCGATCCCCGGGTAATCGAGGCCGGCACTGATGCTGTGCGCCTCGGTGATTTGGCCGTCATCGTCCTGCAGGAGGTAGGTGCGGTTGCCGTGTAGCACGCCGGGGCGCCCGCGTTCGATGCTGGCGGCGGTCTCGCCGCTATCGAGGCCGCGGCCGGCAGCTTCCACGCCGATCAACTTTACGCTCGGCTCGTCTAGGAACGGGTGGAAGATGCCCATGGCGTTGCTGCCGCCGCCGACCGAGGCGATGACCACATCAGGCAGGCGGCCCTCCTGCTCCATCATCTGCGCGCGTGCTTCGGTGCCGATGACGCTTTGGAAGTCGCGGACCATGGCGGGGTACGGGTGCGGGCCGGCGACGGTGCCGAGCAGGAAATAAGTGTCGGAGACGTTAGCCACCCAGTCGCGCATGGCTTCGTTCATCGCGTCCTTCAGCGTGCCGGCGCCGGTGGTGACAGGCACGACCTCGGCACCGAGCAGCTTCATGCGGAACACGTTGGGTTTCTGGCGCTCGACATCGACGGCGCCCATGTAGATCACGCAGGGCATGCCCATGAGCGCGCAGACGGTGGCGGTGGCGACGCCATGCTGGCCAGCGCCGGTTTCGGCGATGATACGGGTTTTGCCCATGCGGCGGGCCAGCAGGATCTGCCCCATGCAGGAATTCACCTTGTGAGCGCCGGTGTGGTTCAGCTCCTCGCGTTTAAAATAGATTTTGGCACCGCCGAGTTGCTGAGTAAGGCGCTTTGCAAACCAGAGCGGGCTCGGCCTGCCGACATAGTCCTTCAAATAGAAATCTAACTCCGCCTTGAAATTTGTGTCCTCCTTCGTGGCCTCGTAGGCGGCCTCCAATTCAAGAACCAGCGGCATGAGTGTTTCGGCGACGAAACGACCGCCATAGGTGCCGAAGCGGCCCTGGCTGTCGGGGCCCTGGCGCAGCGTGTTGGGCAGAAGGTTTGTGGGCGTGTGGTTCAAGGCGAACTCCGAGCATGCGATATGGGTTTTGGGACACGCGGTCCCGCCACACCGTTTGTTATTGCGCGCGGGCGGCGCGGATGAAGGCTTCGATCAGGGCGGGGTCTTTGACGCCAGGAGAGGTTTCTACGCCGGTGGAAACGTCAACGGCAGGGGCCCCACTTTCCCGAATCGCTTGGGCCACGTTCCGCGGCGTGAGACCGCCGCCGAGGAGCCAACTGGTTTGCGGTTGCCAATCATGCAGCAAGGGCCAATCCATCGCCACGCCGTTGCCGCCTGGGCGGCCGGCGCCGGCGGGCGCCTTGGATTCGATCACCAAAGCCGCGGCAACCCCACCATCTTCCGGGAGATCGGCCCAATTTTCGACGGAGAGGGGCCGCCATACGGGCACGCCGAACATGGCCCGGATGCGCGCGATGCGTTCCACCGGCGCGTAAATCTGCAGGGCGTGCAGACGTAACGCATCGAGCGCTTCGGCAATCTCGGTATCCGTAGGGTTTACGAAGAGCCCCACGCGGGCTGGACCTGTGCGGAGGCGACCGCTGAGCACGGCAGCCCGGGCCGGTGTTACATAGCGTGGCGAGGTTTCGTAAAACACGAAGCCGACCCAATCGGCACCCGCCTCCGCGGCCGCATCGAAGGCTGCAGGTGAATTGATGCCGCAGATTTTGACCTTCACGGGCATGGGAGGCACGTGAGGTTTGCAGACTGGCCCGCACGACATGGTTTCCAGCAGACGCCGGCGTTGATCAAGATTGACGGACCATCAGGACGCCACCGGTTCGTCGTGCGGGGGCGGGCAGGTCATTTCGGCGCGGCGAGTGCAGCTACGGGCGCCCTGGAACGACCCGCTGGCACCACCGGCGTCGCACTCCGCGCCTTCAGTTCTGCCTCGAGCGCCGCGGCCCTGCGTTCGGCCCGGCCGGCCCGCCCCCGCGCAGCGACTGAGCCAAACCAAACGAAGAGTGCGCCGAGAAAGAAGAACAGCCCCCCTGCGACCAGGATGGCGATCGAGAGAGGCGCTTCGAGCGAATAGAAGTCGAGCGGCCAGATTTTGAGCTGAACCGGCTGGGAGTTGGACAGCGCGAAAGCCACCAGGACAACCAGAAACGGCAGGAGCAGAAGCGTGCGCAGCATCTTCGGTTAATTACAGGAAAATGGCTCAGGCCGCAAAGCGCTGAACCGGCCTTTCGGCTCCGGCTCTACGCGGAGACCTTCGTGCGGGATGGTTTAGCGGCCATGACGCGGTTGACGCGCTCGCGCAGTTCCTTTCCAGCCTTGAAGAAGGGGACGGCTTTTTCGTCGACCGGGACTGCCTCGCCGGTGCGGGGGTTGCGGCCGGTGCGTGCGTCCCGCCGCTTTGCCGTGAAGGCGCCGAAGCCGCGCAGTTCCACCCGCTCGCCGCGGGTGAGGGCGGCGGAAATTCCTTCGAAAACAGTGCCCACGATCAACTCGACGTCCTGACCGCGCAGATGCGGGTTTGCGGCCGCCAACTCGGCGATCAATTCCGACCTCGTCATGCCCATTGCCGGGAGACGCCCTTTTGGCGCCCCCGCCCCTTCATTCCCGCGTAACGGAAGGCTGCCAGAGTGCCCATACGCCGTCAACGCGCAGAGAGCGCTGAGCCGAAACGAAAACCGTATCAAGGCTGGACTGTACCAGGCGGTCTGCCCAGGTCCCTTTCAGCACGTCGCGCACCGGCAGGCCGGTTGCCACATTGCGCTTTGCCTGCAGCCATTTGATCGCTTCGGGCTCGCCGCCGATCTCATCGACCAGCCCAAGCGATTGTGCCTGCCGCCCCGTATAGGCCCGGCCGTCGGCCAACGTTTTGACCTTCGCCGGATCCATGTGTCGGCCGCGCGCCACCAGGCCCACGAACTGGTCGTAAAGGTCCATGACCAGGCTCTGCAGGTAGTCGCGGCCACCCGTTGAGAGCGGCTGGGTGAAGCTCGGCTGGCCTTTGAGCGGGCCGGAGACGAGTTGCTCGGCCTTCACGCCGATCTTGTCGAGCAGTCCCGATATGTCGCCGGCCTCCAGGATCACGCCGATCGAGCCGGTGAGCGTGCTGTCGCGCGCTACGATGTGTGGCGCGGCGACCGCGATCATGTAGCCTGCCGAGGCGGCCGTTCCGTCCATCACCGCGACTACAGGCTTGATCTTGGCCAGGTGCTCCACCGCGTCGTGGATGCCCTCTCCACCCCCGACGGCGCCGCCGGGGGTGTCGAGATGCAGCAGCACTGCGGCCACGCTGCCATCGCGGCCGAGTTTGTCCAGCGCCTCGATCTGCTCCTGGCCGTCGCCGATCGTGCCTTGGATCTTGTAGCGGGCGATGTGGCTGCCGCCGCCGATCTCGCCGCCATGCGGCACGGCCACTACGGCCGCCAAAACCAGTGCCGCCACCGCGACGACGCGCCAGAACAGCAAGCGGCGCTTCAATTGCTGGCGGTCGATCAAGGCATCGGATTCAAAAGCCATAAATTCCCCCAAAACAAAAAAGCTGGGGGGATGCACCATCCCCCCAGCCCTTGCCAGTTTCTAAGCGCGTAAACCGGGTTGCCTCATTCCGCTTGCTGGTTCCGGCGGCGGATGGCGGCGCCCAGAATGTCGCCGAGGCTGGCGCCGCTATCGGTGGTCCCGAACTCGGCCATCGCCTGCTTGTCTTCTTCGACCTCGCGGCCCTTGATCGTGAGCGAAAGTTTGCGTGCCGCGCGGTCGATCGCGGTGATCTTGGCGTCGACCTTTTCGCCGACCGCGAAACGGTCGGGGCGCTGATCGCTCTTTTCACGGCTGAGCTCGGCGCGGCGGATGAAGCCGGTGAGCACGTCGTCGACCTTTACCTCAATGCCGTTGGCCTGAACGGACGTCACGATGCAGGTAACGACTTCACCCTTCTTCACGCGGCTCAGGCTTTCCGCGAACGGATCCTCCTGCAGCTGCTTGATACCGAGCGAAATACGTTCCTTCTCGACATCCACATCCAGCACGCGGGCGGAGACCATCGTCCCCTTCTCGTACTGGTTGATCGCGGTTTCGCCCGGCTCATCCCAGCTGATGTCGGACATATGGACCATGCCATCGATGTCCGGTGCCAGGCCAATGAACAAGCCAAACTCGGTGATGTTGCGCACCTCGCCCTCGACCGTGGTGCCCACCGGATGTTCCTCGGCGAACTGCTCCCACGGGTTACGCTGCACCTGCTTGATGCCGAGCGAAATGCGGCGCTTGGAGCTGTCCACATCCAGCACCAAAACGTCGACTTCCTGGCTGGTCGCCACGATCTTTCCTGGGTGGACGTTCTTTTTGGTCCAGGACATTTCGCTGACATGCACCAGGCCCTCGACGCCTGGCTCCAGCTCAACAAAGGCGCCGTAATCGGTGATGTTGGTGACGCGGCCCGAGAACTTGCCGTTCGCCGGATATTTTTCCGTGACGCCTTCCCAGGGGTCGATTTCCAGTTGCTTCATGCCGAGGCTGATGCGTTGCGTATCCGCGTTGAAGCGGATCACCTGCACGCGCACCTGCTGGCCTATCTGCAGGGCTTCCGCAGGATGGTTGATGCGGCGCCAGGCGATGTCAGTAACATGCAGCAAACCATCGACGCCGCCGAGATCGACGAAGGCGCCGTAATCGGTGATGTTTTTCACCACGCCGTCGAGGATCATGCCTTCCTTGAGGCCCTGGATCAGCTCGCTTCGCTGTTCGGCGCGGGTTTCTTCAAGGACAGCGCGGCGGGAGACCACGATGTTGCCGCGGGCACGGTCCATTTTTAGAATCTGGAAGGGCTGAGGGACGCCCATCAGCGGGGCCACGTCGCGGACCGGGCGGATATCTACCTGGCTGCCCGGAAGGAAGGCGACGGCGCCGCCGAGATCGACTGTGAAGCCACCTTTCACGCGACCATAGATGGTGCCGTTGACCCGCTGGTTGCCTTCAAAGCTGCGCTCCAGAAGCGTCCAGGCTTCTTCACGGCGGGCTTTCTCGCGGGAAAGGACGATGGAGCCGTCGCGATCCTCGTAGCGCTCGACAAACAGCTCGATCATGTCGCCGGGCTTAATGTCCGGCTTCTGGCCGGGGGCGGTGAACTCCTTGAGGGCCACGCGTCCTTCGGATTTCAGGCCGACATCGACGATCGCGAATTCATCGGTGAGTCGCACCACGCGGCCGGTGACGACGGAGCCATCGAAGCCGCTGTCGCGGCCGAGGGTTTCATCGAGGAGGGAGGCGAAATCTTCCTCGATGCGCCCAGGAGCGTGAGGAGATGGCGCAGGAGAGGGACGTTCAAGAACGCGAGCAGCGGCGTTTGATGCCATGAGGCCTAAGCAATCCTATGTGTGAGCGGCCCGATCGGTGCGGGCTCGATCAGTGCTTGCGCCTACCCAATCAAGCGGGCACACGGCTTGCCCGCGATGGGGCGGGCCAGGTTGAACAAAAACAGGCCCTGAGCCTTGAGGCTGGACCTGATCCGAAAGAACTACCGCATGAGGCTTTAAAGTCAAGCGCTGAGGAGGAAAATGAGGGGCGCGCGTTGAGGGTAGCGATGATGAGCTGAAGGCCCACCCTACGAAGAAAAACCTTTGCCCATGAGCACGGCCAGCGCTATCGCGAAAGCTTGGTCGGCGTTCAGCTCCGTGGTTTCGAGTTTTATGGCGTCGTCTGCCGGAACCAGGGGAGCGGCTGCGCGGGATTCGTCGGCCGCGTCACGTGCTTTCATGTCGTCGAGAACGGCCTCGAGGCTGACGTCTACGCCGCGCTGACGCAGTTCTTTCCAGCGGCGTTGGGCGCGTGCCTCCACGCTTGCGGTGACGAAGAATTTGGCCGCGGCGTGGGGGAAGATGACGGTGCCGATGTCTCGCCCATCTAGCACGGCGCCTTGCGACGAGCCGAAGCTGCGCTGGAATTCGAGCAGGGCGGCGCGAACTCCGGGGATGGCGGCGACCGTGGCGGCCGCCTGGTCGATATCGGGCGTGCGCAGATCGGGACGCGCGAGGTCTTCCGGTCGCAATTGTTCGGCGGCGACAATGGCGATGCGCGGGTCGTGTAGCACGTGGCCAGCTTTCAACACCTTGCGAGCGACCGCGCGGTAGAGCAGGCCGGTATCAAGATAGGGGAGCCCCAGATGAGCGGCCAGGCGTCGGGCAAGGGTGCCCTTGCCGGCGGCGGCGGGCCCATCGATCGCGACGATGCGGCTGAGCTGAGGCGCGGGCGCATTCATGCGAAGCTGCACCCAAGCCCGGCCATCAGCTCAATGAAACCAGGGAAACTGGTGTCGATGAACGACACATCATCCACATGAACGGGCGCCAGCGTGGCGCTGCCCAGCACGAGGGCGCTCATCGCCAGGCGGTGGTCCATGCAGGTTGTTACTTGGCCGTCGCCAGGCGGCGGGCCGCTCCGCCCATGCACGATCAGATCATCGCCCTCGATTTCGGCGTGAACGCCATTTGCCGCGAGAAGGGCAGCGGTGCCGGCTAGGCGGTCGCTTTCCTTGACCCGCAACTCGCCCAGGTGGCGCAGCCGGCTCGTGCCGGTGGCAAAGGCGCAGGCGACGGCCAGCACTGGGAACTCGTCGATCATGCTTGGGGCGATTTCCGGTGGCGTATCGATGGCGGTGAGCGGCCCGGCTTCCGCTGTGACGTCGCCCAGCTTTTCGCCGCCCTCGATTCGTTCGTTGGTTACGGTGAGATTTGCGCCCATTTCCTTCATCATTGAGAACAGGCCGGTGCGCAGCGGGTTCAGGCCCACGCCCTGCACGGTAACCTGCGAGCCCTCCACCAGCAGCGCGGCCACGATCGGGAACGCGGCAGAGGAGGGATCGGCTGGGATCTTTATGTCGGCGGCGATCAACTCGGGCTGGCCTTGGAGGGTGATCACCCGGCCGGCGCCTTCGAATTCGACGATCACCTCGGCGCCGAAATGACGAAGCATGTTTTCGGTGTGGTCACGCGTGGCCACGGGTTCTTCGACACGGGTTATGCCGCGCGCATTAAGGCCGGCCAGCAGAACGGCGGATTTTACCTGGGCGGACGCCACGGGCAGCCGGTAGGCGAGCGGCAGGGCGTGCACGGGGCCGCTTATTGCCAAAGGCAGCCGGCCACCGGCGCGCGCCACGAAATGGGCGCCGCATTCGCTGAGTGGATCGATCACCCGCGACATCGGGCGGCGCCGGAGGCTCGCATCACCGGTCAGCACGGAAAAGATCGGATGGCTAGCGAGGATTCCGGCGAGCAGGCGGGCGGCAGTTCCTGAATTGCCCATGTCGAGCACGTCATCCGGCTCCGCCAGGCCGCCGATGCCGGCGCCGGACACCAGCCACTCATCCGGCGAAAGGCGGGTGACCTGGGCGCCGAGCGCGCGCATGGCGGCGGCAGTGCGCAGCACATCCTCGCCCTCCAGCAAGCCGATAATGCGGGTTTGTCCGATGGCCAGGGCCGCAAGCATGAGGGCGCGGTGGGATATCGATTTGTCGCCGGGCACGGTGATGGTACCGCGCAGCGGCGCCGCATGGTGCGAGGTGAGTGGGCGAGGCGTGGTCATACGGGGCGGTTAGCACGCTGGGCGGGACCGGTCATCAGTGGCGGCGGCGGCCTGAAGGGGACATAAAGCGCGCGAGATCGTGGCCTAGTTTGACAAGGGGCGGATCGCATGGCATGGCCGCCGCCCTTTGGCGCAGATCAAGGTTACGCATGGCCAAGCCCGAACTCGGACAGAAGCGCATCTGCGTCTCCTGCAGCACGCGTTTTTACGACCTGACCAAATCGCCCGCCGTTTGCCCGAAATGCGGCACCGAGCAGCCGATCGAACAGCCGCGCCCGCGCCGCGGCGGCAACGTGACGGAATTACGCAAGCCGAAAAAGCCGGCGGTGATCGAGGATGCCGACACGGATGTGGAGGTGGAGGTCGCCGACGATGAAGCTGAGGAAGGCGTGCTGGAGGATACCTCCGACCTCGACGACGATGCCGATGCGATCGGCGGTGAGCTGGAAGTCGAGCCCGATACCGACGAGGCAGAAACTTAGTCCGATATCGGCTGTCAGCTATCGGTCGTCAGAGATTTTGCGCTCACGACTGCTAGCTGAGGGGCTTACAGCGGGTAATTGACTTGGCGGAGGCGGCGGGACTAGAAGCCGCGGCCCTGGACGGATGGCGGCGTAGCTCAGCGGTAGAGCAGGGGAATCATAATCCCTTGGTCGGCGGTTCAAATCCGTCCGCCGCTACCATCCGTGGCATCGCAAACACGGTTATTGAGGGAGTGGGCCATCAAGGCGATGACGCGCGCCACTCATCATGTGGCGATTTGCGGCCCCATGTTCCGCCCCGCTTCAAGTCTGTGATGATGTGCCCGTCGTCCTGGGTTTCGCAAAGCCACCCCTCGACGTGCCTGCCGTGGAGGCACACATCCTCGAAAATCTGGTTAAGCTGTTCTTGGGTCATGACTGCCCTCCCCCAAAGATGCAAAATAAGAAGTGGATTGCCCGCCCACTACAAAGAGGCCGAAGCCGATGGGTTGCAGCCGTTTTGTCCAGCGTCACTGCGGAAGAGCCATTCGAATTACGAAACGCTTTCGGTCGCGGCGTGCTCATCCGACAGCTGGAGGAAGAAGGTCGACCTATGAATACGTTATATAGCC
>Ga0116226_10000459_pt1 | contig 34754 bp, 30 predicted proteins | sample S1TSphfallax_FD_89692 | JGI IMG/M metagenome (GOLD analysis project Ga0116226, IMG submission 89692) | Host-associated microbial communities from peat moss isolated from Minnesota, USA - S1T2_Fa - Sphagnum fallax MG | ecosystem: Host-associated > Plants > Peat moss > Unclassified | place: USA...
CACGTGGTCGCGACATCCCCGTGGTCGCGACCGGGATTGCAGCTCTGCTTGCACCAGGGTCAGGCGAGGGCGGTTCCCGCCACGTGCAACCCACGCTTTTGACGGTCCTTGAAGCCGAATTGTCGCTCGATCAGGCCGCCCCCGAACTCGACGATGAATCGCCGCAGCGACTCCGACGCGTCGGTCAGGTGGGTCGAGGGTAAATGCACCAGATTCCAGGTTCGCTGCAACGGCAGCCCGACCACGTCGAGCGAGGTCAAAACGCCTGCTTGCAGCTCCAAACCCGCCGTGTGCAAGCAGAGAAATGCCAATCCCATATTGCCAATGACGGCTTGTTTGATCGCTTCGTTGCCTGCCAATTCCATGACATGCGGCGGTGCAATATTAACGTCGCGAAAAAACCGATCCATTGCCGCGCGAGTACCCGAACCGGCTTCGCGGACGACGAAGCCTTGGTCCGATAAGTCCGCTGGTTGGATGTTCGATTCATGCGCCAGCCGGTGTTCCGGTGCGGCGACAATGCCGAGCGGCTGCTGCGCGAAAGGTTCGGCCGTAGTGCCCAAGTCCGCGGGTGGCTGACCCATGATGGCGAAATCGACTTCTTCATTGACGAGGGCCCGGATGACGTTGTCGCGATTACCGACAGTTACCCGTAATTCAATACCCGGATGCAGCGCGTGGAACCGGGCGAGCAGCCGCGGAAGGAAGTATTCGGAATTGCTGATCATGGCGAGGGAGACGACGCCGCTCTCGCTGCCTCTCAGCCGATTGACCCGCTCATCGGCATCCTTCAACGCCGCCAGCGCGCGGTTGATGTCGGGGAGTAGCGCCTCACCTGCCGGCGTGAGGTGGGTCGAACGGCCATGACGCCCAAAGAGTGGCAATCCGACCGATTGCTCCAATTCCTTGATTTGTAAAGACACAGCGGAGGGGGTCAGATGCAATTCAGCTGCCGCCCGTCCGAAACTATGGTGCCTTGCAACCAAAGAAAAAGCCTTCAGTTGCCGCAGAGTCGCTCCTCGCATGCCAGCCGCCTCCGTCTTCACGCTTCGCCCTGACGCGCCGTCGCTGTTAAGTGAGTTTTCCAAAACTCACGCTAATGAATAACTCGTTTTACTTCGCGGTCCCCGAGGCTCAAGTTTGCTTCAGCGCGCAACTTCAAACAATAGCGCAAGTCCGCTAGGTCGGTGCGCGTGTCAGAAAACTGTGCAAACGCTCAATAACAAAGAGGCGGCGCGCGGGTCTGGGCTACAGCGGGGGTATGTCGATGCGATCGATACGGGTACAAACGGCATTGCCGGCGTTCATTGAATCGCCGCCGGCCTGTAATTGGGTGTGCCTTCCGGTTTTACCTATTGCCTTTGCACTGCAAAGAGCAATTCTCCCGATGATTTAAAGGTGAATTGCATATTCGTGAGGAGGAAATGCGATGAGTAAATTCGAGCAGGCTCCACTGATACCGCGCCGCACGGTATTGACCAAGGGAGCGGGAACGTTGGCTGCGATTGCAGTATTAGTGACCACCGCCAGGCCGGTGTTCGCCGCGAAGGCGAAATCCTCCAAAGAAGATTTTTTCTTCCAGGACACACCGTCAGATGACGGCAAGAATTGCTCCGGCTGCATCAATTTTTCGCCAAAGAGCAGCGGTGATTATGGCAAAGATTCCGGCGATTGCGCACTCGTCGAAGGTGACGTGTGCACGCATTGCTACTGCCAGGGGTGGACTGACAAATCAGCGCCGGGGGCGAAACGGGCGGGTAGCTAGATCAGCATGGAACTTTAGAGTCATCCAGCGCGGGGGATGATTAATCGGGCGGCGGGGTAGAGCCCGATTATCTTGGTCTGGAGCGAGAAATTATGAAGACAATCAAAACAAGCTTAGTTCTCGCGGTGCTGCTGCTGCCCGTGCTTTCCGGCTGCCATCGCACTCAGGCGGTGCAGCGCGGCTTCCGCGGTCAGGACAGCATCGAAATCTTCAGCGAGAGCACGCTCACCAAGCTGGATGCAATCAACAAGTATCCGAAGCCTCTGCCGATGGCGAAGACCACCGGCCCCACCGCCGCTGAAACCTACGAGAACGTGCACGTGCTCGGCGACCTGTCGAAGGGGCAGTTCGCCCGCACCATGCTATCGATCAAGTCTTGGGTCGCACCCGATGTGGGCTGCAATTTTTGCCACAATGCTCCTGAATACGCGAACGATGACAAGTACACGAAACGGGTCGCGCGGGAGATGCTTAAAATGACCCGCCACATCAACTCCGATTGGAGTCAGCACGTCGGCAAGACGGGGGTCACGTGCTTTACCTGCCATCGTGGACAGGCGGTGCCGGCCAAGACCTGGTTCCTGGCACCGGATAAATCCCTCTCCGGAGAGTTCGTCGACAAACCACCGGTGCACTTGCCAACGGCGGCCGCGGGTAACACCACGTTACCGACGACCGCACTCAACGATTACCTTTTGGGCGATGACAACATCCGGGTCATGGGAAATACGGCGCTGCAATCCGGCAACCGGCACTCCGTGTTGCAAGCAAAGGAGACTTACGCGCTGATGATGGTCATGTCGGAGTCCTTGGGCGTGAATTGCACTTTCTGCCACTACACGGGAGCGCTTTACAATTGGAACATGAGCACCCCGCAACGCGCCACGGCCTGGTACGGCATCCGCATGGTTCGCGATTTGAACAACAATGTGATGGTGCCTCTGACCGGATTGCTGCCGGCATCGCGGTTGGGACCCAGCGGAGATGTGCCGAAGATCTATTGCGCCACCTGTCACCAGGGATCGAACAAGCCGCTTTGGGGTGCGCCGATGCTGTCAAGCTACCCTGAGTTGCTCAAGCCGGCCGAGCCGGCACCCGTGGTGGCACCGACAACCGCCAGTCTCAACCCCCCCTGACAGCGGCCTATCTTCGCTGGGCGGCGGGGTATGCCCGCCGCTCGCTCCCTGCCCCTGCCTCGGAAGGGCGTGTCAGACGCTGCGCACCGAGCGGATTTTTTCCTTGCCCAGAGGATTCCACCAGGATTCGATGCTCGCGCTCAAGGATGCAAAGTCAAGGCCGGCGGCGGAGAGGCAGGTTTCGCGAGAGCCGTGTTCGATGAATTTATCCGGAATGCCCAGCTGCAGCATGGGGATCTGAACGCCGGCGGCAGTGAGCGCCTCGATCACCGCCGAACCCGCGCCGCCCATGACGGCGTTCTCCTCGATGGTGACGATACCGCGGTGTTTCGCGGCAATGCTGATGACCAGCGCCTCATCCAAAGGTTTGATGAAGCGCATGTTCACCAGGGTGGCGTCGAGACGCTCGGCGATTTTACGAGCCGAGTCGAGTAGCGTGCCGAACACGAGCAGTGCCAGCCCGCTGCGACCTTCACGCCGCACCTGTCCGCGGCCCAGGGGCAAGGCTGTCATCTCGGCGACTACGGCCACGCCCGGTCCGGTACCGCGTGGATAGCGGATCGCCGCCGGCGATTTCAGCGTGATTCCGGTGTAGAGCATTTGCCGGCATTCGTTTTCGTCCGCGGGCGCCATGATCACCATGTTGGGAATGCAACGCAGGAAAGAAAGATCATAGCTGCCCTGATGCGTCGCGCCGTCACTGCCGACGAGGCCGGCGCGATCGAGCGCGAACACCACCGGCAGATTCTGCAATGCGACATCATGGATCAGTTGATCGTAGGCGCGTTGCAAAAAAGTGGAGTAGATGGCGACGACGGGCTTGAAGCCCTCACAGGCAAGACCGGCGGCGAACGTCACCGCATGCTGTTCCGCGATGGCAACGTCGAAATATCGATCGGGAAACCGCTTCGAATATTCCACGAGGCCTGAGCCTTCGCGCATGGCGGGCGTGATGCCGACGACATCCGTATCGCGCTCGGCCATATCGCAGAGCCACTGACCGAAGATCTGAGAATAGGTCGGACCGCTGCTGACTTCCTTGAAGATCTTGCCGCTGGCGGGATCGAATGGGCCGGGCCCGTGCCATTTGATCGGATCGGCTTCGGCCGGCGCGTAACCCTTGCCCTTGCGGGTAACGACATGCAAGAACTGCGGACCGCGCAGCTTCTTCACATTGCTGAGGGTGGCGACAAGCGCCTTTACGTCATGACCGTCGACGGGTCCGATGTAATTGAAACCCATTTCCTCAAACAGGGTTCCCGGCAACACCATGCCCTTCAAATGCTCCTCTGAGCGGCGCGCGAGTTCCCAGACGGTGGGCATCTGTCGCAAGACCTTCTTGCCCCCTTCACGGAGATGGGCGTACATCCGGCCGGACAGCGCACGGGCGAGATAATTGGACAACGCACCGACGTTTTCGGAAATCGACATGTCATTGTCGTTCAAAATGATGAGCAAATCGGCCGGTGAGTTACCGGCATGATTCAATGCCTCGAAGGCCATCCCGGCGGTCAGCGCGCCGTCGCCGATGATGGCGACCGCGCGTCGACCCTCGCCGCGTTTCGCCGCGGCAATGGCCATTCCCAGCGCGGCGCTGATCGATGTGCTCGAGTGACCCACGCCGAAGGTGTCGTATTCGCTCTCGCTGCGGGTCGGAAAGGGTGCGAGCCCAGCATGTTGCTTGATGGTGTGCAGCTGCGCGCGGCGGCCGGTGAGAACTTTATGGGGGTAGGCCTGGTGACCCACGTCCCAAACCAGCCGGTCATCGGGAGTGTTGAACACGTAATGTAGAGCGATCGTCAGTTCGACGGTACCCAGGCCCGCTGCAAAATGGCCGCCGCGGGTGCTCACACTCTGTATCAAGAACTCGCGCAGCTCGTTCGCAAGTTGCACCAGCTTCCCTGGCGGCAGACGGCGCAGATCCGCCGGCGAGTCGATTGAATCGAGAATCGGGTAGGTTTTTGGGTCATCCATCAATAGGAGTTTACCCTGTCAAGGGGTTCATCTGCCATGGCTGCAAGGATGTAGCATAATTCCTACAAACTTGCTGTCGTATGTCCAGATCGTTATAGTCGTCCCGGGTTTGGGGGGGTTCGCCCCCTGGTTACAAGGGTAATTTGCGCCACACCCGGCCCGCCCTTAGGGTGTTATCCCTATTATTTTCCGAGATGGTTTTTGCATGCAGTCCGGCAACTCCAACGCGGTCTACCAAGACCAGATACTGCCTTCTGTCTCGCGAACATTCGCGCTGACGATACCGCAATTGCCGGCGGCGCTGCGGGTGTCCGTGACGAATGCCTATTTACTCTGCCGGATCGCCGACACCATCGAGGATGAGCCGGCCTTATCGGCGGCCGAAACCCACGCGTTCATGCAGGCCTTCATGGCGGTGTTGGGCGGACGTGGCGACGCCGACACTTTGGCGCGTGAACTCTCCGGACGGCTCTCCGAGCGCTCGTTGCCTGCCGAACGTGATTTGGTCGCCAATCTCGCCCGCATCATTGCAGTAACCGCCTCGCTCAGTGATTCACAGCGCTTTGCCATCCATCGCTGTGTCGAGTTGATGTGCTACGGAATGCCGCGATTTCAGGCCACGGCGAGCCTGCGCGGTCTGCCTCGGCTCAGCGATCTCGACGACTATTGCTACTACGTTGCGGGCGTGGTGGGCGACATGCTCACGGACTTGTTCTGCGACTATTCAGCCGTGATTGCCGAGCGCCGGACGGGGCTTTCGAGCCTTGCGGTGTCGTTCGCGCAAGGCTTGCAAATGACGAATATCCTGAAGGACGTGTGGGAGGACCGAGCCCGCGGGGCTTGTTGGTTGCCGCAGGAGGTTTTTTCCCGCCACGGCATCGATCTGGCGCAACTCGTCGCCCTACCGCATGACCCGCGCTTCGCATCAGCCTACGGTGAGTTGGTGGGCGTGGCGCATGGACATTTGCGCAAGGCGTTGGAATACACGCTGTTGATCCCCGCCAACGAGACCGGCATAAGGCGCTTTTGCTTATGGGCCATCGGCCTCGCGGTCCTCACGTTGCAAAAAATTAATCACAATCCGAGGTTTAATGCAGGTGTCCAGGTGAAGGTTTCCCGTCGCGCCGTAGCGACGACGCGAGTCTTGACAGACGTCGGCCTGCGCCGCGACTGGCTGCTGCGGAGGCTGTTTGCGTTTGCCGGGCGTGGTTTACCGCTTGCGGAGATTGGTGAACCCCGACGGCCTCGGCCCGTACACTTGGTCGAAGCGCAGTCAGCGGACGTCATCAACCGGGAACCGGAACGAGCGTTGCGGCGCTCTTACGGAGGATCCGCAACGTGAACCGCACTGCTGAAAAAGCCGACGCCATCCTGGCGTCCGGTGTCATCGCGCGTGGCGACATCGTCGCCCATACGTTGGCCAAGACCGGCGTCGCCTCGCCCCTGGATCGGGCGGTTAGCGCCGCGATCGGTGCCCTGATCGCCCGTCAGAGCGGTCAGGGATTCTGGCTGTTCGAGCTGGAGGCGGATTGCACCATTCCGGCGGAGTACATCATGATGATGCACTTCCTCGACGAGATTGAGCCGGCGTTGCAGACGAAGCTGGCCGCGTACTTGCGCAGTCATCAGGCCTCTCATGGGGGTTGGCCGCTCTATCACGGGGGCGACTTGAACTTGAGTTGCACGGTGAAGAGCTACTACGCCTTGAAGCTCGCTGGCGACGATCCCGATGCGCCGCACATGGCGCGGGCGAGGAAGGCCATTCTCGAGCGCGGCGGCGCGGCGCGGGCCAACGTGTTCACGCGCATAGCGCTGGCGCTGTTCGGTGAATTGCCCTGGCGCGGTGTACCCTACATCCCCGTCGAGATCATGCTGCTGCCGAAGTGGTTTCCATTTCACATCGACAAGGTGGCCTACTGGTCACGCACGGTCATGATCCCGCTGTTCATCCTCTGCACGTTGAAGCCGGTGGCGAAGAATCCGCGCGGCGTGTCGGTGCGCGAATTGTTCACCAGGGCACCGGAGCAGGAGCGTAACTACTTCCGCGACGCGGTCAAACAAGGCGGCGTGCTGGCACGGGTGTTCTTGCTGGCGGATCGCATCGGCCGGTTATTCGATCCATTCATTCCGCGTCGAGTGCGCGAGCGCGCGACCCGGCTCGCCGAGTCGTGGATGCTCGAACGTTTGAATGGCGAGGATGGGCTCGGCGCGATTTTCCCGGCCATGGTCAATGCATTGGAGGTCATGACGCTGCTCGGCTATGCGCACGACGATCCGCGGCGTGTCACAGCGAAGCGGGCGCTGCAGAAATTGGTGGTAGAAGGTACGTCGAGCGCGTACTGCCAGCCCTGTGTCTCGCCGGTATGGGATACGGCCCTTGCGACCTTGGCCATGCAGGAGTCCGGCGAGCCGGCGGCGGCCAAAGCCGCCAAGCGCGCGCTCGATTGGCTGGTGACACGCCAAGTTCTCGATGAGCCCGGCGACTGGCGGACGAATCGTCAAGGGTTGGCCGGCGGCGGCTGGGCATTCCAATTCACGAATGGTCATTACCCGGATCTCGATGATACGGCGGTGGTGGCGTGGGCCATGCATCAGGCGCAAAATTCTCGCGACTATACGACGAGCTTGGATCGAGCGCTCGACTGGCTCGTGGGTATGCAGAGCAAAAATGGCGGATTCGCCGCGTTCGATGCGGACAACACTTATTACTCGTTAAATCGTATCCCGTTCGCCGATCATGGCGCCCTGCTCGATCCGCCCACCAGCGATGTGACCGCCCGAGTGGTGACCGTTCTATCGCGCGTCGGCCGCCCGCAGGACAGGCCGGCATTGGCGCGTGCACTCGAGTATCTGCGCGCGGAGCAGGAAGCCGATGGCTCCTGGTTCGGTCGTTGGGGCACCAATTACATTTATGGCACGTGGTCGGTGCTGATGGCGCTGGCCCAGGCCGGCACGCATGCCGATGACCCGGTCATGACGCGGGCAGTGGGCTGGTTGCGGGCCCGGCAGAATGCCGACGGCGGTTGGGGTGAGAGCAACGACAGCTATGCGCGGGCGGCAACCAGAATGGCCAGTACTCCCTATCAGACTGCATGGGCGTTGCTCGGGTTGATGGCGGCCGGTCAAGTCGGTTCCGATGCGGTTCGTGCCGGCATCGACCATCTACTGAATACCCAGCAAGCCGATGGACTCTGGGGCGATCCGAGCTTTACCGCGCCGGGTTTTCCGCGAGTTTTCTATCTCAAATATCACGGCTACTGCGGCTACTTTCCTCTCTGGGCGCTGGCCGCCTTCCGCACGCTGATTCGCCGCGGAATTACCCATTGAGTGCAACGGGCGTCGTCACGGCGCTCGACGTCGAGGCTCGTACCTTGGGAACAGTGGTCCGGCGCGAGGGCGGACTGGCGACGCTCGGCGACGGTACGCTGGTGGCGGTGAGCGGCATCGGCGCCGCTGCCGCCGCGAGCAGCGCGCGGGCGCTGGTCGCTCGTGGCGCCACGGCGCTGGTGAGCTGGGGGCTGGCAGGTGGCCTCGACCCGACCCTCGATGCCGGCAGCATCTGCGTGCCGGCGAGTGTTGTCGAGGACGGTGGCGTCGAGTGGCCCACCGACCCGCATTGGCGGGAACTACTGTGCGCGGCGATCGATGCGCAGCGTCCGGTGAGTGGCGGACGACTGCTCACCCATACGTCGGCGATCGGGGATGTGGCCGGCAAGGCCGCGGCCTTTCGCGCGACGGGGGCCATCGCCGTCGACATGGAAAGTGCCGCGATCGCCGCGGTCGCCGCCCGGCATGACGTACCGTTTGTGGCGGTCCGGGTGGTCGTGGATACCGCCTTGGATGAGGTGCCTGGCGCGATCATCGCTGCCACCAGCGGCGGCCAGGTGCGCATCGCACGGCTGCTCCGCGAACTCGCCAAGGCGCCTGGCGACATCGCTGGACTGCTCCGTCTCGCCAAGCGCTATGGAAAGGCCAGGCGCGCCCTGACGGCGGTCGCCCGTACCGGCGCGCTGGCGCCACTCGCGTTCGGTGCGACGACGACCCGCCGAATTGCATGAGGGCTTTGGTCACCGGTGCATCCGGTTTCGTCGGAGCTGCCGTGGCGCGCCGGCTGTTGCAAGAGGGTTGGCAGGTCAGGGCCTTGGCCCGCGCCAGCTCCGCGCGCACGAACTTGAACGAGCTGCCGCTCGAGATCTCCGTGGGAGACTTGACGCTCGCGCCGACGCTCGACGCCGCGCTCGTCGATTGCGATGCGCTGTTTCACGTCGCGGCGGATTATCGACTGGGCGCGCCCGACCCTCGGCAGCTCTATCGAACCAATGTGGATGGAACACGCAATTTGCTCGCGGCTGCGGTGCGCGCCGGCATCAAGAAAATCGTCTACACGAGCAGCGTCGCAACCATCGGCATCCCGGGTGATGGGTCACCGGGCGACGAGCACACACCCGTGTCACTCGACGCGATGATCGGGCATTACAAGCGCTCGAAATTTCTCGCTGAGCAAGTGGTGCTCGAGGCGGCGGCGGCCGGGATGCCCGCCGTGATCGTCAATCCCTCGACGCCGGTCGGGCCCGGCGATGTCAAGCCGACGCCGACGGGTCAATTGGTGCTCGATGCGGCGGCGGGCCGCATGCCGGCGTTCGTGGATACCGGCCTCAACGTCGTGCATGTCGATGATGTGGCGGCGGGCCATCTCATGGCCTTTCACCGCGGTCAGAGCGGCCAGCGCTACATTCTCGGCGGCGAGGATATGACGCTGCAACAGCTGTTGGCGGCGATCTCGCGACTCGTGGGCCGCGCCGCGCCGCGAGTACGCTTACCGTACGCGGCAGTGCTGCCGATGGCGTACGTCGCGGAGGGCGTGGCGAAGCTCACCGGCCGCGCCGGCCGCATCACCCTCGAGGGCGTGCGCATGTCGCGCAAGCGCATGTACTTCTCGAGCGCCAAGGCGGTGAGCGACTTGGGCTATGGTTGGCGACCGCCGGCGCGCGCGCTGGATGACGCCGTGCGCTGGTTCCGCGAGCATGGCTATCTTGCCTAGCGGAATCCTAATAGCCTGTCTGTCAGACAGGCTCCTAAGCAGCTATCATCGTCTGTCTTCATCGATCGGAGCGTGGTCCCTTGAATGTGCCGGGTGTGTCCGCCGATTCTGAATCGCTGATTTTGGTGGATGCCGCCGATCGCGATGTCGGTCACTTGAGCAAGGAGCGTTGCCATGAAGGCACGGGTGTCTTGCACAGGGCATTTTCACTGTTGATCTTCAACGACAGCGGCGAGCTATTGATTCAGCAGCGGTCCTCGTCGAAGCGTCTCTGGCCCCTGTATTGGTCCAATAGTTGCTGTAGCCACCCGCGTCGCGGCGAGAGCATGGAGACCGCGACCCGGCGCCGGCTGGGCGAAGAGTTGGGAATATCATGCCCGCTGCAGTTCCTCTTCAAGTTTCAATACCAGGCGCAATTCGATGCCACCGGATCGGAAAACGAACTGTGCTCGGTGTTCATCGGTGCGTGCAACGATCCGGTGCGGGCGGACCCCGCGGAGATTCTTGCCTGGACGTGGGTCGGCCCGGAGGCGCTACAGGCCCGCCTGGCCTCGCAGGAATCGAGCCAGTTCACTCCGTGGTTCACGCTGGAATGGGCGCGAATTTGGCGCGACCACCGAGAGGAGTTGCTGGCCCTGAAGTCTTAACGGCCTGTCATATTAAAATGGCGTTCCCCGCGGCCGCCGGCGCGGTAAGATAGCGTATGGCCATATCATTGTTGCAGACCTATCGGGTGGCGACTTATCTCGCGACTCAAAAATTGCGCGGCGTCAAGCGTTATCCCCTCGTGCTCATGCTGGAGCCGCTGTTCATGTGCAATCTTGCCTGCTCGGGGTGCGGCAAGATCGATTACCCGAAAGACATTCTGCAGAAGCGTCTCAGTGTCGATGCGGCGCTTCGGGCGGTGGACGAATGCGGCGCGCCGATGGTCTCGATTCCGGGCGGAGAACCACTGATCCACAAGGAGATGCCGCAAATCGTCGCGGGGATCGTCGCCCGTAAGAAATTCGTCTACCTGTGCACCAACGCGATACTTCTCGCCAAACATATCGATGAGTACCAGCCGTCTCCGTACCTGACGTTTTCGATCCATCTGGATGGGAACCGCCAGCGGCACGATGAATCGGTGTGCCAGGAAGGCGTGTTCGACAAGGCGGTCGCTGCCATCAAGCTGGCACGCGCCAAAGGGTTCCGCGTCACCATTAATTGCACCCTGTTCAGCGGTGAGGATCCGGCCGACGTGGCGGAGTTCTTCGATACGGCAATGGAGCTGGGAATCGCCGGCATCATGGTCTCGCCCGGCTATAGTTATCACCATGCGCCGCGACAGGACGTTTTTCTTGGTCGCACGGCCAGCAAACAATTGTTCCGTGGGATCTTCAGTCGCCGCAAGAACCGACCCTCCGGCAAGGGATGGTCATTCAATCACTCGAGTCTCTTCCTGGATTTCCTCGCCGGTAATCAAACCTACCAGTGCACGCCCTGGAGCATGCCGACATACAATATCTTTGGTTGGCAGCGACCCTGCTATTTGTTGTCCGACGAGGGTTATGCCGATACTTACAAATCCCTGATCGAGGATACCGAGTGGGAAAAGTATGGCGTCGGCAAGAATCCACGCTGCGATAATTGCATGGCGCATTGCGGCTTCGAGGGTACGGCGGTGAACGATGCCTTCAGCCACCCGTTGAAGGCTCTGTGGGTGTCGCTGCGCGGGCCGCGCGTCGATGGCCCGCTCGCTGCCGATTTGCCGATCCTTTATCCCGAGTCGGCGCGCCCCGCGCCGGTGACCATCGCTGCCGTGCCGCTCGCCGATATCAAACGAGTTCATCGTGAGAGCGAGGACCGCGAAACGGCGGACAGCGCCACGGAGCCGCGCTGAGCAGCGCGGACGCGATTCAGGTCGCCCTCACGGCTGACCCGTTTGGCGAGCAGCTCGAGGCGTGGCAGTCGCGCATGGAGCGCGCACTGGCGTCTCGGCTGCCGCCCGTCACGGCGGTACCCAGCCGCTTGCATGAGGCCATGCGCTACAGCGTGCTGGGTGGCGGCAAGCGAATCCGGCCGGCGCTTTTGTTTGCCACGGCGAAGACGCTGGGGCTGCATGAAAATGAGGTCGAGGCCGCCGCCTGTGCGATCGAATTGATCCATGTCTATTCCTTGGTGCACGATGATCTGCCGGCCATGGATGACGACGATTTGCGCCGCGGCCGGCCAACCTGCCACAAGGCGTTCGATGAGGCGACGGCCGTCCTGGTTGGCGACGCTTTGCAACCCCTGGCTTTCCAATTGCTCGCGCGTGATCCGGCACTGCCCGCTTCCCCGGCGATTCGGCTGAGGTTGGTGGATCTGTTGTGCGAGGCCAGCGGCACCTTCGGAATGGCAGGAGGTCAGGCCATCGACCTGGCCGTTCAAGGGCAGCAACCGACGATCGAACAGGTCGAAGACATGCACGCGCGAAAAACCGGTGCGGTGATTCGCGCGAGTGTGCTGATGGCCGCGGAATGCGTCCCGGCGCTCGAGCCGGCGCTGTATTCGGCGCTCAACGAGTACGCGAGCGCCATCGGTCTCGCCTTCCAGATACAGGACGATCTCCTGGATGTGCTGGGCGACGTGTCCACCTTGGGTAAAGCCACGGGTGCGGACCGGGAGCGTGACAAACCGACCCATCCGGCACTCATCGGCATCGAGGCATCCCAGGAGCGTGTCCACCGGCTGCATCAGCACGCATTGGCGGTGCTCGAGCCCTTCGGCGAGCAGGCACTGCCACTGCGCTCGCTGGCAAATTGGTTGCTCGCCCGAAGGTACTGACCGCCACGAATTCCTGAACGCCGTCACCGACCGGCGAGCGCCGCGAAGAACGCCTGACGTCGCCCCTCAAGCTGTCGTAAAGTGGCGACGCTTTGACCCGAGGGGCGTACTTAACAGAATCTGTCGTCCAGGAGGGATGTCATGCTCCGTCACGCCATCAGCCACGCCAAACTCATGCGCGAGTCCAACGACTGCGTCCGTGCTGCATTGCGCAGCTCCGACATGCGAGAACAGCTGATTGCGCAACGCATCCTCGAAAATCCGTCGATCTGGACCCAATGGGAACAAGAGCATTCCAGCTTGATGCGCCAATTGGCGAACTGCGGCGTGCGACCGGCGCAGGTCGCGGCCTTGAAACATGCAACCTTGCGACTGGTGCACGGCAAGGCATTGTTCGAGCATCTGCGCAGTGATGGGATTCGCGGCAGCGAGCGGACGCTGGTCATGGCACATTTCAGACCCGGCCGCAGTTACGATAATGCGGTGGTCTCTGAACATAATGTGTATCTCAAGAAGTCTTGCAGCTATCTCTGCGCACAGCACCTTGGTATCGAGGTGGTCCAGGACCCGGCCTTCATCGACCCCATCCCGCGCTATGAGGAGCTGTACGCGGAGTATTTTGCCATGTATTGCGGCAGCGTCGTTCAAGCGGACGAGGCCGATTCCGAGCAGCGTGCGCTGCTTCCCTTGCTGAAGCGGCAGCTCAGCGAGTATCGCTGGGCCATCCTGGATCCGCGCCGCGCCCAACCCTTCCTACGCCGCGAGTCGAAACTGCGCTTAGCTTCGGGTGATACCCAGCGCCTGCCGGCGGTCAAATCGAGGCCGGCGCGACACTCTTAAGGTTTTGCGCCCATCATCCGCGGATTATTGCTATCGTTGTGAAAACGATGCATTCCTAACGATTGAATCCACCCGTGGCCCCTACTCGAATGATCAGGCAATGCAATCAATGAGCCCGTCCGTTTTACAACGGATTGCAAGCGGCGAAGCTGCTGCCGTGCGCGAGTGCATTGACGAGTATGGTGCGCTCGTGTGGAGCTTGGCGCGGCGGCTGTCGCGCACCCCATCCGACGCCGAAGACGCGACACAGGAAATTTTTCTGGATATCTGGCGGAGCGCCTCGCGGTTCGATGCGACCCAGGGCTCCGATAAGGTGTTCATCGCCATGATTGCTCGCCGCCGACTCATCGATCGTCTGCGCAAGACGACCAACGAGCCGCCGATGGATCCGGTGGAGGCACTCGAGACCGTTGCGTGGTCGGATCCGGGCACCGCGTCGGAGGTCTCGATCGAGGCTGAACAGGCGACGAGAGCCCTTAACGAGCTGCGCCCCGAACAGCGCCAGGTACTGGAATTGGGACTGTTACATGGCTTGAGCCAGTCCGAGATCGCCGCGCGTTTGGGCATGCCGTTGGGTACGGTCAAATCGTTCATGCGGCGCGGGCTCATCAAGTTGCGGGAATTCTTGAATGTCGACGCGGAAAGCGTCTCGGAGAGGGTTTGATGTCTGAACCGGGTTCGCAAGGTCAGCCCGACGACGCCACGGTAGACTTGCTGGTGAAGCAAGTCGTCGAAGGCTTGTCGCCCGCTGAACAGCGCGCGCTCGATGCCTGGGGGTCTGTTGCGGGCCGTTTCACCCGAGATTTTGAACGCGCTGCGGCAGCGTTGAGTCTCGCGGCACCGATTGATGCGCAATTGCCCCCTGGCTTGCGCGCTCGGCTCGAGCAGGGTGCCGCAGACTATGTCGCATCGCTCTCGCCGCCGGCGGAGCGCCAGCCTGGCGCGACCCCGACCCCGCGCCAGCCGGTCGCGACCGCGCCGCGCGGATCAGGCAGTGCCGGTTGGGGTTGGCTCGCCGCCGCGGCGTGCCTGTTGCTGGCGGTACTCGGTTGGGTACGCTCGCCGCATACCGAGTCGCCGGCCGTGCTGGCGGTCGCCCCGCCGAGCGCTTCGCCGCCGACCGCACCGACCCCCGAGCCGACTCCCCCGACACCGGCGCAGGAACTGGCGGAACTCGCCGCCAAAGCGGACACCGTCAAGGTGGTTCTGGCTGCCACCAAGGATCCGGCTGCCGCCGGGGTATCGGGCAACGTGGTTTGGGATCCCGCCACGCAGAAGGGCTTTGTCCGGTTCGAGGGTCTCACCCCCAATGACCCGGCGGTGCATCAATACCAACTGTGGGTGTTCGATGCCGCGCGCGACAAGCGCTATCCAGTGGACGGCGGCGTATTCAATGTGCCGGCCAACGCTTCGGAAGTCATCATTCCGATTCATGCGGCGCTCACCATCCACAAGCCCGCGGCGTTTGCCGTGACGGTCGAAAAGCCGGGTGGAGTGGTGGTTTCCGCGCGCGACCATGTGGTCGCGCTGGGCGCTGCCTCGTAGGCAAACCGAGACACCCGGGCGTCTACGACAATTCGGCCGGCCAACCGTCGGTTCAGCTAGCCCAGCGCTTGCTTGCGTTCCTTCGGCGGGGGCGGCGTCCACTGATAGATCCAGGTTTCGGTCAGCGGCCGACCGTCCACCCGCAAATACAAGCGCAAATCGATTGGCTGCACCGTATCGTCGGTGGGCTTCACATCGAAGAGGGCTCTATAGCCATTGAATTCCGCGACATAATGCGCGGTCACATGTTCCGTGATCCCGCGTGAGACGGTCACCACGGCCTCGACGGGCGCGTCTTTGGCCAGCGCCCCGAGCTCTCCGCCGGCGAAATCCACGGCGAAATGCCATGAATAGTACTGACGCTTCACGCCGACGGTGCCACCGATGCCGGTGCGCGTGGCGATGGTTTGCCCCAGCGGCGAGGAATAGGGCATTTTCGTGCCCCAGTACAGTCGATAACTGAACAGCAGTTCCTCGCCCGCTTTGATCTTCTCGACCGGGTTCCAGAAGACGACGATATTGTCGAAGGTTTCATCCACGGTGGGAATTTCCACCAGCTGTACGGCCCCCTTCCCCCAGCCGCCGGTCGCTCCGGGCTTGGGCTCGACCCAGAGACTGGGGCGACGGTCGTAGTACACGCCGTCGTCCTGATAATGATCGAAAGCCCTATCCCGCTGCAGCAGGCCGAAACCGCGTGGGTTGTCGTCGAGGTAGGAGTTCAGATGCAGTTGCGCCGGGTTGACCAGTGGACGCCAGATCCATTCGCCGGGGCCGGTCCACATGGACAAGCCATCGGAATCATGAATCTCGGGACGCCAGTCATTCGCGCCGCGTCGATCATTTTCGCCATAGAAGAACATGCTGGTGAGCGGCGCCACACCGAGCCGCTCGATCGGTTTGCGCGGATACAGGGCGGAATCGATGCTCATGATGAGCGTACCGCCGGGCGCGATCTGCATATGAAACGCGCCGGCGATGCTCGGCGAGTCGAGCAACGCATACATCGTCAAGACCCCTGCGTCCTTGCCGGGGCGCTCGAACCAAAAGGAGGTGAAGCGAGGAAATTCCTCGGGCCGGGGGAATGCCGTATCGACCGCCAGGGCTCGCGCCGACAGACCATATTGACGGGTGTCGCCGCCCACGGCGCGAAAGTAGCTGGCGCCCAAGAAGGCCGCGACGTCAGCCTGCCAATTGGTGACGAACTGGACGCGGAAGCCGGCAAAGCCCGCGTGATCCTTCATGATCGCGGGATCGACGCCGCTCTTGTCCCAATCGAAAAGTGCCGGATCGTAGAGTATCTCTCGGGCCTGTCCGTCGACGACCTCGTACAGATGCACCGGCTGGCTGAAGGTGCGGCCGACGTGAAAGAACTGCAGACGGAATGCCGCGCCGATGTCCGCCCAGAGTGAATGTTCGGGCTTGAAGCGGATGGATTGATATTGATCGTAACCGAGCTTCGCCATGGCCGGCGGCACCACGTCCTTGGTCTCCTGATAGGCATTGTTGGCGAGATAGTGAGCCTGGCCCTTCAGCCAGGCGAAATCGAACGCCTGCGGCGCGCCGCTGCCGGTGGCCGCGGCAAACGGCCCGGACGCGGCCGCGAGACCGCGAGCCGGTGACATTTGGCCGGCGGCGAAACATGCCGCCAATTTGAGAACGGAGCGTCGTGCGATCATGCGATGGCAATCCTTTAAATCGTAAAGTCGGGGCGCTCGGCGTCGGGCAGCAACGCGAGCTGGTTGAGCAAACGGGCATCGGCGGCTACTTCGACGCGTTCGATCGGCGTCAGCCAGGCGAGTACTTCCTCGAGCGAGCGGGCATCGATCAGCTTCTGTTCGGCCGTGAAGGCATGCGGATCGGGCATGCCGCGCGGATCGGCGGGCCGCGGCAGATTGCCGTCGATGTGCGCGAGGCGCGCCTCGCGATTGCGGGCCAGATAGAGCAATCCATCCTCGGGAAGACTTGGCGCCGCGGCGATGAGCGCCTGGCGTCTCGACACCAGCGCGGGTGGTTGTACTTCCTCGGGCGTGCGCAGCAGCGCAATGGTCGACAGGGCGCTCCCCAGCCATTCACTGCCGCTGGCCCGCGACAGCGGCACGGCCAGAAACAGTCCGAGCAGCGCCGGCGACACCCAGGCGAGCAGCGAGGGGGAGAGAAAATAGACGATCACCGAGGTGATGCAGGCGAGCAGCATGTGCCGCTTGTGATAGCCCCAAGCATCGTGCCACGTGGTGCTGCCGCTGTCGCGCCGTTGCGGCTTCCAGCCGGAATCGCGGCCCATGAACACCTCCAGCACGTGCCGGCTCTGCACCAGCATCAAGATGGGCGCGTACAGGGCCGACAGGATGGCTTCGAAAAAGAAGCTCGCGAAAACGCCGATCACACCGCCGCTGCCGCGGCGGATCCGCGCCGACAGCAGCGCGCGGATGAGTCCGAGCGTCTTGGGGATCAACAACACCAACATGCTGAACCAGAAAAGGGCCATCATCAGCTCCACGTCGAAACGTGGCCACGTGGGGAAGAGCTGGAAATCGTGGTTGAAGTACTCGGGCCTGATCAAATGCGATTGCACCGCGAGCGCAAAGCCGATTCCGAGCATCACCAGCCAGAGCGGCGAGGACAGATAACTCATGATGCCGATCCCCAGGTGCAGGCGACTGGTGAAACTCAAACCGGCCGTGCCGATGATCTTCAAGTGCTGCAAGTTGCCCTGGGCCCAGCGGCGATCACGAATGGCCACGTCGATCAACGACGGCGGCGATTCCTCCCACGAGCCGCCGCAATCCGTGGCCATGCGCACCTTCCAGCCGCCGCGCCGCATGAGCGCCGCCTCGACGAAGTCATGCGACAGCACATGCCCGCCGAAGGGCTTGCGACCGGCCAGCAATGGGAGCCCGCAGTTCTCGGCGAACGCCCGCACCCGGATGATGGCGTTATGACCCCAGTAGTTGCAGCTGTCGCCGGACCAGGCCGCGAGCCCGCGCGTAATCACCGGCCCGTACATGCAAGCGGCGAATTGCTGGAGCCGGCCGAAGAAGGTGCGGGCGCCGATCAGCTGCGGCGCGGTCTGCAGAATGCCGAGCGCGGGATCCGCCTGCATGTGCTTGACCAACAGCACCAAGGTCGGCGCGTCGATCAAGCTGTCGGCATCGAGCACGATCATATGCTCGTAGCGGCCGCCCCAACGGGAGACGAAGTCCTCCAGGTTGCCGGACTTGCGGGCGACGTTCTTCCAGCGGCGCCGGTACCACACCGGCATGATCGATTGCAGCGCCTGTCGCAGCGAGTTGATCGCCGCGGTTTCGCGAATCCAGGAATCGGCGTTCGTCGAGTCGGACAACACCACGATCTCGAACGAGCCTTGCGCGTCCATGGTGTGGAGCGCCTCCGCCATCGCCCGCAGCGCAGCCGTGGTGCGCGTCGGGTCCTCGTTGTAGATCGGCATGACCAGCGCGGTGAGCGAATCGGCGGCCAGCCGCGCCGGCAGTCGATCGCGGTGCTTGGAGGCGCCGGCGAGCACCGAACCCGCGGCGAAGGCGATCCAGCCGAGCGATACCGCGAAGAAGAAGATCATCGTGCCCTGCAGCGCCGTCATGCTGGCGAAGCGGACCACCTGAAGCATCTGGTAGATGCCGTAGATCGAGATGCCGAGCGTGGTCGCCACCAGGATGAAGCGCGCATACAACACTGCGAGCGTCGAGCGCTCGCGCGTGCGGCGGGAGGGCTTGTAGCGCAGGTCCTGCGGCGGCATCGCCAGCGCCGCTTCCGGCGGCATCCCTCCCGCCAGCGTCACTGCTTGTTGCGCGATGGCCGAACTCAAGGCGCGGTCCACCGGTACAGCCAGGTTTCCGAAATGGGTTGCTCGCCGCGCAGCACGCGCAATCGCAATTCGACCAGATCGGCGTCGCCGGGGTCCAATTCGAAACTCGCCCGAAACCCATGAAGCGAACCATTCGATACCAGCGCGGCGTTGGAAATCTTGCCGCCGGAGGCCGAAAGATCGAGTCGAAGACCCTGGAGATTCTCGCCCGCGCCGACGAAGTCCAGAATGAAAACCCGGCGCTTGCCATCGAGGCTGGCGCCGGAGCGCGTCGCGAAAATCTCCGCGAGCCCCTTCGGCAGCTCAGGCGTCGCCAGCCAGGAAATGCGGTATTCGTAGTGGGCCGGATGATTCGCAGTCAGGCCGCGGGCGGGTCGCCAGAAGGCGACGATGTTGTCGTTGCTCTCGCGTCCCGAGGGGATTTCGACCAATTCCACGCCGCCCGGACCCCAGTCCCCATGCGGTTCCACCCAGGCGCTGGGACGCCGCTCGTATTGATTGTCGAAGTCCTGGAAGTCGCTTTCCTGGCGCGAGCGCTGCACCAACCCAAACCCCTTGGGCGGCTGGGTCGTGAAGGACGAGACCTGTAGTTTGGTGGGATTCGCAAGCTGTCGATAGATATGTTCATCGGCTTGCGATTGGATCATCAGGCCATCCGAATCGTGGACCTCGGGGCGGTAGTCATCGAGACGTCCGCGATTGGTCTCGTCGAACAGAAACATGGAAGTCAGCGGCGCGATCCCGACGACCCGCATGTCGGCACGGGGAAATACCGTCATGTCGACATCCATGAGCGTTTCCACTCCGGGGGTCACCGTGAACCGGTAAGCTCCGGTGGCCGATTCGCTGTCGAGCAGGGCGTCGATCACGATGGATTTCGCGCGGCTGTCGGGTCGCTCCACCCAGAAATGAGTGAAGGCCGGAAACTCCTCACCGGACGGTTCGGCGGTATCGATGGCCAGTCCGCGCGCTGATAGACCATAAAGAAGATGCTGGGCCACCGCGCGGAAGTAACTCGCGCCCTGAAAAACCAGAAATTCATCCCACACTTTCTTGGTATTGATCTGGCTGCGGATACGAAAGCCGGACAGTGGCAGCGATACCTTGCTGCCCAGAGGCGGCAGCGATGAGCCCATGTCGAACATCGCCGGGGTTGCCACCAAATCGACCGCCCGGCCGTCCTCGACCGTGGATACGGTCACTGCAGTCTGCAGATTGTAGCCCGCCCGCAGCAGTTCCAGCCGGAACGGCAACTGCTCCTCACGCCAGATTCCGGCCTCCGGATTGAAGTGGATGCTCCGGTATTGTTCCGGACTCAGTTTGTCCAATCCCGCCGGCAGAGTGTTGCGCTGCGGTAAGTACGGCTTCTGGGCTCGGCGCTTGGCGTCGGCGAGCAGCGTATCGAAGGAGAAGGCGTAGCTGCCGGCGGCGGGCGTGGGCTTCGGCGCCGGGGTTGCCGGCTTTTTCGCGGTCTTGGCCATGGCGGGCAAACTCATGCCGAGTGTGACGAGGACGAGCGCGCAGCAGGAAGTGGTGAACGAAACCGGCAAGGAGCTACCCCAATAAGCCAACAGACGACGGTTTGCGCCCGTCTACAGGCGGCGTACCATGATGAAACCGCAGTGCGCTGTCAACGGGCGAAAATTTCACGCCGGGCGAGGCCTGGTATAGTTCGCGGCATGGAAGACCAAAGCGCCAGCGCAGTGCTCATGGTGCGGCCTGCCCGCTTCGCATTCAACCCTGAGACGGCGGCCAGCAACGCCTTTCAGTCGGCCAGTCTCGCCGGACTCGAACCGACGCTGGGGGGTCGAGCCGTGCAGACGGCGGCCGAGCGCGAATTCGATGATCTGGCGGATCGGTTGGACCGATTCGGCGTGCAAGTCGTGGTGGCCGAGGACACCCCTCTGCCGGTGAAGCCGGACGCGGTGTTTCCCAACAACTGGGTGAGCTTCCACCGCGACGGCACGGTGGTGCTGTACCCCATGCAGGCGCCGAACCGGCGCATCGAGCGCCGCGATGACATCATTCGGCAGTTGCAGACTAAAGGGGGCTTTCGCAGCACCCGGACCGTGGATTTGAGCGGTCATGAGGCTCATGGCCGGTTTCTCGAAGGCACCGGCAGTCTGGTGCTGGACCGGTTGCAGGGGATCGCGTACGCGGTGCTGTCGCCTCGGACCCACCTGCAGGTACTCGCCGAATTCGCGCGCGCACTCGATTATGAACTCGTGACGTTTGCCGCCGCCGATGCGCACGGCACGCCGATTTATCACACCAACGTACTGCTGGCGATCGGCGGCGAATTTGCGGTGCTCTGCGGCGAGGCCATCGCCGATCCTGGTGAGCGTGCCGCCGTGCAGGACAGGTTGCGCGCCGGCGGCCGCCAGGTGCTCGAGATCAGCCGCGAGCAAATGCAGCAATTCGCGGGCAATATCTTGGAACTCAGGTCAGCGGCCGGGGACCCGGTCATCGCCATGTCGAGCGCCGCTTGGAGCGGTTTCGCGGGGCCGCAGCGCCGCCTTCTCGAGTCCTGTGGTGCGCCGTGCGTGGCGGCGATCCCGGTCATCGAGCGGCTGGGAGGCGGCAGCGTACGCTGCATGCTCGCCGAAATTCACCTGCCGAAGGCGCCGGCGCCGGCGGGTGCATAATTCGACCATGTTGGAACTCGGTGTCAAAACGCTGGCCGCGTACCTGTTGGGAACCCTCTTGGGCAGCCTCATTCTGGGGCGATTGCGCGGCGTCGACATCCGCAGCATGGGCAGCGGCAATGCCGGTGCGACCAATGCGCTGCGGACCCAGGGCAAGGCCTTCGCGCTCGCCGTGTTGCTCCTCGATATCGTCAAAGGGGTGGTGGCGGTGGCGTGTTTGCCGCGGCTCAACGTCCCGGGGATCGGAATCGACGCCGGCATCACCCGGGAGTGGCTAACCCTCGCGTGTGGTTTTGCCGTGATCATCGGCCACGTCTATCCGGTCTGGTTCGGCTTTCGTGGGGGCAAGGGCGTGGCCACCGTGGTGGGCGTGGTGGGAACTCTGCAAGCTTGGCTGTTGCTGCCGCTGTTGGCGAGCTGGCTGCTGGTCGTCGTGGTCACGGGCTATGTGGGCCTCGCCAGCATGCTGGCGGGACTCGCCTTGATCGTGGCGGTGGGCTGGCACGACCCCGGCGATTTGCCCTTGCTGTATTTTTGCATCGCGGTCACCGCTTTCGTCATTTTCACGCACCGCGTCAATATCGCGCGTATGGCGGCCGGCACGGAGAGTCGGGCACGACGGTTATGGTTGTTTCGACCGCGAGCGGCATAGATCCGCCAGCACTGCTGGGTCTGCTCGCCGACGGTCGGCTGCACTCCGGCGAGGGCTTGGCGCGCGCCTTGGGCGTAACCCGCGCCGCCGTCTGGAAGGGTATCGAACGGCTCCGCCTCAAGGGCGTGGAGATCGTCGCCACGGCGCGGCGCGGTTACGCGCTTCCCCGGGCGGTGGAACTGCTTGCCGAGGCGCCGATCCGCCAGTCGATCGGTCCGGCCCAGGCGGCACGCTTGCATCGTCTTGATGTGCATTTCGATGTGGACTCGACCAACGATCGACTGCTCGCCGCGCCGTCGCCGCCTCGAGACTCCGCCCATGTGCTGCTGTGCGAGCTGCAACACGCCGGTCGTGGGCGCCGTGGCCGACGCTGGCTCGCGCCGTTCGGCGGGAGCCTCGCACTGTCGCTGCGTTGGGGATTCGCCGATGCGGCGCTCGCCAGCCCATCCTTGAGTCTCGGCGTTGGTGTGGCGGTGGCGCGGGCGCTCGAGCGGGTGGGGGCCGTCGGCATCGGCCTGAAATGGCCGAATGATCTGTGGTTCAACGATCGCAAACTCGGCGGAATCTTGATCGACGTACGCGCCGAGGCAGGCGGCCCGGCCCAGGTGGTGATCGGCGTCGGTCTCAATGTCAGCCTGACCCCGGCAGTGCGCACCTCGATCGAGAGCGCCGGTGTGCGGGTCGCCGCGGTGGCGGACGCGTGCCCGGCTGAGCCGGCACGCAATCACATCGCCGGCGCGATCATTGATGAGCTTTTGCGTATGCTGGTGGACTTCGAGCGGGATGGTTTCAGCACCTTGCGGGAATCCTGGCAGGCGCTAGACATGTTGCAGGGCCGCGCCGCCGAGGTCGTGACCGGCGACGCCGTCATCGCCGGCATCGCTCGCGGCATCGATCTCCATGGTGCGCTGCAACTCGAGTGCGAGGGGCGCTTGCACGGGTTCATGTCCGGCGAGGTGAGTTTACGGTTGCTGGGGGAGGACAGGTGACGGTTCTGACATGACGATCTTGAAGACCATCGTCGTTGGTCTGGCGCTGGCTAACGTGATGTATTTTTTGTGGAGCCATGGAGTGGGCCAATCCCCGGATGCGCTCGCCCTACCGCCCGTGAAATCCTTGACGCTGGTGTCCGAGGCGCCGGCCGGCTTGCGGCCGCCGTCGCCGTCGCCGGCGACGAGCGCCATCGCCGGATCGAGCGGCGCGACCCCGGACGCCGCTAGCGATGCCGCCGGAGGCGCGCCGGTCGGCAACGTCCAGCGCTGCATCAGCGTCGGTCCGTTTCGCGATGTCGCTGAGGCGGCGCATGCGGCCAGCACGTTGCGCTCCGGCGGTTACGATCCGCGGCAGAGGGTGGTCGACGGCGACGTCTGGGCGGGCATCTGGGTTTACGTGCCGGCGCCGACCGGTCCGGGTGGGAGTGAACAATTGCTGGCGAAGCTCAAAGCGGCCGGGATCGAGGACGCCTTGGAAATGCCCGGTCCGACCGAGGGGTCCGTGATCTCGCTGGGGCTGTTCAGCGAACAGAAGCGTGCCCAGGCCCGTGTGGCGCAAGTTCAGGCGCTTGGACTCAATCCCGGTCAGTCCGACCGTAAGCGGACGGGTAACGTCTATTGGATCGACCTCGATTTGAAACCCACCGACGGCCAGCTGAATCCTGCGGCGCTACAGAATGAGACCGGGCGGATCTCGCGTTTGGAGGTCAAGGCATGTCCGGCGACGGTGGCGCCGTGAGTGCCGTCGTGGGCGCCGAGCGGCGCCGTCTCGGCCTGCGGGTGGGACGAGCGGTCGGCGCCGTAGTCGGGTTCGGATCGCTGGCGGCGTTTGTCTGCCTCTTGGGCGTTCAGGTGTATCGCTGGTTCCGCGATGGCGAGTGGACGCATTTCGGGGTGAGCGAGGGACTGCGCGTCACCCTGCTCCACTGCTGCATCAGAGACGGTGAACCGGGTCGATTGGCGGCCTTCGTCGACTGGCTCGATGAACCGGCGTATTGGTTGGGTTTACACCAGGTGTTGGAGATCCTGCCGGCGTCGTTGGCGCTGTTTGCGCTCAGCATTCTCGGCAACAGCATTTACATCTACTGCAGCGATCGGCTCGAGGGACGCGAACTGCCGCCGCAGTGAGCGGGTTGCGGCGCGGTCTCCCCGAGCCGTCGCCATCGGGAGTCACGTTGCGGCCGGCGTTCATCGCACTACACTCACGCCGCAACGACATGACATCGCCCCGACAGGATTTTCGCCGTGCTTCGACCCCTATTTTTTGCCGCTTGCGGCGTGCTGACGATCCTTTCCGGCTGCGGCGGCGTCGATGTGCAATCCGCGGGAGGCGGTGCCGCAACGGCCGCCGGTGCGACCAACACGGCGTCAGCGTCGACCACGCCTGTTTCGACGACGCCCTCAGTGACCACATCCGCGGCGACGACATCCGCAGCGACGACGTCGACAACGACGACATCCACAGCCACGTCCGCAGCGACGACGTCCACGGCGCCGGCGCCGACGTCGACGCCGCTCGGCACAGGGGCGTCGTCCCCTCCTGCGGTCAGTAACCCGGCGCCCGCCGTCACGGCGATTGCGCCGGCGGCGGTGAAGGCGGGCGATGCCGCCTTCAGTTTGACGGTCGATGGCGCCAATTTCGTCGCCTCATCGGTGGTGCAATGGAATGGCGTCGCACGGGCGACGACCTATGTCGGCGCGACGCGCCTCACGGCTGTCATTTCCGCCGCGGACATCGGCTCCGCCGGCACCGCCGCGGTCACGGTGCTGACTCCGTCCCCCGGCGGCGGCACGTCCGGGTCGATATCCTTGGCGATCGGCAGCGCCGTGTCGTCGGGGCCGGTCCCCGTGCCGGCGCCCACTCTCGTCTCGCTGTCGCCGTCCTCGGTCACCGCGGGCGCGCCGGCGTTCACCTTGACGGTGAACGGCAGTCGGTTCACTTCGACGTCGACGGTGACATGGAATGGCAGCCCTCGCGTGACGGCATATGTCAGTGCCTCGCAACTGACTGCCCAGATCACCGCCGCCGACGTCGCGACCGCCGGCAGCGCCGCGGTCGCCGTCAGCAATCCCGGCGAGGCTCCGTCGGCATCGGCGACGGAGAGCATCAATGTGGCGACTCCCGCGAACGCCTGGTTCGTCGCGCCTAACGGCAGCGACAGCAACCCAGGGACGGCGAATCAGCCGTATTTGACCATTCAGAAGTGCGCGACCACGGTGCCCAGCGGTTCGACCTGTGAAGTCCGGGCCGGTAACTATACCGAGACCGTCACACCCAACTCTGGGATCACCATCACTGCGTACGGGAGCGAGGCCGTCACGGTGGACGGCACCGACGCCGTGACCGGCTGGAGTCCCTATCAGGGCTCGATCTATCAAGCCACGGTGGCGATGAGTTCCGGCGACACGAACCAGGTGTTCGTCGGCACGTCGATGATGACGGAGGCCCGCTGGCCCAACGGCGATGATCTCTTTCACGTCAACTGGGCGACGTTGCAGTCCGGCAGCTCGCCCGCGACGCTGGTCGACGCGAATCTCCCGGCGATCAACTGGACGGGCGCGAAAGTGCATTTCTGGAGCGGCTCCGATCCCTGGGAGTCGCAGACCGGCAGGATCACCGGCTCCCAAGCCGGCCGGCTCGCCGTGAGTCTCGACGGCGCCTCGTCCTGCCCGGCGATCTGTGTGCAGTCGGGCGGTTATTATTATCTGTTCGGCATCTTGGGCGCCCTCGATGCGCCGCGCGAGTGGGTCTACCTGCCGTCGTCCAACACCCTCTATCTGTGGGCACCCGGGGGCGTCAACCCCGCCACGCTGTCGGTGCGAGTCAAGCAGCGACCCTACGCCTTCGATCTCAGCGGGCGCTCGAACGTCACACTGCAAAACATCAAGCTCTTCGCGAGCACCATCAATACGGACTCCTCGAGCACGAAAAACACCATCGACGGCATCACTGCGCAATACGTCTCGCATTTCACCACGCTCCCCGATGCGGCGAATTCACCGCTCTCCTATTGGTACGATCACAACACCGATTCGGGCATCATCCTGAATGGCACCGGCAATCTTCTGGAGAACAGCACCATTGCCTATAGCGCCGGCAACGGCGTCGCTCTGCTCGGCAACGGCAACACGGTCAAGAACACGCTCATCCACCACGTCGACTACATCGGCAATTATTCGGCGGGCATCACCGTGACCGGCTCGAATCAAGAAATCCAGAACGACACGATTTATGCGGCCGGCCGGTCCGCGATCTGGCCGAGTTATACGTCCGGCACGAACGATGACATCAGCTACAACAATCTGTACTCGGCCATGATGTTGTCACGCGACGGCGGGGAGATCTACGTGAGCTATCCGGCGCCCGCAGGCACCCACATCCACCATAACTGGCTGCACGACACGCAATCGCTGGTGCCGGGTCCGGCCGACAACTATGCGTTGTCGGGCGTGTACCTCGACGAGGATGCGAGCGGCTTCGAGGTGGATCAGAACGTGTTCTGGAACGATGCCATCGTCAGCATTTTTCTGAATGGCTCGACCGAGGGCATCACAGCGGCGAACAACAACAACATCCACAACAATACGATTGCCGACGTGAACACCAACTCGTACGTCTGGATGGCGAACAGCCCGATCCAGAATTGCGGCACCACCCAGATCATCGACAACCTCGTGCTCGTAGCGGTGCGCGACACCAATACTCCCGCCTGTGTGGTGAGCGACAACACCGCCACGGCGCCCGGCGCCACCGACATGAATGCCTCGGTGGTCGTAGGTTGCACGCTGACGGGCTGCGCCTCGAGCGGTCCTCCCGCAATCGACGTGACGTCGGTCGCCGCATCCATTGCAGCCCAACCGTACGATGTCACGGTGTCCGCCGGCCAGGCGGCGTTTTTCTCGGCCATCGGCGCAGGCTCGCCGCCGCTGGTCTACCAGTGGTTGAAGAACAACGTGGTGATTGCGGGGGCGACGGCCTCGACCTACACGACACCGGTCACCGGCGCGGCTGATAACGGCTCGACTTTCTCCGTCAGGGTCAGCAATGGATCCGCCAGCGTGACCAGCCAGGCGGCGACCCTCACCGTGCAATGAGCAGGAGGGTATAGTACGGGGCATCACGCAGAAATTTCCAAGGTGGCAAAATGCACATTCGCCGGCTGTCGATGGGGTTGTTGTTGGCGCTGTCGGCGATCGGCACGGCGTGTGCGCATGCCAGGCTGCTGGAGACCAGGCCCGGGGCCGGCGCAGAGATCGCAACCGCACCGGGGGCATTGACGCTCACGTTCAACGAGGCGGTGCGGCTGGCCGTGCTGAAGCTGTCGAGCGCGGGTCACGAAGTGCCGATCAAGATCGAGCGCGGCGCGCCTCCCGCGAGCACGGTGTCGGTTTCCCTCCCACCGCTCACATCAGGTAAGTACGACGTCGAATGGAGCGCCGTGACGGTCGATGACGGCCACGTCGTCAAGGGTGGCTATTCGTTCACCATCCACTAGCCCGCGCACCCGCCCGTGTGGGATGCGTGGGTGGTGCTGGCCAAGGCGGTGACCTACGGCGGCGCCCTGGCAGCGGCCGGTGGGGTGGGATTTGTGGCCTATAGCCATGAATTGCTGCAGGCGCCGGTGCTGCGGCGGATCCGCCGACTGATCGGGATGCTGCTCGTCGCGGCGGCCGTGGGCACGGCCGCCAAGATCTGTGCGGTTGCCGACTCGATGAGCGGTGATGCACGCGGCATGTTCGATGCCGATCTGCTGTCGCTCAGCGTGGGTTCCGGCGAGGGAGTGGCGAGCGCAGTCCGGCTGGCGGGAGTGTTGGTCATGTCGGCCAGCCTCTTCGACCGACGATGGCGGCCGCGGCCGCTGCTGTCCTGCCTGGGCGGCGTGGCTGCCGTAACGTCGTTTGCGTGGGTCGGGCACGTGCATGCGCTCGAGACGGAGTGGTTGCCGTTGGCATTGATCGGCGTTCATCTCCTGGGTGTGGCGTTCTGGATTGGCGCGCTGGCGCCGCTCTACATCGTCGCCGGCGGTGGCGATTTGCCGGCAATCGCGCGGACGATGATGCGCTTCGGCACCGCCGCGCTCGGCGTGGTGGCCGCCATGCTGCTCGCCGGCGCCATCCTGCTTGCCCTGTTGCTCTCCTCATTGGGCGAGCTTTGGAGCGAGCTTTACGGCCGCCTGTTCCTCGGCAAGATTGCGCTGGTCGGGATTTTGCTGGGATTCGCGGCCTTCAATCATTGGCGTTTGACGCCGCGGCTGCTGGCCCATGACGCCACTGCTGCCCGAGCAATGCGTCAATCGATCAGTTGCGAAATCGTCCTCGCCGCTCTGGTGCTGCTGGTGACGGCGACCTTGACCACGGTGGCCGGACCGTGACCAGTCGCTAGAACTGCGTCACGCTCAGATTATTGCCGTCCGGATCCAAGAACCAAGCGATCCGATTGCTGCTTCCGGGTGGCGTCCAGATGCCGAGTTCATCCTGGCCGAAGCCCTGATAGACAATGAGCTTCACGCCCTTGCCGATCAGCGATTTCACGGTCGAGACGATGTCCGGCACCTCCCAGCCGAGTACCGTCTGCGGCGCCGGTTCGAAATTCGGCATCGTGGAAATGCGCAGCATCGCGCCATTCATGTCGAACACCGCGGCGAAATCATCTTCGCCGGTCAAGCGGAAGCCCAATAGGCCACCATAAAAGGCCTTCGACGTGGCGCGATCGCGGGTCACGATGAAGCTGATGGGCTTGGCGGCTGCGAGAGCTCGATCGTCCATGGACAAATACTCAACCCAAATCAGCAAAGTCGCAAGATCCGCAACACCACCGGGCCGGCGGTGGCGCGGATAGACGCGAATGACCGCGCAACATATTGAGATGCATGGCCGACTGTCGTTGCCCTACACTATGTCGGATGCATCCAACGGCCCATATCCTCAGCCGGCTGATCGCCGGTTTCGCCTTGGGCGCAAGCGCACTCAGCATCGCGGCCGGCGGCGCGGCGGCCGCTGCACCGACTGCCGCACCCGCGTCTTCGACCGGGCGATTGGTGCATCGCTATGTCGCGGTGGTCATCGCGCCGGACGGGAGCACGGTGGCGGCGGTGGAGGGCGATTCGCCGCCCGGCACCAATCTTCCTGAAGTGCGCGATCTCATCATTCGCCGGGTCGCGGACGGCATGCCGACGCACGTGTCGCTGCCCTGCGGCCGCGTGCCGCAGTGCTGGCCAGGGTCGCCGGCGTGGAGTCCCGACGGCAGGCATTTGAGCTTCACGCTGCGCACGCCCGGCAGTCATGAGTACTCGGTTTTTGAAGTGACGTCGGACGGCGGCAATCTGACTCAGCTATTGGCCTTCAGCGGAACCATCACTCAATTGAAGTACGGCAGCGATGGCACGCTCGCCATGCTCGCGACGGAGCATGCCCGCAAGGAAGTGGGCGCGACGGAGGCGGGCGCGGCGGTGGCCGGCGATCTTGCAGCGGCACCCGCGGAGCAGCGGATCGCCACGCTCGATGAAGGGAAATTGCACTTTGCATCACCCGCTGACTTGTATGTCTATGAATACGACTGGCGGGCGTCTGGCGCAGGATTCGTGGGCACCGCCGCGCCCGGCGATGGCGATGACAATTGGTGGACCGCCAAATTGTATGCCTTCACCCCCTCCGGCGAAGCGCGGGTGCTGTACACGCCCGCCGATAATCGGCAACAACTCGCGGATCCGACCGTATCTCGCGACGGCAAGACCGTGGCCTTCATCGCCGGCATCATGAGCGATTTCGGTTCGACCGGCGGCGATGTTTACACGCTCGCGATCGATGGTGGGACGCCGCTCGACGCGACACCGGATATCACGGCCTCAGCCACGTCGCTGGCTTGGAGTTGCGATGGCGTCCTGCGAGCGGCGTTGCTCAGCGGCAATCAGCAAGAGATCGTCGAACTCGGCACGGGCCGCTCCGTCGCCCGGCCGCGGATTCTTTGGAGCGGCGCGGAGACATGGCACGGCAAGGATGCCGGCGCGTCTTGGGCGTGTCCGTCGGAGGCATTGGCGGCTGCTCATGAGTCTTTCACCACCCCGCCTGAGATCCGCGTCGGTCGAATCGGCCATTGGCGAGATCTCACCCAGGCGAATGCCGGCCTCAGCGCGTCGGTCGAGGTACGCAGCCTCAGCTGGCGTAATGAAGGCTTCGACGTGCAGGGATGGCTGTTGCTGCCACCGCACGTCGCCGGCAAGGTGCCGATGGTGACCATCGTGCACGGCGGCCCGGCCGCCGCGTCACTGCCTTCCTTCGCCGGCCCCGGTCTGCGCGTGGCGCTGCTCGAACGAGGCTGGGCGGTGTTCCTGCCGAACCCGCGTGGCAGCTACGGCCAGGGCGAGCGCTTTACCGCCGCCAACATCCGCGACTTTGGCCATGGCGATCTGCGCGACATACTCGCCGGCATCGACGCCGCGGCGCATAACGCGCCCATCGATGCGGCGCGGCTGGGTTTGACGGGAGGAAGCTATGGCGGCTTCATGACCATGTGGGCCGTCACGCAGACAGACCGCTTCATGGCGGCGGTGGCGGCGGCCGGCGTGAGCGATTGGCTCTCATACTATGGGGAGAACGGCATCGATGCCTGGTTGCTGCCGTATTTCGGTGCGTCGGTGTACGACGATCCGGCCGCTTATGCACGTTCCTCACCGATCAACTTCATCAAGAACGTGAAAACGCCGACCTTCGAATACGTCGGCGAGCGCGACATCGAATGCCCGGCGCCGCAGACCCAGGAATTTTGGCATGCATTGAAGGCCGACGGCGTGCCGACCGCCATCATGATCTACCCCGGCGAGGGCCATGGACTGCGCGATCCGAAAAACGCGCAAGACGCGCTCGATCGCACCCTGGCGTGGTTCGGCAAGTACCTGCAGTGAGCGAGTCAAATGCGCGCGAACCGCAGGCGCAGCGCGTTGCCTATGACCGACACCGAACTCAAGCTCATCGCCGCGGCGGCGACGATGGGACTCAAGCGTAGCCCGAAGCTGGGATACAGTGCGCCCGCCGCCAGCGGTATTCCAACCACATTGTAGACAAAGGCGAGAACGAGGTTCTCACGAATATTGCGCATGGTGGCGCGACTCAGCGTGCGCGCTCTGACGATTCCGGCGAGGTCGCCTTTGATGAGCGTGAGACCGGCACTTTGGATGGCAACGTCGGTGCCGGTGCCCATCGCAATGCCGACGTCCGCCGCCGCCAGCGCGGGCGCGTCATTGACGCCATCGCCGGCCATCGCGACCACGCGACCCTTCGCTTTGAGGCGAGCGATGATCGCGCTCTTCTGATCGGGCAGAACGTCGGCGTGCACCTCCGTGATGCCGAGCCGGGTTGCCACGGCCTGCGCGGTGAGGTGATTGTCGCCGGTCAACATGACGATTTGCAGCCCCACGGCGCGCAGGCTGTCGAGTGCGGCGGCGGTCGTCGCCTTGATGGGATCCGCCACTGCGATGATGCCTGCGGGCTTGGCGTCGACGGCCACCAAGATGGCCGTGGCACCTTCACGGCGCAACGCATCGGCGCGCGCATCGAGTTGCGCATCGGCGACACCCTCGGCGCCGAGCAGGGCGGCGCTGCCGGCAACGACGCGGTGCCCGCCGACGGTCCCTGTCACACCGCGGCCGGTGACCGAAGCAAATTGGGTGACCACCTGCAGCGCAATCTTGCGCTCCGCGGCGGCGTCCACGATTGCCCCGGCCAGCGGGTGTTCGCTCGATTGCTCGAGGCTTGCGCCCAACGACAGCAGCTCCGCTGCAGCGAAGCCCGCCACGGGTAGTACGGCCGTCACCCGCGGTCTGCCCTCGGTCAGCGTTCCGGTCTTATCGACCACGAGCGTATCCACTTTCTCGAAGCGCTCGAGCGATGCGGCGTCCTTGATGAGCACCCCGGCGCTCACGCCCTTGCCCACGCCGACCATGATCGACATCGGTGTGGCGAGGCCGAGCGCGCATGGACAGGCGATGATGAGCACCGAGACGGCGGCGACCAGCGCGAGTCCTAACGCGGGCGACGGCGCCCAGATCATCCAGGCCGCAAAGGCGATCACTGCGGCGAGTATGACGGCTGGCACGAACCAGGCGGCCACCACGTCGACGAGACGTTGAATGGGAGCGCGGCTGCGCTGCGCCGACTCGACCATCTGCACGATGTGCGACAACAGCGTGTCGGCTCCTATTTTGTCCGCCTCGATGATGAGTGCGCCCGTGCCGTTGATCGTACCGCCGACCACGGTCGCCGCGAGCGCCTTGGCCACCGGCATCGACTCGCCGGTCACCATCGATTCATCAACCGAGCTGCTGCCGTCCGTGACCACGCCATCGACAGGCACCGCCTCGCCGGGCCGCACCCGCAATCGATCGCCGATGTGGATTTGCTCGAGGGGTACTTCTTCATCCCCGCCATCCGCGCGAATGCGGCGCGCCGTCTGCGGAGTCAACTTGAGCAGCGCGCGAATGGCATCGCCGGTCTTCTCGCGGGCGCGCAATTCCAACACCTGGCCGAGCAGAACGAGAACCGTGACGACAGCCGCGGCCTCGTAGTACACCGGAACGCGGCCGTCATGCTGGCGCAGGGCCGCGGGAAAAAAGCCGGGGGCGAAGGTCGCCACCAGACTGTACGAAAAGGACGCACCCACGCCCAAGGCGATCAAGGTGAACATATTGGGCGAGCGACTCCAGATCGAGGCCCAAGCTCGCTGAAAGAAGGGCCACGCACACCAGAGGACGATGGGCGTCGTAAGCGCGAACTGACTCCACAGCGATGCCGGCGTGACGGCGACGTGCTGCAGATTCAAAATGAAGATCGGCGTTGCGAGGAGGGCGCCAATCAGCAGGCGCCGCCTCATATTCTTGAACTCGGTATTGTTGCCCACCGCGTCCGGGACGCCCACGGGTTCCAATGCCATGCCGCAGACCGGGCATGGGCCGGGCGTGCTTTGCCGAACTTGGCCGTGCATGGGGCAGGTGTAGATGATGCCTTGGATCATCCGCTCTTCGTGCCGGGACGTCGCGCCCGGAACCGTGGCGGACCATCCACCGGCCATTGTGAAATGATTTCGGTTTACACTGACAGATCGGCGCAACCGCGTCAGCCGCGAGTCCCATCATGCGTATAGTGCAAATTCTCGGAGCCTTGCTGATCGCCGGCGGTCTCTACATCCTCATCAAGACGCCGAGTTATTCCACCGACAAGAGCCTGTTCAAGGTCGGTGGTGTGGAGGCGACTGTGCAGCAAGCGCACGAAATCCCAGCCTGGGTCGGAGGCGTCGCGCTCGCGGCCGGAGTCGTGCTCGTCGCGGTCGGGTCGCGCAAGCGCTGAGTCGCGTCGGCGGACTCCCACGCGGAGGTCCGTGCGAAACCGTACATACCGCATCGAGGCGGTGAGCTACCGCAGACGGCCTGTCAACCGGAGAATGAAAATGTGGGTCCTGCGCTGGATGCTGGTGTGTGTGCTTGCGCCCTGTTTCGCCGCCGCGGCGTCGTTGCCCACCATCGGCGGTCCCGCCCCGGCGCAGCACCATCCCGGCAAAATCATCTGGGCCGATTTGGTGACCTCGGATCTCCTGGCCGCGGAAGGGTTCTATACAGGGTTATTCGGTTGGACCTTCGCCACCCAAAAGAGCGGCAGCGTCGATTATGCGATCGCCTTGCACGACGGCCGCGCCATCGGCGGTGTGCTGCAGAAGCCCATCCCCGCCGGCGAGCACCGACAACCGGCGTGGCTCACCTTCATCGCGGTACGCGATGTCGACGCGGTCAACCGGGCGGCCATCGACGCTGGCGCGAAAAGCCTGGCATCACCCAAGAGTTATCCCGGTCGCGGCCGCCAGGCCGTGCTGGCTGATCCCGAAGGCGCGGTCTTTGCAGTACTTGCCTCCTCGAGCGGCGATCCACCGGACGTGCTGGTGAACGAAGGCGAGTGGATCTGGACTTCCCTGCTCGTCAATGACCCGCAGGCGAGCGCTGATTTCTACAAGAAGGTTTTCGGTTACCAGGTCTTCGATCTGCCGAGCGAGGACGGTTCGGTCCATGAGCTGCTGGCCAGTGAGGACTATGCGCGCGTCAGCGTGAACTCGCTGCCCGCCGGTGGCCACCGCCATCCCCATTGGCTCAACTTCGTGCGGGTGCCCGATGCTGCCGAGGCAGCCGTCAAAGCCGTCACCCTCGGTGGGCGGGTGTTGGTGGCGCCGTTCGAAGACCGGCATGGCGGCAAGATCGCCGTAGTGGCCGATCCCATGGGAGCGCCGATCGGTGTGATGGAGTGGGCGGAAACCCCCGGCAACCAAGGGGACGTGAAATGAGTGTCAGGCGCAGCTCGAGCCGGGTGTTGTTCGCTGGTGGGTTGCTGTGTTGGGCCATGTCTGCCTGCACGGTCACGCCGGTGGGGTACGACGGGTCTGTGGGCTATGGCTACGAGGGGGATTACTACGAACCTTACGGCTATGACTATGGGGGTTGGGGCCGTGGATATCGCGTTGGGCCGCCGCGCGGCGGTGATCCCCGCGGCGGTGATCCCC
>Ga0116226_10000460_pt1 | contig 34666 bp, 23 predicted proteins | sample S1TSphfallax_FD_89692 | JGI IMG/M metagenome (GOLD analysis project Ga0116226, IMG submission 89692) | Host-associated microbial communities from peat moss isolated from Minnesota, USA - S1T2_Fa - Sphagnum fallax MG | ecosystem: Host-associated > Plants > Peat moss > Unclassified | place: USA...
GCGGGGGGGGCGACAAGGCGGGGGCCGCGGGAGGGCGGGTGGGGTGGGGGGCAGGGGGGGGTGGGATTTTTGGTTTTTTTGGTGCTGGTCCCCCCGGGGGGGGGGGGGGGGGGGGCGGGGGGGGGGGGGGGGGGGGGGGCAGGCTCGGTGCTGCGCCCCCTCCACCATGCTGCGCATGGTCCCCCTCCCCCGCTGCGCAGGGGAGGATCAGCACGAACAGATCAAAATTTCACACTCACCGTTGCGCCAAACGTCGCCGGTTCTCCGGCGGCCGCGATATTGTCGCCGCCGATGAAGAAATTCCGGGTGATGTCGTAGGTCTCATTGAAGATATTACGCCCCCACAGGGTGAGCGACCACGGCGAATTGTCACGGGTCACGGTAACATGGGCATCGACCAGCCAATACGAGGCCACATTGTAGATTGGCCCGAAATGCGAGAAGTAAGTACCCCGATAACTATAATCGAACCCGGTTTCCAGTGCATAGGCTTGATCGAGCGCGACCGTATAGGCCGCCGACCCGGCATAGGTCACCTTGGGTGCGGTCAGGCTTTGTCCCGCCCGATCGACATAGATCGGCGTGAACAGCTTGGTCACCGGATTTTGGATGGCACCGCCGACATCGTCGAACTGATCGTACCAGCCGTGACTATAGCCGACCGATTGGGTCAGGGTGAGCGGCGGGATCGGGCGCCAGGTGAGTTCGGCCTCGGCGCCTAGAATCTCCGATTTCGGTGCATTCACGATCTTACCGATCTGGCCATAGACCGGATCGACGATCGAGGACTGCACCTGCTGATCGGTGTAATCATAGTAATAGCCGGCGACATTCAGCTCCAAATGGTGCCCGTAGAGCTCGGATTTGCTGCCGATTTCATACGCCCATAATTTTTCCGGTTGAAATGGCTGGGTGCCGATGCCGGTTGCGTCCGTCGTGTTGTAGGCGGTGAAGCCGCCGGATTTGACGCCCCGGCTGGCCGAGGCATAGAAAAGCTGGTCGGGATCGAACTGGTAGTTCACCCGCGCTAAACCGGACGGTTCGGTGTACTGGATCGAGCGCGCCTGATTGAGCGCGGTGAAATCGATCACCTGCCCGGTGGGCAGGATCCCGAATGTATTGAAATTATAAAGCTGCCGCTGCTCATGTTCCAGCCGGGCCCCGAGATCGAAGCTGATCTGATCGGTCAGTTTCGGGCTGACCTGACCATAGATGCTCTCGGTTTTCGCTGATTGGCTGTAGGGCGTGTTGGCATTGAGGCCCAGGGAATCCACAAACCCCGACCGATAATCTTCGTTCAGATGCTCATAGGAATAATAGGCGCCACCGGTCCATTTCAGCGGCGCACCGTCAAGCGACGTCAGCCGCAGCTCGTCCGAATAGACCGCGGCACGGCTGCCAAAATAGACATCGGCATCGGCCGCGGACGACGCGTCGAAATTGTCATATTCGCGCCGATCCAGCCCTTCATAGCTAGCGAGGTCGGTCAGTGTCGCGAATGGCAGGCGCCAATCGATCCGGACATCATTGCCCCAGCCTTGGGTATCCTGAAACGGCTTCTGATCGGGCGTGATCCCGATTTCCGAGGCAAAAGACGGCGATGTGCCCCAACTCGTCAGCGTGTGGTTGGTGTCGGCCGGGATAATACCTTTCGCCGTGGCCAGCGGGGTGATGAGATACAGCCCCTGCTGCTCGGACTGATCATCCGATCCGTGGAGCGTCCATTCGACCTTCACATCGTCGGTCACATCGATATCGGTGATGACCCTCAGCGCGCCCTTATCCTTATCGCCGAGCGACTGGCCGTTTTCGCGATTGGTCTGCCACGCCCCGCCCTGCTCGGTCGTGCCGGCAACCCGAACCCGGACCGAATCGCTGATCGGACCCGAGACATAGGCATCGACCCGCGCATCATCATAGCGGCCGATCGTGAAGCTGCCCCCGCCAGTGAAACTATCGGTCGGCTTGGCGGTGGTGAAATTGACCGCACCGCCGGTGGTATTGCGGCCGTACAGCGTCCCTTGCGGGCCGCGCAGGACATCCACCTGATCAAGGTCAAACAGCAGCCCCTGCGTCATCGCCGGAACCGGTACCGCGATTTCGTCGACATAGACGCCAACGGTCAGGCTGTTATTGCTCGCATAATCGTCGAACCCGATGCCGCGGATCCGAAAACTGGGCTGACCGCTGCCGAATTGCGGGGTCGCCTGGAAGGATGGCACCAGGCTCGCGATATCGTTGATCGTGCGGACACCATGGTTCTGCAGCATCTCAGGCGTGATCACCGTCAGCGCGATGCCGACATCCTGCGCCGTCTCACGATGACGCTCGGCTGTCACCGTCACGCTTTGTATGGCGCCGTCATCCGCAGCGGTCTGGACCGGCTCGGCGGCCGCGTTCTTCGCCGGCAACGCAGATGCGGCCAGCAGCACCGACAGGGAACAGCCCAGACGGGACAGCGGCCGAAAGGGGAGATAAGTTGCGTGCGACATTGATTTCGTCCAACCCGCGGTTAAGAGATACGATGCAGCTATACGATCACAGATTTTATGTCAATATAACAGACGGCAGAACCCTCTGGTTTAGTCGTAAGCGTCGACCACGCGCCCATAGCGATAGCGCATTGTCATAAAGGACTTTTGCGATCATGCAACTCACCGATCTTTCCGCCGTCGTGCTGATCGAGCTGTTTCGGCAAAAGCGCCTGTCGCCGCTGGAGTATTGGGACCACATCGAAGGGACAATTGCGGTCTGGGAACCCAAGATCGCAGCGCTCTACGCCTATGATCCGACCGCCGCACGCGCCCTTGCAATCGCATCAACAGAGCGCTGGCAGCGCGGCGAGCCCAACGGGCCGCTCGATGGTGTTCCGGTCACGGTGAAGGAGTTGATCGCCACGGCGGGGCTGCCGATCCCGCAGGGGAGTGCCGCGACCAATCTCGTGCCGGCCGCCGCGGATGCGCCACCAGCCGCGCGGCTCAGGGAAGCCGGCGCCATTCTGTTCGCAAAGACCACCGTGCCCGATCTCGCCATGCTCTCGTCGGGCTTATCGAGCTTTCATGGCATCACGCGCAATCCCTGGGATCTCGCGAGCAATCCGGGAGGCTCAAGCGCCGGTGCGGCGGCGGCCGGTGCCGCGGGCTATGGCCCCATCCATATCGGGACGGATATCGGCGGCTCGGTCCGCCTGCCGGCCGGCTGGTGCGGTCTGGTCGGCTTCAAGCCCAGCCTCGGCCGCATTCCAATCGATCCCTATTTCGTCGGACGCTGCGCCGGGCCGCTGACGCGGACGGTGGCCGATGCGGCGCTGACGATGCAGATCCTGTCGGCCCCCGATCCGCGCGACGCGATGAGCCTGCCGCCGGCTGCAATCGATTGGACCGATCTGACAACCGATGTGCGCGGCCTCAGACTCGGTCTGATGCTCGATGCCGGCGTCGGCCTCGCCGCCGAGCCGGAGATTGTCGCCGCGACCGAGCATGTCGCCAAGCTGTTCGAGCAGCATGGCGCGATCGTGGAAACGGTCGGCCCGGTCCTGACCCGCGCGATGCTGGACGGGATGGATGATTTCTGGCGCGCCCGTGCCTGGAACGATCTGCGCGGCTTCGAGCCGGATCGGCTGGCACGGCTGCTGCCCTATATCCACGACTGGGCATCAGTGGGCGAGACGCTGCCCGGCTGGCGCGTGGCGGCCGGGTTCAATCAGACCATGGCGATGCGCCGCGCCGCGGCTGATCTGTTCGGCCGCGTCGATGCGGTGCTGTCGCCGACCAACCCGATCGTAGCCTATCCCGCCGACCAGGCCTCACCGACGCAAGACCCGGCGCGCCCGTTCGAGCATATCGCCTTCACCCTGCCCTGGAACATGTCGGAACAGCCGGCGATCTCGATCAATGCCGGCTTCTCGGCGAGCGGGATGCCGATCGGCGTGCAGCTGGTCGGCCCCCGCTTCGATGATCTGGGTGTGCTGCGCCTCGCCGCTGCGGTCGAGGCGTGGCTGGGGAAAATCGATCGCTGGCCGGCGTGCCCAACACCACATCCTCACCGCTAGATCGCCGAAAATCCTCCCCCGCGAAGCGGGGGACCATGCGCAGCATGGTGGAGGGGGCAAGCGCTCGACAAAGTTGAACATTGCCTTCGGACGACGCAAGGCTAGGCCTTCGCGCAAAACCGGTTATCGCAGGACCGTGTGCGCCCCCCCCTCCACCCCGCTTCGCGCGGTCCACCTCCCCCGCTTGGCAGAGGAGGATTTTCCGACTGAGCCTAAATTCAGGACAGAAATCGCTCACCACCGGCCGCGGCATGATAAGCTCTGTGCTTTGGAAGCGGCGACCATTGGGGCCGTCGCTCTAAGGGAGAATTAGGAATGCGATGCGGCGGCGCTAATGGCGCCGCTGTCTTCGGCTTTGACCCAATCGGGTAGCATAACTTTTTAGAAAGATTGAGAACTGGCGGACGCAGACCCGCTGTATCCTTCCTTGGCAGATGATGACCAATCTGGGATGCAAGGGGGCTTCGACATGCGGTCTTTGATACTACTCGCCACAACCGGTCTGGTTGCAACGGGCGGCACTGCGCTGGCGCAGCAGGCGATGAACCCCGAGACAGTGGCGCCGTGGTCGATCACCGGCAACAGCGGAACCACCAGTTCCGATTTCCTCGGCACGATCGGCAATGAGCCGCTGATCTTCAAGGCCGATAACAACGAGGCATTTCGCGTGCTGCCGAACGGCAATATCGGGATCGGCACGACAAGTCCTGGCTTCCCGCTTGATGTTGACGGGCGCATCCGCGTAACCGGCTTCGTCCTGCCGACCGGAGCCGGCGACGGTCTGGTGCTGACTAGCAATGCCTCTGGCGCCGCCTCCTGGCAAGCCGCCAAGGCTGGGCCGCAGGGACCGACGGGGCCCGCCGTTCCGAAAGGGGCGACGGGAGCAACCGGCCCTGCTGGTCCGATCGGGGAGACTGGCGCAACCGGTGCCACGGGACCAACTGGTCCTGCTGGGGCGAAGGGTGCAACCGGCCCGCAAGGACCAGCAGGCTTTGTCACCCTGCCTTATGCCGGGTCGGGCGCCTCGGTTTCAGCCGGCCCGCTGTTTAGCCTGACGAATACGGCGGCCGGCGATGGTCTCGACATTACCACCACCAGCACCAGTCAGGGAGAGACTCAGAGCACACTATCCGTTATTAACGCGGGTGGCAGCACCACTACCACCGGAAATTATGGAACTGCCGGTTCGTTTCAGATTACCAATTCACAAAATCGCGCGTCAGCCCTCTATGTTGAGACCAACGGGGCTCCGAACTATGGGATCGGCGGTAACGCCATCGAGGCCCGCGCAGGCGGCGGCGGCGACGCGGTTGATGGCGAAGATGAATCATCGACAGGGGGAGTCGGCGTCTATGGCAGTTCTCATCTTGGCGTGGGCGTTAAAGGTGTGATCGACGGGTTCGGAACTGCTGCGATAGCAGGTTACGACGAAACACCGGCGTCGTCAGGCTTCCTCGGAACAGCGATCTATGGAAGCTCCACAAACGGATACTCGGCCTATTTTGCAGGTGGCAACAGCTCTCCAAGTGGAGCTTGTTCTTACGCCGGCGGTCCTGGCTGGAATTGCTCCAGTGATCGCACTTTGAAAGAGCATTTCACCGAAATAAATCCAACCGATGTTCTGTCGAAAGTCGCATCACTGCCCGAATGGAAATATCAAATGAAGCGCGGCAAGCCGGCGGAATGGTTCATGGGGCCGACCGCGCAGGATTTCCGGGCGGCGTTCGGCCTCGGTAGCAATGACACCACGATCAATACGGCCAACGCACAAGGCGTGGCGCTGACCGCGATCAAAGGGCTCGATCAGAAGCTCGACGCTGCACTGAAGGCAAAGGATGCCGAGATCGCCGATCTTAAGCGCCAAGTGGCAGAACAGAAAACCGCGATGGCAGAATTGACGGCCCTGGTCCACAATCTGCCGTCCACCCAGAACCTGACAAAGGCCAGTTTGCAGCGTCCCTGATACTGCCTGTCCTTCAGAACGATTCAGAACGATTAAGACCGGCCGCACCCCGACCAGCCCTATGATTCGAAAGCGGCAAATATTGGGGCCGCAGATCCTAGGGAGAATTCGGTATGCGGTCTTTAATCTTGCTCGCCACGACCAGTCTGGTCGGGACGGCGGCCGTGGCACAAGAAGCGGTTAAGCCCGCGACAGTCACACCCTGGTCGATTACGGGCAATAGCGGGACGACGAGTTCCGATTTTCTCGGCACGATCGGCAACGAGCCGCTGATCTTTAAGGCCGACAATAAGGAAGCGTTCCGCGTCCTGCCGAACGGCAATATCGGTATCGGCACGACGAGCCCGGCTTTCCCGCTCGATATCGATGGGCGCATCCGCGTGACCGGCTTTACCCTGCCGACTGGCGCGGCAAATGGCCTGGTACTGACCAGTAACGCCAACGGTGCGGCCTCCTGGGAAGCCGCCAAAGCCGGGCCGCAGGGGCCGGCTGGTCCGAAGGGCGCGACAGGGGCGACTGGCGCCACCGGCCCTACAGGAGCGATCGGGCCCATAGGCCTCACGGGTCCCGCCGGAGCGACCGGCCCTGCTGGTCCTATTGGCGCGACAGGGGCAACTGGCGCCACAGGCGCGATCGGGCCCATAGGCCTCACTGGCCCCACGGGTCCTGCCGGGGCGACCGGCCCTGCCGGACCGCAAGGGCCGACCGGGGCAACAGGCGCAACCGGGGCAACAGGTGCGACTGGGCCGCAAGGTCCCGCTGGAACCGTGACGCTACCATACAGCGCCAGCGTAGCGAATAGTTTCACGAACTCAGGAGCGGCCGGTGATGGCGCAGGGCTGTTTATCGCGAACACAGGAGATGGCGTGGCGCTGTGGGGTGAAACGGAATCCTCGTCCTCGGCACAGGCTTCTTACGGCGTTGTCGGTATCGTCGGCACTTCTGTTCCGGACACCTCTTCGGTCGGAGTCACTGGTCTTGATCAATCCAATGTTGCAGGCAATATAGGTGTTTGGGCCAACTCACAATATGGTTTCGGTATACAGTCCACTCTTGCCGACGCCAATGATTCAGGCTGTAGCGGATGTAATCATTATTCTGCAATCCTTGCATTAGATGCGTCGCCGCAAAAGCAATATACCTATGGCATTTACGCTTCTTCATACAATACAGCGATTGAAGGAGTTGCAAAGCCTTACGGAAGCGCGACACTTTCGTCCGGTGCGGCGGCGGTCTTTACTGGCGGCTCGGACGGACCCGGAACTTGCCAGTATCGCGGCGGCCCAGGGTGGGATTGCAGCAGCGATCGGAACCTGAAGGAGCATTTCACAGCCACCGACCCTGAACATGTTCTGGACCAGCTCGCCGCCTTGCCGGAATGGAAGTACCAGATGAAAGGAAGCGATCCAAAGGAATGGTTCATGGGACCGACCGCTCAGGATTTCTATGCCGCCTTCGGGCTGGGCGCGGATGATACCCACATCAATACTGCCAACGCGCAAGGCGTGGCATTGACCGCGATCAAAGGGCTCAATCTCAAGCTCGATGCAGCGCTCAAAGCTAAAGATGCCGAGATCGCCGAGCTCAAGCGCCAAGTAGAGCAGTTGAAGACCAAAGACAGTGAAATCGCTGAGATCGCTGATCTCAAGCGTCAAGTCGCCGAACAGAAAAGCGCGCTGGGCGACATGGCGGTGATCAAAGCGTCATTGGCAGAGCTGAGCGCCCAGCTTCACAAATTGCCGTTGGCCCCGACCGTGACTAAAGCGAGCCTGCAGCGTCCATAGCAGTGGCCCTGCGCGTCCAAAGGAGTATCGCTATGCGGTCTTTCATTATGTTCGCCACGGCTGGTCTGGTCTGGTCGGGACGGCGGGCCTTGCCTCAGCACAAGAAGCGGTGAAGCCGCAGACCGTTACGGCGACACCCTGGTCGATTACCGGGAACAGCGGGACGACGAGTTCCGATTTTCTCGGTACGATCGGGAACGAGCCGCTGATCTTCAAGGCGGATAACAAGGAAGCGTTTCGGGTGCTGCCGAATGGCAATATCGGCATCGGCACCACCAGCCCCGCCTTTCCGCTCGATGTTGATGGGCGCATCCGCGTGACCGGCTTTGTGCTGCCGACCGGTGCTGCGGAAGGTCTGATGCTGACCAGCAACGCCAATGGTGCGGCCTCCTGGCAAGCGGCCAAAGCCGGACCGCAAGGGCCGGCCGGTCCCAAAGGTGCGACAGGGGCAGCAGGCGCGATGGGTCCTACTGGAGCGACCGGCCCTGCCGGCCCAATCGGTGCGACGGGCCCTGCCGGCCCCAGCGGTGCAACGGGCGCAGCGGGGCCGGCGGGTCCCGCTGGAGCGACCGGACCGCAGGGACCGGCCGGGACCGTAACACTGCCGTTCACCGCCACCATGCAGACGAATTTTGTCGGGACCGGAGAACAAAACGGTGATGGTGCCCTGTTTTACACGGCAAACACCGGCGATGGCACCGGGCTTTGGGGTGAAACGGACGCCGGTAACTCCGTTGGCGGCGTCGGTGTAAAGGGTACTGTTGGCAGCGACGTCTCGGTGACCTCGTCCGCTTCCGTCGGCGTCTTTGGTTTCGATGAGTCGAACAGCGTGGCAGGAAATATCGGCGTCTTGGGTGAATCTTATTATGGATACGGGGTCGAAGGGTTACTTACCTTTGGCAATGACACGGGTTGCAGGGGCTGTAGCCATTATTCCGCCGTTCTTGCACAAGACACTTCCCTACCTGATGAGTTCACCTACGGGCTTTACGCCAGCTCATACAGCACTGCCGTTGAAGGGGTCGCTCTTGCGTTCGTCAGCGGACAGACCTCCTCCGGTGCTGCGGCGGTCTTCATTGGCGGGTCCGACGGCACGGGTACCTGTCAATATCGCGGCGGTCCGGGCTGGGACTGCACCAGCGATCGGAACCTGAAAGAGCATTTCACGGCCACCGACCCTGAACATGTTCTGGACGCGGTCGCCGCCTTGCCCGAATGGAAATACCAGATGAAGCACGGCAAGCCGAGCGACTGGTACATGGGGCCAACCGCACAGGATTTCCACGCCGCCTTCGGGCTCGGCACTGATGACACCCATATAAACACCGCCAATGCTCAGGGGGTCGCGCTGACCGCGATCAAGGGGCTCAATCTGAAAGTAGACGCCGCGCTAAAGGCAAAAGACGCCGAGATCGCCGAGCTCAAGTCCGCGAATGCGGCGTTGCGGGCGCAGTTGGTGTCGTTGAAAACCAGCGGCGATGACCGGCTGAAGCGGTTAGAGGCGGCGGTGACGACGTTATCGCAGGGGGCATTGGTGCAGCAGGCGGTGGCGAGGCGCTGAGCATAAAAGAGTCCCCTCTCTGCCCTTCAGGGCGGAGAGGGTCAGGGAGAGCCGACGCGAGATCTGTGACAGTCCGCTAGCGTCGAATCCCCCCTCACGCCGGCCCTCTCCGCCCTGAAGGGCAGAGAGGGAGAAGCGTTGGAGAATCGCGCCCCCCGTCCTTCAACAAGGTTTGTACCCGCTTCGGGCATTATGGTATTTGGAGGTGCGCTGGTGCTCACGCGTGGGTTTGAAAATTTCCAAAGAGGGTCTTGTGGACGCGGAAATCCGCTTCGCGTTCGGTCGGTATATTTTATGTCCGAGCCGCCGGCAGCTGGAACGGGACGGGGTCACCGTTCCGTTGGGTTCCCGAGCGATCGAATTGCTGCTGGCACTGACGGAACGGCCAGGCACGCTGATTTCCAAGGCCGAGCTTATTAAGCGCGGCTGGAGCTCGACCCATGTCGAGGAAAATAACCTCCACGTTCATATGTCGACGATCCGCAAGGCGTTCGGCGAGGATGCCGGCTATCTCGTGACCGAGGCCGGCCGCGGCTATCGGTTCGTGGCTGTGGTCGAGAAGCGGCATGCGAGACCGACCGATCATCCTGCAATAGCCGGAAAACCAGCGGCAACGCGCCCGACCAACCTGCCCGGCAGCGCGGTTCGCCTGATCGGCCGTGAGCGGGATTTGGATGCGGTCAGCAACACGGTAAATGCCGGCCCGGTGGTGACGATCTTCGGGGCGGGCGGCATCGGCAAGAGCCGTCTCGCGCTGGCGGTCGGCGCTGCACTGCTCGATCAATTCCCGGATGGTGTCTGGTGGATCGAGCTGGCAGCACTCCGGGATGAAGCGCAGATCATGGGCCAGGTGGCGACCGCACTCGGCCTGCGCGCCCTGGCCGATGCCGACTCACCTACAGCACTCGCGGACGCGTTGGCCGCGCGCTCGATGCTCCTGATCCTGGATAATTGTGAGCATCTGCTGGAAGGGGTCGCTGCGCTGGTCGGGCTGTTGACGACGGCAGCACCGCAGGTGCGGGTGCTGGCGACCAGCCGCGAAGCGCTGCGCTGTCCCGGTGAACTGGTTTATCGTCTGCCGGGTCTGGGCCTTCCCGATGAAGCGGCCACCACGCTGGACGAGATCAAGCAGGCCTCGTCGGTTGAACTCTTCATCGAGCGCGCGCATGCCGCCGATATCGGCGCCATCTTGCGGGATGAGGACGCGGCCGGGATCGCGCGGATCTGCCGCAGGCTGGACGGTATCGCACTCGCGCTAGAGCTGGCGGCGAGCGTCGTGCCTCTGCTGGGGCTGGGCACGCTTGAGGCGCGGCTGAATGATCGTTTCCGGCTGCTGACCGGCGGAAGACGCACCGCCATGCCGCGGCACCAGACGCTGCGCGCGACCTTCGATTGGGGGCATGATCTGCTGTCCGAGCCGGAGCGGATCCTGCTGCGCCGCCTCAGCGTGTTTGCCGGCAGTTTCACGCTGGAGGCCGCCGAAGCCATCGCCGAGGACGATCATCTGCCCGAATGGCAGGTGATGGAGGCGCTCGCCGGATTGATCGCGAAATCCCTTGTCGTGCTGGAACCGACCGCGCGCGCCGATCATTATCGGCTGCTTGAGACGACCCAGGCCTATGGCTATGAAAAGCTGGAGGCGGCGGGCGAAGCGACGCGGCTCCGCTTGCGCCATGCGGCCTACTTGGCGAGCTATTGGGAGGGTTTCGGCGAAACGCGCCTCGCTCAGCCGGAAGATGTCTGGCGCGAGTCCGCGCTCTATATGCTGGGTGACGTACGGACGGCACTCAGCTTCAGCCTGTCGCCGCAGGGCGATGCCGATCAGGCGATTATGCTCGCCGGCTCGACGCGGGCGCTGTGGGGTGCGCTGGGATTGCGGATCGAGGGGCTGCGCTGGGCGACCGCAGCGATCGAGCGGCTGCATAACGAGGTCCCTCTGCTCGTCGCCGCCCGCGTCTGGCAAGCGGCGGGGCTGTTCCAGGATCTCGATCTCGACGCGTCGATCACCGCCAGCCGCACCGCCGCTGCGCTCTATCGTGAAGCCGGCGATACGCTCGGCCTTGCCCTGGCCTTGACCGCGATCGGCGAGTGCCTCGCCATGCTGGGCCGGCTGGACGAGGCGGAGCCCACTTTGCTCGAGGCGTTGGCGCTGAGCCCCAGCGGGCCGACCGGCAACATGGAACTATCGAACAATTTCAATCTCGGATGGGTCTACGCGCAGAAGGGCGATCACGCCGGCGCGGAGCCCTATTTCCAAAGGGCGCTGGCGCTGGCGCAAATCGGCGGCGAGACCCGTACCGAATTGATGTTGTATGGCAATTTGTGCGACGTCGCCTATCTTCGGGGTGACTATGCCGAAGCGGAACGGATCAATCAGATCGTCTTCAGCCGCACCTCAGCGACGCTGCACCCGCATGTGCGGGCCATGGCCCTCAACACCCAGATCTCGATTGAGATCGCCTTGGGTAAACTCGACACCGCCCTCGCGACCGCCCGGCAAGCGATGAAACTGATCCGCCAGGAACATTCGGTGTTTCACGTATTGGATGCGCTGGCGCTGCGTCACGCCTTGGCGAATCGTATCGACAAGGCGGCTCTGCTGCTCGGCTTCACCGATCATGCGATCAATCAACAGCTCTATACCCGCCGGGTGGCGCTGATCAAAAGCGTCGCCGAACTCCGCCCGCTCCTGGAAACCGCCCTCCCCTATGCCGAGCGCCACGCCCTTGCCGTAAGGGGCGCACTCCTGACCGAAGATCAGGCGATCACGCTGGCGCTCGCGGAATAACATTCCTCCCCTGCTTTGCGGTTGAGGATGCAGCGTTGGACAGCCTCGGCTTTTCAGGAATCATCAGGTTATTTCAGGATTTCCCGACCCGGACACGACTTATCGTGCTTCAGCACACAATAACTAGGGTTCGAGGGGAATTCGCCATGCGGTCTTTGATGTTACTCGCCATGATCGGGCTGTTCGGTTCTGTGGCGATGCACGATTCCGCGCAAGCGGCGCGAGCGGTGAGTGCGGCACCGACGATTACATCGATCAAGCCGGCGGCCGGGCCGCTGGGCACCAAAATCGTGATCACCGGTACCGGGTTTACCGGCGCCTCGTCGGTGCAGATCGATGGCACAACGGCGTTATTCACCGTCACATCGGACACGCGCATTACCGCCAACGTGCCGCCGACCGGATCAGGACCGATTACGGTCACCAACGCCGGCAGCACAGCTGCCAGTTCGACGTCCTTCACGGTTACGCCCAGCATCGCATCGCCGGTGTCCTTCGGCCATGAGAGCAGCGCCGTGACCATTACCGGTGCCGGTTTTGCGCCCTACAGCCTGATGGATCTCTATTTCGACACGACCGACGTGGCGCTGGCGGTCAGCAACAGCCTCGGTGTGGTCCGCATGCAGTTTCCGGTACCGACCACGGCACAGCCCGGCACGCATTGGATCACGCTGGATGCGCGCACCACCGGCATCGCCGCGCAACGCAGCTTCACCGTGAACACCAACTGGTCGATGCTGGGCGTAAACGGCAGCAACACCGGGTCCAACCCCTACGAAAACACACTCTCCACTAGCAATGTCAGCCAGCTAACCGCGGCCTGGAGCCAGCCGGATGGCGGTGACCAATTTCGGCGCTCGCCGATCATCGAGGCAAATGGCAATCTCTTCACGGGCACTGCCAGCGGCACAATCTTAAGTTACTCCTCTACCGGCGCGCTGCTCTGGAGCTCGGCATCGTCGTCGAGCAACAATTTTTCGATTTCGGCGCCCGCAGCCAGCGCCAGCCTGGTATTTTTCGCGAGCGGCACGTCAGTCTATGCGTACGAGCAAGCCTGCCGCACGGACGGGGGTGTGTGCACCCCGACCTGGACCGCGACGATCGGCGCCACCGTGTCGTCGGACCTGACCATTTATAACAATACGCTCTATGCGCCGGGGAGCGATGGCAATATCTATCCGCTCACCCTCGCGACTGGCGCTGTCGGGACTCCTTTCGACGTACCCCTCTTTAAAGGTGCGGGCACCGCCACCTCGCGCGTTACGTTCGGACTCGACGGTACCTATTACCTGACGCAAGGAAGTAACACATCATATCAGACACCTAACGGTCACTCGAGCGGATACAGTTCGTTTGATGGACAAACCGTTTCGGCAGTCGCCGAAAGTGCTGGACGTGCTTTTTTTACGAGCGCAGACGGCACGATCAATAGTTTTACAGGCTGGTCCGCCCCTACATCCGGAACCGGCTGCGCCCCTGCTCCCGTGGTGGCAGGGGATTATGTCTATGCGGGCGGCTGCACCTCCATCGCCGCATTCGAGGCTGGCAGCGGTGAGCTGGAATGGACCGTAACGACCACTGGACCCGTCATCGGCGTCTCCGTCGCAAACGGCGTCATCTATGCCTGTGTTGTTGCCAACGACGGTTTTGAAAAATTGGTGGCCTACGATGCAACGTATGACACGCTGCTCTGGTCCGGCGGCGAATGCACATCGGCGCCTGTTGTGGCCAACGGGACTGTGTACGCCGCAGGCCTCAACCTCACCGCCTATACTTTGCCGGGACTGAACCCCAATTATGTCAGTCCGAAGCCGGTGAAGTCTATGCTTCGGCCGAACTTCAAACTCTCGGCGCAACGCACGCCGAATTAGCGCGACTTGCGCCGACGTCCGGTCATTTTATTCAGTCTATACAGCAGTTTGCTTTGCCTTTCTCAAGGAGTATTGGTCATGCGGCCTTTGATCTTGCTCGCCATGACGAGTCTTGTCGGCACGACAGCTGCCGCGATGGCACAACAGGCGGTGAAACCCGAGACCGTGGCGCCGACAGCCTGGATGATCACCGGCAATAGCGGCACGACCAGTTCCGATTTCCTCGGCACGATCGGTAATGAGCCGCTGATCTTCAGGGCGGACAATAAAGAGGCATTCCGGGTGCTGCCGAATGGCAATATCGGCATCGGCACGAAGACACCGGCCTTCCCGCTGGATGTCGACGGCCGCATCCGGGTCGGCGGCTTCGTCCTGCCGACCGGTGCCGCAGAAGGGTTGGTACTGACCAGCAACGCCAACGGCGCCGCCTCCTGGCAAGCCGCCAAAGCTGGGCCGCAGGGGCCGGTGGGGCCGGCTGGTCCCAAAGGAGCGACAGGGGCGACTGGCCCGACCGGTGCGACTGGAGCAATCGGCCCTGCCGGTCCGATGGGGGCTACCGGAGCGGCGGGCGCCACAGGTCCCACCGGACTCACCGGACCCGCTGGACCGACCGGTGCGACAGGGGCCACGGGAGCGATTGGCCCTATCGGCCCCACGGGGGCCACCGGTCCGACTGGCGCTACAGGTGCAACCGGAGCAATAGGTCCCATCGGCCTCACCGGCCCGGCTGGACCAACAGGAGCGACAGGCGCACCGGGCGCCATTGGCCCGATCGGTCTTACGGGGGCCACTGGACCTGCGGGTCCAACGGGCGCCATGGGTCCTGCCGGACCTACGGGAGCTCCAGGAGCAACTGGCCCGACCGGCGCAACCGGCCCCCAGGGACCGGCAGGCTTTGTGACCCTGCCCTATGCGGGCTCCGGCGGCTCCGTCGAATACGGCACTCTCTTCAGCCTGACCAACACAAACATTGGCGACGTTGTCGACATTATTGCCAACGCCCCCACTACGTCCGGGTTGGAGCAATATCAAAGCGCTTTATTTGTTGTGAACGAGGGCGGCAGCACAACCACTGCCGGCAACTATGGTGCAGGAGGTAAATTTGCCATTACGAATTCAATGAATACTGCAAACGCACTCAATGTTTCGACGAGCGGGACTGGTAACGCCATCTACGCCACGGAAAACGGCAGTACCTATGCCATTGAGGGCGACGATGAGTCGCCGGCATCTAGCAGCACGATGGGAGTTGGCGTCTATGGCTCGACCCTCAACGGGATTGGTGTTGAGGGAGTCACCACCAACGGGGGCAATGGCGTTGAGGGTCATATAAATAATTCCGGCATCGCGGTCGTTGGTGTGGATGACACACCCTATGCCACTGCATCCCTTGGCTATGGCGTTGGAATTTATGGTTATAGCGCCAAAGGATTGGCAGCCCAGTTTTCGGGTGGTGGCAGCGGCCAGTTTGGAATTTGCAGTTACAGCGGCGGTCCTGGCTGGAACTGTTCCAGCGACCGCAATCTGAAAGAGCATTTCACCGAAATCGATCCGACCGATGTTCTGTCGAAAGTCGCCTCGCTGCCCGAGTGGAAATATCAGATGAAGCGCGGCCAGCCATCGGAATGGTACATGGGACCGACCGCGCAGGATTTCCGGGCCGCGTTCGGTCTCGGTATCAACGACACCACAATTAATACGGCCAACGCTCAAGGCGTGGCGCTAACCGCGATCAAGGGGCTCAATCAGAAGCTCGACGCCCAGGCCGCCGAGATCGCAGCGCTCAAGGCGGCAAATGCGGCGTTGCGGGCGCAAATGGTGGCGCTGAAGAGCAACGGCGATGATCGGCTGAAGCGGCTGGAGGCGGCGGTGACGCTGTTGTCGCATGGGCATCCGGTGCAGCAGGCGGCGGCGCTGCCGGGGCGCTGAACATAAAGAAAGTCCCCTCTCTGCCCTTCAGGGCGGAGAGGGTTAGGGTGAGGGGGGTTGTGCCGACGCGAAATCTGCGCCAGTACGCGAACGTCTATACCCCCCCGGCCCTCTCCGCCCTGAAGGGCAGAGAGGGAGGAGGCGTCTGGTCGGGGCCATCGAACGCCGTCCTTCGACAAAATTTGTGCCCTCTCTTGAACGTTATGGTATTGGGAGATGCGTCGGTGCTCAGGCTCACGGTTGCAACTTTCCAAAGAGGGTCGTGTGGGCGCGGAAACCCGGTTCGCGTTCGGTCGGTACATTTTATGTCCGGTTCGCCGGCAGTTGGAACGGGATGGTGTCGCCGTTCCGCTGGGCTCGCGGGCGATCGAATTGCTGTTGGCGCTGGTAGAGCGGCCCGGCACGCTGGTTTCCAAGGCCGAGCTCATTAAGCGCGGCTGGAGCAGCACGCACGTGGAGGAAAATAGCCTCCACGTCCATATGTCGACGATCCGACGGGCGTTCCGCGAAGATGCGGGCTTTCTCGTCACCGAGTCCGGCCGGGGCTATCGACTGGTCGCCGCGGTGGAGCAGCGACAGGCGGCGCGTGTCGATGCGCCTCAAACCGCTGTAAAGCATGCGCCGGCGTATCCGACCAACCTGCCTGGCAGCGCGGTTCGATTGATCGGGCGCGATCGGGATCTGGATGCGGTCTGCCGGTCTCTTGCGTCTGACCCGGTGGTCACGATCTTCGGCGCGGGCGGGATCGGCAAAAGCCGTTTGGCGCTCGCGGTCGGTGCGGCATTGCGCGCGCAATTTCCGGACGGTGTCTGGTGGGTCGAGCTGGCGGCGCTCAAGGATAAAGGCCAGATCCTGGGACAGGTCGCGACCGCGCTTAGGCTGCGCGCACTCGCCGATGGAGACTCAGTCTCGGCGCTCGCGGAAGCGCTCGCCGAACGCTCGATGCTGGTGATCCTGGATAATTGCGAGCATCTGCTGGAGGGCGTGGCCTCGCTCGTTGCCGAATTGACGGCGACGGCACCACGGCTCCGCGTGCTGAACACCAGCCGTGAAGCGCTGCGCTGTCCCGGCGAACAGATCTATCGCCTGCCGGGACTGGACCTGCCAGATGAATCGGCGACCACACTCAATGAGATCGGGCAATCCTCTGCGGTCGAACTCTTCATCGAACGCGCGCATGCCGCCGATATCGGCGCCACCTTGCGGGATGAAGATGCGGGCAGCATCGCGCGAATCTGCCGACGGCTTGACGGGATCGCGCTCGCCTTGGAATTGGCGGCGAGCGTGGTGCCGGTCTTGGGGCTGCCCACGCTGGAAGCCAGACTCAATGATCGATTCCGCCTGCTGACCGGGGGAAGACGCACCGCGATGGCGCGCCATCAGACGCTGCGCGCGACCTTCGATTGGGGGCATGACCTACTGACCGAGCCGGAGCAGATCCTGCTCCGACGCCTCAGCGTTTTCGTCGGGAGCTTCACGCTGGAGGCCGCCGAAGCCGTCGCCCAGGATGATTCCCTGCCGGAATGGCAGGTGATGGAGGCGCTCGCCGGCTTGATCGCGAAATCCTTCGTCGTGCTGGAACCGACGGAGGGCGTGGCCCATTATCGGCTGCTCGAGACGATCCAGGCCTATGGTTCCCAAAAGCTTGAAGCAGCCGGCGAGGTTCAGACGCTTCGCTTGCGCCATGCGACCTACATGGCCCGCTGTTGGGAAGGGTTCGGCCAGAACCGATACGCGCAGCCGGAAGATGTTTGGCGAGACTCCACGCGTTACATGCTGGCGGATATCCGCGCGGCGCTCAGCTTTAGCCTGTCGCCGGAGGGCGACGCCGATCAGGCGATCCTGCTTGCCGGCTCGACGCGGGCGCTGTGGGGTTCCCTCGGGCTACGGGCTGAGGGGCTGCGCTGGGCGACCGCAGCGATCGAGCGGCTGCATGACAAGGTACCGCCGCTTGCCGCCGCCCACGTCTGGCATATGGCTGGGCTTTATCAGGATCTCGATATCGACGCGTCGATCAACGCTAGTCGTACCGCCGCGGCGCTTTATCGCGAAGCCGGTGATGCGCTCGGCCTTGCCAGTGCGTTAACGGCAATGGGCGAGTGCCTGGCCATGTTGGGCCGGCTGGACGAGGCGGAGCCCACCTTGCTGGAGGCGATGGTGGGGTTTCCTGGCGGGTCGTATCGGACGGTTGAACTTTCGAACAATTTCAATCTTGGTTGGGTGTATGCGCAGCGGGGCGACAGCGCCCGCGCCGCGCCTTATTTCCAAAAGGCTCTGTCCCTAGCGCAAATTCGTGGCGAGACCCGTATCGAAATAATGTTGTACGGCAATTTGAGCGACGTTGCCTATTTGCAGGGGGATTACGCGGAAGCCGCGCGGATGAATGAGATGGCGCTAAGCCGAGCCTCGTCAATTCAAGACCAGTCCGTGCTTGTCATGGTCCTTAGCACCCAGATCCAGATCGAGATCGCCCTGGGTGAGCTTGACCGCGCCTTGGCGACCGCGCGGGGGGCGATGAAGCTGCTCCGCCAACACGATGTAGTGTTTCATGCCCTGGATGCCCTGGCGCTCCGTCACGCCTTGGCCGGTCGAGCGGACGAAGCCGCCCAGTTGCTGGGCTTTCTCGATCATGCCGTTGATGAGCAACGCTATGCTCGCCGCTTGACCCTGATCAAGACCGTGGCCGAACTCCGCCCCCTCCTGGAAAACGCCCTCCCCGAAGCCGATCGGGTGACGCTCGCGGCAAAGGGCGCGCTCATGACCGAAGATCAGGCGGTCACACTGGCCCTCGCGAAATAGAAATCCTCCCCTGCGAAGCGGCTCAGTACTTCACTTTCCCTCCCCCTTTGTGGGGAGGGTGGCGCGTAAGCGACGGGTGGGGGTGTCGCCGCGTGGATTAAAGCCAACTGCACCACCCCACCCGTCGCTGGCGCGCCACCCTCCCCATCAAGGGGAGGGAAAGTACACGCGTCGAAACATCACGCTGTACGCGGTGTTACCCCTCATGCTAATTTCAAAGGATGAAACAAGGGTTCATCTAATTGAACTTAGAGCGGGAGTTGATCGATCGGCCGACCGTGCCCGCGCTTTACCGCGGGTTCGCGATCCTGGATCTGCTTGCGGCTGAGCCGGGCCTTACCTTTACCGAGATCCATACGAGACTGAACCTGCCGAAGAGCAGCGCGTTTCATCTGATCACGACTTTGTGCAGTCTGGGTGTGGTGCAGGGGCAGGAAGGTGGGCGCTATGTGCTTGGGCTGCGCCTCACCGAATTGGGTGCCGCGGCCACCGCGCAAAGTCCGATCGATCGCGAGGCGCGGCCGTTTCTGCGGGCGTTTGCGAACCGGGCGCAGCTCACTTGCCATCTCGGTGTGCTGGAAGGCCATCAGGCCGTCTATCTCTGTAAAGAGGAATGCGACACGCTGGAAATCAAGATCAACAATACCTGGATCGGCAAGCGTCTGGCGCTGAACCGCTCGGCGCTCGGCAAGGCGCTGCTCGCCTGGTTGCCCGCCGACGAGATCGACGCATTGATGCCGCGGATCGACTGGGATCAGCGGACGTCGACCACGCTCTCAACACCGGCGGCGCTGAAGGCAGATCTGCGAATTGTACGTCAGCGCGGCTGGGCCGCCGATGATGAGGAAGATGTGCCGAACATACGGTGCGTCGCGGCGCCCGTGTTCGATAACAAGGGCAAGGTGATCGCGGCGATCAGCGCGGTCGGCACGATCCTGCAGATTGATGCCGCACGCTTCCCGGTCCTGGCCGACGAGGTTCAGGCCCTGTCGGCCGAAATCACAAGAACGCTGTATCGAATTGGAGAATGACAATGACGGATGTTGGATTTATCGGCCTGGGCATCATGGGCGCCCCGATGGCAGCCAATCTGCTGGCGGCAGGCCACCGGCTGTTCCTGCACACGCGGAGCGCCGTGCCGCCTGCCCTGCTTGAACAAGGCGGCATCGCCTGCGGGTCTGCGGCCGAGGTCGCGGAAAAGGCCGAAATCATCATCACGATGGTCCCCGACACGCCCGATGTCGAGCTTGTCCTGTTTGGTCCCAAGGGTGTTGCCGAGGGGCTGAGCCCGGGCAAGATCGTCGTCGATATGAGCTCGATCTCACCGGTCGAGACCAAGATCTTTGCTAAGAAGATCAATGATCTCGGCTGCGACTATCTCGATGCGCCGGTATCCGGTGGCGAGGTCGGCGCCAAGGCGGCCTCGCTCACCATCATGATCGGCGGCCCGGAGGCGGCATTCGAAAAGGTGAAGCCGCTGTTCGAGAAGATGGGCAAGAACATCACACTGGTCGGTGGCAATGGCGACGGCCAGACCACCAAGGTCGCCAATCAGATCATCGTCGCACTCACCATCGAAGCGGTCGGCGAGGCGTTGGTCTTCGCCTCCAAGGCCGGTGCCGATCCGGCGAAAGTGCGGCAAGCGCTGATGGGCGGGTTTGCCGCGTCGCGCATTCTGGAAGTCCATGGCGAGCGGATGATCAAGCGCACCTTCAATCCGGGGTTCCGGGTGGCGCTGCACCAGAAAGATCTCAATCTGGCACTGACCGCGGCACGCGCGATCGGGGTCAGCCTGCCCAATACCGCGACCGCGCAGGAATTATTCAATGTCTGCGCCGCCCATGGCGGTCAGGGCTGGGATCATTCCGGCATGGTCAAGGCGCTGGAGCTGATGGCCGATTTCGAAATCGGCCAATCTTCCTGAGATGAGTCCAGCCCCCCGCGATTTGCTGCGACAGCTGTTCCAGGCGGCGATCGATGCCGCGCAGCCGTCCCGCTGCATCGCCGCGCATCTGCCGCCAAAGCCCAAGGGCCGCGTCATCGTGATCGGGGCCGGCAAGGCGTCGGCGGCGATGGCGCGGGCGGTCGAAGAGTCGTGGGAGGGCGAACTCGAGGGGCTGGTGGTGACGCGCTATGGCTACGCCGTGCCGTGTCAGCGCATCACCATCCTCGAGGCCGCGCATCCGGTGCCGGATCAGGCGGGGCTCGACGCGGCGCAGCGCATGCTGGCGCTGGTCCAGGGCCTTAGCGAAGATGATCTGGTGTTGTGCCTGATGTCGGGTGGCGCGTCCGCCTTGCTGCCGCTGCCGTTCGAGGGGCTGACTCTCGCCGATAAGCAGGCGGTCAACCGAGCCCTGCTCGCCTCCGGCGCCACGATCTCAGAGATGAACTGCGTGCGCCGGCATTTGTCGGGCATCAAGGGCGGCAGGCTGGGTGCCGCGTGCTATCCGGCGAAGCTGGTGACGCTGCTGATCTCCGACGTGCCGGGCGATCATCCGGCCGATATCGGCTCCGGCCCGACCGTGCCCGATCCGACCAGCTGCGCCGATGCGCTGGCGATCATCCGCCGCTATGGCATCGACGTGCCGCCTGCCGTGCTCGATCTGCTCGAAAGCGGCGGCAGCGAGACGGTGAAGCCGGACGATCCGCGGCTCGCCGGCAGCGACATCCACATCGTCGCCGCCCCGCAAAACTCCTTGGAAGCGGCAGCCTCGATCGCCGAAGCGGCGGGAATCCGGGCCTATATTCTGGGCGATGCCATTGAGGGCGAGGCCAGCGATGTCGGCAAGGTGATGGCCGGCATCGCGCTTCAGGTCGCGCGCCATGGCCAGCCGTTCCGGGCGCCGTGCGTCCTGCTGTCCGGCGGTGAAACCACCGTGACGCTGCAAGGCTCCGGCCGCGGCGGGCGCAATGTCGAGTTCCTGCTGTCGCTCGGGATCGCGCTCGGCGGCGCGCCGGGTATCTATGCCATCGCCGGTGATACGGACGGTGTCGACGGCATGGAGGAGATCGCCGGCGCCACCCTCGCACCCGACACCTTGGCGCGCGCGTGGCAGCTCGGCATCCGCCCCCTGGAGAGCCTTGCCGCCAATGACGGCCACGGATTTTTCGAGGCGCTGGGCGATCAGGTGATCACCGGCCCGACTCTCACCAACGTCAATGATTTCCGCGCCATCCTGATCCAGGCGGCGCCCGTTCATATCCTCCCCTGCGCAGCGGGGGAGGGGGACCGCGCGAAGCGTGGTGGAGGGGGCTGACACCGAAATTGCCCCCTCTACCATGCTATGCATGGTCCCCCTCCCCCGCTGCGCAGGGGAGGATTTTCTAAGCGCAACGTACCATGCTGTTAGCCAACCGGACGCTCATCAAGAGCGCCGGATCAACGATATAAAAGGGACGGACTATGAAGATATTGCAGACGATCAACAGAGTACCGGGCGGGCTGATGGTCGTGCCGCTGTTCATCGGAATGACGATCAACACGTTCTTTCCGCATCTGATGAAGATCGGCGGCTATACCGAGGCACTGAGCAATGTCGGCTATCCGACGATCCTCGGCATGTATCTCTTCACCGTCGGCACCAAGATGACGCTGCGCACGGCGCCGCGCATGTTGAAGCGCGGCTTTGGCATCATGGGGGTCAAGGTCGGCGTCGCGATGCTGATCGCGCTCTCGGTCGCGAAGTTTCTGGGTGGTGAGGTGTTCGGGCTCAGCACGCTGGCGCTGCTGGTGGCGCTCAGCGACACGAATGGCGGCATGTTCCTGGCGCTGACCAGTGCGATGGGCGACAAGGAAGATGTCGGGACCTATGTGCCGCAAAGCATTGAGACCGGGCCGTTCCTGACCATGATCATTCTGGTCGGTGCCGGGCTCGCCGATATTCCGTGGCTGAGCATGGTCTCGGTCATCGCCCCGATCCTGGTCGGCGCCATTCTGGGTAATCTCGATGAAGATATCCGCGAATTCTTCGGCTCCCGCGAAGCGCTGATCGTGCCGTTCATGGCCTTCACGCTGGGTCAGACGATCAATCTGGACAATGTCGTGAAGGGCGGGCCGGTCGGGCTGGCGCTCGGCGTGTTCGTGCTAGTCGTCACCGGAATCGTCTGCATCTTCACTGATAAGCTGCTCGGCGGCACCGGCGTTGCTGGCGCAGCGGCCTCGAGCACAGCCGGCAATTCCGCCGCCGTACCCAACGCGATCGCGGTCGCCGATCACAGCTACGCCGGCATAGCACAGGTTGCGACCGTGCAGGTCGCCGCCTCGGTGATCGTTACAGCGGTGCTGACCCCGCTCCTCACCGCCTGGATGTATCGCCGGGTGAACGCCAAGCGGGCTGCCGCCGCGGTCGCACAACCCCAACCCCGTGTCGTCCTGCCGCCGGTCGGACGACCGATCTCTGGAACCTGAACAGGAACAGTCTGAATGAATATTGCACTGGGTCGGACGCTGATCGATGCCGCCATCGCCATGGCCGAGAAGGATTATGGCCGGCCGATCTGCGTCGCGGTGTGTGACCGCTACGGCTTCCTCACCGCCTATGGCACGATGGACGGTGCGCCGGTGCGCAGCATCAAACTCTCCCAGGGCAAGGCCTATAGCGCGGCCCGGATGGGCGTCGATACGCATGTGTTCCTGGAGCGGCTGCACCGGGAGAATATCCCGGCCAGCTATTTCTGCGACGATCAGCTGACCGCCCTGCCCGGCGGCGCCGTCTTAAGAGACACATCCGGCGCGATCATCGGCGCCGTCGGCATCAGCGGCCTCGCCCCCAACGAAGACACGGCAATCGCCCACGCGCTGGTCGCGCTTGCCGCGAAAGCGGGGTGAATTTTCCGACTTTCCCTCCCCCTTGTGGGGAGGGTGGCGCGAGAGCGACGGGTGGGGGTCGTACCGCACCAGCCTGCTTTTGTTGAGAACGCTTTTCTGCACCTGCATCCACCGCGAAACCCCCACCCGGCGCTCCGCGCCACCCTCCCCACGACGGGGGAGGGAAAGGAAATTGCTGATTTACCATCGAGGCCATCATGTCCAAACCCAGCATCTACATCACCCGCGCGATCCCCCAAGAGACGATCGACGCGCTCCGCAGCGAGTTCGATGTCGAGGTCAACCCGGATGATCGGGCGCTGACGCGCCAGGAACTGAAAGAGAAAGTCAAAGGCCGCGCGGCAATCGTCAGCCTGCTGACCGACACGATCGATGGCGAGATCCTCGACGCCGCCGGACCCGGCTGCAAGATCGTCGCGAACTACGCGGTGGGGTTCAATAATTTCGATCTGGCCGCGGCAACCGCACGCAACATCATTCTGACCAACACGCCCGGGGTGCTGGACGACGCGACCGCGACCCATACCATCACCCTGCTGCTCGCGACCGCCAAGCGTATCGTCGAATCCGACAAATATGTCCGCGACGGCAAATGGCAGGGCTGGGCGCCGATGTTCTTCATCGGGCTTGATGTCGATAGAAAGACCCTGGGTATCGCGGGTCTCGGCCGCATCGGGAAGAATGTCGCGCGCAAGGCACGGGCCTTCGACATGCAGATACTCTATAGCGACGTGCAGCCCGACTCGGCATTCGAGGCCGAAACCGGTGCCCGCTTCGTCGATAAGGCGACGCTGATCGCCGAGTCCGATTTCCTGACGCTGCATACGCCGCTGACCCCGGAGACGCGGCATTATATCGGTGCCGCCGAGCTACAGCAGATGAAGCCGACCGCGGTCCTCATCAATGCCAGCCGCGGCCCGGTGGTGGATGAGGCGGCTCTCGTCGAGGCACTCCGCCGCCGCCAGATCTTCGGCGCCGGTCTCGACGTCTACGAAAACGAACCTGCGCTGGCCCCCGGCCTCGCCGAACTCGACAATGTCGTGATCGTGCCGCACATCGCCTCGGCCACGCCGGACACGCGCCGCGCGATGGGTGAGATCGTGGTGCGCAATATCCGCAAGGTGCTGAACGGCGAGGCGCCGGAGACTTGCGTTAATCCGGCGGTGTTGGGGTAGCGATGGAGGATGAGGCCGACGATCCTCAGGATCCCACCCCGCCCGTGGACCTCGCCGCCGCGATCAGAGCGCGGTTCGCGTCGCTGGGCGGTGTCGAGCTACCGGAGGTGCCACGCGAGCCGATGCGAGAGCCACCTGATTTCGGGGAGTGAAACTGGCCGGAATAGACTGGCTGGCCGATCAAATGCCCAATTGCCGCAACATATCGTCAGCGTCAGAGAAATCAGGGCTGAAGTGACGGAGCAAGCTGCGCGCGAGATATGGGCGCGGATTGGGTCCGCGCCCATCGCCTTCAACTCGTCGCAGCGGCGATCTTTGCGTAGATGTTTGTGATCGTTAGCAAGCTCGAGTAGCAGGCTTTGCTCTTACCCATGGTTTGCGGATTATGACCAGCAATGTCTATGTAAGCCTGTTTAGCGGTAGCAATTAACTCCGCATCGGAGAAGAGCGGGGGCTTGTTAATCTGCCAAGTCTTTCCCTTACCCAGATTAACAAAGGCTGCGTGGGCGGCTATAATGGGAAATATTACACCATCCGGCACTTCTACAATTTCACCACCCTCCCGCTCAATCGAACGAATACGAGTGCCTTGAAAGCCTTGGTGCGATTTCCATGTCTTATACAGGGACCACGCTATCGGGGCCAAGTCAAGACAGCACTTGTATACATCAAGTGGACCGTCTTCGACTAAACTCTGGAAAAGCTTCAAACAGCGAGTTTTTTGGCTGTAGGTGAAGACCTTATTTGACGGGTCAACCTTGTCCATCTTCTTCATCATGGATTCGGGCAGAAGTGCAAATATCACCTGAATCAACTTCTCAGTATCCAAGAATTCCTCGTCAGAAGTAAGATCGGTTTCTGATTTCCGAAGTTTTTCGTCTGGGAACTGCTTCTGGATACGTAATTCTAGCTCATCCAACTGACCACGCCGCCCAGCGATGGAGATGGCATGCACATCATTCTGGAAGTTACGTGCGATCGAGATTTCGGCGATCAAGTCATCATCGTTAGTCACGATGATCTCAAACTTGATATTCGGAATAGCTTGCGTGGAGGCATCGAAGTTCTGAAAATACCGTTTCAATTCACCTTGGGTTTGCGAGCCATTAATGATACTCGGACGATGTAGAGAGATAACTCTAGCTTTATCATCAACGATCGCAGCGCGAGTTACAATTACCATACCGCTATTGAGAACACTGAACTGATCGGGCGCTTCCCGTAGTGTCTTTCGGATGGCTTGATGGACCAGGGTCGGTGAGCGTCTCTGCTTGCCCTTTGCGTCAACAAGATATTCCCGGACGTTCTCGTTGTCCTCAAGCTCAAGGACCGAAGTGGTTGGAGCGTGGCCTGTGTAGATTTTACGACCCTGTTCTTCGTCTTCAGGCGCGCTGATATTGCGACAGGTGACGTATTGGAACAAGTAATCGCTAGCGTTCGCTGAGGAAGTCATATTTTTCTCCTTTTTTCCGACAGCCGCCTCATATTTGGCGCACCCACCTGGGTGACCGACACGAGCCATCAAAATTAGGGTCCCCGAAACACAAGCTGGGAGTCAAGGATTTTATTGCGGGACGACGGAGATTATAACGCAACCGAGCTGCCTTGTAGCTCGGCCAGCATTATCAGAAAAATCTTAATCCTATCGGCTCTTACAAAATGGTGCCCAGGGGCGGAATCGAACCACCGACACTGCGATTTTCAGTCGCATGCTCTACCAACTGAGCTACCTGGGCTCCGGGGTCACCGAAGGTCCGCCTGTATAGGCAAAAGGGTTTTGCCTGTCCAGCATCGGCGCGCATGTGGGCCGTGCAGAATTAGAACGCTCTCACAAATCCGACCGGCCGCTGCGGTTGAGGCGGAGGTCGCGGTGGATCCAGACGCACACCACCAGACCGAATCCGAACATCAGCGTCAGCATCGCCGTCCCGCCATAGGAAATCAGCGGCAAGGGCACGCCGACGACCGGGATCAGGCCCATCACCATCGCCGTGTTGATAAAGAAATAGAGGAAGAAATTGGCCACCAGCCCCAGCGCCAGCAGCTTACCAAACTGGTTGCGGCAGCGCAGGCCGATCGCGAAGCCATAGGCCACGACCAGCGCGTAAAGCCCCAGCAGCACGAGGCCGCCGGCCATGCCGAATTCCTCGGCGAACATGGTGAAGATGAAATCGGTCTGTTTTTCCGGCAGGAAACTCAGATGCGACTGCGTCCCCATCAAGAACCCCTTGCCCCACATCCCGCCGGAGCCCAGCGCGATCTTGGACTGCATGATGTGATAGCCGGCGCCCAGGGAATCGTTCTCGGGGTTGAGGAAGGTCAGGATCCGGTTCTTCTGGTAATCGCGCAGGAAATTCCACGCGACCGGCACCATCGCCGCACCGGCCGAGCCGACCAGCAGGAATTTCCAGAGGCGCACGCCGGCCAGAAAGAACAAGGCACCGCTGCACATCACCAGCATCATCGCCGTGCCGAGATCCGGCTGTTTCATCACCAACGCCGCCGGCACCAGGATCAGGAACACCGGATAGATCAGCCGCCACGGCTTGCCGATCTCGTTGTGGCTCTGCGTGCTGAAATAGCGGGCCAGCACCAGGATGAGGCCGATCTTCATCAGCTCGGACGGTTGCAGCGACAGGGGGCCGAGATCGAGCCAGCGCTGCGCGCCCTTGCCCGCCGTGCCCTTGAGATCAACCGCAACCAGCAGCAGCGCCGAGATCCCATAGAGCGGATAGGCCGCCTGATACCAGAAGCGCAGATCGATCACGGCCACGACCAACAGGATGCAGAGCCCGATCACGAACCGCAGCATCGAATGATCGGCCCACGGATCGAGATTACCGCCTGCCGCGGAAAACAGCACCGCGAAGCCGATACAGGAAATCACGCCCAACAGCGCGATCAGCCCCCAATTGATGTTGCGGAGCTTCTCCACCAGCCCCAGCGGCGCGCGGTCCGCCTCGAAGATCGTCGCCATCAGGGCTGCCGCACGGGCGGTGTCTGCGGGTCCGCGGTGGCCACGATCGCGGCCTCCGGCGGATAGCGGCGCGCCGGGTCGCGCTTCTGACATTCGCGCAGCACGTCGCGCGCGATCGGGGCCGCATATTTCGAGCCGCCAATGCCATGCTCGACCACGACCGAGCAGACATAGCGAGGGTCGCCGACCGGGGCGAAGGCGATGAACAGCGCGTGGTCGCGATCCTTCCACGGCAGCTCATCGGGCTTGCGCAGCCCATGTTCGCGCTCGGCCATGGTGATATGGCGCACCTGCGCGCTGCCGGATTTGCCGCCCATCAGCATGCCGTCCTCGGTGATGCGCGCGGCATAGGCGGTGCCGCCCTCCTCGTTGCAGACGGCATTCATACCGCCTAAGACCGCGGCGATATGGGCAGGCTGGAGCCCCATCCCGCCGAAATCGCGGGAACCGGCATTGGGGTCGAACGGCACGTTCGGGCGGATCAGCCCGTTGGGGCGCACCAGACGCGGCACGATCACGCGATTGGTCACGATCCGCGTCAGCATGGTCGCGAGTTGCAAGGGCGTCGCGGTGATATAGCCCTGGCCGATGCCGATATTATAGGTCTCGCCATTCTGCCAGGCGACGCCGTAGCGCTTCTGCTTCCAGGCGCGGGTCGGCATCAGGCCGGGCCGTTCATTGGGGATATCGATGCCGACCGGCTGACCAATGCCGAGGCGATGCGCCATCTGGGCGATGCGATCGACACCCAGCAGCTTGGCGAGTTCGTAGAAATAGATATCGCAGCTATTCTTGATGCCGCCATGCAGGTCAAGCGTGCCGTGGCCGGTATGCCACCAGCAATGGAACTCAGTATCACCCAGCTTGGTCGAGCCGGTACAGGTCACCTGAAATTCCGGCGTGATCAGGCCATTTTCCAGCGCCGCCAGCGCCACGCAGGGCTTGAAGGTCGAGCCCGGCGGATAGACGCCCTGGATCGTCTTGTTATAAAGCGGCCCATGCGGATCGTTGTTGAGCCCGTCCCACACGGCCTGAGTCAGGCCCTTGGTGAAGACGTTCGGGTCATAGGAAGGATGCGACGCCATCACCAGCACCTCGCCGGTGATCGTGTCCATCACGAGGCAGGTCGCCGCCTCCTCGGACGCGATGCGGTGCTGCGCGTAATCCTGGAGCGCCATATCGAGCGTCAGGACGATATCCTCGCCCGGCGTGCCATCGTCGCGGCCGATTTCCCGGACGATCCGGCCCAGTGCATTGACCTCAACCTGCGATGAGCCGGCGACGCCGCGCAAATTGCCATCCTCGCTCTTTTCGATCCCGCTCTTGCCGATCCGGAAATCCGGTAATTCCAGCAGCGGGTCGCCGGTCAGCTCCTGCTCCGACACGGGCGCGACATAGCCCACCGCGTGACTGGCGAGATCGGCGAACGGATAGGCACGGCTGAGGCCGACATCGATATTCACGCCCGGCAGTTCGGGCACATTAACCTCGATCCGCGACACCTCATCCCAGGTGAGATTTTCCCGGACGATCACCGGCACGAACGGATGGCGATGCTTGATATCGCGCAGCACCTTGTGCTTGTCGGTGTCGGACAGCGGAATCAGGGTGCCGATCGCGTTCAGCGTCGAATCGATATCGCCGGCCTGCTCCGCGACCAGCACGACCCGGTAATTCTGCTGATTGATCGCGAGGCGAATGCCGAACCGATCGAGGATGCCGCCGCGCCGCGGGGCCAGCAACCGGACGCTGATCCGGTTCTCTTCGGCCATGGTTTCGTATTTCTTGGCCTCGACCACCTGCAGAAAATACATCCGCCCGGCCAGCGCACCGACCAGCGCGACCTCGCCGCCAGCCAGCATCGCCGCCCGGCGGGTCAGCACCCGTTCGCGTGTCTGATCGCGCTCTTCCCGCATCATGGCGTCAGGCGCCCATGGTCAGGCGCTGCACCCGCGCGAACAGCAGCGTCGCTGCCGGGAATAATCCGACCGTCAGCACCGCCTGAAACAGCGCGCTATGCGCCTCCATCAAGCGCAGCGTCAACAGGCTGGCAAGGATCCACTGGACGGTGGCAGCAACGGCGACCAATGCCGCAAAGCCGGACCACACGAACGGGAAGCCTCGCGCCACGAAATTCCGCCGGTTCGACAGCACCGCCCAGCGCGCCAGCAACAGGATCAGCGGCGTCAGGCCGACCGTGGTCCCCGGTGCGCTGGTCAAGAGATCGAAGAAGAGGCCGATCAGGAACAGGGCAGCATAGGAAAGCTGTTCAGGGCGATAGAGCGTCCAGTGATAGACCGACATCAACAGAAAGCTCGGCGTCACCGCGGTATAGGCCGGAATCCCGAGCGGTACGGCAGACAGGATCGCCAGCAGAAACGTCAGCAGGGTCGGAACCAGTATCGGGCCGATGCCATAGACCCGTGCGGCCGGGCTTGCCTTCATGGCCGCGTCGCCGGGTCCGACTGCCCTTTGCGCGGCGCCTTTGGTGCCGGCACGGCACTCTGCGGCAAGACACCGCTGAGGCCGAAATCAACGATCCGCACATAATCGATGGTCGACAGATCGGTCATCGGGATCACCCGCGGCTGCGACCCGACCGAACTGATCACCCCGACCGGGATGCCGGGCGGGAACACGCCCCCATCGCCGGAGGTGACGATCTGCTCGCCGATTTGCGGCTTGGCGGTCGGCGACAGATAGACCAGCATCGGCCGATCGCTGTTATCGCCGGCCAGAATCGCGCGCTCGTGGGAATCCTGGAGTGTGACCGGGATCCGGCTATTGAGATCGGTCAGCAGCAAAATCCGCGAAGCGCGCTCGCCCACTTCGGCGATGCGGCCGACCAAGCCTGAACCCGACGCCGCGGCCTGACCCTTGGTGACGCCATCGACACTGCCGCGATCAATCAGGAAACTGCGCGAATAGGCGCCGCCCGCGGTACCGATCACACGGCCGGTGACATACCAGGTGGCAGCACTCGGCTGATACTGCGTCAGGCCGCGCAGTTCGTGATTTTCTGACTCGAGGCGCCGGGCGACCTGCTGCCATTGCAGCAAGGTGGTGTTCTCGGCGCGTAAGCGGTCATTCTCGCGATAGACGTCCGCCATCTCGCGCACCCGGCCGATCAGCAACGACGCCGCGGTGACCGGCTGGCTCAGCACGCCCAGGACCGGTGCCATGACATCGGCCGTGCCGGTGCGCAGCCGCTCGACAAAGGCGAGATCGGCCTTGCCGACGACGATAATCGCCACCGACATGACCAGCAGCGCCGAAAACGCAAAGCGCTGCAGCACCGATTTCAGCGGCGCCAGAGACCGAGTCAGATGGGTTGGCAGAAAGTTCAAGGAGCGCGCCTCCGTGAACGGTTAAAGCGAAACAAGTAACGATCCTATGACTCGAGACGCCGCAGCGCAACCTGCGGAAGCCGAGTTGGCCTGATCAATAGGCCGTCACCAAGACGTTTTTCAGCATCTTTTGTTCCAGCGCGCGCCCGGTCCCTAATGCCACACAGCTCAGCGGATCGTCAGCGATCGAAACCGGCAAGCCGGTCGCATGGCGCAAAATCAGGTCGAGATTGCCGAGCAGCGCACCACCGCCGGTCAGCACAATGCCCTTATCGACGATATCCGCAGCGAGCTCGGGCGCGGTATGCTCGAGTGCGACCTTGACCGCCTCGACGATCGCACCGACCGGTTCAGCCAGACTCTCGGCGATTTGCCGCTCGGAAATGATCAGTTCCTTGGGCACGCCGTTCATAAGGTCGCGGCCCTTGATTTCCATCACTCGGCCCTCGCCATCTTCGGGCATGCAGGCCGACCCGATCTCTTTCTTGATCCGCTCGGCGCTCGACTCGCCGACCAGAAGATTATGGTTGCGACGGATATAGGCGATGATCGCCTCATCCATCTTGTCGCCGCCGACCCGGACCGAGCGGGCATAGACGATGCCGCCCAAAGACAGCACCGCGACCTCGGTGGTACCGCCGCCGATATCCACGACCATCGATCCGGTCGGCTCCGTCACCGGCAGACCGGCGCCGATCGCAGCCGCCATCGGCTCTTCGATCAGATAGACCCGGCGGGCGCCGGCGCTTTCGGCACTTTCCTGAATCGCCCGGCGCTCGACCGCGGTCGATCCGGACGGCACACAGACCACGATTTCCGGCGAGGCAAAACTGCGTCGATTATGAACCTTACGGATGAAATGCTTGATCATTTCCTCCGCCACGTCGAAATCCGCGATAACGCCGTCGCGCAACGGGCGGATCGCCTGGATATTACCCGGCGTCCGGCCCAGCATCAGCTTGGCCTCATCGCCGACCGCCAGCACCTGGCGGCGTCCCTTGTGATGCTGAATAGCAACCACAGACGGCTCGTTCAGCACGATGCCGCGACCTTTGACATAAACCAGCGTATTGGCCGTGCCCAGATCGATCGCCATATCGGCGGACATCCAGCCAAGAAGGAATCCAAACATAAGGGTTTTGCTCGATTCTACGTGTGAAGTTCCTCTGCCGATCGATGATCGACAGCCTGACGCCGTGCGGGTACGGACGACGGAATTGAAGCAACCGATCGCGGCATCAACCACGACCGTGCTTCAGCGCCGTGTCGGCCGAACCGCGAACGGCGCCTACTCCTAGCCCCTCAGCCAAGGAGTCGCAAATGGAATCAAGCAAAGTGGTTTGTTTCGGGGCTGCAATAAATTTGGGGACACAATACTAATTAGATTCGAATAATTTCGGGGAAGCTATACTAAATTTGCTCGCAAATTTAGTATAGCGTCCCCGAAATTATTCGAATCTAATTAGTATTGTGTCCCCAAATTTATTGCAGCCCCGAAACAAACCACAATCGGCGCGCGCTACCGAAGCGATCTCTGCTTTGACCTGCTTTCCCGCGTGGGGAACGGGATGATGACAGCTTTCGGCACAACGCGCGGAGCCGGTCGTTGCTTCACGCGCCGCGCCTCCAGTTTAGTCAACGCATCAACCACGATGGTCTTAGCCGCGCGCATCAATTGCGCGGCTTCCACAAGTCCCATCTGGGTTGCTGCCAACTCCCCATTCTCCAACTCACCCGCGAGCAGGAGAAGTTTCTTACTGGATAAACGTGCCATAGCGAAAAATGCTTTCCTTGGTTCAAACGGCGAGTGCCTCTCAGAAAATCGATGTCAATCATTCAGTGCGGGGGACTGGGCCAATCATCCGGCACGGGCGGGGGCGGCGCTTCTGCCTGTCGGCTTGCAGGAACGATCTCGTCCGCATGCGCCCGGGCGGAATGCACGATCAGCCCGGGGATGGCCAATCCAAGCACAAGGGCCAGCCGCAGTGAATAATGCCGCCAATTGTTGCGGACCTTCATCTCCTGGATTACCGTCATCATCGTCATCCCCTGCGTGGTGAAATGCAGGGTCACGATGAGGCGGAGATGCCTTCACGGTCCTTTGGTCGTTATTTGGACGTTCTTAGGTTCCGTGGAAGCTGATGACTCAACTATCTGAAAGCGAGTATGAATTCTTTGGGTTTCTCGTTCTTGTGGAATCATCTCAGGTGCTGCGCGGCCATGAGCTGGTCCCGCTGACGCCGAAAGCCGTCGCCATGCTGGTGGCGCTGATCGAGCGGCGCGACCGTGCCGTCACCAAGGAGGAATTGCTGGATCTGGTCTGGCCGACCGTCACGGTCGAGGAGGGCAATGTCGCTTACACGATCTCCCTGCTGCGACATATTCTGGGCCGGGAGAGTATCCAGACCATCCCAAAGGTGGGTTATCGCTTCAGCGCTGAGCTTCGGTCGGATGCGGCGATACCGGCCGCCAACACGAACCTGCCGATCCGACTTCGCCGGCTGATTGGACGCGACGCCGATCTCGATCGGGTTCAGGCCCTGAGTCTAGAGCATCCGCTGGTGACGATTACGGGGCCGCCCGGTGTCGGCAAGAGCAGTGTTGCGCGAGTGCTCGGGCGGCGGCGGCTGCACCTCCAGGCTGGCGACGGAGTCTGGTTCATCGACATTCCCCGCACCAGCGACCTCGGCACGCTGGCGGGAGGCGTGGCCGCTCTGATCGGCATGACATTGCGGTCGGGCGGCGATCCCGTGGCTGAGCTGGCACGAATGATCGGCAAGCGCCGCATAACGTTGATTCTGGATGGCTGCGAAGCGACGCGTGAGGCGACGGCGTGTTTAGCCGAAGCTCTGATCCAGCGCTGTGACGGCCTCTCCATCATTGCGACCAGCCGAGTGACCCTTCGAGCGCCACGCGAACGGGTCTTTCGACTGCATCCGCTTGCCACTGGGTCTGCCAACGACACGGAAGCAGAAGCGGCCGAACGGCCTGCCCTGGCGCTGCTGCTTGATCGCGCCCAGGCGAGCGACCTCGACATCGAACTCGGCCCCGACGAACGGACGTGCGCGGCCTTACTGTGACGAATGCTGGATGGGCTGCCGCTTGCCATCGAAATGGTTGGGGGCCGGGTCGCATCGATCGGCTTTGATATTATCCGGTCCCGGCTTTCCGGCATTATCCTGCAAGCGGGCAGCCCGCTGCGGAGTGCCTTCGATCTTAGCTGGTCGCTCCTCAACGACGATGAGCGGTCCCTGCTGATTTCCTTGTCGGTGTTCGCCGGCAGTTTCGATTTTGCGGCGGCCAGGGAAATTGCCAATCTGGATTTGCCGGAAGCCGCTTTCATCGAACGCTTCGGCGCGTTGATCGACCATTCTCTGATGGTCGTCGAGCCGGGCGCACGCCGCTATCGCCTGCTCGATACGATCCGGACTTATGTCGCCGAACACATGACAAGCGCGGGACGGCACCGGCTCGACGGGATGATGGCGGCATGTTTCGCCCGTCGTCTCGCCGCGGCGGAAGATGATTGGCATCGATTGCCCGAAGCCATCTGGCGCGACAGGTTGGCCCCAGATCTGGACAATATCCGGGCC
>Ga0116226_10000461_pt1 | contig 34641 bp, 37 predicted proteins | sample S1TSphfallax_FD_89692 | JGI IMG/M metagenome (GOLD analysis project Ga0116226, IMG submission 89692) | Host-associated microbial communities from peat moss isolated from Minnesota, USA - S1T2_Fa - Sphagnum fallax MG | ecosystem: Host-associated > Plants > Peat moss > Unclassified | place: USA...
CAGGAAGGTCATCGGTGTGTCCGCCTTGGTGTTGATCACCATGAGCGGACTTATACCGAAACGGGTTAGATGCGTCTAGCAAATAAAACGCATCCACGAAAGATTTCGGCCTACGATTGCGTCGCGACCGTGCGGGCGTCGGTCAGGATGCCGCGGAGACGCCGGATTCGGCCGCATTCGAGAGCACGTTGGGATCATCGGTCGGGCGCCGGGCCGGCCGGCCGACGGCGACTGAGGCGGCCAGCCGGTGGCCGAAGCTGAGGGCAGGCTGCTCGACCAGTCGCCAACTCGCGTAGCCCATTGCCGCCGCCGCCGGCAGGGTCAGGCCGCACAGGAGCCAGGGGTTGATGCCGCGATCGTGCCACAGGATCAGGTTCTGGATCGGCCACGCATACAGATACATGCCGTACGAGATGTCGATGCCCGCGCCGAACCGGCCGAGCCGGAGCGCGGGTGCGTGCAACGCGCCATAAAAGATCAGGTAGCCGCCGAGCACGGCGAACGCCGCCTCGGCGGTCTGGGCGTGGAACATCAGCACGACCAGCAGCGCCCCGGCCAGCAGCGCGCCCAGGCCGGTGGAGCGGACCCGGTCGCGGAACAGGAAGAACAGCGCGCCGGTCAGGAACAGGGCCGCGAAGCGTATGTGCGGCTCGGACATGCCGTGGACATGGCCGTGTGAGAACACGCCACCCGCGAGGCCCGCGTTCGCAAGCAGCAGCAGCCCGGCGATGGCCGCGAGCACCCAGCGGCCGCGCCGGGCGAACAGGCCGCACAGGCCCAGGACGATCGTCAACACGTAGCACCGGAACTCGTAGAGGATCGTCCAGAGCGCGCCGTTCAGGTCCGGATGGGGCAGGCCGGCGAACGCGCCGGGCAGGTCGGGCGGCAGCAGCCCCTCGAAATCCCAGATTTGCGCACGGAGCATCGTCGTGAAATCAGGATGGAAACGGCCGCCGACGAGGGGGCCGAGCACCAGCACGCAGAGCCAGAAGCTGACGGCGTAGCCCGGCAGAATGCGCGCCGCGCGCTTGATCGCGTAGCCGATCATGGTCGCGCGGCCGAGGTAGCTGTTGGTCACGAGGTAGCCGCTGAGCAGGAAAAACCCATCGACCGCGACCTCGCCGAAGCTCAGCGTGCCGAACAGCCGGGTCAGGATCTCGCGCGACCGGTTGCCATCGGCCAGTTCCGGCGCGTGCGAAACGATGACGAGCGCCGCGAACAGCAGCCGCAGGAGGCCGAAATTATTGTCGCGTGACTGGTGGCTCGGCGCGGCTGGCGGCATGACCCGACCTCGTGGGAGGTCGGTATGCCTTGATATCGGTTACGTATTCGTCAATTTCCACGGATCGTTCGGTTCGCACCAGATCGCAACGGCGTTCATCAGCCGTTCCCCCGCCGACAACCCCATCGCCTGCCGCAATGACCGGAACAGCGCGCCGTGCGCGACCACCAGCACCGGCGCGGGGTATTCGAGCGCGCGATTGACCGCCGCGACCGCGCGGGTACGCAGGTCGGCGAAGCTCTCCGCCCCCTCCGGCGTGAAGGTGCCGTCGATCCAGTCGGAGAACCATTGCTGCATCGGCTGGCCTTCCTGGACGCCGAACCGCACCTCCCGCAGCCCGTCGTCGAGTGCCACCGGCAGGCCGAGCGCGGCGCCGACGATCTCGGCCGTGACGCGGGCGCGCGACAAGGGCGAGGCGACGATGCTGGCGATGCCGCGCCCGCGCAATTTCGCCGCCGCCGCGCGCGCCTGCGCGAGCCCGGTCTCGTTCAGCGGAATGTCGATATTGCCCTGCGACAGGTTCTTCGCGTTCCAGTCGGTCTCGCCGTGGCGGAGGAACCAGAAGGCGCGCGGCGTGACGGTGTCGGTCAGATGCGTGCTCCGGCCGGTCAGTCGAACAGCGAACTGACGGAACTTTCGTCGGATATGCGGCGCATCGCCTCGGCGATCAACGGCGCGATCGTGCTTTGCCGGATATTCGGCGCGACGCGCACGGCTTCGGTGGCGAGGATGCTGTCGGTGATCGTCATCATCTCGATCGGGGCGGCCGAGATGCGGGCGACGGCGCCGCCGGAGAGCACGCCGTGGGTGACGTAGACGCTGGCCGAGCGGGCGCCGTTCTTCAGCAGCGCCGCCGCCGCGTTGCACAGCGTGCCGCCGGAATCGACGATGTCGTCGACGAGGATGCAATCGCGGCCGTTGACGTCGCCGATCACGTTCATCACTTCCGAGACGCCGGCGCGCTCCCGCCGCTTGTCGATGATGGCGAGGTCGCAGTTCAGCCGCGTGGCGATGGCGCGTGCCCGCAATACGCCGCCGACGTCGGGCGAGACGATCATCAGCTCGCGCCCCTTGTAGCGTTCCGAGATGTCGCGGGCGAAGAACGGGGCGGCGAACAGATTGTCGACCGGGATGTCGAAGAAGCCCTGGATCTGGCCGGCGTGCAGATCCATCGTCAGCACGCGGTGGGCGCCGGCCTCGGTGATCAGGTTGGCGACCAGCTTGGCCGAGATCGGCGTGCGCGAGCCGCTTTTGCGGTCCTGGCGGGCATAGCCGAAATACGGGATCACCGCGGTGACCCGCCGGGCCGAGGCACGGCGCAGCGCGTCGACCGTGATCAGCAGTTCCATCAGGTTGTCGTTGGCGGGGTAGGACGTGGACTGGATGACGAACACATCCTCGCCCCGGATGTTCTCATGGATTTCGACGAAGATTTCCATGTCGGCGAAGCGCCGGACGGAAGCCCGGGTGAGCGGCAGATTGAGCGCGGCGGCGACCGCCTCGGCCAGCGGGCGGTTGCTGTTGCATGCAACAATCTTCATGTCGTGCGATCCAGATGGGTCGGGCCAGGTGGGTCGGGCCAGGTGGGTCGGGTGATCCAGGTGGGGCGTCTGATCCAGGCTTACGGGCGGATCGGGGGCGGGGCGCGCGTCTCCATCAGGGTCGGTCCCGCACGCATTCGTCCGGGACAAGGGCAACGGTCGGGCAGGGAAGGCGGCCCGCAACCGAGCGCGTTCTAGCAACGGCGCGCGGCACTGTCCACGAACCGTCATGCGGCGAGCGGGTCATGAGCCGCTCGCCGGCGCCGGTTTCGCCCCCGTCGCCGCCCGGGGGCCGACCTGGTTCTGGATGACGGAGCGGACGCCGGTCGCCGCCTCCCGCGCCACTTCCAGCGCGGTGTCGCCCCAGTAGCGGTCGAGCGAGCCGGGCGCGACCTCGTTGAGCTGCACGATCCGGCCGGCCTCGCGGCCCTGGGCGTCGCTGACGATCCACTGGATCTCGATCCGCTCGGTGCCGGCGGCGCCGGGGGCGGTGCGAACCTGGCCCTGCACGGTGTAGTCGGCACCAGCGGCGGTTTCCTGAACGACCTCGCCGATCTGCGGCATTTCCTGGCGCAGGTTGCGGGCGAGCTGCCGGTTGCCGTCGCCCGGCGCGCCGGTGACGTCGGGCACGAACAGGCGGGCGGGCCGGTTCACCAGGCTGGTCGGGTCGCTCATCCGCCGTTCCGCCTCGATCCGCGTCAGCAGCGCGGCGATGGCGGGGCTGGCGGCCGTGGCTGCCTGCGCGAGCGTGGTCGGGCGGCCCTCGGCCCACAGCGCGGCATCGACCGGGGCGGTCTCGGTGCTGCCCTTGGCGGTGCCGGCGGGGTCCGCGACGGTGAACACCGGGACGACCTTGTCGCCCCGCACCTCGGCGGTGGCGACCAGCCGCCAGTCGCCGACGCGGGCGATGTCGGCGACGGCAGGCAGATCCTCGGTCTGCAACGCGGCGACGAGGGCGTTCTGGTAGGTCGCGGCACCGGCATCGGTGAGCAGCGCGCCGATCGGGGGCGGCACGTCCAGCCGCGCCGCCGGCGGCAGCGCGAGACGCTGCGCGACCGCGCCGGGATGGCCGGCAAACGGCTGCGGAAGGGTCCCGCAGCCGGCGAGCAGGGCGAGCAGGAACCACCATGTAACCGGAGTTCGCTGGGCCGCACCAACACTGCTCCCCCTCCCCTTGTGGGAGGGGGCTGGGGGGAGGGGTCGCTGCGGCATGAGCCGCGTGCGGCCCCACCCCTCCCCCAACCCCCTCCCACAAGGGGAGGGGGCTTTTGCGAGCGTGGGCGAAGCCGCGAATTGCTGCTCAGCCGAACAGCACACAGCCCCCCAGCAGGGCCACGACCGCGAAGACCAGCATGTAATAGAAGTAGGGCATGGCTTCATCTACAGCACGATGGCCGACATCTGGTGGCCGATCTGGCCGCCGCCAGCCAGCGTGCGGCGGCGGTGGCTGAAAAACTGGTTTTCGTTCGTGACGGTATCGACGGCGACCGACCCTGTCGCCGCAACGCCCGCGCGACGCAGGCGCTCGGCGCAGTAGCCGGGCAGGTCGAACTGCCAGTGGCCGGGCCTGCCGTCCGCGAAGAAGCTTGCATCCGCCGGGTCGCGCGCCAGCACCGCGTCGCGCAGGTCGGCGGAGACCTCGTACGAGGCTTGCTGGATGCACGGGCCGATCACGGCGCGAATGTTTTTCCGACTGGCGCCGAGGGCAGACATCGCCGCGATCGTTGCCTCCAGCACCCCTGCGACCGCGCCGCGCCAGCCGGCATGGGCAGCGCCGATCACCTCGGCCTCCGGGTCCCAGAACAGCACCGGCGCGCAGTCGGCGGTGACGATGCCGAGCGCGATGCCGGGGATGTTCGTCACCATCGCGTCGGCCGCCGGCCCCTGACCGGCCGCCCAGGGCTGCGTCACGGTTGCGACCGCTGTGCCGTGGACCTGCGTGAGGCCGACCAGCGCCGCCGGGTCGGCGCCGAGCGCGCGGGCGACGCGGGCGCGGTTTTCCATGACGGCGTCGCGCGAATCCTTGCCGGACAGGCTGCAATTGAGGCTCGCGTACGGACCCTCGGAGACGCCGCCGGCGCGGGTGAAGAAGCCGTGGCGCGTGGCGAGAACGGCGGAAATGAGGGGGGCGATCATTCGGCGAATCCGGGGGGCATCGGCAGGGCAGGGTGGCAAACCGCCAGCGCCTTGAACAGCCGGCCCATCTGGTCGGGCTCGGCCAGCCGCGCCGCAGCCGCGCGCAACTCCTCCATCCGCCCCGGATTCTGCCGGGCGAGCATCCCGGTGCGCTGGAACAGGCCGAGGCGGGCGAGGAACAATCCCTGCGGCTCCGGCCCGTAGGTGTCCGCCCCCGCCGCGCGCGCGGCTTCGGCGAGGGTGGCAAAATCGACATGCGCGGTCAGGTCGGCGCTGCCCGGTTCCGCCAGCGGGTCCGCCGGCCGCCGGTTGCGCAGGGCTTGCAGGCTGTCGCCGGGCGCGGAGACCGCCGGGCCGTAATCGAGGAACAGCGCGGCGCCCCCCTGCGCGGCGATGCGGGCGGCGAGCGCGCTGATCAGCGGCAGGGCGGCGGAGGGGTGTTCGATCACCGTGCCTTCGGGCGCGGTTACCCCTCCCCCAACCTTGGTCTGCTTCGCAGCCCAAGCCCACAAGGGGAGGGGGCTTGCATCGGTTTCCCCTATGGGAGGGCAGTCGGGGGAGGGGCTTCGCTCGACAAAATTTCCGTCGGCAACGAACCTCTCCCGCCACGCCCCGTCTCGGCGGATGAACTGGCGGATCGGCAGGGCGTCGAGGAACTCGTTGGCGAGCAGCAGCAGCGGGCCTGGGGGGAGTTCCGCGATGCGGTCATGCCAGGTGGCGGCGGGCAGCCGCTCGGCCTGTGCGGCGCGGAGGCGGGGCGACGTTTCGATCAGATGCAGCCGCAGCGCGGCGGCGAAGGCGGGCGCGGTCTGGCCGACGGCGCGCAGCGCGTCCGCCATCAGCGTGCCGCGCCCCGGCCCGGCCTCGGCCAGCAGCACCGGAACAGGCGCGCCCATCGCCTCCCAGACCTCGGCGGCCCAGGCGCCGAGAAGCTCGCCAAAAACCTGGGAGATTTCCGGCGCGGTGGTGAAGTCGGCGAACGGGTCGCGGGCGGCGTAGTAGGCGGCGTTGGCGCGGGCCATGAATGCGTCGAGCCGCTCCATGCCGGCTACGCCTGGACCGCGACCGGGCGGGCGCGGAGGATCAGCACGAGGCCGGCGACGAACATCGGCAGCGACAGCAACTGCCCCATCGTCGCGCCGGCGAACAGGAAGCCGAGGAACGGGTCCGGCTGGCGGAACAGTTCGCCAATGCCGCGCGCGACGGCGTAGCCGCACAGGAACGCGCCGGTCAGCGTGCCGAAGCGGGCGCGGACGGCTTCCGACCGCGCCAGCAGCAGCATGACGACGAACAGCAGAACGCCCTCCATGCCGGCCTGATAGAGCTGGCTCGGGTGGCGCGGGATGCCGCCGGCGGCGTCGGCGGGAAAGATCATCGCCCACGGCAGCCAGTCCGGCGCCGCCCGGCCCCACAATTCGCCATTGATGAAATTGGCGACGCGGCCGAGGAACAGCCCGACCGGGGCGGCGACGGCGATCCGGTCGGCGAGGCCGAGGATCGGCAGCCCCTGCCTGCGGCAGTAGATGACGATGGCGATGGCGACGCCGAGCATCCCGCCGTGGAACGACATGCCGCCGCTCCAGACCTCCGCGATCTCCCACGGATGCGTCAGGAACCGTGTCGGCTGGTAGAACAGCACGTAGCCGAGCCGCCCGCCGAGCACGACGCCGAGGGTCGCCCAGGTCAGAAAGTCGCCGACCTGCTCGGGCGTCGCCACCGCCGGGCGGCGCTGCACCAGTTTCTGTACCAGCCAGGTGCCGATCAGCAGCCCGGCGATGTAGGCGAGCGCGTACCAGCGGATCGCCAGCGGACCGATGCGGATCAGCACCGGGTCGAATTGCGGGAACAGCAGGACGGGAAGCATCGGCGCCGCCGCTCAGCGGTACGGGTCGGGCTGGCTCAGATGGTCCTGCACATAGCGGCGAACCCCTTCCTCCAGCGGCGTGAACTGGCCGCCGTAGCCGGCGGCGCGCAGGCGGTCCATCGGCGCCTCGGTGAAGGACTGATACTGGCCGCGCAGGTTCGCCGGCATGTCGATGAACTCGACCGCCCGCGCCACCCCCGCCGCGTCGCAGACCGCGTGCGCGAGGTCGAGGTAGCTGCGCGCGGTGCCGGTGCCGACATTGAACAGCCCGCTGGCCGCCGGCGTGTCGAGCAGCCAGAGCATGATGTCGACCACGTCGTCGATATAGATGAAATCGCGCTTCTGCTGGCCGTCGGCGATGCCCGGCTGGTCCGAGCGGAACAGGCGCGGCGCGCGGCCGGCGGCGACCTCGTCGTATTTCACCTTCACGACCGAGATCATCGCGCCCTTGTGATACTCGTTCGGCCCGTAGACGTTGAAGAACTTCAGGCCGACCCATTGCGGCGGCCGGGGGCCGCGCCCGTTGATCAGGCGCTTCACGTTCAGGTCGAACGCATGTTTGGTCCAGCCGTACAGGTTGAGCGGCCGCAGCCGTTCCAGCTCGTCGGTGCCGTCGGCGAAGCCTTGCGCTCCGTCCCCGTATGTCGCGGCGGAGGAGGCGTAGACGAAGCGGACGCCGTGGTTGGCGCACCAGCGCCACAGACGCATCGACAGTTCGACGTTGGTGCCCCAGGTCAAATCCCCGTCGGTCGCCGTGGTCGCGCTGATGGCGCCGAGGTGGAACACCATCTCGATCGGCGGATGGTCGGCGAGGAAGTCGTCCAGATCGTCGGGCGACAGCAGGCGGGACGGCGGGTTGCTGCGCAGGTTGCGCCATTTGCCGGCGTCGCGTAACCGGTCCACGACGATGGTTTCGTTTCCGCGCGCACGCAGCGCGGCATGGAGGATCGAGCCAACGAAGCCGGCGCCGCCAGTGACCAGGAACATGCGCGCAGCGTATAGGGGGCGTGGCGGCGCGGTGGAAGCCAAAATGACGCAAACCCGCCCGCCCGAGGAGCACCCGAATGGCCGACCGCCCGAAAGTTTTCGACGACCTCGCCGGCATCGCCGGCGGCGCGTTTTCCGCCCTCGCCGGCCTGCGCGAGGAGGCGGAGGCGCTGGTCCGCGCCCGCGTCGACGAGACGCTGCGCCGGCTCGACCTGGTGCGGCGCGAGGAACTGGACGCGGTGGCGGAACTGGCCGCCAACGCCCGCGCCGGACAGGAAGCGGCGGAGGCGAAGCTGGCGGCGCTGACGGCGCGGATCGAGGCGCTGGAGGCCGCCGCCGCGCCGAAACCGCCGGTCGGCGGCGGACCCGGAATGGTTACTTGAGCGGTACGACAGCTTCGTGTCGGAACCTCAAGCGGCTTGTGAAGAATGCATGGCTATCCCCGTGACTGCTCTTGCGGCGCGGAAACGACCGCCGTTAGGCTAGGTGCTGCGGGGCGTGGGCGTCCGACCCCCACCCCGGCGCCGCGTCTGTGCTGACGGCGGTCGCCCCCCGGCCAAGCTCCGGGCGGGTCCGCTTCCCCTTCGGCCTTCCTTCCACCGGGAGACCCCGCATGACCGCCCTTCTCACCGTGACCCGAGAACACTCCGTCAATCCGCTCGACGTGATGGAGCAGATTGTCGCCGCCAACGACTGGGCGTTCGACCGCCGCAACGACGCCGAGATGGCCGCCGAGGCGCCCGGCAAATGGTGTGATTACGGACTGTATTTCTCCTGGTCGCAGGAGATCAGCGCGATGCATTTCACCTGCGCCTTCGACCTGAAGGTGCCGGAGAAGCGGCGGGGCGCGCTGTACGAATTGCTGGCGCTGGCCAACGAGCGGCTGTGGATCGGCCATTTCGGCATGGACAGCGACGACGGGATGCCGGTGTTCCGCCACTCCGTGCTGCTGCGCGGCGCCCAGGGCGCGTCCTCGGAGAGCCTGGAGGACATGATGGACATCGCCATCACCGAGTGCGAGCGGTTCTTCCCCGCCTTCCAGTTCGTCCTGTGGGGCGGCAAGACCCCCACCGAGGCAATGCAGGCGGCGATGCTGGAGTGCGCGGGGGAGGCGTAGAGGCACATAGCGCCCCCCTTTCCCGTGTGGGCTACGGCACTCACACATCCGATTGGTGCGAAGTTCTTGCGGGAATCCGCCGCAGCGTCCCCTCTCCGCCCCTGGGGGCGGAGAGGGTCAGGGTGAGGTGGGGGAAACTCCGAAGTTGTCGAGTGGCGCTACAAGTTTGCGACAGCGTAGCGGCCCGACCACCCACCTCACCCTGACCCTCTCCTCCCGCAAGCGCGGGCGGAGAGGGGACGTTGGGGCTAATTCCCGTGCGAAACGGAAACAAGCCAGATCTGAGAATCCCCTAGCCCCTTGCGAGAGGGGCTATTGCATTTGCCGAAAAATGTTTCTTTTTCGTCATGGCCGCCCCCGGGTCACAGCCCGGGGGCGGCCATGCCGAATTAGAAACGATTTCGGCGAAACGCGGTTGCGCTGCCCACAAGGGGATGGGGAGTTTGGAGCGGTTATTGGGGGCTCCGCCTACCGCACCAGATTCGCCGGTTCCCGGCCTGCCAGCACGGCGTCGATGCCGTCGAGCGCGAGGTTGCCCATCGCGTCGCGGGTCTGCCGCGTGGCACTGCCAAGGTGCGGCAGCAGCACGACGTTTTCGAGCGTCAGATACTCAGGGTTGAGACGCGGCTCGCCGTCGTAGACATCGAGGCCGGCGAACGCGACGTGGCCCGATTTCAGGGCCGCGATCAGCGCGGCATCGTCCACCAGCGTGCCGCGCGCGGCGTTGACCACGACGGCGCCGGGCGGGAGCCGGGCGATGCGGTCGGCGTTGAGCCAGCGGCGCGTGCCGTCGCCGCCGGGGGCGTTCAGCGACAGCACCTCGCTGACTTGCAGAAAACTGTCCTCCGAGTCGTGCCAGATCACGCCGCCCTCCTGGTCCGGCGGCAGGCGGGTGCGGTTGTGGTAATGGACCTGCATTCCGAAGGCGCCGGCCATCCGCGCCAGCTCGCGCCCGATCCGCCCCATGCCGAATATCCCGAGCCGCTTGCCGCCGACGCCGGTGCCGATCAGTTGCGTCGGGGTCCAGCCGGTCCATTTGCCGGCACGCAGCAGCCGCTCGCCCTCCCCGGCGCGGCGGCTGGCGGCGAGGATCAGCAGCATCGCGATCTCGGCGGTGGCGACGCTCAGCACGTCGGGCGTGTTGACCACCGGCAGCGCCCGCATCCGCGCCGCCGCGATGTCGATATGATCGTAGCCGACCGAAAACGTGCCCAGCACTTTTATGCTGGCCGGCAGCGCGCCGATGGTCGCGGCGTCGAGACGTTCGCCCGGGGAGCACAGGATCGCGTCGGCCCCCTGCGCGAGGCGGAGCACGTCGGCGCCGGTGCGCGGCGTGTCCTCGGCGTTCAGCCGCGCCTGATAGTCGCGGGCGGCGCGCGCCTCGATGGCGGGCGGCAGGCGGCGGGTGACGAGGAGGACGGGGCGGGTGGGCATGGTCACCTCCACAGCGGGTCGATCGGCGGCCGGCCCGAAAGCACGGCCGCGATGTTGTCGAGCGCCCGCATCCCCATCGCGGTGCGCGTCTCCACCGTGGCGCTGCCCATGTGCGGAACGAGAAAGACATTCTTCAGCGCGGCGAAGCGCAGGTCGAAGGCCGGTTCGTTGTGGAATACGTCGAGGCCGGCGGCGAACAGGTGGCCCGACGTGAGCGCCGCCAGCAGCGCGTCCTCGTCGACGAGATTGCCGCGCGCGGCGTTGACGAAAACGGCGCCTTTCGGCAGCAGCGCGAAGCGGTCGGCGTTCATGATCCCCGCCGTGTCCGGCCCGCTGCGCGCGTGCAGCGACAGGACGTCGCAGTGCGGCAGCATCGCCGCGAACGTCGGAAAATATTCGGCGCCCTGTTCCTGCTCCGGCGGCAGACGGCGCGGATTGTGATACAGCACCCGCATTCCGAAGCCGCGCGCCCGCTGCGCCACCGCCTGGCCGATCCGGCCCAGTCCCAGAATGCCAAGGCGCTTGCCGGAGACTTTCAGCCCCAGCATCTCGCCGAGCCCGAACCCCTGGCGCCAGCCGGCGCGCATGATCGCCTCGTACTCGTGCGCCCGCCGGCACGCCGCGAGGATCAGAAGCAACGTCATGTCGGCGGTGCAGTCGGTCAGCACGTCCGGCGTGTTGGTGACGGGCAGCCCGCGTGCCCGCGCGGCGGCGACGTCGATATGCTCGAACCCGACACTGCATGTCGCGGCGATTTTGACGCTCGCGGGCAGCCGCGCGATCATGTCGGCGCCGAACTTCAGATGCGATGTCAGGAGCAGCGCATCGGCGTTGGTCTCCGCCAGCGCCGCGACCGCCTCGTCGGCGGTCATGTCGCGCCCGTCCGGCCAGGGGCAGTCGAAGTCCGCCCGCACGCGCGCGGCCACTTCGGGCGGAATCTGGCGGCTGACGATCAGGCGCGGCTTCATGTTTGGGTCGTCTCCCTCTGGCGCGGCATGATGACCGCCGGAAGGCGGTTGCGGAAGGGGCGGCGGGGTCGCAGAATCGGCCCAGGAGATTTGCCATGCGCCCGAACCTGACCCCCGACCTTGACCTGGCCGAGCATCTGTTCGAGATGTTGCGGCTGCGCACGTTCGACGGCGTCGGCATCACCCGCGAAGCCTACGGGCCGGGCGAGCGTCTGGCCCACGCGATCGTTGCCGCCGAGGCCGAGGCGCTGGGGCTGGAGGTCGAGACGGACCCGGCCGGCAACCTGCTGATGACGATGCCGGGCACCGACCGGGCGCTGCCGCGCGTGGTGCTGGGCAGCCACCTCGATTCAGTCGCGCAGGGCGGCAACTACGACGGCGCGGCCGGCGTGCTGGCCGGGCTTGCCGCCGTCTCCGGCCTGCGGCGGGCCGGGTTGCGCTCGGCGCGCGACATCACCGTGCTCGCGATCCGGGCGGAGGAAGGCGGCGCCTGGTTCCCGACCGGCTTTCCCGGCAGCCGCGCGGCGCTGGGCACGCTGCCGCCGGCGGCGCTGGAGACGAAGCGGCTCGACAGCGGGCGGACGCTGGCCGAGCACATGGCGGAGGAAGGGTTCTTCCCGGACGCGGTGCGCGCCGGCGCCTGCAAATTGCCGCCCGCGCGCGTCGCCGCCTATGTCGAACTGCATATCGAGCAGGGGCCGGTGCTGGATGCCGAGCAAATCCCCGTCGGCATCGTCACCGGCATTCCCGGCTCCCGCCGGTTGCGGGCGGCGCGGGTGCTCGGCGAATACAACCATTCCGGCGCGACGCCCCGCCGCTGGCGGCGCGATGCGGCGGTGGCGCTGGCGGAACTGGCGAGCCGCCTGGATGACCGCTGGGCGGAACTGGACGCCGAGGGCCGGGCGCTGGTCTGCACCTTCTGCGTGCTGGCGACCGCGCCGGAGGCCGGGTTCACCAAGATCCCCGGCGAGGCGCAATTCCAGCTCGACGTGCGCAGCGTGACACCGGCGAACGTCGATGCGATCTTTTCGACGCTGCACGCGCTGGTGCCGGAGATCGAGGCACGGCGCGGCGTGCGGTTCGAGCTCGGCGCGGAGATGATTTCGCCGCCGACGCCGATGGACGCGCAGGTTCGCGCGGGCCTCGCGCGCGCGGCGACGGCGCTCGCGGTGCCGTTCCGGGAGATGCCGAGCGGCGGCGGGCACGACGCGGTGGCGTTCGCGCAGGCCGGTGTGCCGGCGGGGATGCTGTTCGTGCGCAACCAGAATGGCAGCCACAACCCGCACGAGGCGATGCGCCAGGAAGACTTCGCCGCCGCGACCTCGGTGCTGATGCGCTGGGCGGCGGAGATGGGGGCGTGAGCTACGCGCTCCGGTTCGTCGTCGTCGTGAGCGGCGCGCGCGCGGGCAGGGCAGCGAGCAGGTCGGGGAACGAGGCGAAAACGCCGAGCGAATTCATTTCGTCGCCGTGATCGCGGCTCAGGTGAAAGCCTTCGGCGGAGCGGCTGATCACGAAAGCTCGTTCGGCGGGATCGGTTGGGACCAGCAGCACGGTCAGGTCGCCATCGTAGCTTTCGTGACGCTCCAGCGTCCATCGACCGGCAAATCCCGCCATGGTCTGTGTCAGCAGCGCAACGTGCGGCTCGCGCAGGCTGTGCATCGCGCGCAGCGGCGACAGCATGTCCGGGTCGGGCATCGAAAAGTGAGTGAGCGGCGACAATTTTTTGTCCTCGGCGTTCGATCGGGACGCGCTGCATAGGGCAACGCGCCCAAATTCGACAGGCTGGAAATATACTCATTCGCGGGCGGTGTCGGCGACGTGACGGAAACGTGACCGATCGGACACGCCATCACGGCCACTTGACGGGATTGCGTGTCCGCGCAACCTGCGCCGATGACCTCTGCCCGTCTTGCCGTCGATATCGGCGGCACGTTCACCGACCTCGCGCTCGAACACTCGGGTGGGCGCGCGACCGCCAAGGTACTGACGACGCCGGCGGCGCCCGAACAGGGAGTGATGCACGGCGTGCGCACGATCCTGCGCAGCGCCGGGCTGGGGCCCGCCGATATCGCCATCGTGATCCACGGCACCACGCTGGCCACGAATGCGCTGATCGAACGCAAGGGCGCGCACACCGCCTTGCTGACGACCGAGGGATTTCGCGACGTGCTGGCGATGGGCAACGAGAGCCGGTACGACCAGTACGATCTGAACATCGTGCTGCCCGAACCGCTGGTGCCGCGCCATCTTCGGCTGCCGGTGCCGGAGCGGCTCGACAACACCGGCCGGGTGCTGCGCCCGCTGGATGAAGCCGCCGTGCGCGCGCTGGTGCCGCTGTTGCGGCGGGAAGGCGTGCGGAGTGTCGCGATCGGCTTCCTGCACGCGTTCGTCAACGGTGCGCACGAGCGGCGCGCGCGCGAAATCCTGGCCGAGGCGCTGCCGGAGATTCCGGTGTCGCTGTCGAGCGAGGTCTCGCCCGAGATGCGCGAGTGGGAGCGGTTTTCCACCACCGCCGCCAATGCCTACGTGCAGCCGCTGATGGCGAGTTACCTGCGACGGCTCGCGGCCGATCTGCGCGCGGACGGCATCGCCGCGCCGGTGTTCCTGATGCTGTCTGGGGGAGGGTTGACGACGATCGAGACGGCGTGCCGCTTCCCGATCCGACTGGTGGAAAGCGGCCCAGCGGGCGGCGCGATTTTCGCTGCGCACATCGCGCGCGAGAGCGGGCTTGCCAGCGTGCTCAGTTTCGACATGGGCGGCACGACGGCGAAAGTCTGCCTGATCGACGATTTCAAGCCGCAGACATCGCGCACGTTCGAGGTCGCGCGGATCGGGCGGTTCCGAAAGGGATCGGGACTGCCGCTGCGGATTCCGGTGATCGAGATGGTGGAGATCGGCGCCGGCGGCGGCAGCCTCGCGCATGTGGACGCGCTCGGGCGCATCGCGGTCGGGCCGGAGAGCGCGGGCGCCGATCCGGGGCCGGCGTGCTACGGGCGCGGCGGCGACAGGCCCGCCGTGACCGACGCGAACCTGACGCTCGGCCGCTACGATCCGGCGCGGTTTGCCGGCGGGTCGCTGGCGCTGGACGTGCCCGCCGCGCGGGGCGCGCTGGCGGCGCAGGTCGGCGAGAGGCTGCATCTGGCGCCGGAGATGGCGGCACTCGGCGTCGTCGAAATGGTCGATGAGAACATGGCGAACGCGGCGCGCGTCCATGCCATCGAATCGGGGAAAACCTATGCCGGGCGCACGATGATCGCGTTCGGCGGCGGCGGGCCGGTGCATGGCTATCGCGTGGCGGAAAAGATCGGCATCGACCGCGTGCTGATTCCGTCTGGCGCGGGTGTCGGCAGCGCGATCGGTTTCTTGCGCGCGCCGGTCGCGTACGAGGTTGTTCGCAGCCGGTATCAGCGGTTTTCGTCGTTCGACGTGGCGGCGGTGAACGCGCTGCTCGATGCGATGGTGGCGGAGGCGGAGGCGATCGTCGCAGAAGGGAGTTTTGGTGCGGCGACGGCGCAGGGGCGCATCGCCTTCATGCGCTATGTCGGCCAGGGGCACGAGATTCCGGTGACGCTGCCGGCGCGCACGCTGACGGCCGACGACGTGCCCGCGATTCGCGCGGAGTACGATGCGCAGTACTCGCGATTCTACGACCGGCCCGTGCCGGGCTCGGATGTTGAAATTCTATCCTATGCCGTGACAGTCGCGACGATCGCGGACTCCGTGGCAAACGTTTCTTCGGCACCGGCGGTGGTGCCCGCGACGCCGGCACGAACGCAGATCGTCCGCGACACCGCGAGCGGCGAGGCGACGCCGTGGGCCGTGTACGATCGCGCGGGGCTGGCGCGCGGTGCGACGCTGCATGGACCGGCGATCATCGCCGAGGACGAAACGTCCACCCTCGTCGGTCCCGGCTGGACGGCGCGCATCGACGGGCGCGGTTATATCGAGCTGTCACGCGGAGATGCCTGATGTCACTCGCGGAAATCCAGCGGCAGGTGATGTGGAACCGGTTGATCGCTGTCGTCGAGGAGCAGGCGCAGACGATGATCCGCACCGCCTTCAGCACCACGGTGCGCGAGGCGGGGGATTTGTCGGCGGGCATCTTCGACATGCAGGGCCGGATGCTGGCGCAGGCCGTGACCGGGACGCCCGGGCATGTGAATTCGATGATGGAAAGTGTCGGCCATTTCCTGAAGAAATTCCCGGCTGAGACGATGAAGCCGGGCGATCATTACATCACCAACGACCCGTGGCTCGGCACCGGACATCTGCATGATCTGACCGTGGTCACGCCCGCCTTCCGCGCGGGAAAGATGGTCGGGCTGTTCGCCAACACCGCGCACGTGATCGACGTCGGCGGATTGGGCTTCGGGCCGGAAGGGCGCAGCGTGTTCGAGGAAGGGATGTATATCCCGATCGTCAAATGCTTCGACCGGGGTGTCGCCAGCGAGACGTTCTTCGACATGATCCGCGCCGGCTCGCGCCTGCCGATCGAACTGGAGGGCGACATTTTTTCCCTCTGCACCTGCAACGACGAAGGCGCGCGGCGGCTGGTGCAAATGCTGGACGAGTTTGCCCTGGATGGGCTGGAGCCGCTTGCGGACTTCATCTTCGAGAACTCGCTGCGGGCGACGCTGACGGAGATTGCGAAACTGCCGCGCGGGACGTTCGCCGCCGACATCAGTTCCGACGGCTACGACGAGCCGGTGACGCTGCGCGCGTCGCTGACGATTCTGCCGGACGCGATCGAGGTGGATTTCGCCGGTACGTCCGGCCTCTCCGGTCGCGGCATCAACGTGCCCGCCGCCTACACGCGGGCCTATGGCTGCTTCGGGATAAAGGTCGTGGTCGCGCCGGAAATCCCCAACAACTGGGCGAGCCTGCTGCCGTTCCGCTTCAAGATCCCGGACGGCTGCATCCTGAACGCACCGCGCCCCTATCCGGTCGCGGTGCGGCATGTGATCGGCCATCTGGTGCCGGACCTGATGATGGGCTGCCTGCATCAGGCGATTCCCGATCGCGTCGCCGCCGAAGGATCATCGTGCCTGTGGAACCCGCCGCTGCGTGGGGGAAGTGCGGTGTCCGGCCAGGCGCGTGGCAACAGGCCGGTGCTGCCGGATTTCGAGATCATCACGTTCAACTCCGGCGGCACCGGCGCGCGGCCGACGCTGGACGGGCTGAGCGCCACGGCGTTCCCCTCGGGCGTGCGCACCATGCCGGTGGAGGCGACGGAGAATGTTGCGCCGGTGGTGTTGTGGCGCAAGGAATTGCGCCCGGATTCGGCCGGGGCGGGGCGCACGCGCGGCGGGTTCGGGCAGGTGATGGAAATTGCCGGCAAGGGCGATCTTGAATTCGCCGTCAACGCGGTGTTCGATCGTGTCGCCAACGCGCCGCGCGGCCGCGACGGCGGCCTCGACGGCGCGGCCGGCGAAGTTCGGCAGAAATCGGGGAAGAAGCTGCGCACGAAGGGTTTCCAGATCATCCCGGACGGTGAGCGGCTGCTGCTGAACCTGCCCGGCGGCGGCGGCATGGGCGACCCGGCGACGCGCGATCCCGCGCTGGTGGCGCGCGACGTGCGGGATGGGCTGGTTTCGGTCGAGGCGGCGCGGACGATGTACAAGGTTGCCGTTGCCGCTGACGGAGTGCTGGACGCGACGGCAACCTTGAAGCTGAGAGCATAGGAAAATGACCCTCCGCTGCGACACCATCCTGCGCGACGCCACCATCTTCGACGGCACCGGCGGCCCGCGCCGGCAGGGGGACGTCGCCATCAAGGACGACCGCATCGCGGGCGTCGGCGACCTTGGCGCGTGGTCTGCCGATCGGGAGATCGTGGCGAGCGGGAAGGCGGTGGCCCCCGGCTTCATCGACGCGCACACGCACGACGATCGCGCGGTGCTGTGCGGGCCCGCGTGCATGTTGTGCAAGATGTCGCAGGGCGTGACGACGGTTGTCGTCGGCAACTGCGGTATTTCGCTGTCGCCGGTGCCGATGCGGCGCCGGCCGATCCCGCCGCTCGATCTGCTCGGCGATGAGTCCTGGTGGGTGTTTTCCTCATTCGCCGAATATGCCGAACGGCTGGCGACCGATCCGTCGCCGGTCAACACGGTGGCGCTGATCGGCCACATGTCGCTGCGGGTCGAGGCGATGGACGGCGACACGCAGCGTGCGGCGACCGACGGCGAAGCCGAGAAGATGCGTGCGCGGCTGGCCGAATCACTGGCGCAGGGCGCATCCGGCTTCTCCACCGGTCTGTACTATCCGCCGAGCGCGTTCGCGCCGACCGATGAGGTGATCGCGGTCGCCGAGGCGCTGCGGACATCGGGCGGCCTGTATGTGACGCACATGCGCGACGAGATGCGCGACGTGCTGGTCTCGATCGAGGAGACGCTGCGGATCGGCCGCGCCGTCGATGCGCCGGTGGTGATCAGCCACCACAAATGCGCGCAGCCGGAGAATTTCGGCCGGTCGGCGGAGACGCTGCCGGCGATCGAGGCAGGTGCGCGCTCGCAGAAAGTCGATTTCGACGTCTATCCGTATGTCGCCGGCTCCACCGTGCTGATGGTGGAGAAGCTGCGCGACGACGTGCCGGCGCGCATCACCTGGTCGGTGCCGCATCCTGAAATGCAGGGGCGCTGGCTCGCCGACATCGCCAAGGAGTGGGGCGTCGATCTCCGCGAGGCGGCGAAGCGGCTGCTGCCGGCGGGCGGCGTGTTCTTCCAGATGGACGAGGCCGACGTGCGGCGGATCATGGCGCACGAGCGCAGCATGATCGGCTCGGACGGGCTGCCGCACGACGCATTTCCGCATCCGCGTCTGTGGGGCACGTTCCCGCGCGTGCTGGGCCACTACGCGCGCGACCTGCAATTGTTCAGTCTGGAGACGGCGGTCCACAAGATGACCGGCCGCACCGCCGCCGTCTTCGGGCTGGTCGATCGCGGTGTGGTGCGGGCGGGGGCGTATGCCGATCTCGTGTTGTTCGACCCGGCGACGGTGCGCGACACGGCGGATTTCGATGCACCGATCAGGCCCGCCGACGGCATCCTGGAGACCTGGATCAACGGCCAGAGCGCCTATGTCTGGGGCCATGGCGCGACGCCTGCGCGCGCCGGGCGGCTGGTGACGCGCAACCGCGCTTAGGCAGAGTTTCTCTGCCCGGCTGACGGAGTCGTGCTGAATCCAATTTTCGGTTCCGCTGCTACCGGAGCCTGAGAAGCATCGTCGCGTCTTCGTCGCGCTAATGTGCGAACACAATAACGAATGGCACGCAGCCGCGGCTGCGTGAGCCTTGAAAGCATCGGCTTGGTCCGTGAAGCTTCCCTTGGTGAAGCTGTCGTTGCTGCCAGCGGAAACCCCCGAACGTACCCGATGACCAACATAGTACTGAGCCATGCAGCAAGATCCGAACAAAGGGAGATTCTTTCATAATGCTGAAGTCAGACGAGCGTCCATTCTGTAGCCAGCCCTGGAGCACCATGTATGTCCAATGGGATGGGAAATTGACGCGGCCCTGCATCAGGGGACCGCAAAACCTCGGTTCTATCGAGAATGAAAACGTCCTTGATTTTTGGAATGGGCCATCGTTCGAGGGGATCAGAACTGCGGTGCGCGACGCCAAGGACCTCAATGTCGCTTGCGGTTCTTGCTTCAACGACAGGCGGAGGTTGATCGATCATCTAACACCGTTTGGCGACAACATCGGCGGATATGATTACGACAAGATGGACAATTATTTTCACGCCCTCGGTGAACACGAGAGTGGTCATTCGACCATTGGGAGCAAGCCTGTGGTGCTTGTTCTCGATCTGAGCGCGAAATGTCAGATTAGGTGTCCAAAATGCTTTGTCTACAATAGTGCGAAGATACAGACTGGTGAATACCAACTTGGCCACATGTCGATGGCGACGTTTCAGAAATTTGTTGCCCTCCTTTCGACGGCGCTGCTGGTCATTGGCCACGAGAACGGCGAATCGATGCTGAATAAGAATTTCATGGAGATGGTAAAAATAATAAAAGAAAACAAATGCAGGTTTCTTTTCAATACAACCGGTCTGCTCCTAACGCCAGAGAAAAGTAAAAATCTGGTCGAGTATGGGGTTGAACAAATAATGTTTTCGATTGATAGCATTGACGAAGGTTTGTATGAACAGATGCATAAGGGCGGCACCCTATCTAAGTTGATGGACAACCTTCATGGCTTGAACGATGCTAAAAGAAACGCGAAGTCTCTGTTTCCCCAGATAGGTTGGTATTTTGTTGCGTCGAAATCGAATATTCGAGAGATCCCGGCCATTATCGAGCGCGCCAGCGAACTAAATTTCAATTCACTTTATATAACTCACTTGAATCAGCCGACGCAGGAACAGGGGCGCTCGTACTTCGACTATTATCGTAAAGAAAGTATGATGCGTTCAGAGGAAGACAAGAGTTTTCTCCAGACTGCCTTGAGCGAGGCCCGCACCATGGCGGCAGAGAGGAATTTGAAATTCTACTTTTGAGCGGATCGCGATACCATTCGTTGGCAGACCAAACGGAGGCTGCTCAGCCACCGCGCAGCGCAGTGACGATCCGGGGCGCGCCGTTCTGGATTTGGACGATCCAGCTCGGGCGGTCGGGGGTGCCCTCGGCGCTCCATGTGCAGTCGCCGAGCATCGGTTCGCGCTGCGCGGTCGAGGACAGGCCGCGCATCGCGTCCGCGACCGCCAGCGGCTGGTCGGTGGCCGCCTTCTCCAGCGCCGCCTTGACCATCGCGACCGCGAGATAGCCGGCGAGCGCCGCCTCCTCCGGCGGCTGCTTGTTCGCGTCGAGGTAGCGCGCCCAGAAGCCGGCGGGCGAGCCGGCGGCCGGGGCGGGCGGCAGCAGCACATGCGCGCACAGGCCCTCCGCCGCATGGCCCGCGTCGGCCAGCGTGCGCGGGCTGATCAGGGAGGCGTCGCCGAGCAGCGGCAGATGCGGGGCGCGATGACGGGCCTCGGTGACGGCCGCGCCGCACTGGTCCTCCGGCAGCAGCAGGACCAGCATGTCCGGGCTTGCCGTCAGCAGGCGGGCGAGGTCGGAGGCCGGGGTGCCGCCCTCGGTCACCCAGTCGGCCGCGACCTCGATCCCGTGCTCGCGCGCCGCGCGGACCAGCGCGTCGCGGCCGGCGCGGAACGGCTCGCGGGCCGACCAGAGCACGGCGAGCCGGGGCGGCTTCGCGCCGGAATGCAGCCAGGCGGCGAGGCGCGCCATCATCGTGGCGAGCGACGGCAGCGTGTAGAACGTGGCGGGATGCGGCAGGCCATTCAGCTCGGCGGTGTCGGCGCCGAGGATCAGCGGGGTGCCACGGCTGCGCGGCACCGCCAGCGCGCCGCGCGCGGGGTCCGGCAGCGCCGGCCCCAGCACCGCGAGCGGGTCCAGCTCCAACGCACGCTGCATCGCCGTGCGCGCGCCGTACGCGGTCGATTGCGCGTCGTAGGTGACGATTTCGATCAGCTTGCCGAGCAGACCGCCGGCGCCGTTGATCTCCTGCACCGCCAGTTCGGCACCGTTGCGCCAGGCGGTGCCGGCATCGGCGTCGCTGCCGGTGAGTTCGACGATCTGCGCCAGCATGTGCGTCGTGGCGGTTTCGGCGGCCCGCGCGGAGCGGGTGGCGAGCGCCAGTCCGGCGGCGGCGCCAATGACACGCCGCCTTGCGATCGGGCGCCTTGCGATCGAACCAATCATGCGCGTCCTCTGGCACCCCGATAGGCACCGGTCAACGCGCCGATTATGGTCCCCCGATGCCCGATTCGTCTCCCGCGACGGCGCCTGTGCCAGCGACGGCGCCGCCGCCGTCGCTTCCCGTCCTGTTCGGCAGCTTCCTCTCGGTCGGCCTGCTCGGGTTTGGCGGCGTCCTGCCGCTGGCCCGGCGCATGATTGTCGATCAGCGGCGCTGGCTGTCGGCCGCCGAGTTCACCGACACGCTCTCGTTGTGTCAGTTCCTGCCGGGCGCGAACATCTGCAATGTCGCCGTGACGCTCGGCGGGCGCTGGCACGGGCCGGCCGGCTCGGTGACGGCGCTGTGCGGCCTGCTGGCGGCGCCGATCGCGGTGGTGATCACGCTGGGCGCCGTCTATCTGCGCTGGCGCGGCGAGCCGGTGGTCGCGCACGCCTTTGCCGGCCTGTCCGCCGCCGCGTCCGGCCTGGTGCTGTCGACCGGCGTGCGCATCGCCAGCCCGATCCGGAATCGCCCGCGCGCCATCGCGGTGACGGCGGCGACCGTCGCGGCGCTCGTGCTGCTGCGGCTGCCGCTGTTCGTCGTGCTGATCCTGCTGGTGCCGATCAGCATCGCGCTGAACCGGCGGCAGGCATGAGCGGCAGCCCGCTGCCCACACTGGCGCTGCTGTTCACCGAGCTGTCGATGCTCGCGATCGGCGGCGCCAACGCGCTGGTGCCGGAGATGCAGCGGCAGGTGCAGGCCGAGGGATGGATGCAGCCGTCCGAATTCGCAGCCCTGTTCGCGCTGGCGCAGGCGTCGCCTGGCCCGAACATGCTGGTGGTGACGCTGGTCGGCTGGCAGGTCGCCGGGTTTTCCGGGGCGCTGACCGCGACGGCCGCGTTCATCGTGCCGTCCTCGATCCTGACCTATGTCGTCGCCGGCGTCTGGCAGCGGTTCCGGGAGGCGCGCTGGCGGCGCGTGGTGCAGGCGGGGCTGACGCCGGTGACGGTCGGGCTGATCCTGGCGGCCGGCGTTCTGCTGTGCCGCGCCGCCGTCAGCGACGTGCCGACGCTGCTGCTGTCGCTCGGCACCGCCGCGATCCTGCTCGCGACCGGCCTGCATCCGCTGTGGCTGCTTGCTGCCGGCGCCGCGCTCGGGGCGGCCGGGCTGCTGTAGCGGCCAGCCACTCCGCCCGGTTTTGCGGGCGGACAGGCGCGCTCAGCGCAGGCTGTGGTCCGGTGCGTCCACCTGCAAGCTGGCCGGGGAAATCCCGGCGGACGAGGGTGCTTCGGCGACTTCGTTCATCATGGCGCGATCGGTGACCGGGCTCAGGCCGGGCCGGACGTTGGCGACCATGCGGCCCGAATCCGGGCGGTCGTAGATGAAGCCGTAGGTGGAGTAGACGCTGCCGAAATCCTCGGAATGGCCAAGGGCGACGCGCACCGCCGTCCAGTCATTGTTCTGCGACACGTCGATCACGCGCACGCCGCGCGAGATGCCGCCCTTGCTGGCGCCGAGGCCGCTCCAGTTCGCGTGGTCGATCTCGAGTTCCCGGTCGCCGATGACGTTGGTGACGACGGCGACGTGGCCAAGGCGCATCCGGCCGTTGGCGCGGAAATTCAGCACGGAGCCCGCTTCCGGGCGATTGCCGCGCTGGTAGATGCCGGCGGCGGCATCCCACCAGTTCACCGCGTTGCCCTTCAGCGCGATGCCGCTGGCGGCGCGGGCGAACGGCACGCAGGAGATCCCTCCGGCCGAGGCGTAGTGGGCCTTGCCGGTCTTGCTCAGCGAATGCTTGGTCGTTGTTCGAATTTCCGCGTGGACGGCCGCAACCTTATGGGTCGTCGCGCGTCTGTCGGCAGAGGTGTCGGCGAAAGCGTCGGTCGAAGCGAGCCCAACGTAGCCAGACAGAAGCGATCCGACGACAAGCGTGATCACTCCGCGCCATTGCATCGGCATGCCTTGCAATTCCCTGTTACCGTCAGTCTTCACGAACCGCGTTACCAGCGCGTTTCCGACCCTGGCAACCCAAGAATGACAATTCGCACATGTCCGTTATGCAGATTTACACAACGACCCTGTGGACAGGATGGCGGAACAGGAATTTGTGCCTATTATCCAGTAACGATTGAGAAAGTGGCGCAAATACATCGCCTGTGGCAAATCCATCACAATGAAGTTTGCCGCAGACGATGTGTTAATTATTACTTACACGCTGTGACCATGATTTCGACAAGATGCCGCGCGTCCGCCATGTGCGCCTGGACGCAGGCGCGGGCCGGGGCGCCGGCCGGCGGAAGCCACGCGGACCAGATCTTGTTCATCGCCTCGCGGTCGCGGATGTCCTTCAGCCAGATTTGCGCCTGGAGCAGGCGGGTCTTGTCGGTGCCGTGGGTTTCCAGGATGGCGTCGATCTGGGCCAGGACCTCCTCGGTCTGCCCGACCACGTCCTTGGCGAGGTCCTGGGCGGTGCAACCCTGGACATAGACGAACCCATGGTACTCGACCGCCTTGGCGAGGACGGGATTCGGCTCGGTGCGGATGATTTTGCTCATGCGGATGACCCCCATTCTTATGTAACGGGGCGCGCTTGTACGGCGCGGATGTAGGTCCGGCAAGCCGGCAGGGCGCTCAGCCGGGCAGCAGAGGCCCCGATTCGCCGTGGTCGCGGGCACCGGCGACCGGGCAGCCGCAGAACGGGCAGATCGCCACAGGGGCGGCGCCTTGGGCGAGCGGGTGCGCCCGGCACCGGCCGGCCCAGTCCGCCGCAACCGCGCCGCTGGCGGGCGCCTCGCGAAACGCGCGCGCCTGCCGGGCGGCAAGCGCCACGGCGGGAACGGCCAGGCAGAGAAGGGTGCGACGTCGCATCATGAATAAGACTAGCCGCGCTGGCGGGCGCGTGCCAGCGCGGTTACGGCTGGCCGGCCGGCGCCGAACCCGCCGGTGGCGGCCCCGCCGGGGCAGCGCTCGTGTTCCCGCGTCGGCAATCGCTGACCATCTGGTTGCGCGCATACAGATCGCTGAGTCCGGCGGAGGGGCCGGTATCGACGGGCGGCCCTGCAAACGGCGTGTCGCGCGTCGAACTGACGAAGGTATCCTGACGGTAGACAGCCCCCGGATTTTGCATCGCGTAGACCGAATCGGCGTGCTGGGTGCAGGCGACGCGGGTCGCCGCGTCGGCGCGCGACTCGGGGCCTGCCCCGTCACAGCCGGCCGCGAGCGCGGCGACCGCCAGCAGCGGCAGACATCGGCGGAGGAGGGCGGCTGGTCGGGTCATGGCGCGGCTCCTGATATCGGCACCCCGGGCGACGGCGGCGCCAGCCTGGCGTGGGCGACGATGGCCTGGACGCTGATTTCGTCGAGCCGCGCATCCCGCGTCAGCGGCAGCGTGGCGGCGGCACGCAGCAGCGCCGGATCGATCTCGGCGCCGTCCCGCCGGAGGCTGACAAACGTCTTGGCCCAGGGCGCGGTCGCCAGCAGATCGACCAGCCCGAGCAGCCGCAGGCAGAGCGACATCCCGAGCGCGCTGGCCAGTCCCACCGTGCCGTCGACGGCAGCGGCCCAGCAGCTCGCGTCCGGGTCGGCGAGGGCGAGGTCGGTGACGCTGTCGTCCGGGCGGCGGAACCGAAAGAAGCGGGGCGCACCCCATGCCTCGGCCGTGGCGGCGGCGCGGGCAGCGTCCCACGCGGCGGCAAGATCGCGCGGGCGGACCGGCGGCAGATCCTCCGGCGGCAGCGCGATCAGGTAGGTCAGGGCGCCATCCGCGCGCATCAGCATCTGGACGGCGCGGGGCTGCGACGGCTTGTTCATCGGCACAGCATGGCGCGGCAGCGGCGGTGGCGGCTAGCCCACATCGGCGGGACGCAAATGCTGGGGCAGCGTGGCGAGGCTGCCGACCGTGTCGAAATCGCGCAGCACCGCGTCGTCTCCGATATCGACTTCGACGACGTTCTCCTCATGCCGGCGCATCAGCGCGCGGGCGCCGCTGTCGCCGTCGAGGTCGAGGATCTCGCTGAAATACCCGCGACTCCAGAGAATGGGGTTGCCGACCCGGCCCTGATGCGTCGGCACGACGATGGACCGCCCCTCGTCCGGGTCCCAGGCCGCGATCAGCCGGTCGAGCATCCGCCCCGTCACCAGCGGCATGTCGCCGAGGCAGACCAGCACGCCCGCCGTGTCGTCCGGCAAGGCGCCGATGCCGGCCTTCAGACTTGCCGAGAGTCCGTGCGCAAAATCCTCGGCATGAACGAAACCGACCGGACGGTTGCCGATGGCGGCGCGGATGTCGTCCGCCCGATGCCCGGTGACGACAATCACAGGCCGCGCGGCGCTCGACAGCACGTTGTCGACGACGCGGCAGACCATCGGCTTGCCGGCGCGGTCGGCGATCAGCAGCTTGTTGTAGGGCGCCATGCGGCTGGATTTGCCGGCGGCGAGCACGATCGCCGCGACCGCCGAGCGCCTCGGCGCGGCCCGCGGCGCGGCGGCGGCTTTCGCGCGCGGCAGCGGGCGGACATCGGTGTCCTTCAGCAATCCGCCAACGCCCATCCGCATGATCTCGGCCGGGCCGACCGGCTGGCCGGCGAACAGGCGGGCCAGCACCCAGTCGATGCCGTTTGCCTTCGGCGAGCGGGCGCAGCCGGGCAGCACCAGCGCCGGCACCGCGCCGATGCGTCCGACGCAGATCAGATTGCCGGGATCGACCGGCATCCCGAAATGCACGATCTCGCCGCCGGCGCACACCACACCTTCGGGGCCGACGTCACGACGATCGACGGTCGCCGACGCGCCGGCAACCAGCAGCAGCTCCGCGCCGGCGGCGAGCAACTGGCGCAGGGCGGCGGCGATCGACTCGGTCTCATGCGGACAGGTCAGCGGCGTCAGCAGCGTGCCGCCGAGGCCGGTGACGCGCTGGCGGGTCGCGGCGATGGTGCCCTCGGTGACGCTTTCCTTCAGGCCCGGCAATTCGCTGAGCGCCAGTCCCACCTTCAGCGGGCGGAACGGATGCAGTGCAAAGCCGGCGCCGCCATCGCGGCCGGCAACTTCGAGACGTTCGAGCACGCCGCCGGGCACCGCGAACGGAATCACCTTGATGGTCGCCACCATGTCCCGCGCGGCGACGACGGAACAGTCGGGGAGGGTCGCGACCGTCAGTGCCTCGTGTTGCAGGTTGAAGAAGTCGATGCGGGCGGCATCGACTCGCAGCAGGCCGGGGGTTTCGGCGTGCAGATTGACGCGCCCGGTGCCGGCGCGGCCGGCGGCCAGGCCCGGCGCGCCCAGCGCGTCGGCGAGCCGCCCGGCCGCCTCGTTCTCGGCCACGTCGCCCGGTTCGAGCCTCGCGGCGATGACATCCGTGCGGCCGGCGGCGCGCAGCGCGGAGATGGCGGCTTCGTCGAGCACAAGTCCCTTGCGCAGCATCCGGTCGGGCAGGCGGTGGCTGTGCGCGAGCACGGCCCCCACCGCGTCGTCCAGCCGAAAGCTGGCAAAGATCACGCGGCGGCCTGGACGGACGGTTCGCGCCGCGCCAGCGGGGAACCGCGCCGGACCGCCACGATATCGGCGAGGATCGACAGCGCGATTTCGGGCGCGGTGACGGCCTCGATATTGAGGCCGACGGGGCCGCGTATCCGCGCCAGCGCCGCCTCGCCATGCCCGAGGTCGCGCAGCCGTTTCAGCCGCGCCGCGTGCGTCTTCCGGCTGCCGAGCGAGCCGATATAGAACGCCGGACTTTTCAGCGCGCGGTCGAGCGCCGGGTCGTCGAGCTTCGGGTCGTGCGTCAGCGTGACCACCGCCGAACGCGAGTCCGGCCCGAGCGCATCGAGTGCCTCGTCCGGCCAGTCGGTGCTGACTGTGACGTTCGGGAAGCGTTCGTCCGAGGCGAACGAGCGGCGCGGATCGACGACAATGACGGACAGCCCGATTCCGGCCGCCATCGGCACCAGCGCCTGCGCGATATGCACGGCGCCGACGATGATCAGCCGCATCGGCGGGTTGTGGACATGCAGGAACCAGTCGCCGTCCGATAGCTTGACGGTGCCGGTGGAATCCTGGTCGAGCGCGTGCGCCGCCGCCGCCGCCAGTTCGGCGGAGGCGGCGGGGTCGGGCAGCAGCATCTGCTCGCCGCCGGGCAGTTTCGTCGCCAACACGACCGGCCGCTTGGCCGCGCGCGCCTCGGTCAGCGCCGCCAATACATCCGGCGTCACGCCAGCTTCTCCACGAATACTTTGACGCGCCCGTCGCAGGCCAGCCCGACTTCCCAGGCGCGCTCGTTGGTCACGCCGAAATCCAGCAGTTGCGGTGCGCCGGTCTGCATCGTCATTTGCGCCGCTTCCGCGACCGCCCCCTCGATGCAGCCGCCGCTGACCGAGCCGGCCATCCGGCCCGACGCGGTGACGGCGAGCCGGCTGCCGGCCGGGCGGGGCGAACTGCCCCACGTCTCCGTCACCGTCGCCACCGCCACCTGCTCGCCGGCGGCACGCCATTGCGCAGCCACGGAAAGAATGTCCTCCGCCTCCGGGTCGGTCATGCGGCTGTCCTCCATTTCTCCATCCCGGCGCGCGAGAGCGGACGGGACAGGGTTGCCACCAGATCGCGCAGACTGGCCAGATTATGCACCGGGCGGAACTCGTCCACATGCGGCAGCATCGCGCGGATGCCCTGTGATCTGGGCTGGAACCCCTCCCACCGCAACAGCGGGTTCAGCCAGACCAGCCGTGTGCAGGAGCGATGCAGCCGGTCCATCGCCTCGGCAAGCCCTTTCGCGCCCTCCCGGTCCAGCCCGTCGGTGACGAGCAATACGACCGCGCCCTGACCGAGCACGCGGCGCGCCCACTCGCGGTTGAACAGTTCGATCGCCTCGCCGATCCGGGTGCCGCCGGACCAGTCCGGGACGGCGTGGGAGACCATCTGGAACGCCACCTCCGGGTCGCGATGCCGCAACTGCCGGGTGATGTTGGACAGGCGGGTGCCGAACAGGAATGTCGAGACATGGTCGCGATCGTTCGCCACCGCGTGCAGGAAGTGCAGCAGGATTTGCGCATACCGGCTCATGCTGCCGCTGATGTCGCACAGCACCACCAGCGGCGGCGGGCGCTCGACCTTGCGGCTCGACGCGATGTCGAAAATCTCGCCGCCCTGGCGGAGGCTTTGCCGGATCGTTGCGCGCAGGTCGATGTGCGGCCCGCGCGGGTCCGGCCGGCGGCGACGGGTGCGGCGCAGGTCGAGCGGCAGCACCAGCTTGCGGATCTCCGACTTCGCGAGCGCGATCTCCGCGGCGCTCATCGCCTCGAAATCCATCGTCTGCAACCGCTCGCGATCGGAGACGGTCAGCACCGCCTCGATCTTTTCCTCGCGCCTGGCGTCGGGCGGAGGTTCCCTGCGCGGCTCCATCGCCTCGGCCAGCCGGCGGCTGCCGGGCGGCGTGCGCTCCGGGGGCTTTTCCTTGCCGCCGGAGAGCAACTCGATTGCCTTTGCGGTCGCCGCCGCTGTCGGATCGCGCCAGAACATCAGGAACGCCTGGTCGAACAGGTCCTGATGCTCGTGGCGATGCACCATCGTCGTGCGCAGCGCGGTGCGGACCTGCGCGCGGCTGCCGAGATCGACCAGCCGCATCGCCCGCTGCGCCGCCAGCATGTCCGACGGCCCCACCGGCAACCCGGCCCGGCGAAGCAGGCGCGCGAAATGCATGATGTTTGCCGCGAGTTTGCCGGTGTCGGCCGCGTCCATCAATCGAACGGCGTCCTCGGCGCAGTCGCCGCCTTCGCCTCGGTGACCAGCCGCGCTGCCTCGGCGCCTCGGATCTTGGCGATGTCGTCCTGGTATTTCAGCAGCACGCCCAGCGTTTCATCGACGGCGGCGGGGGCCAGTTCGTGCGCGTCCAGATGCATCAGCGCCGCCGCCCAGTCGATCGTCTCGGCCACGCCCGGCAGCTTGAACAGATCCTCCTTGCGCAGGCGCTGCACGAACGCCACGACCTCGGCGCTCAGCGTTGCGCTGACGCCGGGCGCCTTGCGCGCGAGAATTTCGCGCTCCCGCCTCGCGTCGGGATAGTCGACCCAATGATACAGGCAGCGCCTGCGGATCGCGTCATGCACCTCGCGCGTGCGGTTCGAGGTCAGCACGACGACCGGTTTCGTCCGCGCATGGACCGTCCCGTATTCGGGGATGGTCAACTGAAAATCGGCCAGAAGTTCGAGCAGGAACGCCTCGAACGGCTCGTCGGCGCGGTCCAGTTCGTCGATCAGCAGCACCGACGGCGGCAGATCCGGGTCGATCGCCGAGAGCAGCGGGCGGGCTTGCAGGAATTCGCGCCCGTAGATGTCCGAGGCCAAGGATTGGCGATCGGTGCCGCCGGCCGCCTCGGCCATGCGGATCGCCATCAACTGGCGGGCGTGGTCCCACTCGTAGGCCGCCGCCGACAGATCGAGGCCGTCATAGCATTGCAGCCGCACCAGGCGTCGATCCAGGCCGGTGGCCAGCACTTTCGCGATCTCGGTCTTGCCGGTGCCGGGCTCGCCTTCCAGGAACAGCGGGCGTCCCATCGCCAGCGCCAGATGCACGGTCGTTGCCAGCGCCGTGTCGGCGACGTAGCCGCCCGATGCGAGCAGGGCGGCGGTGGCGGCGACGGTGGACGGCTGCACTACAGATAGCTTCCGAAAATCAGGATGAAGATGGCGAGGTAGATGACGCCGCCGATCCAGAACACAAGCGGCAGGCCGAGCGGCTGGCGGGGCATCAGGGCGAGCAGGCTGACTTTCACCTCCGCCGGCGCCGGCTTCCCGGCGGCCGTGGGCGCGGACGGGACGAGCGCCGTCACCTCGGCGGCGAACTTGGTGAAGAAGGCGTCAGCCATCTGCTTGGCGGTGGCGTCGATCAGCCGGGCGCCGAGCTGGGCGATCTTGCCGCCGACCTGCGCCTTGACGTCGTAGGTCAGCAGCGTGCCGGCGCCTTCATCGACCAGCTTGACGACCGCACCACCCTTGGCGAAGCCGGCGACGCCGCCCTGGCCTTCACCCTCGATGCGGTAGGAGTTCGGGGGATTGAGGTCGAGCAACTGCACCTTGCCGGTGAATCGCGCGGCGATCGGGCCGATCTTGACCGAGGCGGTTGCCTTCAACTCGCTGTCGGACAGTTTCTCCAGGCTTTCGCAGCCGGGGATCGAGGCCTTCAGCGTGGCCGGGTCGTTCAGCGCGATCCAGACGGTCTGCCGCGGGGCCGGGATGCGCCGCTCGCCGGTCATATCCATGCGCAAGCTCTCCATTGCGGGGGCGGACGGTTCTGTCCGGCCAACGGCGCGCAATCGAGCTTCTGGCCGGGGTTGTGTCAATGGCGCGAGCGCGTTCGAGCGCGCCCGTGCCGCAGCCGCCGGCGGGTGTTGCGGTGAGGCTATGCCCCGTCAGGAGGCGCGAAGCATTGGACGCGGCCCTGGTAAAGCCAGAGGATCGGCGTGCCGGTCGGGTTGGCGTTGCGGGTGATCTTCTCGTCCGGCACCACCATCCAATGGTCTTCCTCATCGGGGAAGTGTTTGGGGGTGACATGGACTTCCCAGTGGTCGTCGGCTATGCGAGCCTCGACGGGACGCCCGTCCCCGATATCGCAGCACCAACGCCCCAATGTGTCGTGCTGGCTGGTCACCCATTCCTTGTATGGGATCATGATGTTCCAGTCGTCGCTGCCGACCGGCGGGGGTGCCGCCCGGGCCGAGGCAATCATCGCCAGCAGCGCGGCGGCGGTGGCGAGTGCGGCGGCAGCGAGCACGCCTGCGTGGGATGGGGCGGTCCTGACAAGGCGGGCGGTTTTCGTCATCGGCACATTCCTCTGAAAGAAGGCGGACGGCGGCGTGGGCTGTAACTGCCCAGACGACGAACGGTTCCCCCCCAAAGGCGGCGCGTTTCGGCCAAAAATCCGGCACCGAACGCGAGGCGTCAGCGTGGCCGGCAACCCGTCGTCCCTGCTTTTCGGGACACCGATTCGGCGGCTATGACAGCACGATGACCGCAAGAAGTGTGCCGAAAGTTAATTCGCACACGATCCCGATTCGCCTTTCACAGTTTTTGCTGCAATGCAGCAGGAAACGGCCATTGTATGGGAATCCGTCGCAACGGAAGTGATTTTGCTCACATGCCGCGCTCGGGAGGCAGCGCAATCGGCCTCAAACGAAAGCGTCATCCGATCAACTTTGCGGCAATCTGCCAGCGTCGTGGCGTCCCGCGTCCGAGCACGCCGACGCCGCCGACCGTCTCGACAGGGTGCGCGGGTCCGCGGTAGCTCCGCTTGTCGGTGGCGGGCAAGGGGGCGGCGTGACACGGATCGATGGCCCCCGGCTGCTGCGGTATGGCGCGCCGCCGCTGTTCGTCCTGCTGTGGGCGACCGGCTTCATCGTCGTGAAGATCGCGCTGGTCGATTCCTCGCCACTGGCGCTGCTGGCCGCCCGCTATGGGCTGGTGGAGGCGGTGCTGATCCCGGCGGCGCTGGTCCTGCGCGTGTCCCTGCCGCGCGGCCGGGCGGCATGGCTGCATTTGACCGTGGTCGGGCTGCTGGTGCAGGCGCTGCTGTTCGGCGGCGTCAATCTGTCGCTGCGCTATGGTCTGAGTCCCGGAGCCTCGGCGCTGGTGACGTGCCTGCAACCGATTCTGGTGGGCCTGCTCGCGCCCTGGCTTTCAGGCGAAACCGTCTCGGCGCGCCGGTGGCTGGGTCTGGCGCTCGGTCTCGGCGGCACAATCGCAGTGATTCTCTCGCGCTCCGAAGTCTGCAGCCTGCCGGTCCTCGGGCTGCTATGGGCAATTCTGGCGCTGGGCGGAATCACCTCCGGCACGCTCTATGAGCGGCGGTTCGGCGCGCGCGTGCATCCGGTGATGGCGAGCCTCGTGCAATGCGGGGTCGGTTTCCTGGTGATCCTGGCGCTCGCCGCGCTGACCGAGCCGATGCGGCTGCACGTCACCGTGCGGCTGGCCCTGTCGCTCGGCTATCTGGTGCTCGGCAACTCGATCGTGGCGATCACGCTGCTGCTGGCGATGATCCGCACCGGCGAAGCCTCCCGCGTGTCGGCGCTGTTCTTCCTGGTACCACCGGTCACCGCCCTGTTGGCCTGGAGTGTGCTGGGTGAAACCCTGCCGGCGGTCGGCTGGGCCGGCCTGGCGGTGTCGGCGGCGGGGGTTGCGATCGTGACGCTGGAGCGGCGGCGGCCGCGCGCCGCTCCGGAAATGACGTAGCCGACGGGTTGCGGCATCCCGGAGTCGGGGCCAGCATAGTCACGGAAACGTGGGAGCAGATGATGCCGTATGGAATGCTGATCGACTGGGTGGAACTGCTGGTGCGCTGGACGCACGTGATCGCCGGCATCGCCTGGATCGGCAGCTCGTTCTACTTCATCGCGCTCGACGCCAGCCTGCAACCGCATCCGCGCCTGGACAAACGGGTCAAGGGCGAGGCGTGGCAGGTGCATGGCGGCGGCTTCTACCAGATGCAGAAATTCACCGTCGCCCCGGACTACCTGCCGGAGCACCTGACCTGGTTCAAGTGGGAGGCTTACTCCGCCTGGATTTTCGGCTTTCTGCTGCTGGCGATCATGTATTACGGCAATCCGAATTTCTATCTGATCGACCGGACGGTGATGGATCTGACCCCGGGGACGGCGGTCGCCATCGGCGTCGCTTCGCTCGCGGGCGGTTGGGTGGTCTACGATCTGCTCTGCCGGTCCTGGGTCGGCAAGGACACGGTCCGGCTCGCCACTGTCGGGTTCGTGCTGCTGGTGGCCGCGACCTACGGCTACACGCATGTCTTTTCCGGACGCGGCGCCTTCATCCATGTCGGCGCGCTGGTCGGCACGATCATGGTGGCGAACGTGTTTTTCGTCATCATCCCCAACCAGGGCACCGCCGTGCGCGAACTGCTGGCCGGCAAGGTCCCCGATCCGAAACTCGGCGACACGGCGAAGCAGCGCTCGGTTCACAACAACTACCTGACGCTGCCGGTGGTGTTCGTGATGCTGAGCAATCACTACGCGTTCACCTACGGCACGCGCTTCAGTTGGGCGATCCTGGCGGCGGTGTTCCTCGCCAGCTTTCTCGTCCGGCACTGGTTCAACACCAAACACACCGGCGCCACGCCGGATTGGCGGCTGTGGCCGGCGGCGGCGCTGCCGGTGCTGGGCGCGGTGGCGCTGACCCTCGCCGGCCAGCCTGGCGCGGCGAAGAGTTCGGGCTCGGTCAAATTCACCGACGTGCAGCACATCGTCACCACCCGCTGCGCCGTCTGCCACGCCGCCCGCCCGACCTTTGCCGGCATTGAGGAGGCACCGAAGGGCGTGATGCTCGACACCCCCGAGCGCATCGCGACGGCCGCGCCGCAGATTTTCGCGCAGGCGGTGCAAGCGCGGGCGATGCCGCTGAACAACCTGACCGGGATCACCGAAGACGAACGCGGCAAGCTGTCCGCCTGGTTCGCACAGGGAGCGCCGGGACCTTGAGCGAGGGCAGGCTGACGACCCATGTGCTCGACACGGCCGAGGGCAAGCCTGCCGCCGGCCTGCCGCTGACGCTGTCGCGCATCGAGGGCGACGCGCATCGGGTGATCGGCCGCTTCCACACGAACGCCGACGGCCGCAGCGACGCGCCGCTGCTGGCGGGCGACGCGCTGCAACCCGGGCTCTACGAAATCGTCTTCCAGGTCGGCGCCTGGCGCACCGCGCGCGGTGATGGCGGCGTCGGTTTCTACGACGATATTCCTATCCGCTTCCGCATTGGCGATCCGAACGGTCATTACCACGTGCCGCTGATCGTTTCGCCGTTCGGCTATTCGACGTATCGGGGCAGTTGACTGACTGGTGCTTGACCAACGTCGCTAGGCCAACGATCTTCGTGTCGGAGGAGCGCCATGATCCGCCAAAATGAGCCTGTAATTTTGGAGCATCGGGACCACACACCGCTGCATGTTGATCCTGGCCGGTATGAGGTCGCAACGCCAAGCACGGAATCGCAGAACTTGGTCGCCACTCCGAACAGCCTGCTGGCGTTCGCGCGAGGGAGCATGAGCGCGGGGCGTGCGATCCGTTCGCTGGGTCTGCGCGACTACGCCCAGTTGCTCCTCGCGCTTGGCGCGAGCGGGCTGGAGCCTCCGCGTCTCCCGCCGGAAAAGATAGGACAGATGCAAGCGACATTCGTCCGTCTGCTGCGGGAGGCCAAGCATGACCAGCCGCTGCACCCTCGTCATTCCTGATGCCGGTCCGCTGAATAGTCTTTGGCTGGCGGACGCCTTGCCGCTGTTGTTGAGCATCCGGATGCCGATCGTCATGCTGGATGCAATATATGACGAGGTCTGTGGCGAGCCCGAGCGTTATGCGAAAGACCGCGACGTGAAGTCCTTCGTCGATGCTCACACGGGACGCGAGATAAGTATCGCGACGACGTTTGTGGGCCAGCAGGCGCGGCTGGCTCGCGGGCGAGGGGAGTTCGTTCCCGGCAAGGGCATCGGTGATGCGGCTGTAGCCGAGTTCATGAGTGACGGCGTCGAACACTATATTACCGATGACGCTACGGTATTGCTTTTGTTCGAAGACGCGGATTTCCGAAATATTCACTTCATAAATCAACCGGACAACATGCACCTGCTTTCCACCGTGGCAATGTTGCGCGGTCTC
>Ga0116226_10000462_pt1 | contig 34611 bp, 26 predicted proteins | sample S1TSphfallax_FD_89692 | JGI IMG/M metagenome (GOLD analysis project Ga0116226, IMG submission 89692) | Host-associated microbial communities from peat moss isolated from Minnesota, USA - S1T2_Fa - Sphagnum fallax MG | ecosystem: Host-associated > Plants > Peat moss > Unclassified | place: USA...
AAGGAGGGCGAAGAGGCGTTTCTGCATCATGCGCGGCTGTGCCGCCGCTACGGCGCCGCCGTGGTGGTCATGGCGTTCGACGAGAATGGTCAGGCCGACACCATCGATCGCAAGGTGACGATCAGCGAGCGCGCCTACCGGCTCCTCACCGAGAAGCTCGATTTTCCGCCCGAGGACATCATTTTCGACCCGAATATCTTTGCGGTCGCCACCGGCATCGAGGAACATAACCGCTACAGTCTCGATTTCATCGAAGCCACGGCGGCGATCAAGCAGCGCATGCCGTCCGTGCATGTGAGCGGCGGCGTGAGCAACGTGTCGTTTTCGTTCCGCGGCAACGAGCCGGTGCGCGAGGCCATGCATTCGGTGTTCCTCTATCACGCCATCCGGGCTGGCATGAGCATGGGCATCGTCAATGCGGGTCAGCTCGCCATCTACGAGGACATCCCGGCTGACCTGCGCGAGCGGGTCGAGGATGTGATTCTCGCGCGGCGCGCGGATGCCACTGAGCGGCTGCTGGAAATCGCCGAACGATTCAAGGGCGGCGGCTCGGTCAAGCGTGGGGATGATCTCGAGTGGCGCAAGCTGCCGGTGGCCGAACGGCTTCAGCATGCACTCATCAAGGGCCTCGACGAATTCGTGCTGGCGGATACCGAAGAGGCGCGCCTGGTCGCGAAACGGCCGCTCGACGTGATCGAAGGGCCGTTGATGGATGGCATGAACATCGTCGGCGATCTGTTCGGGGCCGGCAAGATGTTCCTGCCGCAGGTGGTGAAATCCGCGCGGGTCATGAAAAAGGCCGTCTCCGTGCTCGTCCCCTACATCGAGCAGGAAAAATCCGGTGTCAGCCGCTCCAATGGCAAGGTCATCATGGCGACGGTGAAGGGCGATGTGCACGACATCGGCAAGAACATCGTCGGCGTGGTGCTCCAGTGCAACAACTTCGAGGTCGTGGATCTCGGCGTGATGGTGTCCTGCGCGAAGATTCTCGAGGCTGCCACGCGCGAAGGCGCGGACCTCATCGGCTTGTCGGGTCTCATCACTCCCTCGCTGGATGAGATGGTGCACGTGGCCCAGGAGATGGAGCGGCTGGGATACACGGTTCCGCTGCTGATCGGTGGTGCGACCACGTCGCCCGCGCATACGGCGGTCAAGATCGATCCGCAGTATTCGGGCCCGGTCATCTACGTCAAGGATGCGTCGCGTTCGGTCGGTGTCTGTCAGCAGCTCGTCACGCCATCCACGCGTGCGGCCTACGTCGCCAACATCAAGGCGGAAAACGAGCGGCGCCGCGAACAGCATCGCAACAAGAGCGTCAAATCGCCGACGCTCTCGCTCAATCAGGCGCGCGCCAAGAAGTATGCGCTCGACTGGGAGGCCTACGTGCCGCCGGTGCCTACCTATCTCGGCATCCGTGCATTCGAGGACTACCCACTCGAGGAGCTGGTGCCGTACATCGATTGGATGCCGTTCTTCAATGCCTGGGAATTCGCCGGCAAGTTTCCCGACGTGCTCACCGATCCCGTGGTCGGCGAGGCGGCGAGCAGCTTGTATGCCGACGCGCAGCGCATGCTCGAGACCTTGGTGCGGGAGCGCTGGTTGCAGGCACGCGCCGTCGTTGGGTTCTTTCCGGCCAACAGCGTCGGTGACGATGACATCGACGTGTATGTCGACGCGACGCGCAAGACGGTGGGCCACAAGCTCCATCATCTGCGCCAGCAAAAATCCAAGCCCCAGGATCAGGCCCAGCTCTGTCTCGCGGACTTCATTGCGCCGGCGGCGAGCGGCCGCGCCGATTACATTGGCGCCTTCGCGGTCACGGCCGGCATCGGCATCGATGCGCACGTGGCGCGCTTCGAGGCGGCGCACGATGACTACAGCAGCATCCTGTTGAAGGCGCTCGCCGACCGGCTCGCCGAGGCGCTGGCCGAGCGCATGCATGAACGCGTGCGACGTGAGCTGTGGGCCTATGCGCCGGACGAACAACTCGACGGCGGCGGCCTGATTCGCGAAGAGTATCGCGGCATCCGCCCGGCGCCAGGCTACCCCGCGTGCCCGGATCACACCGAGAAGGCCACGCTCTGGCAGATGCTCGATGCCGACCACACCGCCGGCATCACGCTCACCGAATCCTTCGCGATGTTGCCGACTGCGGCCGTGAGCGGATTTTATTTCTCGCACCCCGAGGCGCATTACTTCGGCGTCGGCAAGATCGACCGTGATCAGGTGGCAAGCTATGCCGAGCGCAAGGGCATGGACTTGCAGACCGCGCAGCGCTGGTTGGCGCCGGTGTTGGGCTACGATCCGGATGCGCCGGCAGGCGCTGTGCGCGGGACGCAGGCGGTCGAGCCGAATACGGCGGATGCGGCCTGAGGCACGATCGATCGATATCTAACCATTAGGCTGTCCGCGTATCGATTTTCGCGCGGGTGTATGATTCTCGCCGTTGGTTTCCGGCTGGCGCCGCAAACCAATCCGGTATGTAAATTCGAACGACAATTTTACGCAAGTTCCCAGATCGCTGGGTTTGCTGCTCCGCCGGTCAAGAGCGTTTCGGCTCACATCATTGCTTTCGAATCGAACCCATCACGGCCGCGCAAAGGCAGCGTGCAGTTCTCTCGGATGTGGAGAGAAAGGGATTCTCATGGACGTTCTGATCGATCATTGGCGATTGTTTTCGTACGTGGTTTTGGGTGGCATTTTCCTCGCGCTCTATCGCGTATGGCTGTGGCTCTGCGGCGTGCACATCGTGCCCGACGATTCGGTGGGCATCGTCACGAAGAAATTCGTGCTGTTCGGCGCGCATCGCTCGTTGCCCGATGGACGCATCATCGCGCTTCAGGGCGAGGCGGGTTATCAGGCCGATACCTTGTCGCCCGGAATGCATTCCGGCCTGTGGCCGTGGCAGTACTCGATTGAATTGGTGAAATTCCTCACCGTGCCCTCAGGTAAGGTGGGTGCGGTGGAGGCGTGCGACGGTGGGCCGCTGGCGAGCGGGCGCATCGTCGCAAAGCGCGTGGATTGCGATTCCTATCAAGATGCGCGTGCGTTTCTCGAGGGTGGTGGTGAGCGCGGGCCCCAGATGACATTGATCCCGCCGGGGACTTATCGCATCAACTCGCTGCTCTTCAAGGTGAGTGTCGTGGACGCCGTGACCGTGCCGCCCGGCAAGATCGGCATCGTCGAGGCGCGCGACGGCAAGCCGCTGACGAATGGGCGCATCATTGCGCGCGAAGTGGTGTGTGATTCCTTCCAGGACGGCCAGGCGTTCATGGATTGCGGCGGTGAGCGCGGACCGCAGATGGCGCTGATCGCCGCCGGCACCTACCGCATCAATCCGTTCCTGTTCGCGGTGTCGTTCGCCGATGTGGTCGACGTGCCCGATGACAAGGTGGGCGTGGTCATGACCCGCGAGGGATGTTCACTCGCCGCGGGTGAAATCGCCGGTCCCACCGTGAGCGGGCACAACCTGTTCCAGAACCCACAGGCCTTCGTCGATGCCGGTGGCAGTAAGGGACTTCAGGAGCAGGTGCTGCTCGCTGGCCGTTACTTCATCAATCCGCGGTTTGCGACGGTGGAACTGGTCGATATGGTCGAGGTGCCCATCGCCAACGTCGGTGTGGTCATCGCCTTCGTCGGCAAGGAAGGCACCGATGTGACCGGCGATTCGTTCCGGCATGGCAACCTGGTCAGCAAGGGCGAGAAGGGTGTGTGGGTCACGCCGCTCGATCCGGGCAAGTATCCGCTGAACCCCTACACACACAAGGTGAGCTGCGTGCCGACCGCGAACGTCGTGCTCAACTGGGCCACGGGCAAGACCGAAGCGCACAAGCTCGATGCGAATCTGTCGACGATCACGGTACGATCGGCCGACGGCTTCAAGTTCAACCTGGACGTTTCGCAGATCATTCACATTCCGCGCAACGATGCGCCGAAGGTGATCGCCCGTTTCGGTGGCATGTCGGCGTTAGTGACGCAGGTGCTCGAGCCCACGATCGGCAATTACTTCCGCAACGCCGCACAAGGCTCCGACATCATCGATTTCCTGAATCACCGTTCGACCCGCCAGAGCGAAGCGCGCGAGGCGATCGCGGCCGCGCTCGCCGAATACAACGTCGGCGCGGTGGACACCCTGATCGGTGACATCGTGCCACCTGAACAGTTGATGAAGACGCTCACCGATCGGAAGATCGCCGAGCAGGAACGCGTGACCTACGAGACGCAACGTCAGGCCCAGACCGTGCGCCAAGAGCTGGAACAGGCCACCGCCCTCGCGGCCACACAGGCCAAGGTCGTGGATGCCGAGCGCCAGGTGGCAATCGCCGAGTTCAACGCCCGGGCCACGGTCAAATCGGCGCAGGGCGACGGCGAGGCCAAGAAGATCAATGCCGAGGCGGATGCCAACGTGCTGCGGGCCGTGGGCGAGGCGCAGGCCGCCAAGACCCGTGCCGTGGGCGCCGCCGAAGCGGAAGTCATCCGGCTGAAAATCGATTCGATGGAGGCGGGCAACTATGCGGTGGTACAGGTGGCCGATGCACTCTCCAAATCCGGTACCAAGTTGGTGCCCGACATCGTCGCCGGTGCGTCCGGCCAGGGTGGTACACTGGTGGATGTGTTGCTGGCGGGACTGATCCGTGATGGCGTGGCCAAGAAGGCGGGATGAAATGCCCGCGGAGATTGAGTAGACTTTGGACATGTCCGCCGTAAGCCCACACGAGGCCGCTCCCGCCCGACTCAAGATCTTGGTCGCCGACGACAATCGGGATGCTGCGGATAGCCTCGCGATGCTGCTCGAACTCAGTGGTCATGAGGTCAACGTCGCGCATTGCGGGGGAGCGGCCCTGGCCTGTGCCGCGAGGCAACGTCCGCATGTGGTGATTCTGGACATCGGCATGCCGGACATGTCCGGCTACGAGGTGGCTCGTAAAATTCGCGCCGAGCGCGGTGGAGCCGACATGATGTTGATCGCGGTCACCGGTTGGGGCCACGCGGATGACAAGGCGCGAGCTCGCGCTGCGGGCTTCAATCATCATCTGACCAAGCCGGTGGATCCCGACCACGTGGAGCAATTATTGCAAGAGTGCCTGCAGCGACAGGGCAGCACGGCACCGCTCTAGGCTTCCTCCTCGGGCGGTGCGGGCGGCGAGTCCTGCGGTTCCGCGTCATCCTTCGCTTCATTGACGGCGACCCGATAGCGAGCCAATAGCTTGTAAAAATCGGTCCTATTGCGCTTGGCAAGACGCGCCGCGCGGCTGATGTTGCCGGCCGCGGCCTGGAGATTGTGAGTGAGGTAATCCCGTGCGAAGGTCTCGCGGGCCTCGTCATAGGTCGGCACTTTGGTGATTCCTGGTCCTAACGAGCGCTCGACGAACTCCTTGCTCATGATGTTGTTGTGCGACAGCGCGACGTTTTTCTTGACCAATTCGAACAGTTGCCGCACGTTGCCCGGCCAGTCGGAGGTGGCGAGCAATTCGATTGCCTCGGGAGTGTAGATTTTTTTCGAGACGCCGGGTTCGGTCGCCTGTTCCAAGAAATGCGAGACCAGCAGCGGAATGTCCTCCCGACGTCGGCCGAGTGGCGGGATCTCGATCGGAAACACGTTGATGTGATAGAAGAGTTCCTCGCGGAAACGGCCGGCTTGCATCAGCTCCACGAGATCGCACGAGCTCGTACATATCAGTCGCACGTTCGTCGCCGTCGAAGCCCGTGTGGATCCGCCGCTCGGCGACGCGCGTACCGCTGCCAGCAGGGCGAGTTGTAGCCTCGCCGGCAGCGACCCGATCTCGTCGAGCAGCAGCGTGCCGCCTCGGGCCTTTTCCAAGGCGCTAAACAGCTCGGACTCCAGTTGACGTTCATCGCCATCCCGGCAACGCACCGCCAAGAAGGGCAGATGGCGCCGCGAACTCGCCGCGTGGATGGCGCGTGCCAGCAGTTCCTTACCCGTCCCATTCTCGCCGGTCAGCAGAATGGGTGCGTCCGTGGCCGCCGCCCGATTCGCCCGCTCGAGGCGATCCTCCATCAGTCGACTGCGGGCGATGATTTTCGCGCGCCAATCGCCCCCGACCAATTCGAAGGAGGACGCGGCGATCGCACGTTGGACCTGACCCAGCAGTTCCGCCTTCTCCACCGGCTGAACCAGAAAACCGAAGGCGCCCGCCTGAGTGGCGCGAACCGCCTCCGGGATCGTGCCGTGGGCCGTCACGATGATGACGACGATTGCCGGCCAACGGCTTTTCAGTTCTTTCAGCAGTTCCAGCCCGTGCATGCTTCCCACGCACAGGTCGGTGATGACGAGGTTGGGCCGCGAGCGGACGCAGCTATCGAGTGCGGCAGCGCCGTTCTCCGCGACATCGACGAGGTAATTGGCCGCGGTGAGCCGCGTTTGCATCAGGCGGCGGGAATCGGCGTCGGTATCCACCAGCAAGATGCGCGGCTTACGTTCCGCGTGCTGAGCGGGATCTTCCACGGCGTCCCGCGCCGTCTTCGGTTTCGTCACGATGCCGAAGCCGAGCGAGGCGGTGATGGGGGGCGATTTCTTAGTCATGGTTCGCCAAAAGTTAGCAACGCTGTAAAATGCTGACTGTAGGGGATTTCATGCAATTCAAGGTAGATTTCATGTCCTGCGCCCTGCGGCTGTAACCATGAGCCTACAGACAATCCTCCTGTCGTAGGTAATGCTACGGTGCGGGATGTTCCGACAAACTCAACGAATGGATGTAAAAATGATGAGACCCAGTGGATTGATGCGAGGTAGCGCGGCCTTCCTCGCGGTGTGCGCATTGATGGTGGTCGCGAGCGGGGCCCGCGCCGACGACTATGCGGATACGGTCCAGCTATTCAAGAATGCCGGCGAGAGCCAGCAGTTTTTCAGCAATTGCTATGGTTATGCGATTTTTCCGACGGTGGGTGAGGGTGGGTTCATCGTCGGCGCCGCCGTCGGGAAGGGTCGGGTCTACGCACGCGGTCACCTCATCGGCGATACCACGCTCACCCAGATCAGCGCCGGCTTTCAAGCGGGCGGTAAGGCTTACAGTCAGATCATTTTCTTCGAAGACAAGCGCGCTCTCGATGAATTCCGGTCCGGTTCGTTCGAATTCGAGGCCGGCGCCAGCGCCATCGCGATTACCGCCGCCGCAGGAGCGAGCGCGGGCACCAATGGGGTTCAGGCGAACGCCAGCGGCGGCATGAAGGATGCCAGGACGGCGGGCCAGTACAACAAGGGAGTGGCGGTATTCACCATTGGCAAGGGAGGCCTCATGTACGCGGCGACGTTGGCCGGTCAACACTACTCCTACAAGCCGCGCGGCGCCGGTTGACGCGGGCTTGATGCCGCGGTGCCGCATGGCGAGACTCGACGGACTCGACGAGGCTGTGACGGAGGGCGCAAACTGGCATTGACGGCTTGAGCTAGGACGGCCGTGTTACCTATCCGGATGCATCAGCGGTCTTGGCTGGCGCCTAAGATGGCCGCCGATGCCTACCGGAAACCGTTTATCAAATCCAAGGAGAAACACGATGAGTGCACAGGTACGACCCAGTAACAGTTCTTTCACGGCGCATCTCAAGACGCTGGAGCGCACGATCCCGTTACGTTCTCGCTACGAGAACTTCATCGGCGGCAAGTGGGTGGCGCCCGTCAAAGGGGCCTACTTCGACAACATCTCTCCCACCACGGGCCAGGTGATCTGTCAGATCGCCCGCTCGCAAGCCGATGACATCGAACTCGCGGTCGATGCCGCGCATGCCGCCGCCGATGCCTGGGGCCGCACCGCCGTCGCCATCCGCGCCGGCGTTTTGAATCGCATTGCGGATCGGATCGAGCAGTACCTGCCGTTTCTCGCCGCGGTGGAAACCTACGACAACGGCAAACCGATTCGCGAGACCAACCTGGCTGATTTGCCCCTCACCGTGGATCATTTTCGGTACTTCGCCAGCTGCGTGCGCGCCCAAGAAGGCTCACTCGGCGAACTCGACGATGACACCGTGGCCTACCATTATCACGAACCGTTGGGCGTCGTCGGCCAGATCATTCCCTGGAATTTTCCGATTCTGATGGCGGCATGGAAGCTGGCGCCGGCCTTGGCCGCCGGCAATGCGGTCATCATCAAGCCGGCAGAACAGACACCCATGTCGCTGTTGGTGCTGGCCGAATTGATCCAGGATCTCCTGCCACCGGGGGTGCTCAATATCGTCAATGGATTCGGCTTGGAGGCCGGCAAGCCGCTGGCCTCGAATCCGCGCATCGCCAAGATCGCGTTCACCGGGGAGACGACCACCGGCCGTCTCATCATGCAATACGCGTCGGAAAACATCATTCCGGTGACGTTGGAACTCGGCGGCAAGTCGCCCAACATCTTCTTCGAGGACGTGCTGCGCGAGGATGACGATTTCTTCGACAAGGCGCTCGAGGGATTCGCGATGTTTGCCCTGAATCAAGGCGAGGTGTGCACCTGTCCGTCGCGTGCACTCGTGCAGAAGTCCATCTACGATCGGTTCATCGAGCGTGCCATCAAGCGGGTGGAGGCCATCAAACAAGGCGATCCGTTCGAAATGAGCACCCAGATCGGCGCGCAGGCATCGAATGATCAGTACGAGAAAATCCTCTCCTACATCGACATCGGCAAGAAGGAGGGTGCCAAGGTGCTGGCCGGCGGCGTGGCCAACAAGCTGCCGGGCGATCTCTCCGGGGGCTATTACATCAAGCCCACCGTGTTCGAGGGCCACAACAAGATGCGGGTATTCCAGGAGGAGATCTTCGGGCCCGTGGTGTCCGTGACCACGTTCAATACGCCGGCGGAGGCGCTCGAAATCGCCAACGACACGTTGTACGGCTTGGGTTCGGGCGTCTGGACGCGAGATATCAACCTGGCGTATCGCTTCGGACGCGGCATCAAGGCGGGGCGGGTGTGGACGAATTGCTATCACGCGTATCCCGCGCATGCGGCATTCGGCGGCTACAAGAAATCCGGTATCGGTCGTGAGACCCACAAGATGATGCTCGATCACTACCAGCAGACGAAGAACGTGCTGGTCAGCTACAGCACCAAGGCGCTGGGTTTTTTCTGAACGACGTATTCATCAAAGACCCGGAGCGCGTCGGTGTCACGCCCGCCGCCCGTCAACTGATCGAAGAATTGAAAGGTCGGCACGGGCCGATCATGTTTCATTTGTCGGGCGGATGCTGTGACGGCAGCGCACCGATGTGCTTTCAGGTGGGCGAGTTCAAATTGGGCGGCGTCGACGAGAAGGTGGGCGAAATCGTCGGCTGCGAATTCTGGATGGACCGGGCGCAGTTCAAGCTGTGGGCGCATACGCGCTGGACCGTGGATGTGGTACCGGGACGGGGCGGCAGCTTCTCGCTGGAAGCCCCGTTGAATCGCCGTTTCATCATCCGCTCGGAGATGTGTGCGGTGCCGGCGGCGCGACCTTGAGGGAAATCGTTATGACATAATCGTGCGGTAGCCTCGAGCCTGTGTCGCTGTTGCGCACGTCGGAGATCCCGCATGGCAAAGAAAGTCCCGTCGCGCCCGAAGGCGAAGCCGCCGGCTCACGCTGCCGCCACCGCGTCGCGACAGCTGGTCGCACCGGTATTCGCTCAACCCGAGCCGACGCCGGATCCGACGCTCTTCAAGATCAAGCACCCGTCGGATACGGCAGCTTACAAAGAGATCGATGCGCTCAATGCGGAGCACAAGATTCAGCCACTGCCGTTTCCCGCGCCTCGGGGACCAGGCCTCGAGCCGCAATTGACGCTCGCCCAGGTGTTCGGCACGTCGACCAGCGCCACCACGACGATCACCCAGCGCGGCCAGATCGTGTTCCACGCCACCGGCGACTGCGGCAGCACGCGGGGCCCCACCACGCAAAACGAAGTGACGGACAAGATGATCGGCGACTTCAACGAAGCTGTCCCGCAGGAGGTGCCGCAATTCGCCTTCCTGCTCGGGGACATCGTTTACAACTTCGGCGAGTCCCAGTATTACTACGACCAGTTTTATGAGCCCTACCGCAATTACCCGGCTCCCGTGCTCGCGGCCGCCGGCAATCACGATGGCATGATTTCACCGCTCGCGCACGCCACCAGCCTCGCCGCGTACCTCAGGAATTTCTGTGCCGATCCCGCACAAGGGTTCGTCGTGACGCCGGAAGCCGGCGGTCTGTCGCGCACCGCCCAGATCCAGCCCGGCGTTTTCTTCACGTTCGACGCTCCCTTCGTGCGCATCCTCGTTCTATACAGCAACACTCTCGAGGATCCGGGCGTGATCGCGAACTCGACCATCGGCACCAGCCAGATCGACTATCTCCACGCCGCGTTGCAGAGAGTCAAACAGGAGAAGTTCGCTGGCGCGCTGCTGTTCGCACATCATCATCCGCCCTATGCCGTGGGCGGACAGCATTCCTCCAGCGTCGCCATGCGGCAACAGATGGATGCCGTGTGCAGCGCCGAAGGAGTCTGGCCCCACGCCGTGCTCTCAGGCCATGCACACAATTATCAGCGCTATACGCGGCACCGCGCCGACGGTACCGACATCCCCTATATCATCTGCGGCAATGGCGGCCACAATGTCCAGAAGCTTCAGACCACAGGCGGTCAGGCGCCGCGCACGCCGCAGACTTTGCAGCAGAAAACGGCGGATGACGATGCCGTCACCTTCGAGAATTACGACGACACGAACTATGGCTACCTGCGCCTCATCGTCGACCCGAAACAACTGCGCATCGAATATCATCCGGCCAGCGACGGCGTCGGCGCGAAAACTCCCGATGACAGCGTCACCATTGATCTTGCGACCCGCCAGCAAACCGTGTACACGGCGAATGACCTGGGCCGGACCGCGCAGGCGGCGGCGATTCGCGAACGCATGGAGGTACTCTCAAATGACGGATGATCCCCCGCGGATCGCTGCAATTCTCGAACGCAGCAAGCGTGAGGTCGGCGTCAATCGGTCCGCGGCATCAACAGTTTCGCGATCAATCCCGTCCAGCCCGTCTGATGCGATGCGCCGACGCCGCGGCCGTTGTCGCCATCGAAGTATTCATAGAACGGGATGTAATCCCGGTAGTGGGGATCATTTTGTAGCTGCGGGTATTGGCCGAGAACCGGGCGCACGCCGGCCGCATCGGGCGAGAAGAGCGCGATCAGCCGTTGGGCGATTTCTTGAGCCACCGCCGCGAGGGTCACGTAGCGGCCGGAGCCGGTGGGGCACTCGACCTTGAAGTCATCGCCGTAGTAATGATGAAATTTTTGCAGCGACTCGATGATGAGGAAGTTGACCGGAAACCAGACCGGTCCTCGCCAGTTCGAGTTGCCGCCGAATTGTCGGGTGTCGGACTCGGCGGGGCTGTAGCGCACCGTCAGATCATTGCCGTCGATGCACAGCACATAGGGTTTTTCCAGGTGGGCCCGGGACAGCGCCCGGATGCCGTGACTCGACAGGAATTCGTTCGTGTCGAGCATGCGCGTCAGCAGCTTTTTCATCCGATGGCCGCGCAGCAACGACAGCAGTCGCCGCTCACCCCGTCCGGGGGACTGCCAGCGCGACACGAGCTTGGCCAAGTCCGGGCGGTTCGCCAGCAGCCATTCCAGCCGTTTGCGAAAACCCGGCAATTTATCGAGCAACTCGGGCTCCAGCGTTTCGACCGCGAATAGCGGGATCAGCCCCACCATCGACCGGACGCGCAGCCGGATCCGCACGTCGTCGGGAAGATTGAGCACGTCGTAGTAGAACTGGTCCTTGTCGTCCCACAGGCCCGCGTCGTCGTTGTACATGCTGTTCATCGCTTCGGCGATGCCGAGGAAATGCTCGAAGAACTTGCTGGCGATGTCCTCATAGACATGATTGTGTTCGGCGAGCTCCAACGCGATGCGCATGAGGTTGAGCGCATACATGGCCATCCAACTGGTGCCATCCGATTGGTTGAGAAAGCCGCCGGTCGGCAGCCGCGCGCTGCGATCGAACACGCCGATATTATCCAGCCCGAGAAATCCGCCCTGAAAAATATTCTTTCCCGATTTGTCCTTCTGGTTGACCCACCAGGTGAAATTGATCATCAGCTTGTGAAATACCCGCTCCAGAAAGTCGAGATCGCCGGTGCCACCGTTCTGTTTCCGGTCGATCTGATACACCCGCCACGCCGCCCACGCATGGACCGGCGGGTTCACGTCGCCGAACGCCCATTCATAGGCCGGGATCTGGCCGTTCGGATGCATGTACCATTCGCGCGTCAGCAACACCAATTGATGTTTCGCAAACACAGGGTCGATCAGCGCGAATGGGATGCAATGGAACGCGAGATCCCATGACGCGTACCACGGATACTCCCACTTGTCGGGCATCGACACGATGTCCGCGTTGTTGAGGGTGGTCCATTCGCTGTTGCGTCCGTGCTTGCGCGCCTCGGGCGGCGGTAGCTGCGCCGGGTCCCCTTGCAGCCAGCGCGAGATGTTGAAGTTGTAGAACTGCTTGTTCCAGATCATGCCGGCGAAAGCCTGGCGCTGTACGCGCCGCTGATCGACGCTGGCGATGTCCTTCTGCAATTCGTCGTAGAACGCATCGGCCTCGCTGCGCCGTAACTCCAAGCACGCGTCGAAATCATCGAACGGTTGGCTCTGTGTGGCGCGCGACAATCGCAAGCGCCACTCGACGCTTGCGCCCGCGGGTATGTCGGCCTGATGCCAGACGGCGGCTTTGGTGCCGGTCTTGGCGGGATTGATGCAGCCCGTTTGAGCGCCGACGATATGGTTGTGAAAGCCGTCCTTGAAATAGCCCGTGCCGCCCGTGCTCCACAGCCGTTGGGCGTTCGATTCATTCTCGGTGAACAACAGTTCGGCCACGCCATCGAAATACAGGCGGTTCATCCCCAAGGCCTGCGGATCGAGCGCGATCGCGCTGTCACCGACCGCGCGCAGCAGCGGTTTGATCGTCCCCGGCTGCCAGCTCCAGGTATTGCGCAGCACCAGCTGCGGAATGACGTGCAGAGCGGCCGCCTCGGGCCCGCGGTTCCAGGCGGTGATTTTCATCAGCAGATCACCCGGCGTGGCCTGGGCATATTCGACGAACACGTCGAAATAGCGATCTTCGGCGAACACCCCGGTATCGATCAGCTCGTATTCCGGTGCGAGTGCGCCACGGGCGGCGTTTTGCGCGACGAGTTCCTGGTACGGAAAGGCGCGCTGCGGATACTTGTAGAGCATCTTGAGATACGAGTGCGTGGGCGTGGCGTCGAGATAGAAATAGTGCTCTTTGACGTCCTCGCCGTGGTTGCCCTCGGCGTTGGTGAGCCCGAACAGTCGCTCTTTCAGGATCGGGTCGCGGCCGTTCCACAAGGCGAGCGACAAACACACCCGTTGCTCCGCATCGGCAACGCCGGCGATCCCATCTTCACCCCAGCGATAGGCGCGGCTGCGCGCATGGTCATGCGGAAAGTATTCCCAGGCGGTGCCTCCGACGCTGTAATCCTCACGCACCGTGCCCCACTGTCGCTCGCTCAGGTAAGGACCCCAGTGCTGCCATCCCTCGATGCCGGGCGTGTTGCCCTGCAGTCGCTCGTGCTCACGGTTCATGAAGTGTCCTGACGCGCAACGACGTGACGTTGCAAGTAAATCCAGGAACGCAGTATCTCAGCGACACTCCAGGCCTGCGCGAAGCAGCCTCGGGCACTGTGAGGTGCGTCACCATCGAAGATTTCGCTGACCGATCCCAAGCAGGCGGCATCCAGGTGCTGGGCGATCGGAATGAGGAAGTCCTGAGCGCGCGCCGCGTCGCCATACACCCGGTAATGGGCGCGTGCGAACGGCCCGAGCAGCCAGCTCCACACGGTCCCCTGATGATAGGCGGCATCCCGTTGTCCAGGATCTCCCACGTACTGTCCGACGTACGCCGCAGCGCGAGGGCTCAAGCTGCGCAGGCCATAGCTCGTCAGCAATTCGCGCGCACAGAGGTCGACGACCGCGCGTTGGCGTTCGGGCGACAGCACGCACAGCGGCAGCGACACCGCGAACAGCTGGTTGGGCCGAATGCTCGCGTCGACCGTGGTCCCGCCGCCGACGTCGATCACGTCGTAGAGGCAGCCGGCCTCTTCATTCCAGAATCGATCGAAGTGTCGCGAGGCGCGTTCCAGCAGCTCCTCGAAGTGGCGCTCGTCGGCGGTCTTTCCGAGCGTGCCCGAAAGCCGCGTCGCGACCGCCAGAGCATTGATCCATAGCGCATTGATCTCGACCGGCTTGCCGATTCGTGGAGTGACCACGTGGTCGCCCTGTTTTGCATCCATCCAGGTCAATTGTATGCCGGGCTCGCCGGCCTTCAGCAAACCGTCGACCGGATCGACGTGGATGCCGAAGCGCGTGCCCGCCTCGTGGTACCGAACGCACTCTGCCAGCAGCGGATACAGCTCCGCCGTCAGAGCCGGGTCGTGGTCTGCCTCGAGATGGTCGTTGATCGCCTGGAAATACCACAGCGTGGCGTCCGCGGTGTTGTACTCGAGCGCCTCACCGGCATCGGCAAAGCGGTTGGGCAACATGCCGCCGCTCATCACCTTGGCAAACGTCCGCAGGATCGAGGCGGCGATGTCGTGGCGGCCGAGCACCGTGGTCAAGCCCGGCAACGCGATCATCGTGTCACGGCCCCAGTCCACGAACCAGGGATAACCCGCGATCACGGTCGATGAGCCGGCGTTCACAGAGCCGGCGTTCAATGCCGCCGCATTGGCGGCGCCTCGGCGCACGATGAATTGATCGGAGGCGATCGCCAGCGATTGCACCCAGGCGGGTGAGGCGGGTGGCAAGGCGGCGAGTAGCTGGCGTGAGCGATGCTCGAGTTGCTGCAACACCTCGGCGCCGGTCCGGTGCAAGCCCCTCTCGGCCGACGCGCTCAGGAACAGCGGCTGTCCCGCGTTCAAGGTCGCGGTGAACGTTCCCGGGCCCCATAGGTCCTCCAGGAAATCCAAGCCCCGTTCGCGCTCCTCACGGTGGAGGAAGTTCCAGTACCAAAGGTCGGCGCCTGTGAAAGTGCCGATGTTTGTCTGCATGACGTAGAGCGGCGTACCCAGGGTGTCCACGACGCTACAGATGCCCCCACCCGCGCCCGGGTCGCCGTCGGTTGGCGGCGGCGCTGTTCGAAGCGGCTGCCTCCCGCGGGCCTGACTGTGGTAGTCGCGGTAGGTCACCAGGGGTTTCAGCCGCACCGTGATGGGCGCGGTCGCGCGCAGGACCTCGAGACGCAAATAGCTGGTATTGGCGCCGGGAGCCATGAAGATGCGTTGTTCCAGCAGTGCATCCGCGCAGGCATAGCGCCAGGTGGGGATGCCCGCCTCGATCTCGAATGACTCGAGCCGTTCGAAGCCGCGCGGATCGACCGTGCCGCCATCATATTCATTCGCAGCAAGGTGGTGACAGGTTCCGAGGTAATCGATGCTGACATCGATCTTGGAGACCAGCAATTTTCGGTCCCCGGGCGGCGCGAGACTCGCGAGCAGAAACCCGTGGTAGCGGCGAGTATTCGCTCCCGCCACTGTGCCGGACGCATAGCCACCCAGGCCATTGGTGACCAGCCACTCGCGCGACGAAGCCGCGCTCCAGTCCCCACAGGTTACACGACCCAGCCTCAGCGGGGTGACTCGATCAGGGCCGACAGGTTCGCTGAGAGCCAGCGACGGGTGGGATGCAGCACGAAGCGAAGCTCCTCGTCATCATCAAGTGACGCTCGCGCCGCGAGCGACGATTGCGGTATCCGCCTCTGCATCGTGCCATATCCCCGAATGCAGCGCCGACTTGACGCGGCCCAGCCGGCGAGGCCCGGGCGCAGGCCCGAGGCGCAGGCCCCGAGGGTCACGGGCGTGCCTCGACATCGACGATCGCCTCAGCCGTGATGAAACGCCGCAGCGCGGCGGACGCATCGAACTCGGCATCGGCGCCGCGTCCGCATTCGATCGTCGCCGCGAACGGGGCTGCAGCGGCGATGGCGCCCAGAAAAGCGAGCTCGCCCGCACTCACGCGCAGGAACTCGAGGTGTAACCGGGGCCGCAGCATCACGAGGCGATCCGGCCCGCTATCGAGGGCGATCGCGCCGCCAGGCGGGACCGCGTGCGGCGCATCCCCGGCGGGCGTCATCGCTCGCGCATCCCTGTCGGCGTTATTCGATTGCCAGATTGCGAGCGCGGGGAATGGCGACGTGAAACAGCGCACGCTGGGATGCAACGCGAACCGCAGCTCCTCATAATCCTTGGGCTCGACGTGCGCGAGGCGGTCGAGCGCGAATGGCGCATGGTGCGCAGCGAGCGAGGATTGCTGGATCAACCACTCCAATCGCGCCACATCGCTCAAGTACCGGAACCGGTCAGCCCGATGTAGGTTGAGCAGGTAATTTGGGAACTCCATCCCAACCTGTGCCAGATCCCCGGATCGCGACGGGTGCTTGCGCTGAAAGTCCGCGGCAATCTGGCGAAAATAATCCGCGCCGACGAGGCGTTCGACGACGGGAAACGTCGAGCGCAAAGCGTTCGAGAAATTCGTGAGAATGTTGCTGCGATGAATCGTCAGGCGGCCGCCGACATGCGGCTCCGGCGGAGCGAGGAACGGCGCCGCGTCACCGAGCCGGTCCTCGAGCAGTGCCTCGAGGACCGCCGTTTGCATGTCACGCAGCGAGGTCATGGGCCGCGCGGCGATTCAAATCCGCCTTCCGCGCTTCCGCCTGGAGCACCGTGAATTCGGGTAGGTCTGAATCCCATTCGATCAGTGTCGGCACGGCGCCGAACCGTCGGCTGGCCGCTCGATGAACCTCCCAGACCGGGTCACTGACCGCCGATGCATGCGTGTCGATCAGAGTCCGGATGCCCTGCACATCGACGGTCGTGTGACCGGCGAGGTGAAACTCTTCGACGAGCGGTACCGGAATGCCAGCGAGATAATCGCGCCAGTCAAAGCCATGGTTGTGCGCGTTCACGAACACATTATTGAGATCGAGCAACAGGCCGCAGCCCGACTCATGAGCCACCGCGACGATGAACTCCCATTCCTCGAGCGGCGCCGCCTGCACACGCGAGGCGGATTGCGCCGTGAACCGGACATAGCTCGACACGTTCTCGATCAATATGCGCCGACCGAGCACATCCTGCACCTGGACGATGCGCCCGGCGACGTGCCGAATCGCCTCCTCGGTGTGGGGTAGTGGCAGCAAATCGTTCAAGAACCGCCCGCCGACGGAACTCCACGACAGGTGGTCGGAGACCAGCGCCGGTTCGAATCGCCTGACCAGCCGTTTGAGCCTCGACACGTGGTGTCGGTCGAGCGGATCCGTCGACCCCAGCGAGAGGCCTACCCCATGCAGCGACAACGGATAGCGCGAGCGAATCTCGCTGAGGCACTCGATTTGTACCCCACCCTCGGCGAAATAATTCTCGCTGTGCACCTCGAACCATGCCACCCGTGGCAAGGTGCTCATGACCGCGGTGTGATGAGCGGCACGCAACCCGATACCGGTGCCGGCCGCCAGGGCCGCCTGCTCGGCCGGCACGACCGGCACGACCGGCGTGGTCACTTGGCCGTGAGGCTCCCGCCCACGATCCGCTCGCAGGTTCCCTTGGGCACGTACACCCAATCCTTGCCGCTGGCATCGAGTTTCGATTGCCCGGCACAGGAGTGGGTTGTCCCGGCGCAATCATTCTTGCCGGCCTTCGCGATGCCGTAGCACTTCTCCATGTCGGCGGGTTCGGTTGCCGCCGATGTCGGCAAGGAAACCGCCCCAAGGGTCAGCAAACTCGTGATGGCGGTGAGGGCTGCGTTGTTCACGTTCAATTCTCGCTCCTTACAGGCTAAGGGTCGATCCGATGATTGCGGCCCCAGGATGGCGGCCGAGTGTCTATTATTTCATCTATTTCATGCCGCGGTAGAGTGCAACCGCCAAAAGCGGGGCCGCGCACATGACGCCCGTCATGGCCCGTGCGCTGCCGTCATAGAAAGTGCTGACGGCGGCACCCCCCAGCCCCGCGATCAGGAATTGGAGCGTGCCGAACAGCGCCGAGGCGGTGCCCGCGGAGGCACCGAAGGGAGCGAGCGCGAGCGCAAACCCATTGGCGAAATTGAAGCCGAGCGTCGAGATGAACAGAAACTGCGGGATGGCGAGCCCCCAAAATCCGCCCCGGCCAGACAGCGCCACCGCGAAGAGCACAGCGCCCATCGCGGCGGTGGCCAGCATGGCGCGGCGGAAGATCAGTTCGGGTCCGAGCTTGGGCACGATCGCCGCGTTGATGCGTCCGCCGATCAAGAGCCCGACGGCATTGCAGCCGAACATCCAGGCGAATTGCTGGGGAGTCAAGTCGAGCACGTTGATGAAGACGAAGGGTGCGCCGGCGATGTACGCAAATAAGCTCGATTGCAGCAGATTGGCGGGCAGGACGTTGCGGATGTAGCGCCGGTCCGTGATGAGCTGTAGCCAGAGCCGCGGACCTAAGTCCGTGGGCCGCTCCGCGGGCATGGATTCAGGCAGGGCGAAGAACGCGGTGATCGCGGCGGCGGCCGCCAGTGCGCCGAGCGTCCAGAATTCCAGTCGCCAGCTGCCGATCAACAGGATGACGCCACCCAGCTGCGGTGCGAGGATCGGGCCCAAACCGCTGATGAGCCCCAGGAGGGACATCGCGCGTGCCGTATGACCCACATCGAAGCGATCCCGGACGATGGCTCGTGGAATGACGCTGGCCGCACCCACGCCGAGTGCCTGGGTCAAGCGGAACACGGTGAGCACGCTGATCGACTGCGCGAGGGCGCAGCCCACCGAGCCTACGACGACCATGCTCAATCCGCACAGCAGCGGGGGACGTCGACCCACATGATCCGCGATCGATCCGAACAGCAATTGACTGAGCGCGAGACCCAAGAAGAACACGGGCAAGGTCAGCTGCACGGCAGCTGCGCTCGCATGCAGGTCCGTGGCGATCGAGGGCAGCGAGGGCAGATACAGATCCAGCGAGAACGGTGCGAGGATCGAGATTGAGCCGAGCAGCAGCAGTAACTTCGACATCCGCGGCGGCTTGCGGGCCTGCGTTAATTCGACATTGGAGGCAGCGTTCGGCATCGATATCCAGATAGAATAGCGGTTTGCTTGGGCAGGATGTGCAATGCTTAAAGGAACGGGCGGTGGTCGGGCTGCGTTGATCTGCGGATCGGTGGCCTACGATACGATTCTGGTGTTCCCGGATCGCTTCAAGGCCCATATCCTTCCCGACAAGCTCCACATCTTGAACGTGGCCTTCATGGTGCCGGAGATGCGTCGGGAATTTGGCGGTTGTGCGGCGAATATCGCGTACGGTCTGAAGCTCCTGGGCGATCAGGGCGTCGCAATGGCGACCGCCGGCCACGACTTCGGGCCGTACCGGGAGCGGATGGTGTCGATGGGGTTCAATCTCGACTACATCACGGTGGTGGAGGCGGAATTCACGGCCCAGGCGTTCATTACGACGGACCTCGATGATAATCAGATCACGGCTTTCCATCCCGGTGCCATGCAGTATGCTCATCTGAACGACGTGGCGGCAGCGGCCGCCACCGGCAGCATTGCGCTCGGCATCGTCGCCCCGGATGGCCGACAAGCCATGCTGGATCATGCCGCCCAATTCAAGGCGGCGAATATTCCGTTTATTTTCGACCCGGGGCAGGGTTTGCCGATGTTCGGCGCATCCGACATTGCCCAGTTCCTCGAATGGGCGACGTGGGTGACCTTGAACGACTACGAGTGGGAGCTCATGCAGCAGAAAACCGGCATGACCGCGCCCGACGTGCTGACCCAGGTCGATGCGTTGATCGTCACGCGGGGCGCGGAGGGGTCGGTGATTCATACCAAGGATCGGATTTTCACCATTCCGTCGGTCAAGCCGCGGGCGGTAATCGATCCCACGGGTTGCGGGGATGCCTATCGGGCTGGTCTAATTCACGGTTTGCTGCACGGCTTGGATTGGGAAACGACGGGGCGGGTGGCCTCCCTGATGGGTTCGCTGAAGATCGAATCGCGGGGTCCCCAGAATCACGTCTTTACCCGGCCGCAGTTCGACCAGCGCTTTCGGGACACTTTCGGTCAGGGGATCACTACATGAGCAAGAGTTTTTCGTTTACCTCCGAGTCGGTGTCTGAAGGGCATCCCGACAAGGTTGCCGATCAGATTTCCGATGCGGTGCTCGACGCCATTTTGAGCGTCGATCCGCGCGGACGGGTGGCATGCGAGACGTTGGTCAAGACCGGTGTCGTGATCGTCGCCGGCGAAGTCACCACCAGCGCCTGGGTCGATGTCGAGGCGTTGGTCCGCAAAACCGTGCTCGATATCGGCTACGACAGCTCTGACATGGGCTTCGACGGCGCGAGTTGCGGCGTGCTCAACATCATCGGCAAGCAATCCCCCGACATCGCTCAAGGGGTCGACAAGAAAGACGAGCGCAAGCAGGGTGCCGGCGACCAGGGCTTGATGTTCGGCTACGCGACCAATGAAACCGACGTGCTGATGCCGGCGCCCATCACGCTCGCGCACCGGTTGGTCAAGCGTCAGGCGCAGGTGCGCAAGAACGGAAAACTGGCCTGGCTCAGGCCCGATGCCAAGAGCCAGGTCACGCTGCGCTACGAGAACGACAAGCCGGTCGGGCTCGAAGCCGTGGTGCTGTCGACTCAGCACTCCGATGACATCAGCACCAAGCACCTGCGTGAAGCCGTCATGGAAGAGATCTTGAAGCCGGTGCTGCCCGCCAAATGGATCGACAAGCGCACGAAGTACCACATCAATCCGACCGGTCGTTTCGTCATTGGCGGGCCGGTCGGCGACTGCGGACTCACCGGGCGGAAGATCATCGTCGACACGTACGGCGGTTTCGCGCGCCACGGGGGCGGCGCCTTCTCGGGCAAGGACCCGTCCAAGGTCGATCGTTCGGCGGCCTATGCCGCGCGCTATGTGGCGAAAAACGTCGTCGCGGCGGGCCTCGCGGACCGCTGCGAAGTGCAGGTGTCCTATGCCATCGGCGTCGCCGAACCCACGTCGATCATGGTCGAGACCTTCGGCACCGGTAAGTTGCCGGACCATCGACTCACCCAGCTGGTGCGCACGCACTTCGACCTCACGCCCTTCGGGCTTCGCGAAATGTTGGATCTCGCCCGACCCATTTATCAGAAAACGGCGTCTTACGGCCATTTTGGCCGGAAAGAAGAAGAGTTCAGCTGGGAGCGCACCGACAAGGCGGCGCTGCTCGCGGCCGAACTGAAAGCGACGCGTGCCGCCTGAGGCGGCGCCGTACCCTCGAACCGAGCAAAAGGAGTCATTGTCATGAATGCAGCAATCAAAGCCCCCGTCGATTTTCTCGTCAAGGATCTGAGCCTCGCGGACTGGGGCCGCAAGGAAATCACCATCGCCGAGACCGAGATGCCCGGCCTCATGGCCATTCGCCAGGAGTTCGCCGCGCAACAACCGCTGAAGGGCGCGCGGATCACCGGTTCTTTGCACATGACCATTCAAACGGCCGTGCTCATCGAGACCTTGAACGCGCTGGGTGCGAAGGTGCGCTGGGCCTCGTGCAACATCTACTCGACCCAGGATCATGCGGCTGCCGCGATCGCGGCCGGCGGGACGCCGGTGTTCGCCATCAAGGGCGAAAGCTTGACCGAGTACTGGGATTACACGCATCGCATCTTCGAATGGCCGGACGGCGGCTACTCGAACATGATTCTGGACGACGGCGGCGATGCGACGTTGCTGCTGCATCTCGGTGCCAAGGCCGAGAAGGATCTGTCGGTGATCGCAAAGCCCGGCAGCGAAGAGGAACAGGTGTTGTTCGCCGCGATCAAGGCGAAGCTCAAGATTGAACCGAAGTGGTATTCGACCCGTCTCGCCAAGATCAAGGGCGTGACCGAAGAGACCACCACGGGCGTCAAGCGCCTGTATCAGATGGCCCGCGACGGCGAACTGTCGTTCCCGGCCTTCAACGTCAATGATTCGGTGACCAAGTCGAAATTCGATAACCTGTACGGTTGTCGTGAGTCCCTGGTGGATGCGATCAAGCGCGCGACCGACGTCATGATCGCCGGCAAAGTCGCCGTGGTCGCGGGTTATGGCGATGTCGGCAAGGGTTCGGCGCAGGCGCTGCGCGCCCTATCGGCCCAAGTGTGGGTCACCGAGATCGATCCGATTTGCGCGCTGCAGGCGGCGATGGAGGGCTACCGGGTGGTCACGATGGACTACGCGGCTGATAAGGCTGACATCTTCGTCTCCGCCACCGGCAACTATCATGTCATCACGCATGAGCACATGAAGCGCATGAAGGACCAGGCCATCGTCTGTAACATCGGCCACTTCGACAATGAAATCGAAGTCGCGGCGCTGCGCCAATACACCTGGGACAACATCAAGCCGCAGGTGGACCACATCGTGTTCCCGGACGGCAAGCGCATCATCCTGTTGGCCGAAGGGCGCTTGGTGAACTTGGGGTGTGGCACCGGCCATCCGTCCTACGTGATGAGCTCCTCGTTCGCGAACCAGGTTCTGGCCCAGATCGAATTGTTCGGCAACACCGCGAAATACCCGGTCGGCGTGTACGTGCTGCCAAAACACCTGGACGAGAAGGTGGCGCGCTTGCAGCTGTCGAAGCTCGGCGCGGCCTTGACCGAATTGACCGACGAGCAGGCCAAGTACATCGGCGTGTCCAAGCAGGGTCCCTTCAAGGTCGAGCAATACCGCTACTGAGGGATTATGGCTTCGAAGGTCTATCCGGACGCCCGGAGCGCGCTCGCCGGGATTTTAAGGGACGGCATGACGCTGTGCTGCGGTGGGTTTGGCCTGTGCGGCGTGCCGGAGCGGCTGATCGGCGCGCTGCACGATTCGGGAGTGCGCAATCTGACCGTGGTGTCGAACAATGCCGGCACCGACGGTGAGGGTTTGGGCGTGCTGCTGGCGGCGCGCCAGATACGCAAGATGATCTCGTCCTATGTGGGTGAGAACAAGGAATTCGAGCGCCAGTACCTGGCCGGCGAGCTGGAGTTGGAGTTCAACCCGCAGGGAACGATTGCCGAGCGGGTCCGAGCCGGCGGGGCGGGTATCTATGGGTTCTTCACCAAGGTCGGTGCGGGCACCGTCGTGGCTGAGGGAAAGGAGACCCGTGTCGTCGACGGCGAGACCTACATCCTCGAGACCGGCATCGTCGCCGATGTGTCGCTGGTGAAGGCGTGGAAGGGCGATACCGAGGGTAATCTCATCTATCGCAAGACGGCCCGCAACTTCAACCCGAACATGGCCACGGCCGGGCGCATCACCGTGGCCGAGGTCGAGGAGCTGGTGGAAGTCGGCGAACTCGATCCGGATACCATTCACACGCCGGGCATCTACGTTCAGCGCATCATCAAAGGCAGCCCCTATGCGGGCAAGATCGAAAAGCGCACGGTTCGCAGGCGCGAGGGAGTAACGCATGCCGTGGTCTCGTGAGGATCTCGCGGCCCGTGCCGCACGCGAGCTCGAGGACGGCTTCTATGTGAATCTCGGGATTGGCATTCCGACGTTGGTCGCGAACTACATCCCGGAAGGTTTGAAGGTCGTGCTGCAATCCGAGAATGGCATGCTCGGCATCGGTCCCTTTCCCTACGAGGGCGAGGAGGATGCCGATCTGATCAACGCGGGTAAACAAACCGTCAGCGAATTGCCGATGAGTTCTTATTTTTCGTCCGCGGACAGTTTCGCGATGATTCGCGGCGGCCATATCGACATGGCCGTGCTCGGCGCCATGGAGGTGGCCGAGAACGGTGATCTCGCCAACTGGATGGTGCCCGGCAAGATGGTCAAGGGCATGGGCGGGGCGATGGATCTGGTCGCCGGCGTCAAGCGCGTCATCGTCGTCATGGAACATACCTCCAAGGACGGCGAGCCGAAATTCAAAGCCCGCTGCGGCCTGCCGCTGACCGGCAGCAACGCGGTCGATATGATCATCACCGATCTCGCCGTGTTCGCGCGCGCCACGCGCAAGGAGCCGTTCACGCTGATCGAGCGGGCTCCCGGGGTGGGGCTCGACGAAATCCGCTCGAAAACCTCGGCCCACTACCTGGGCTAGGATGTCCCGCCTCGATTACCTCAAGCGGCTAGAGGCTGAGAGCATCCACATCCTGCGCGAGGTGGTGGCGGAATGCGAGCAGCCGGTGATGCTGTATTCGATCGGCAAGGATAGCTCGGTCATGCTGCACCTGGCGCTGAAAGCTTTTGCGCCAGGCAAGCTGCCGTTCCCGTTGCTACAGATCGCTACCGGATGGGATTTCCGGGAGATGCTCGAATTTCGCGACGAAACCGCGCGTCGGCATGGACTTACGCTCCTGGTTCACACCAATCCTGAAGGGCTTCAGGCCGGCGTCAAGCCGTGGAGCCACGGTGCGACTTACTCCGACCTGATGCTGACTCAGGCCTTGCGCCAGGCGCTCGATCAGTACGGCTTCGATGCGGCATTCGGTGGCGGCCGCCGGGACGAGGAAAAGAGCCGCGCGAAGGAGCGGATTTTCTCCTTCCGGTCCGCGCAGCATCGCTGGGACCCCAAGAATCAGCGGCCCGAGCTCTGGCAGCTCTACAACACCCGTAAGAGTCGTGGTGAGAGCATCCGGGTATTTCCGTTGTCCAACTGGACGGAGCTCGATGTATGGCATTACATCTATCTGAACGAGGTGCCCATCGTGCCGTTGTATCTCGCCAAAAAGCGGCCGGTGGTGCGCCGTGAGGGACGCTGGATCATGGTCGACGATGAGCGGTTACCGCTCGGCGAGCATGACCGGGTGGAATCGCGCAGCGTGCGTTTTCGCACGCTCGGCTGTTATCCGCTCACGGCTGCCGACGAGAGCACCGCCGACACGCTGCCGCTCGTCATCCAGGAGATGCTGTCGTCGCGGAATTCCGAGCGCCAGGGTCGTTTGGTCGACCATGAGGGCGCGGCTTCGATGGAACGGAAGAAGCAGGAGGGATACTTTTAATGACGACGCCGGCCGCGCATGCGACACCCGCGGACATCGAGGCGTACCTCGCGCAGCACTCCCACAAGAGCCTGCTCCGGTTCATCACCTGCGGCTCGGTGGACGACGGCAAGTCATCGCTGATCGGTCGGCTGTTGCACGAGTCCAAGATGATCTTCGAGGATCAGTTGGCGACGCTGGCCGACGAATCGCGCCGCATCGGCACACGCGGTGGCGAACTCGACTATGCGCTGATCGTCGATGGGCTCGCCGCCGAACGGGAACAGGGTATCACCATCGATGTGGCCTACCGGTTCTTCGCCACGACGAAGCGTAAATTCATCGTCGCCGACACCCCGGGCCATGAGCAATACACCCGCAACATGGTGACGGGCGCGTCCACGGCGGATCTCGCCGTGATCTTGATCGATGCGCGCAAAGGCGTGCTCACCCAGACGCGAAGGCATAGTTACCTGGTCTCTCTGCTCGGCATCCGGCATGTGGTGCTGGCGGTCAACAAGATGGATCTGGTCGACTATTCTCGAGCGCGATTCGAACAGATCGAGCGTGACTATCGCGAATTCGCCGACCGGATCCAGTTGGGGGCCATCGCCTGTATTCCGGTGTCGGCCGTGGCGGGCGACAACGTCGTCGCCGCGAGCGCGCGGATGCCGTGGTATGGCGGCCCCCCATTGCTCGAACATCTGGAGACGGTCTCGACGGCGGGACCCTCCGAGGCCTCAGCCTTTCGAATGCCGGTGCAGTGGGTGAATCGGCCGAACGCGGATTTCCGCGGCTTCTCCGGTTTGATCGCCAGCGGCAGCGTGCGGCGCGGCGACGCGATCCGCGCGCTGCCCTCGGGGCGCGGCAGCACCGTCGCACGCCTGCTGGTCGGCGCCACCGACGTCGAGTCGGCAATCGACGGTGAATCGGTCACCCTCACATTGGTCGATGAAATCGACGTGAGCCGTGGCGATGTGCTGTGCGCCGCCGATGCACCCACGGAGGTGGCCAATCAATTCGAGGCCACGATCATCTGGATGCACGATCAACCCTTGCTGCAAGGCCGGGCATATCTGCTCAAGGTCGGCGCGAAAACGGTCATGGCGACCGTGTCACCGATCAAGTACCGCATCAACGTCAATACGCTCGAGCACCTGGCGGCGAAGCGTCTCGACCTCAACGACATCGGTGTTTGTGGAATCGAGTTGAGCGGCGCGATCGCCTTCGAGCCCTACCGTATCAACCGGGCATTGGGCGGGTTCATTTTGATTGATCGGCTGACGAACGACACGGTGGGAGCGGGGCTCTTGCACTTCGCTCTGCGTCGGTCCCAGAACGTGCATTGGCAGGCGCTCGATGTGAACAAGTCGGCGCGCGCCAACTTGAGTCATCAGAAGCCGTGCATCCTGTGGTTCACGGGGCTGTCGGGTGCCGGTAAATCGACGATCGCCAACCTGGTGGAGAAGCGGCTGCATGTCGACGGTCGGCATACCTATCTCTTGGACGGGGACAACGTCCGCCATGGGCTCAACAAGGACCTGGGCTTCACGAATCAGGATCGGGTCGAGAATATTCGCAGGGTCGCGGAGGTTTCGCGCCTGATGGTGGATGCCGGGCTCATCGTGCTGGTCTCGTTCATCTCGCCATTTCGTTCGGAGCGGCGCATGGCGCGGGCGCTGGTCGAGAGCGGCGAATTCTTCGAAGTATTCGTCGACACCGCGTTGGCGGAAGCGGAGGCGCGCGACGTGAAGGGCCTTTACAAAAAGGCGCGGCGCGGCGAGTTGAAGAACTTCACCGGCATCGATTCACCGTACGAGGTGCCGGAGTCGCCGGAGATTCACCTCGACACCGCGTCGATGTCCGCCGAGGCCTGCGCGAGCCGCGTGCTCGAGCATCTGCGGCTCGCTGGCATCATCGACACAGGCACCGCCTCCAGCGTGACTTGGGATATCTAGGGCGCCGGCGCCCGGGCGGCCGCGCGCCGCTGCTGTTCATCGCGGACATCCGATTCGCTGAGGCCCGTGTTGCTGGCGATGATTTCGACCAGGTTGTGCCGGGCGTCGCGCGGCAGGTTGACCTCGTGGATGCGTTCCCAAATCCGGATTCGCTCCTCGGCCGTCTTCAACCGCGAGGACTGTTCGGCGAGATCATGGCGCCGACGCTCAGCGGCCTCCGCCTGTTGGTGGACCAAACGTGCACGGAAATCCATCATCGGATCTTCGCCCGGCGGGGGCACCGCTCGACCGGCTGAGGGGGTGGGTTTGAGTTGGTTCATGCGCATCTCCATTGGTGGCCTGTAACGGTACCACTGTCCCGGCTGCCACGAGCCACAATCGTGGGGTCAGGTGCCGGGTTTGACGTGTTTGATGCGAAAGACGACGAACCGGCTGGCCGCGAAGTTGAAACCCGTCCCGGCCAGCACCCCGGCCACCGCCGCCAGCTGCTTGAATTGCAACAACGGCCAGAGTCGGGTCGTGGTGACATAATTGACCGCGGCGCCCATGAAGCACGCGGCGACGAACCCCAGAAACTGGCCGACGATGGAATTGCCGCGGGCATAGGAGAAGCTGAAGCGACGATTGAGCGCGAAATTCCACACCATCGACACCCCGATCGCGATCGCCACCGACATTTTTTCCGCGATTCCGCGGCTGATCAGCAGCGTGAGCGCGAGCAGATTGATGCCCAGGCCGGAAGCACCGACAACCAAGAATTGGGCGAGGTGCGACCAGGTGCCGAACCGGAACATGTAAAGCCGGCGCAGATGGCGGAAATACTTCAACTGTTCCGCGATCGACAGTTTGCTCGAGCCGCGATGCCGATTTTCGAAGTGAATCGGAACTTCGAGCACGTATTTCAGACGGCACTTGACGATGATTTCGAGCAGGATCTTGTAGCCGATGGGGTCGAACTGTCGCCCAGCCTGCAAGGTGCTGCGGCGGATGGCGAAGAAACCGCTCATGGGATCGCTCATGGCCGTCAGCGGCAGAGCGAGCAACGTGGCGATCCGGCTGTTGAGCCAGCGGAATGGGCCCCAGTCATCCGCGGTCGAGCCCCCGTCCGTGAAGCGTGAGCCGACCGCGACATCGGCCCCGTTGTTGAGGGCGGTCAACAACTCGGGGATCTTCTCGGGCGGGTGACTCAGGTCCGCGTCCATCACGACGACGATGTCGCTGTTGCTGCGCTCGAGTCCGTCCATGACCGCCATGCTCAAGCCGCGCTTGCTGCGGCGGGTGACCAGGGTGACCCACGTCAAGCCGAGCGAATCGATCAGTTCCTGACTTCCGTCCCGGCTGTCATCGTCCATCAGCAACAGTTTCAAATCGAGCCCCACGGCGCTGCGCAGCAGATCCAGCCGTTCGATCAGGTGCGGCAGATTTTCCGCCTCGCGATAGGTCGGCACGATCACGGTGATCGAGCAGTGGCTGCGGGGTGGCGGGGAACCGGTCATGGCTTTAGCGGGTCAATTCGTGGTGGGCGGCACCGGGCTGGCTGGGCGGCGCCGGGCTGGCTGGGTGGCACCGATGTCGGCACGCGACTATAGTATATAAAACAGCCAGTTACCAGTGGATTGGCCCCCCGGCCCGTCCCTTCGAACGGTCCCCTGACTCCCGGCTGAACTTATGAGGGGCGTCAGAATTTCCAGAACACACCGCCGAAGAAGCCGCGTCGCGGCCCATACTGCGGCGCGAATACCCCGATGCCGGATCCGCTGCGAATCTGGTATTCCTTGTCGCCGACGTTGATCACGTCGAAGCGCGCCGTGATCGGGCCGGCACCTGGCACCGCAAACTCGTGACTCACGCCGAGGTTCACCTGAAGATAACTCGGCGTGTGATCGCCGTTCGGAATGATGTCCCCGTTCGGCAGAACCAGATTTTGCCGCAGGCCGGTGCCGAAGATTTCATCGACGCTGAAGAGCGTCCCCCGCCAAAGATACGATACGCCGCTCGACGTGGAGTTGCGGCCCTCGTGATCGAGGTGGATGTAGTTGCTCGCGATATAGGCGAGCTCTTCCTGCGGGAAATTGAATTGGGCCGACTCGATCCCTTTGCCATGCGCCGCCTGCCAGGCCGTGTTCAAGTAGGCGCTGAAACCCTCGATCGTATAGTTGACCGTGAACTCGATGCCGCCGATGAGCCCGTAGCGGTAATTGAAGGGCGTGAGAATGATCGGCGCACCAAATTGACCTTCGTCGATGAGGTGCTGCGATTGCTCATAGAAGCTGTCAACGCCCACGGTGAGCGACTTGTCGAGCAGTTTCTGCTGGACGCCGAAATCGTAGTAATTTTGGCGCGTGGCGATCGGCGGCGAGTCGAGCGTGTTGGAGCCCGGCGGCACCGCGGTGGTTCCGGCAAATTGCGTGAAGGTGCTGGCGCCGACCAATTCAAACGGCGGCGGCGTGAAATAGCGGGCATAGCCACCATGCAGCGTGGTGCCGGTGTCGAATTCCCAGATGCCATTGATGCGCGGGCTCAACTGGCTGCCGCTCGAATACGCGCTATAGCGATCGAAGCGCAAGCCATAGTTGAGCGTCAGCGGCGCAAGTGGCTGCCACTCGTCTTGCAGGTAGACGCTGCCGATTTGCTGCACCTGCCTGCCGTTCTCGATGATGCTCTGCGGCACGGTGGAGGTTTGCGCGCCCGTGGCATCGATCGGCAGCACCGCCGACGTCGTATCGCTGCTCGCACTGTCGTGCTGAAAGTAGAACCCGCCGCGCACGGTGTGCGCATCGCCCACCTTGTACGCGGCATCCGTCTGCCAGCCGATCGCGGTATCGTTCTTGAATGCATCTTGCGCGATGCCGTTGTAGAGCAGGTCGCCGATGACATCCGGATCGAAATGCAAGCTGGTGTAACGCGCGGAGACCGAGGTCTGCCAGTTCAGATCGCCCTGCGAATGTTGCCAGGTCGCGATCGCATAGTCGGCGAGTTCGTGCTGTCGCTCGTTGAGGTCGCTGCTCGGATAGCGGGTCTGTCCCAGGACATCGAGGCCGAGGCTCGGTTGCAGGCCCTGCTGATTCGGGATCTGGAACTCGTCGTCCGACAAGCCGAGGATCAAGGAAACCCGGTTGCTCGAATCGATGATGTTCTCGAGGTAGGCGAACCCGTGTTCCTGGCGCGAATGATCATGCAAGGGATTTGAACTGCCGTCCGGTGATTCGATGCCGAGATCGTTCTCCTTGTAGTCGCCGGTGACGTAATAGGTGTATTTGCCGTCACTGCCGCCGTATTCCGCCGAGGGTTGGAAAGTCCCATGGCTGCCGCCGTAGACCGAGACGGTTCCTCCGGGCTTGAGCAGCCCGCCGTTGGTGCTCAAGTCGATGATGCCGGCGGTGCGGAGTCCGTACTCTGCCGGCAGCGCCCCCGTGATCAGCTTCAGCGACGAGATGAGCCACGGACTCAAGGTCTGGCTGAAGACGCTGATGCCCTCGGGCAGGATGATCCCGTTCAGGCGATATTGCAGGCCGTTGTGATCGCCGCGGACGTGGATCTGGCCGAACGAGTCCTGAACGACACCGGGAGCTTGCAGCAGGACCTGATTCAACTGGTTATTTTCGCCACCGGGAATGGCGGCGATCGCGGCGCTGTCGATGACATACGTGGAGGCGCCGGTTTGCGTCTCGATACTGCTGCGGGCGTCATTGAGACGCTGCGCGGTGACCTGGATTTCGGACAGCTGGTTCGTCGGCGCGCCCGTCGCTGAGTTAACCCCGTTGGCGGTGGCAGCGGCCGGATCCGCGACTCCCCGAGCATTGAGTAAAATCAAAGAAGACGCGAGCGCATAGCGCGCCAGGGGCACGCGTGACAATCCCAACATGCTATTTAACTCCGTAAGCGAAGATAAAATCATTGCGAAGTGCCGTCGGGGATCCGACGGCACTTCGTTTCAACAGAGGAATTCAGCTGTTTACGGGAGGACCACGACTACGGGTTTGAGGAACTTCGGCGTCGATCGTCGCATGGACAGGTTCGGATACGGGCTCCAGAGCGAAGCGAACGAGGAGCGGGATATGAAAAGAATGACTGAACGCCGGGGTGACGACCTGTGCAAATGCGGGACACAGGGCGCAGGCGTCGGCAGCCGCGTCCGTCGAGGCGCGCAACTCGATGGTTCGCGCCTCGGAGAAATGGCTGATCTCATGAACCACGGCACCTTGCTGTGCCGCCATCAGCAACAGCAGGAGAGCCAGAACTGTCGATAATCGGTTCATTCGGAGTTTGGATCGACCGTTGCGCGAGTGACTTCGAAAGCTACCAGAATCACTGCCGATTTGCAGTACTTGTGGCAACAGCGCGACGAAACGAACTGTCCGATCAGCGAATGTGTGCGCGAGGTCGGCCAAGCGCCCCGCGTGCTGACGGGTCTTGGTGCACGCACCAGGGATCGAACCTGGGGCCCCCGCCGTGTGAAAGCGATGCTCTACCGCTGAGCTATGCGTGCATGGTCGACAGTGTCATCGACGACGCGCTCAATTGTAGCAAAAAACAGGTCGTCGGTAGCCGCGATCGCATGCGGCTGCGGGCCGCCAGCGCCAACCCCCTGAGGGTGTCTGCTAGACTGCTCGACTGCGACACGGGGGGATCGACATTGATGAAGGTGCGTACGCGTTTTGCGCCCAGCCCGACCGGGTTCTTACATATCGGCGGACTGCGGACGGCGCTGTTTTCATGGCTGTTCGCCCGCCGGCACGGCGGAGAGTTCGTGCTGCGCATCGAAGACACCGATCTCGAACGTTCGACCGATGCCGCCATCCAGCAGATCCTGGATGGCCTCGAGTGGGCCGGCATCGATCATGATGAGGGGCCGTTCTATCAGACCAAGCGCTTCGATCGCTACCGGGAAGTGGCCGACTCGCTGCTGGCGGCGGGCCATGCGTATCGGTGCTATTGCACCCGCGAGGAACTCGATCGGTTGCGGGCCGAGCAACAGGCGCGGGGCGAGAAGCCCCGCTACGATGGGCGCTGGCGCGATCGAACCGACGACCGGCCGGGGGTGCCTCCGGTCATTCGCTTCCGAAATCCGGCGGCGGGCGAGGTCGTGGTTGACGACGTCGTGCACGGCAAGGTGGTGTTCCAGAACTCCGAGCTCGACGATCTCATCATCGTGCGCTCGGATGGCACCCCGACCTATAACTTCTGCGTCGTCGTCGATGACATGGATATGCGGATTTCTCACGTCATCCGCGGTGATGACCACTTGAACAACACACCGCGCCAGATGAACATGCTGGCGGCGCTCGGAGCACCGATGCCCGTGTATGCGCATCTGCCGATGATCCTCGGAGCGGATGGCGCGAAACTGTCGAAGCGCCATGGCGCCGTCAGCGTGCTGCAATATCGGGATGAGGGTTTCTTACCCGAGGCGCTGCTCAATTATCTGGTAAGACTCGGTTGGTCGCATGGTGACCAGGAGGTATTTTCCGTCGAGGAGATGATGCGGCTGTTCGACATCGCCGATGTGAACAAGTCCGCCTCGGCGTTCAATGGCGAGAAGCTCGCCTGGCTCAACCAGCAACAGATGATGCAGGCGCCGGCGGCGCGCCTCGTGGCGCCGCTGCGCTGGCAGCTCGCGCAAGACGGCATCGACGCTCTGGATGATGGCAAGCTCGAGCTGATCGCCTCCGCGCAGCGCGAACGCGCGAAGACGTTGAAAGAGATGGCGGCGAACAGCCGGTTCTTCTTTCGCGCCCCGTCGACCTATGATGCGAAGGCGGTGGCGAAGCATGTGGGGGTGGAGGTCGTGCGGGTATTGGACGACTTGCTGGCCGATTTTGTCGCGTGCTCCGACTGGTCGACGGGGCCCTTGCACACCCTCATCAGCGAGCGCGCGGCGGCGGCTCAGCTCGCGCTGGGGAAGGTGGCTCAACCGATCCGGATTGCCGTCTGCGGTGGCACCGTATCGCCGCCCATCGACGCTACGCTCGCGATTTTGGGCCAGGCGGAGACGGTGGCCCGGCTTCAGGCGGCGTTGGCGAGTTGGAAGGCGGAATTGCCGGCACGGGCGAGCTAGGCGCGCGGGCGGCCCGGCGCTCGGGCGGACCCGGCGCGCGGGCGGGCTAGGTCATGCGGCGGTGCCGTGCCGCCGGCGTCGCGGTAGCTCTTTCAATTCCTTGACGAATTGGGCGAGGTCAGGTAACGTGCCGCGCCTCCATGTGGGGCCATAGCTCAGCTGGGAGAGCGCTTGCATGGCATGCAAGAGGTCGGCGGTTCGATCCCGCCTGGCTCCACCAGTCATACGACCTGTTGGAATGAGTCGCGATTTTTTCGGCCTGCGTCCCCATCGTCTAGAGGCCTAGGACACCACCCTTTCACGGTGAGAACCGGGGTTCGAATCCCCGTGGGGACGCCATCTTAACCCCAGTTAATCCGGGGTAGTTCGGGACCCGCCAGGGGGTGATACGGGTCGGCAGGTCCGCCGTGAAGATCCCCGATATCAACCGAGTCGTTGGACATTAACCAATTTAGCGACGTTGCGGTCGAATGTAGCAACCGGCAAGTGGCCGGCTTTTTTTGCAATCTCCAGCACGAGACACTCCGAAAATTCCACGGCTGGGCGCCCACGAAAATGGGCTAGCGCGGCAGCGACGACATCCGCGTCTTGCAGGCAGAGATCCTTATGATTCAACAGCATCTGAACGGCCGTTGCGATCTGCGCCCGAGAAAGATCATATACGGAGTCCAAGACCCACAGCGTTTCTGCCAGGACCAGCTGAGATACCCAGGCTCCTTTGGTGATGGAAGCCTCAGCTGCACGAACCTGGCTTACATCGTCACGTGCAAGCAGCCGAACCAGGACATTCGTATCAACCGCGAGCATGTTTGTTTCGAACGGCTGTGCGAAGGGCGGCCTTGATATCGGGCACGGTCTTGTTATTTGGCGTGCCTTTTGGAAACACTGCCTGGTGAACATCGGACGAGCTGAATCGCCCCGCTCGACGAACCAAAAAGCCGCCGTCTTGTTCGTGCCACTCAAGCACCGACCCAGGTCCAATTCCGAGCTTCTTACGCACCTCCACCGGGACAGAAATTTGACCCTGCGCCGTTACTTTGGATTGCGGTATTGACATGACGTCAAATTACCCCGGTAATGTGACTTTGTCAAAGCGCTGTATTTTCCGCCTCGGTCACGGCTGCATATCGCAAAAATTGCTTGGGCGTAGCGTTCCGGCCAAACTAGCGGCCATGAAGTTCTTGGATCCACAGACAGAACGCGCTGTACGTGCATTTCTCGCCCGAGTTCCTGCTGATGTGCGGCTGGACCATGCAATTCTTTACGGTTCGCGCGCACGCGGTGAGGACCGGCCCGATAGCGATGCCGACGTCGCGCTGATCATCGCAGAGGGGGCCGCCGACTGGCAGCTAGTCGGAAGGCTGGCAGACCTGGCGTACGAAGTTTTTCTCGAGAGTGGGATTTTGATTCAACCGGTGCCCGTCTCGCTGGTGCATTGGCGTCACCCTGAGCGCTTCCCAAGGCCCGGCTTCCTGCGAAATGTTGCCCGCGAGGGAATAGTCCTTTGACACTGTCGCCTCTAGCCCGAGATTTGCGGGCAAAGGCTGCGCGTGCTTTGGCGAGCGCGCGCGAACTACAGGATCGCGATCCGGACGGCTCGGTCAATAGGTCCTATTACGCAATGTTTGATATCGCACGGGCTGCGCTGTTGAGCG
>Ga0116226_10000463_pt1 | contig 34604 bp, 30 predicted proteins | sample S1TSphfallax_FD_89692 | JGI IMG/M metagenome (GOLD analysis project Ga0116226, IMG submission 89692) | Host-associated microbial communities from peat moss isolated from Minnesota, USA - S1T2_Fa - Sphagnum fallax MG | ecosystem: Host-associated > Plants > Peat moss > Unclassified | place: USA...
ACGACCAGCCAATGATTGATCCGCGCCAAAGTTCCGTCCTGCGCCCAACGATAGAAATAACGCTGTACCGTCGAATAGGGCGGAAAATCCTTGGGCAGCTGACGCCATTGGCAACCCGTCGATGCAATGTACAGAATCGCTTCGACCGTTGTCCGCAACACCGTCGAGCGCGGGCGGCCAATCGCATTGGGTTCGGGCATCAAAGGTTCGATCAACAACCACTCCGCATCCGTCATGTTGCTTGCGTAGTGCATTCCGTCTCGCCGATACTGGCGGCGAGTGATCTCAGTCCAGGCCATCGTGATCCCCATTGGTTGTGTTGCAACTCCATTGAATCACAACCTGTTGAGATCACTCAACTCTTTTTGGGTCAGGCTCTAAAGGGACGGGATAGCCGGCGGAAAATCGCCCGTAACTGCGACTTCGAAAAACCCCGTTGATGTCAGGGCTGTTCAGTTCTTCAATGATGTGTGATGCGCTCGCGTGAGGCGAGTCCATCCGGCAGCCACTGCGCGCAAAAAGATTCCGTGAATTCAGCAATTTATGTGAACAATCGGTCAGCAACTCAGGTCGTGGGGAGTTGCGATGGTTCCGTTTTCCCGTCTTTTGGCGGCTCTGGCCGATGTTCCAGATCCGCGCCGTGCTCAGGTCAAGCGCTACCCGCTGAAATACCTTCTGATGTTCACGGTTCTTGCGCCGTTGAGCGGCGCCCGGTCCTACCGGGGCATCATTACCTTTCTCGATCAGCGGCGTGACCATCTCAACCGGCATTTCGGCGTCAGTCTGAAGCGGGCGCCGGCCTTGAACACGCTGCGCCATGTGCTGCATACCCTTGATACCGTCGATCTCGAAGAGGTTCTGCGGATCCACGCTAAGGGCCTGTTGCCGGAGACGGAGACAGGCGAACAAACGACGATCGCGCTTGACGGCAAGGAGTTGCGCGGCAGCTTCGACCATATCTACGACCGCAAGGCGGCCCAGACCTTGACCGCTTTCGCGTCCGACGCCGCCATCGTGCTCGCCCATACCGAAATCGACGACAAATCCAACGAAATCCCGGCCGCCCAGCAGATTATCCCCGACCTCGGCCTGACCGGCGTGCTGTTCACCGCCGACGCCATGCAATGGCAAAGAAACATTTGAGGCCGCCCGCGACACCGGCAATTTCCTTCTTGCCCAGGTCAAAGCCAACCAGGAAGCGCTACCCGGAAAAATCGTCGATATCTGAGCTACATCCCGTCCTCTCGATACCATCAGCATCAAGGGACGCATCCGCCATGGCCGACAAGAGCATCGCCTGGTCGAAACCTTCGATATCTCTTCCCGCCTCGGAACCGATTGAAACGACCTCATGGTCAGAACTGAACAGCCCTGCCGTTGATGTCGGGCCAAAATCCCGCTGCCACCAATAAAGCTGGTGGGGCAACCCGCCCGCCGTGCAACCTCCGAGAGGATTCACCTACGAATGCCTCCATCCACAAGCAGTCGGTTGCCGCAATTAGATGCGTTGCGAGGGGTGGCCGCTCTGGTCGTGGTTTTTAATCATTATGTCCAAACTGTCCCCGAGGCGGTGCGGCGATTGTCAGCCTTCCCTCGTGGTGCGCTTGATTTAGCCGCCTGGGCAAGCCCATGGCCTTGGCTGCGCTTGACGCCGCTGCGGTTGCTGGTGGAAGGCGAGGCTGCAGTAGATATCTTCTTCGTCCTCAGCGGATTTGTCTTGGCTTTGGGATTGACCACTGGGAGGAAAACGGTCTATTGGGATTTCATTATTAAACGAATATGCCGTATCTATGTACCTTTTTCTATTGTTACAATTGGCGCGGCGATTCTCTATATACGAGCTCCTGCCCACCAAGACCCAATGTTCAGTCAATGGTTGAACACTGTCGTGCCATCTCCAGGAGCCACCTCTCTGCCATCCTTGGTAAGACATCTTTTGATGCTGGGTCAGTCACAAGATGAAATGATTTTAAATCCTGTGATGTGGTCGCTGATCCATGAATTAAGAATTTCTTTTTTAATTCCGTTTATGTTCTGGTCAATTTCAAGGTTCGGCGCATTACAGGTTCTATGCGGATGTACTTTTTTATCTGTTTACGTTTCTCTTGGGTTGGCTGACAATACGGTTGGGACATGGCAAGCCACTGGGCACTTCTTATGGATGTTCGCAGCAGGCAGCATGCTGTCACTGCACCGGGTTCGAATAGCACGACGACTGGCGGAGCTGGGCAAGAAGACGACCGTGGTTCTCTGGGGTGCAGCGATCCTATTGCTGACTTTTCAGTTTGACCACGATTGGTCAGATTTCACGATTGGTATCGGCGCATGCTTTGCAATCGGGCTTTGTCTTCCTTCTGGACCGGCGATGCGGGTGTTGGCGTCTCCGATTCCTCTGTGGCTGGGGCGCGTGTCATACAGCCTGTATCTCACACATTTCCCGGTCATGGTTTTAACGGTATGTAGCTTCGGCGGCTTCCGATTAGCCGGATTCGCCTGCTCCCTAATTGTGGCTGAAATTACCTTCAGGTTAGTTGAGTCCCCGGCGCATAGACTGGCAAAGCTAATGACCAGAAATCGCCGAAAGATTTTGTTCCAGGAGGACGATGTGATCAAACCGATCAAGAAGTCTCTAAAGGCCCGGCCTGAAGGATGACCTGCCCAAAGGAAGCTCACCCCAATTTCAATTAGAGTCCCACCACATTCCAGACACTCTGTTACCGGGCAATCCCGGCACCAACCCTTCAGGCTCCCGGTTTGTCGCCTTCTTCGGTAAAGCTGTTGTTCCCCACTTTGAGGGCGAACTCCTGGTGTCGGACGGCGGGGCAAAATTTTGGGCCTATGCTAACGACATCGGCGCCGATATCCTATGCGGGTGTGGGGGTATCTCCTGATGCGATCTTGAGTGACCGGATTATATCGGCGGGTCCCGAGGCCTTTGGACGCCCATTTCTGAAGGAATGGTCGTGGTTTTCTCTGATTAAAGTATTTACACGTTCCCAACGGGCGATTCGTAAATCGGCAATTTTTTTGCGAGATAATAGAAATGAAAGTTGCCATCCTCATTCCTTGCTACAACGAAGAAAAGACGATTCCGATGGTGGTGCGGGATTTCCGGGCTTCGCTTCCCGACTCCGATATCTATGTCTATGATAATAATTCCAAGGACCGCACGGTCGAAGTCGCCCGCGCCGCTGGTGCACTGGTGCGCGCCGAACCGCTTCAGGGCAAGGGCAATGTAGTGCGTCGCATGTTCGCCGATGTCGAGGCGGATATCTATGTAATGGTCGATGGCGACGGCACTTATGACGCCTCGAGCGCAACCCGGATGATTGAAAAACTGCAAAGCGACCATCTTGACATGGTGGTAGGCAGCCGTTTGCAGAGCGAGGACTCAGAGGCTTTCCGAGCTGGTCATCATTTTGGTAACCGGATGCTCACCGGAACCGTGTCGCGGATTTTTGGCAACCGTTTCGACGACATGTTGTCGGGTTATCGGGTGTTTTCGCGTCGCTTCGTTAAATCATTTCCAGCCGTCTCTTCCGGATTTGAAACTGAGACGGAGTTGGCCGTTCATGCGCTAAGCCTCCGGCTGCCGGTGGCGGAGATCGAGACACCATATGGCGCGCGGCCTCCAGGCTCGGTCAGCAAGCTCAACACCTATCGTGACGGGATCCGGATCTCATGGATGATCCTCAAATTGTTCCGTGAGGAGCGGCCGATGGCTTTCTTCACTCTGTTATTTTTGGTCTTCGCGGCCGTCAGTTTTTCCTTAGGCGTGCCGGTAGTGGTCGAATATAGCGAGACCGGTCTGGTGCCGCGTCTACCGACCGCCTTGCTGGCGACCGCGGTAATGCTGCTGGCTTTTCTCAGCCTTGTGGCCGGTTTTATCCTCGACAATGTTACGCTGGGGCGGCGCGAGATCAAACGGCTGGCCTATCTCAGCTTGCCGCCCCTGGCCGATTCGGCAGAGAGGTAGAGATAAATTACGAGGCCGGTCCCTATTGATGCCCGGTTTTTCGACGGTACTGCGTAACAGGTTCTACAAGGTCAGCCCCTCTTTCCGTCGAGTTTTACCTGCATGTGGAAAAGTGTGACCAATTGGGCGGTCAAGTTGGCGTTGACGGCAGCGTCCCTTGGTTATTTGCTTCACAAGGTCGATCTCAGCGCCGCCTGGAATGCCGCCCGCAGTTTGTCATTATGGTATTTCGCCGCGGCGATTGGATTGCAGGTAATTCAAGTAGTTATATGCGCCGTGCGCTGGCAGGCGGTGCTGCGTGCCATCGGCGCTCACATGGCTTTTCTGCGAGCCGTCGAACTTTTTTCGATCGGCAATTTCTTCGGCCAGATCTTGCCCGGCGCGATTGGCGGCGATGCCATCCGCATGTTGGCGACCCGTCGAGCCGGCGTCGGCCTCGGTGCAGCGATCAATTCGGTGATGCTCGAACGCGCCGCCACCGTATATGCGCTGTTGCTGCTCACCACTATGGCCGAACCGGCCCTGATCGGATCCCTAGCCAATGCTCCCGAAGTCTGGCTCTTCCCGGCCCTTACAATGGGGGCGACGGTCGGGTTGGTCTTCCTGTCGCAGCTAGACCGCCTCCCGCAAAGTTGGAACCGTTGGCGAATGGTGCGGGGCCTCATTCAATTGGCAGCCGATACCCGAACATGCTTTTTTCGGCCGCGCAATGGAATGCCGATCCTGGTGATCGCGCTGCTCGGTCATGTTAATTTGGCGATATTGGTTTGGGTGCTGGCTATCGGGTTGGGCGCGCCGGTTGGTCTGATGGATTGTTTGGTCTTGGTACCGCCGGTGATTCTCGTCGCAACCTTGCCGATCTCAATCGCAGGCTGGGGGGCACGGGAAGTGGCGATGATCACCGTGCTCGGGCTCATCGGCGTCCCAGCCGCCCAAGCCACCGCCCTATCCGTGTTGTTCGGACTGACCAGCTTGGTTATCGCGCTTCCGGGCGGCGCGTTCTGGCTGATGGAACGCGGGTCAGCTGATGCTCTGTAAAATCCGGGCTGATCCTCAACTCAAAAATAACCGGCAATATTGGGGACTAAGCTTGGAGCCAGGGACGCCCGTCTGCATGGGCATGACGAATTCATTATCACAAAATCTTGATCAAAGGGTACATATTTTCGGTCCGGCTCTAATGAAGTCATTTTACATTAAAGAAATAAAGGTGTTCCCATGAATCACCGGGATGACATTGATGGTCTTCGCTCTATAGCGATTATAGCTGTATTATTTTTTCACTTTAATATAGGTATATTTACTGGTGGATACACGGGCGTCGATGTCTTTTTTGTAATATCTGGATTTGTAATAACAAAAAGTATTATTAATGATACCGAGAAAAGGCGCTTTAGCGTCATTAATTTTTATTTTAAAAGATTTAAGCGTATTATGCCTGCGTATATTGCAGTAATTTTTGTGACTACGGTTTCTGCATATATTTTTCTTCTTCCTGAAGATCTCATTGATTATAGCAAAAGCGTTTTATTCAGCAGTGGATTTATTTCCAATTTCTATTTCTGGAAATCATCAGGATATTTCGCAGCCTCTGCTCATACCAAGCCACTTCTGCACACCTGGTCCCTATCCGTTGAGGAGCAATTCTATATTTTTGTGCCTATTCTCATCTATTGTATTCATAGATACACATACTCGCGTCGCGCTCATATTCTGATTGCTTTAATCACAGCAAGTTTTGCCGTCAGCGTTGCCGCGGTTTTCGTCGCACCGACCGCAGGTTTCTTCCTCCTTCCCACTCGGGCTTGGGAGTTATTCACGGGCGTATTGCTCGCTCTTTGGAACATACCAGCCCCTAACAACCGGGTGACCCGGAATTGGATGGCCGCAATCGGCGCCGGCCTCATTTTTACGGGCTTGTCAGTATTGACTGAAAATGACCCGTTTCCCGGCTGGTATGCCTTACTTCCCTGCGTTGGGACAGCATTGTGTATCCAAGCAGGGAGTCAATTGGAACACAAAACTCAACTTCCATGGGTCAATCGTCTTCTCGCGGGTAAGATTTTTGTTTGGATTGGACTAATTTCCTATTCACTTTATCTGATACACTGGCCCATTGCAGCCTTTGCAAATTATATATTGTTACGACAGCCGACGCCGATCGAGGGTTGCGTGATGATCGCTGCCAGCATTGCCTTGTCGTCGCTGTGTTGGCGATATATCGAGCAGCCTTTTCGCCAGATCGACCGGAGTAAAACACGCGCGGTGCTCGCAGGAAGCATTGGTATGATTATGGCCGGATGTCTGATTGGCGCGATCGGCGTTGGCCTGAATGGACTGCCAAGCCGTTTCCCTGATTTTGCAAAGCAACAAATCCTTGGGGTCGAAGACTGGGGCGGTGTTCGGTGCTTCAATCAAGATTCAACAAAACCTATTCCATGGGATCCTGTAACCTGCACACGTATCCATGGCACGAAAGGCCGAATTCTGTTATGGGGTGATTCATTCGCCGCTCAATACATGCCTGGTATTATTCTGGATGCAGAACGTATTGATGCTGACGTATTGCAGTATACTTTTGCCGGCTGTCCTCCAATATTGTCTTATTTCTCCTATGCTCGCGTCGGATGCACTCCTTCCAATCAACGTGTATTGTCGATCATTCGCGAAGAAAAAATTGATACGGTTGTAATTTCTGCTCGGTGGACCGATGTGTCCCGGCGCGCTCTGTCACAATTGCCCGACACTGTTGCAGCGCTTAACAAGTTAGGCGTTCGTGTGTATGTATTTGGTCAGTCCCCCGAATTTGCCATGGACGTACAGCAAATCGATTATTTTTCCGGAGGACGAATGAAGCCTGGAACATTTGAATGGCCCGTCTTCTTCGATAAATATTTCAATAAAGATTTGGCGGAAAAAGCGACTGAGGCAGCTTTCATAGATCCCCTATCCTATCTGTGCATTATGCAGAACTGTGCCTATCGTAAGGATAATGATTACTACTTTGCTGATTATGGCCATTTTTCTCGTTCCGGAAGCTTGCGCGCAGTCAAGGCTTATTTTCCGTCCGGCCGTATCTCCCGGGAACCATAGCTATGAAATTGAGGATGATCCCGAACACGTCATCGCGAGAAAGCCATGACATCAAACTTCCAGGATAAGCCTGGACTGCAGCGCGAGACTGGTGGCGTCGGCAACCGCGTCGCCACCAGCGTCTCCCTGCTATGGTCTGTCACTATGCTGACGCGCGGCCTGCAATTGGTCACCACCGCGGTGCTGGCCAGGCTCCTGACGCCGGGCGATTATGGCCTGATCGCGATGGCCACCGTGGTGGCCGGGTTTATAGACCTGCTGTCCAACCTGCAGGTCGGTGGTGCGGTGATGCGGACCAAGGAAATCACGGAAAACCATCTCGCCAGTGCGTTCACGGTCAATCTAATCCGTGGACTAGGTTCGGTCGTGCTGCTTCTCGCGGTAGCCTATCCTGCCGCCACGCTGATGCATGAGCCGCGCTTGGCCCCGGTGCTGGCGATACTCTCCCTCTCCGCGCTGATGGGCTGCCTGCACAACCCATATTTTCTGCTCTACGCCCGCAATATCAATTATCGGCGCGAGGCGCTCCGCAATGCCAGCGGGGCAATTTTCGGCAGCCTCGCCGGTGTCACCGCAGCCCTGTGGTTTCACAGCTATTGGGCACTGGTAGTTGCCTCACTAACCACCAGTTTCGTCGCAATGAGCCTTTCCTATTGGCGCGTTCCGGGGTTGCCCCGGCTGGGATTAAGCCACGCCCGCGAGTTCATCTCGTTCGGCGGCACCCTGCTCCTGATCAACGTCGCGGAATATATCAACAGTAAGGTTGACTATTTCCTGGTCGGCCGGGGCCTCGGGGACAGTGCCCTCGGTGCCTATCATGTGGGGCAACAAGTCACCACCATGGTGACGGGGGATATCGTCGGTCCGATCAATCAGGCGCTGATTCCGGCATTTTCCATCGTTTCCCACGATGCGGAGCGTTTGCGCTTCGGCTACCGGCGGTTGCAATCTCTGACCCTCGCCCTTGCCTTACCCGTGGGTTTCGGAGCATCCATGCTCGCCGATGACATTATCCGCCTGCTCGTCGGCCGGCAATGGGAAATGGCGATACCGGTCATTCGCTACCTTGCGCCGCTCGCCGCCATCAACACAATGATCTATAGTATAGAATCCCTGGCATTGGCGACAAACAATGGAAGACTGCTGGTAATTCGAACGTTTATTTTCCTGGCTGTCCGGGCCACGTTAATGGTTGTAGGGTTTTATTTAGGAGGCTATCTCGGCATAATCCACGCGAGAGTGATTTCAGGAGCCTTTTTTGTCATATATGGTTTGACGCTCGCAGGTCGGATCACAGGCAGCCGATGGTACGAACCAGTGATCATGAGTTGGCGCAGCTTTCTCTCGCTCGGAGCCATGATCGTCATATTGTCCTTGCTCTCACAGGCGCCGCTTATCCCGCAAAGCAGTAAGACTGAAGTGGCTGGCGGATTATTCTTGCTGGCTGCAAAAGTGCTGGCAGGGGGGCTCAGCTACGTCGCAGTCCATCTCGCGCTATGGCGTCTCTGTAAGCTGCCGGACGGCGCCGAACGGACCCTTCAGTTACAGCTGGAGAGGCTTGCTGGAAAGGTATTGTCCGCACTCAAGCGCCAAAAGTCCGAGTGATCAACGATCGGGAGTCACGATAAAGATGCTCAATTGAGAGAAGTCAGAACTAATGGGCCTCCTCGCCATCGGCGGTCGGGACCATAAACTGAGCCTACCGCTCGCCTAAGAGCCTGACCCAAAAAGAGTTGAGTGATCTCAACAGGTTGTGATTCTTTGGAGTTGCAACACAACCGATGGCGATCACGATGCCCTGGACTAAGATCACTCGTCGCCAGTATCGGTGAGATGGAATGCGGTAGGCAAGCAGGGGCCAGACGCTTCAGGGATTCTCAGCGGCGTAGCTCCTCGCATTCAGGAGCTCTAACGGCGCCGCCTTCGGCTGTCCCGTCGTCTCGACTGGAACCTGGAATGGCAGACGCCTTTCATTAAGGCGCACGAGAAGGGGGTAAAAAAGGAATTCCCCGATTATATACGGCCATAAAAAGTCTAATTCAATAAAGCTCCTAATCAGAAGAATGCTTGCGATGCAAAGGCATATTAAGGATTCTGCATCGGCATCATAACGAACTGCACAAACTAGGCTTCTAGTAAAGAAAATCAAAATAATTAATACAAGAATACAAGTTCCCACAAGTCCGAGTTCCACAAATGTCTCTACATACATGCTATGAAAATGAAAACCCGTCCTGTCGGCTATTTTAAAATGGTACCAAAGCCCTTCGGCCCTCTGATCCCCTCGAACCCAGAAAGCCTCAAAACCGTGACCACGCAGCGGAGCTTCCCTTCCGATCGTGACCCCCTCGGCCCAAAGATCGGTTCGGCCCGTCAGCGTGGCATTCTTACCCAGAAGCCTGAGTACGCTCTCCTGCGCCCCCATGCCCCACCCCACGAGAGAAGCAAGAACTAACAGAAGCGCCAATGCCGGCAAAATGCGCAGCCGTAAGAATTTTGGCAATTTGACGATCGTAAGAACGCCCCCGACAACAACAAATACGAATGCAAGGCTGACGATCGAGCCTGCCGAATGTGACAGCTTCAACGCCAAAAGAGAAGTGGTCAGACATACTAATGATAGTATTACGTTAATAATCGTCTTTCGAAGACGTAAAATCCCAATAAAAGAAAATATAATTCCGAGCGATCCATAGAAGGCTACATTGTTTTTGGATCCTGAATATCCGATAAGACTTGATTGGCCGGTCAGACCATCTACGGCATATCGCCCGCTCGCGATTGTGAGGATGCAAACCACGCCAGTCGATAATATTAATCCCAAGATAAGATCTTCCGCTTTTACGATGCGGGCGGCGATGACACCGCAGGCGACTAGAGAAATCAGCTCGAGGCCCGTGCGGAGACTGAGGTCCGGGTGCACGGACCAGACAGTGGACAACAGCGCCCATGCAGGTAAAGCAAACGCAGCCAACATTGCCGGAGATACCCGCAAAGTACTACGTCCCGAGCGTATCAGATGGACGAACCAAAGCGGATAAATCAGGGCGATTGAGTAAGAGCCGCTGATCGAGAGGGTAAGGAAGGTGACAAATATCGCAAAGACTGCGTAGCCTGTTCCAAGCTGCACATAGGGCCCGAATCGCGTCGATGGGACCGTGGTGCCACCGTCGCCGCTGTTTTTCGGAGCGGCTTCCCGAAATTTCGGAACCACCCTGACCAAATCAATCCCGGAACCAGTCATATTTTTAACCGCCACACTAAGGGATAGACAAACCGGTTGAGATCATCGCCGATCGGGCGGCGAATTGCCAACGCTTACTCCTGCAAACGGCACTCCTATCGTAAGCGGAGGAGTTCACTGGCGGCCGGTAACCTCAAAATTGCCCTGGTCAATCTGAACTCGTTGGTGGCGATGAGCCCGGCACCTTGGCAAGGAGATTACCCTGTGGTAGAGGTCACCGAGCCATGGCTCCGGCGCCGGTTGCTGGCGGTCGTCCACCCCGTGCTGGACAGGCTGACAGACAATGTCCTGCTGTCGCATGTGCTGGGGAAGTTCAGCCCCAAAATGAGATAGCGAAATCCGGAACCATTCCCTTAAGTAAATTCAGGCTGGTCAATTTGAGTGAGAGACAGAAGCGTCTCTTCTACGACGATCTGTGATCCTCTTAAAGAAATTACGAACGGGCTCTTCGTAGAATTTGGTTATAACTACAGACAGTAGGAGTGTTTCCAGCGACAGAATGAGCACCGAAAATTCCCCGAAAGCGTTTTGATGAAGTCCGCGCATGAGGCCAAGAATTGGAATATGCAGGCAGTATACCGGGTACGAAATCCAGCCAAGGGCAACAGTCAATTTTTTCATGTGCCGAGTCCGGCACACCGAATTCATGCCAACAATGACGAGGATTGGCAGAATTAGAACCAGAGCAACGAAAGGAAAGGCACCAGCCACCTTGGCTGGAAATAAAAAAACCGTTACAGCGGCACCATAAAGCATGAGAGGCGGAACACGACCCGCCCATGCTTTCAAGCGATCGAAGCTCCGGCTTTTGATCTCACCGGATTCCAACATATAAAAGCAAACTCCGACGGAAAATCCGAAACATACCCGGGGGAATCCCCCGATAAAATTCTGGTTCGACCAGCCCATGTCAAAATTAATCCCGATCTTCCCAACCGAAAGCGAGAAGATTGCGCCCATTGTCACAAAAATACAAAATGACAGTACGACCAAGGCCTGCATGCTTTTCGGCGACATCCTGGCTGTAAACCAAAATGCACAGCTCATTACCATCTCAAAAAAGAGCGACCAACCGGGAAAGTTGGCCGGGAAGATCTCAGTATAGCTGGTGTTGAGGACGGGTAGGAACAGTGCATTTACTAAGAAAATGCGATAATCCAACTTGTCCACCAACACAGCTCCTGCCGCAGCTATTAATAAAGACATAATAAACATTGGGTAAAGCCGGATAACTCTCTTTGCAAGAAGTGTGGTGAATGTCATGCTATCGCAGATCCTTTTGCGATATGAGTATGACATTACAAAACCACTCAAAATAAAAAACATGTCAACGGAAAGCTGTGCATTATAAAATAGAGGCCGACCATCGATCAGGAGTAATTTCCCACTAAAATGAAAAACCATGACTGATATGGCTGCTACCCCACGCAGACCATCCAATACTTCATATCTATTATTCATTTCATCCCCGAAATCAAAACGATCGACCCGATAAGAATATAATTTGAATAAAAGTGATCATCGCGTCAAACTTTATGCGATATGCGATACTGGCCCAATGCGATTAGCGGCCCGGGCTCGACAACGTTGCCGTCGACATTCGAAGCGATTCTGTACATCGCACCGTCGCATTGCAAATGGCGGCAGCTTCTCAAGGATTTCCCGCGCTACTCGACGGTCCAGCGTTATTTCTATCTTTTGGCGCAGGATGGAACTTTGACGCGAATCAATCATTCGCTGGTCGTCGCTCATCTTGAACGCTCCGACCGGGAGCCCAGTCCGACGGATGACGTGATCGATGGCCAGTCGGAGAAGACAACAGGAAATGGTGGTCCGCGTGGCCATGATGCGGGAAAAAACATCAAGGACGGCAAACGACACATCATGGCGGACATTGCAGGCAGAATGTTTGGAGTGACGGTTCATACCGCCGGTATCCAGGATTGCGACGGAGCCGACAGCGTTATAACCACAGTTCGACGTCTCTATCCTTGGTTGCGTCATCTGTGCGTGGATGGTGGCTTCGCCAGAGACAAGCTGAACGACGCTCTGGCCGATCTCGGAAAGTGGACTCTGGAAACGGACAAGCTGGCTAAGATAATCTCCGGTTGCACGGGAGATTTTCATTACATACTATTACGACTTTTAACTTCTGTTAATCCTTCTCGGAAAACTGCATAAACATCAATAACAATTTTGATAATTTTATGGGTGCGTTCAGGTCACACCGCCTGGCCAGGGTCAGTCACCTTAGAGTGCGTTCATGTGCGCCCCTGTCCCGGTCTAACAAATTGCGCGAGATTCGCTTTTTCTGCATCGCAATATGAGGTAGTTTGTCGCAAATATTATGATCACGGGGGAAATTCGATGCGGTTTCAATATGTCTTCATCGTTTTAGGTGCTGTTTTTTTCGTGCGAGGTGCGGCCTTCGCTGACAGTTCGCAATATACGCTGAACCCGGGCGACGTATTGGAGGTCACTGTATGGAAAGAGGATGGGCTTGACCGTGAGGTGTTGGTGCTGCCCGATGGCGGCATCAGTTTCCCGCTGATCGGCTCGGTATCGACCACGGGCAAGACGCCGGCGGTGCTCGAAGCGGAAATCAAGAAGCGCATCAGTGGCTACATTCCCGACGCGTCTGTCAGTGTCGCGGTCAAGGCGGCGCTGGGTAACGTGATCAGCGTCGTTGGTCAGGTCAACAAGCCGGGCGAGTTGATCGTCGGACACCGTACGTCGGTCATACAGGCGCTCAGCATCGCGGGCGGACTCACCCCCTACGCCAGCACCAGCAATATCATCATCTTGCACCGGGAGGGTGACAAGGAGATCTCGACCCCGTTCGATTATGACGATGTCTCGCGCGGTCGGGGCCTGGAAACCGACGTTATTCTCACTCCCGGAGACGTGATTGTCGTTCCGAACGCGTCGCTGTTCTGAAAGTAGGGGAGATGCCTCGGAACATGCTGGGGATGCGCAATTTTCTGTGGCGATTTTTTGCGTCCGGTCAGGGGTTGTCCTGGTCGCAAAAGCGTTCTGATAAGCGCGTACTGGAAACCAGGACTTGCCTGACCATCATGGTAGGTTTAGCCCTGTGGCCTCCTTTCGCAAATGGCCAGACCGTGCCGCCCGCCGTCGGTTCAGTGCCCGGCCCCCCCGGCGCGGCTCCTGGCGCGCCGGGCACCCCGATTCCTGGCGTTATCGGCGCTGCGCCGCCCCCGGGAGGCTTAACCATCCAGACATTGCTTACAGAATCCTTGGAGCATGATAGCAATCTGGTTTTAGCGCCGACCAACGTTCGTTCAGTCAATGGGTCGGTTACCTCGCCACAATTGATTGTAACGTCCGATACGCCGTCAGCTCATTTCGATACTAACACGACGGTTAACCTCAATGAATTTGATTTGCCGCACTATAGCTCTACCGATGTTCACTCGCAGCTTCATCTGAGCGACAAGACGGCATTTTGGAGCGCACAACTCGGGTCGACCTTTGATTACGACACGACCCGTACCAGCGAACAAACGACCAGCGGCGAAAACGTTGCCGGTATACGCCACACCGCCATTACTGTTTCCCCTCAAGTCGGATATTATGTCAGCCCAATCGACCAGTTGGTATTAGCCGCGACGGCGACTGGTGCGCGCTATGGGTCGCAGACCATCTACACAAATTATGATAATTTCAGCCTGACCCCCACCTATAATCACATTTTTGATCCGGCGGACATTGCGACCGTCTCATTGGTGGCGAACCGCTTCGAAACTGTTCAAAACAGCAAAGTCACCTTCAACGATTACGGCGCCAGTGCCGCCTGGCAGAAATATTTTTCTCCCACCTTCAATGGCTCGATCGGCCTGGGTGGGATCAAACGCGAGGGAACGGTCGACGCCACCGCTGTCAACCCTCTGGTTAGCACCGGCATTGTGGATTTCACTGTTACCGCCAATGTCGCTCTAACCTTGCAGCAGGATATTGTTACGCTGCTGACCACGAGAGAGCCGGCGCCGATTTCAGTCAAGACCGAGGCCGAAGTGACCAAATTCGTCTTTTCCGAGACCCATTTCGTGACCCCCCGCCTCGAGCTGGATCTGAATACGACCCTTCAATATTCTGATTATCCCCATAATCTGCCATCCTATTACTTGCAGAAGCGCTATATTTCGGCAAATGTCATGGCTCTCTATCATCTGACCAGTGTGGCCTCGGTAAGCCTTTCCTACACCTACAGGAATCAGCATACGGCAAATGGGTCTGCCGAGACGATCAATAGCTACGCGCCTGAAAACTCGAATAACTTTATGATTTCTGTCTCATTTTCGCCCTATCCCGAGGTAATGTAATTTTGTTGCCTGGCGTTCATCATGCTCTCACTTCGGTCGGCCGTTTTCATCGCGCGGCCTGGTTGAGAGGTTTGGCGAAACAATCGGACTGCACTCACCCGACAATGATATTGACCGCCCCCCCGCTTGGCAGGACGTGAACCATGGAAAATTTTGATATTCATCATTATCTTGAAATCTTACGGCGGCGCCGTTTGTCCTATGGCATAACAACGGCGTGCTTACTTGCCTTGACGATATTTGTTGCGGCAACCTGGTCAAGCTATCGCTCCACGGCGACCATTCAGGTCAACCCGTCGACCATCGCGACAGGCATGACCGCGCCGCTTGGCATGGACGCGTCGCAGGTGGTGCAGGCCCTGGCCGACCAGGAAATTCAGCAGATCCAGGAGGTAGTGACCTCAACCTCAAGCCTGGTTGATGTCATTACAAAGTTTAAACTTTACTCGGCTGCGCTGAAGAAGATCCCGATCGCCGATGTCGCGATCGCTATGCGCAAGAAGATTCTGGTGAAGATTTTGGAAACGAATTTCTCCAACGCCGCAGCGCAATCGCGCCCGACGCCGGGGCAATTGTCGGCGATTGCGTTCGATGTCAGCTTCACCTATGGCGATCCGCTCACGGCGCAAAAGGTCCTGAATGAAATCGTCACCCGTTTTCTCGACGAGGATTTGCGCCGGCGCCATGCTCAGACCCAGGAGACCATAAAGCTGCTGGACAGCCAGATCACTGAGCTTGAAAACAGCCTGGCGGAACAGGAGAAGAAGGTGGGCGCCTTTCGCGGGAGATTCGCCGAGAGCCGTCCTGAGTCGCTGTTGGTCAACCAGCAGGCGGCGATGACCACCTATCTTAATCTGCAGGCGGTGGAGAGCCAGTTGGCCAGCGTGGAAAAATCGCGCGGCGATCTGAAGGCCGAGTTGGCCGGCGTTGAGCCCTATTCGCGCGTGATCTCCGAGGGCCAGGTTCTGACGACGCCCGCTATCCAGCTCAAGGCGCTCCAGGCAAAATATGTCACGATGGCGGGTCAATATGGCCCCGACCACCCTGATGTGGTCAAACTGCGTCACCAGATCGACGCGCTGATGCAGAATCTCGGCTCCCTCGATCCTGACACGGCGCTTCTTCAGGCGAAAATAAACGACATCAAAACCAATCTCGCGGCTGCCGAGAAAACCTACGGTCCTGATCATCCCGACGTCAAGTCGCTGACCCGCCAGTTGGACGCTGCAGAAGACGATCTGGCGCGCGCCCCCACCCCGACCATACACCAGGAGATCAAGAGGGACGCCGACAATCCCGCCTATCTCATGCTGACCGCGCAAATCCACTCCGCGGATCAGCAATACCAGGCGCTCAACATCCAACGCGACAATCTTAAGAAACAATATGAGCAATATCAGCGCAATGTGGCGCTGACACCCGCCACCGAGGAGGAAAACGCCCGGTTATCGCGGGACTATGATAATGCGCAGCTACGCTATCGGGAACTGAAGGAGAAGCGGCAAACGGCAGCCATGAACGAGAAAATGGAGGAGGATCGTCTTGACTCCCGTCTCTCGGTGGTCGATGCGCCGGACTTGCCGCATAAGACTTACCCCTCGCAATTGATCCTTTTCCTCGCCGGAACCATGGTGTCGATCTTTGGCGGCTTCGGAGGCGTGATAGGCGCGGAAATGCTGAGCCGCAGCGTTCATGGGGTCCGGCATGTCACCAGCATGGTCGGCGCGCCGCCCTTGGTCGCCATCCCTTACATCACGACCAAGATGGAGCGCGTCACCTTGAAACGGCGCCGGTTTCAGGTCGCTGGCGGCGTGGCGGCGGTGATCCTCGTCGCTCTGGTGGTGATAGACCAATTCGTGGTGCCTCTCGACACATTGTTTTGACGCCAACGCCGTCCCGCCTCTGATGAAAGTCGAATATTATGGATAAGTTGGAAAAAGCATTGGAAAAGGCCCGGGCTGAGCGCCAGCAGGCCTTGACGCAACAGCCGGCGGTCGGTGATGCGGCTGGGGCTGCAGCCGAGCCGAATAGTCCATCGGCCGGCACAGCGCCCGCCTCGGCCAGGCTGAGCGGGTCGATGGGCAGCCGCCAGGTCAGGTTGTTGGAAGACGAGATGGAACGTCACCGGGTGGTCGCTCAGCGTAAGCGCGACGCCGATGCCGACATCTTCCGTATCCTGCGCACCAAGGTACTGCAGCTGATGGGCCGCCATAATTTTCGTACTTTGGCCATCACCAGTCCGAATTATGGTGACGGTAAAACCACAGTGGCGACCAATCTGGCACTGAGCCTGGCGCTCGATGTCAATCAGACCGTCTTGCTGGTTGATCTTGATCTGCGCAAGCCTGACTTGCATCGCCGCCTGGGGATTACCTCGGAGGTTGGACTGGCCGATTATATCCTCCACGGCGCCAACATTTCGGATTGTATGGTCAAGCCCTCGATCGAGCGGGTGGTGGTGCTGCCGAGCACGAAAACGATCGAGGAATCGTCGGAATTGCTCGGGACGCCGAAAATGGTCAAGCTCGCCCAGGAGCTCAAGGAGCGTTATGCCGATCGTATCGTGATATACGACATGCCACCGCTGTTGACCCAAGACGACACGATCGCCTTTCTGCCGAATGTCGATTGCGTTCTTCTGGTGGTCAGAGACGGCAAGACGCCGACCGAGGACCTCAAGCACTGCCTGTACCTTCTCGGAGATACCAATGTGCTGGGAACGGTATTGAATAACTGCCGCGAGCGTGTGGTCAATCCGGCCTGATCGCGTCAGCACTGCGGGAGCACCCAGTTTCGCGAGGTCGATGTGTATGAGAGCTTTTATAAGCTGACCGGCAAGCCGTTCTCGCTTCTCCCGGACGCGGAATCCCTTTATCTGAGTAAGCGCCATCGCATGGCGATCAATCTGCTTGACTATGGAATGGAGACGCAAGCCGGCTTCATTGTTATCAGCGGCGAAGTCGGTGCCGGCAAGACGACCGTCATCCGTCACTATCTCAAAAACGCCGGTGACGATGTCAAGGTCGGCGTCATCACCAATTCCAATAAGAGCTTCGGCAAATTATTGACCTGGGTGGCGATGGCGTTTGAGCTGGATCACCGCGGACGCGATTACGCAAAGCTCTACAACCGATTTGTCGACTGCGTCCTCGCGCAATATGCCCAGGGCAAACGGACGGTTCTCATTATCGACGAGGCGCAGAACTTTCGTGCGGAAACGCTGGAGGAACTGCGCATGCTGTCGAATATGAATAATGGCAAGGACGTCCTGCTGCAGATCGTGCTGGTCGGTCAGCCCGAATTGCTCGATACGCTTCGAAAGCCTGAATTACGACAATTCGTTCAGAGAATTGCCGTGCATTGCCACCTTGATCCGCTCAATCCGGCGGAAACCGCGCACTATATTCGACATCGCCTTTTGGTCGTCGGCGGCAGCCCCGAACTTTTCGACGATACCGCCTGCGCTGCCGTCTATTATTTCACCGGGGGTGTACCTCGCCTGATCAATCTGCTTTGTGACCTGGCTCTAGTCTACGCCTTTTCCGACTCGCTTTCGCACATCGGAATAGAGAGTGTCATCGACGCTGTTGCCGACCGCAACCGGTCGGGCCTAAGCCCCTTCCGAGCCATACCGGAAGGTCTGTCGGGCGAGGGAGTGGTCGCCGAGATCATTGCCATGCGAGACAAGCTCAGCCTCGATCGATTGCCACAGCCCTCGACCAGGCCTCCACCGGAAAGCATCTGAGTCTCTTGGATCGGGTCGGTGCGGCACCTCATCTGGAGGTCAAGCTTGGCCCGCGTTAAGAGACCTTTACAGTACCGCACTGCAGCAATTGCCCGGAATTCAGCCATTTTTTTGCGATCCAAGGGCGACATAGCGAGCGTTCTGTCTGGTTATCTGTGCTCTGGACGGGTTGAGTAGGGTAAGAATCGACCACTCTGTCAAAAGACTTTACACATCGCTTTGCTGCAGCGCGGCAAGTCTCTTTAAGTAATTGAAATATATAGGTATTTTTAACTGGCATGGACCTTGCTTATATCCTATGTGATTTGGAACTCAGAAGCAGGGCAAAACCATGATGCAACTTTCGAAAATCCTTTCTGCGGCTGGTTTGGCTGCGATTTTCGCGGTCTCCGCCAACGCCGCTCCCGTCGTGGGCGTGACCGACAATCTCGGGATTGTCGGAAGCTCCAGCTGGCTTACGACCGGCGACGGCAATCTGCAGACCTATTTCGGGGGCACCGCCTCGTCTAGCGGACTGACTGACGTGTACACCTTTACCCTGAATCAACCGGCGAGTTTTTATTCTCAGGTGTTTAGCTCCACGCCCACCTCCAAGAACAGTGGCGTCGCGTCCTATAGCTGGAGCCTTTATGATGGCAGCACCCAGGTCGCTTCTGGCAGTAGTGCCGGCGCCAGCCTTAATTACGCGAGTTTCGTGGCCTTGTCAGGCGGTCACTACACGCTTGATGTAACGGCTGTTTCGACGTCAGCGAATTCCAATTTCTCAGGCGTTATCGATATCGCCCCGACGCCGATCCCGGCAGCGCTGCCCCTGTTCGGTTCTGCGCTGATTGGGCTTGGTTTGTTCGGCCGTCGTCGTCGGAAAACCAACATCTCTGCCGTCTAATTGCCCCCTGAGGCGTCTCGAAGGGCAAGGTTGGAAACTTTACCGCTGGAGTCCAGATCTTTTTAAAACCCCGCCGAAATTCGGCGGGTTTTTTTTGTACGGATTCAAATGCGATATCCACTTTGTCAAAGGTCCGATGATATTGGCCCGTGAGGTTACTGAGAGGTACCTGCGAGCGAGTCACCGACGAATAGCCTGATCTGATCGGCGGAGACAAAATATTTGGCGAGTCCCTGACGATGTTTTTCGCCGTTCGTGTCGCGCGTGATCCAATCTATTCTCCGGCTGATGATGCCGAGCAGGCATCCTCGATCAGCGTCGAAAACCCCTGATCCCGAATTGCCTGTTATGTCGACATCGCCGATCAGGCTGTCGAATTTCTCGGGTATGCCGGACGGTAATCTTTGCCGATCAATGATCGAGGAGACCGCGACATGGAGCGGATCAACGACAATGACCTGCTGCCCTGGGACAGGATGCGCAATACAAAGCTTTAACGCTGACAAAGCGCGGAGTTCGGGCGTGAGAGTGCTCGGATCGATCGACAATAGGGAAATGTCGATATCGTCAAACTCTCCAGCCTTAACGAAGTGCGCCGCCACGGAGTGACCTTCAGCCATGATCGTGATGGGCAGGATGTCGGACGGGCTGCCGGCAACATGAGCCGCCGTCAAGATCAAGGCGTTGCCGAGATAGATACCGATATTGCCGGAGTCGTTGCCTGCGGCGAAAATCGGCGGATGACCGCGATAGACGCGCACGGCATAAGCAGTAATATCTTCGGCGACGCATTGCGGAAGAGGCAGAGCCATCCACCCGAGAAGACAGATGCGCGTGACGAAGCGCGCAGACCTCAATAGACGTTCTTGCCAGCGACAGCGAAGATAGTTCGGAAAAGGATCTCTATATCAAGGAACAGCGACCAGTTCTCAAGATAATGAAGATCGCACGCCACGCGCTTCACGATCTTTTCCTCGGTGTCGGTTTCGCCACGCCATCCCATGACCTGTGCCCACCCGGTGATGCCGGGCTTCACCCGATGGCGGACGGCATATTCCCGCACGACTTCCTGGTAAAGTTTACCGGCCGCCTTGGCCTGCACCGCATGGGGACGGGGCCCCACCAGCGACATGTCTCCCAATATGACATTGAAGAGCTGAGGTAACTCATCGAGGCTGGTTCGGCGAAGAAAAGCTCCGACGCGGGTGATGCGCGGGTCTTGCTGTGTCGCCAGCCGGCTGGCGTTTTCGTCGCGCATATGGTGATACATCGACCGAAACTTATAGACCCCGATCAGATTGTTATTATAGCCAAAGCGCCGTTGCCGGAACAAAATAGGCCCCGGGCTGTCGAGTTTGACGGCGATCGCACAAAGCAGCATCACCGGCGCAGCTATCGCCAGTATCATCAAGCCCAGCACCAGATCCTCGGTGCGTTTGAGCAGCGCGCCCCAGCCACTGATCGGCCGGCTGAATACGCTGTAAACCGGTACACCGTCCAAACGGGTAAAGCCGCCATTCAGGAAATGATGTCCGATTACGTCCGGCGCCAGATGGACGTTAGCCGGAATCACTTTGAGCTGATCCAGAATACGCAAAAGACGGCTTTCTGCACCCCATGGCAAGGCCACCAGAATTTCATCAATCTGGGTATTACGCGCGATCGAGATCAGCTGATCTACGGTTCCCTCGACGCTGTAGCCGGCGACGGTGCTGGGAAGCCGGCTTCTGCGATCGTCGAAGAGCCCAACGATGCGTGTCCAAGGATCTTTGCGCCGCTTGATCAATTCAAGCAGTCTCTCACCATGAACCCCCGCACCGACCACAGCGACATTACGAACGAAGGCCTTCTGGACCGCTCCGGCGGTCAGAACGCGATGCAGAATGAGACGCAAACAGCATATCGCAATTACCGCGCCGCTAATGGTGTTCAACGGTCCGTTGAAGAGCCCCCCGAAAGCGTCGTTATAGTGCAGGAGCGTCAGTCCCAACCATTCTAGTCCGACCAACAGCGTTGCGTTGACCAGGATTCGGCTGATTTGGGAAAAGGGGTTGGTCAGTCGATCGCTCTGATAGCTGCCCGAAACCAGGAGCATATAGACGAGGCTGACGCAGAAAATACCGTCGGTGATCTGCCAGACCCGCGCCTGGTCCGGAGGGGCGCCAGTCGCCTGGGAAAAGGACAGAGCGTAGAAAGCCGCGATGATGGCCATGTCGAGAACGGCCAACCCAGCCACCACATACACGGCATTCAGCGGCAGCGCGAATCTGGTGGTTTGGGTGCCTATATCCGACATTTCGAATGGTCCGGTTATGTTCTGTACACCCATTTCCTGCCATCCCCATTTCCATTCGGACAAGCCGAGACTGCAGCTAAAAGATCATTTCGCACTGCAGCATAGAACAGTCATGACGAGCATGGCCACAGAAAAAACAGTGAAATCTTAAATTCGGAATGGCCATTCCCAAATATGGCAAACTGCCAGTCGGGGGATGCCAACCACTGTTGTGACGAACCCGCAGGGCGGTCGTCAGGTGTCCAAATTTAGGGCAGTTACCGAGAGAGCCAGTGAACCACTGCGCCGTATTTTGCCAACGAGGTTAGGCTGGGGAGGTTAGGCTGGTTCTCGTGCGCAAGTCAACTTCCAAGCGGCTCAACGAATCAACCTGGCCTACCCGGCTCTAGATTGACGTGTGTTAGCGGTCGAGATAGCATCTCGTGAAGAATGATCAGCTCAATATTACAAATTTGACAAATAGTTAAAATTGACGAACCCAAACTGTTCAAAAATTATTATTCTGGACGATAATTTATTTTTCTGTTTCTATTGAATGCTATATATCCGCTCATAAATACAAGATCGATCTTGTACAATATGCGATGGGTCACTCTGTTAATGTTCTCTGACAGAACCAATTCGTAAAAATTTTTTTGAATAGAGTGATTGAGCAGATCCTATCCTCTCGGTAGAAAAACGGGGTTCCAGACCAAGATCCAGTTGAGCAAGAATAGTTTCTCATTGACTACGTTAAATTTAACATAATTTTCTTCAAATTTATTCGAGCACTGTCTTGAATCGGGTGAAGGGTATCAAGTTTATGAGGCCGTATTGATAGCCGCGCTGGTCGCATTCGACCCCAGGACATGGGGCGCGATTCTCTGTGCGGTGGCCTATAGTGCTGGCGCCCTCCTGGCCCTGCGGCATTTTGAGATGTCGCTTCGCAGCGTCTCGCTTCTAACCGCGTGCTTAACCGCTGCCGTCTGGGGCGGCGCTCAATTGACTGGCACGCTATGGGTTTCTGTCGCCGAAGTCGATCTGCTTCGGAGTGGTGCCTGGATGGTATATTTCCTCGCCTGCTTGCATGACCGCCACGTCGTCTTGCGGTGGATAAGGTCGAATCGTTCTTTTGCGGTATTGGTCGCCCTGGTGCTTCTCACTTTGCCGCTGGTCGTGACGGTACTCGGTGGCACGAAGGGTATCTATAACGCAACTGTCTTCATTTTCTTGCAAATGACGATCAGCATTTTAACGCTTTTTCTTCTGGAAAACGTCATTCGCAATTTCTCGGGGAATGCCCCGGTACGATCGATCATCGTGTATTCGGCCATTGGCCTGATGTGTGTTTATGATCTCATTTACGGCATCAACCGGCTGATGTTCCCTGATCGAAATAGCTGGCTTGCGATCAATCGTGGCCTCGCTTTGGCCGCCGGAGCGCCTTTTGTGGCATTGGCCACTCTCCGGACGGGGGTATTGCAGCGCGAGTTCTCTCTATCCCGCCACGCTATCTTTCACTCGACCGTTCTGGTGGGGATCGGTCTTTATCTGCTCGTCATGTCATTTGCCGGCGAGGTGCTTAAGCTAAATGAAGGACGTCTCGGCATTTTGATCGAAATCGCCTTTCTGGCGGCGGGCGCGATCAGCTTGATGGCACTGTTGCGCTCGCCCTCGGTGCGGGCCCGCTTCATGGTCTTCATCGGCAAGCACTTCTTCCGCTTGAAATATGATTATCGCGAGGTCTGGCTGAATTTCATTCGCCGCATGGCCGCTCCGAACGCCCGCGAGACGCTGCACGATCGGACCTTGCACGCCATCGCCGACGCGATTCAGTGCGGTTCGGGCGCTCTTTGGACATTCCAGCATCCTCTCGATACCTATGTCGGTACGGCCCAGTGGAACATCGAGTCCGCGCTGCCGATGATTCCCGCGGGCGGCCAATTCACCGAGTTTCTGATCGAAACCAGTTGGGTCGTCGATATCGAGCAGTGTCTCAATGATCCCGATGCCTATACCGGATTGCGCCTGCCGCGCTGGATCGAGCGCGAGACCAGTCTGTGGGTTGTGGTGCCGCTGATCCATAATCGAGTCCTTGAAGGCTTCGTCGCCTTGGGCAACCCGCATTCCCGCCCTTCCTCCCTGACCTGGGAGGAGTTTGACCTCCTGAAAACCGTGGGTGCTCAGGCGGCAGGATATCTGGCGGAGGATCGCGCCTCGCGGGAACTTGACGACGCTCGCCGCCTGGGCGAGTTCAACCGCCGTTTCGCCTTCGTCATTCATGATATTAAAAATGTGGTCGGGCAGATGTCGATGATGCTGAAAAACGCCGAGCGCTTCGGCGACGACCCGCAGTTTCAGCGAGATATGCTGGAAACAGCCGGCAGTGCGGTCGAACGCTTGAGGGGAATGCTGACGCATCTTGGCAACAAGCCGCAGACCCGGCGCACCGAGCCCGAACCTGTCGATATCGAGGCCCTGTCGGGGGCGGTGGGCGAACGCTGGCAAAGACTTCACGGCGGGATAAGTTTTGAAGGTCCGGGGCATCCCGTAACCGTTATGGCGGTGGCCGACAAAGTAGTCTCGGTTCTCGATCATTTGATCCAGAATGCCGTCGACGCCGCCGGTCCAGGGGGATGTGTAAAAGTGGTGGTGGCCAATGGAGGCGATGACGGCATTATCGAGATCATCGATAGTGGCCCCGGCATGACCAGTGATTTCGTCCGGAGCCAATTGTTCCGTCCCTTCGAAACCAGCAAGCCGGACGGCTCCGGCCTCGGCGCCTTCCAGGCACTGCGGATGGTGCGCGAAATGGGGGGGAATCTTGACGTTGAAACAGAGTCGGGGAAGGGCACGGTGATGCGTGTCCGACTGCCCAAGGAGGCTTTTCTGTCCGCTCTTACTGAAGAGGCATCGCGTGCCGCCAGATCCCGCTGAACGGCTTAAGATTCTTATCGTTGAAGATGATCCGGGCCTGCGCACGCAGCTGAAGTGGGCGCTGTCCGACTTTGATGTCTTCCTGGCCGAGGATCGCCGCAGCGCCATCGCGACCTTCCGACGCGAGGAATGCCCTGTCGTCATCATGGATCTCGGTTTGCCGCCCGATATTGACAATGCCAGCGAAGGCTTGGCGGCGCTGCGCGAGATCAAGGCTTTGCAACCACTCACCAAGGTCATCATCGCGTCCGGCAATCAGGAGCGAAAGCATGCGATCGAGGCGATCGGACTCGGGGCTTACGATTTTTACGCCAAGCCGGCCGATCCCGATGTGCTGAAGGTGATCGTCGACCGGGCCTGGGCCAGCTATTCCCTCGAAGCCGAGCTGGGATCGATGCGGGAAGGCCTGTCCGAGAAGGAGTCGTCCGGCCTGATCGGCGCCTGTCCCGCGATGGTGAAGGTCCGTCAGGTCGCGCAACGCGTGGCCAAATCCGATGTCAGTATTCTGCTGACGGGAGAAAGCGGGACCGGCAAGGATGTGCTCGCCCGCGCCATCCACGGCTGGAGCACCCGCCGGACAAGTTCCTTCATCGCGATCAATTGTGCTGCAATTCCCGAAAATCTCCTTGAAAGCGAACTTTTTGGTCATGAGAAGGGTGCTTTCACCGGGGCCGTCGGGCGGGTGATCGGTAAGGTTGAGCTGGCCGATAAGGGGACCCTGTTCCTGGATGAGATCGGCGACATGCCGTTGGCGCTTCAGGCCAAGATGCTAAGGTTCCTTCAAGACAAGAAGATCGAGCGGGTCGGCGGCCGGACTCAGATCGCGGTCGATGTCCGGGTGATCGCCGCGACCAATCGAGATCTCACCGACATGATGGCCACAGGAGGTTTCCGCGAGGACCTCTATTATCGCCTGAACGAGGTTGGCATCGCCATTCCGCCTTTGCGGGACCGGGGCGGAGACGTCGTGCTGATCGCCAATCACCTGTTTGAAAAACATCTCGGCAATGCGGCCCGTCTCCTCAAGGGATTCACCCCGGACGCGCTGACCCGCATCGCCACCTATTCTTGGCCCGGCAATGTCCGCGAGATGGAAAATCGCATCAAACGCGGTATCGTCCTCGCCGATCGCGGCTATATTACCGCTGATGATCTCGATCTTCCCCTCTCTGGCGAGACCGGCGACGAGACGCCCCATTTGCCGACCTTGCGGCAAGTGCGGGAGGATGCGGAACGGCGGATCGTCAATCTGACCTTGGCCGTGACCAACAATAATGTCCAGGAGGCATCCAAGATGCTCGGCGTCAGCCGGCCGACCCTCTATGCCTTGATGAAGAATTTGAAACTCATTCGGGATTGAGCCCGGAATTCCTGTATTGGCAAACTCCGACGGGCCATGATAGGTTACATGTAACTTTATCGGAGAACGCCCATGCCGCCGACTTCAAGGTCCAAGCCTTCTCGTATCAAAGTTGGAGAACACCGGCAGCGCCTGCGCGCGCAGGGGCTGCGTCCGATCCAGATCTGGGTGCCGGATGTAAGATTGCCCGCCTTTCTGATCGAGGCTCGCCGCCAGACTGCGGCGATTGCCGCGAGCGTCCAGGCAAGGGACGATCAGGCGTTCATCGACGCTGTGACGGACTGGCGCGATGAATGAGACGCGGCGAAATCTGGACAGTTTCCGGTGGCAAAGACTATGCGGGGAAACCCCGCCCAGCCGTCATCCTTCAGGACGACGCATTCGATGCAACCGACTCGGTCACGGTTTGCGTCTTTACGACCGATGAGATCGAAGCACCGCTTTTCCGTCTGTCGGTACAACCGAATGAGCGCAACGGCCTACGAGCGTCCTGCCGCCTGATGGTGGACAAGATTTCCACCATTCCCAAGACCAAGCTCGGTGCGCAAATCGGCAGATTGGACAATGAGGACATACTGAGGCTCAATCTGGCTGTGCTGGTGTTCCTCGGCCTGGCGGTGTCCCCCCGGGCGAGCCGGACGCCTCTTAAGCATTAAAAATACGCAACGACGGAGTCACTCTTGCAGAAAGTTGATTTCTCTCTTTCCGGCTTGAAAGTCTGGGTTGCCGGCCACACTGGCATGGCAGGATCCTCGATCGTTCGCCGTTTGCAGAGCGAGACGTGCGAAATCCTGACCGTCGCGCGGCGCGAGGTCGATTTGCGCCGGCAGTCGGCGGTCGAAGAGTGGATGGAGCATCACCGCCCGGATGCGGTTTTTCTGGCGGCGGGAACGGTCGGCGGCATTCTCGCCAATAGCACACGGCCGGCCGAATTCCTGTATGACAATCTGCAGATCGAATTGAATATCATCCAGGCCAGCCGGAATGTCGGGGTCAAGAAATTACTCTTCCTCGGATCCTCTTGTATTTATCCCCGCGAGGCGGCCCAGCCGATGACGGAGGAGGCCCTGCTGACCGGTCCGCTGGAACCGACCAACGAGGCCTATGCTATCGCCAAGATCGCCGGCATCAAGCTCTGCGAGGCCTATCGCCGGCAATATGGCTGCGATTTCATCTCGGCGATGCCGACAAATCTCTACGGCATCGGCGACAATTTCGACCTGCAGCAGGGCCATGTCGCGGCGGCGCTGATCGCAAAATTTCATCGCGCCAAGATCGAGAACCAACCGAGTGTCGAGCTGTGGGGCAGCGGCCGGCCGTTGCGGGAATTCCTCTTCGTCGATGATCTTGCCGATGCGCTGATATTCATGATGAAACATTATTCCGATGCGCCCCACCTTAATGTGGGAACCGGCCGCGAAATCTCGATTTTGGATCTTGCCAAACTGCTCGGTTCGATCGTCGGCTACCAGGGTGAGATCGTGTTTGACGCAAGCAAGCCCGATGGGATGATGCGCAAGGTCATGCAAGTGGACCGGCTGGCCAGTCTCGGCTGGCGGGCCAGCACATCGGTCGAGGAGGGTTTTCGCGCCGCCTATCGCTGGTATGTGGACAATATCGAGAGAGTGCGGCACTGATCGCGGATCGAAGGGAGTTGGGACAGTAAAATAATGACCAAGACAGCATTGATTACCGGCGTGACCGGACAGGATGGGGCCTATCTGGCCGAGCTTCTGCTGGACAAAGGCTATAGGGTGCATGGGGTGAAACGGCGCTCATCCTCCTTCAACACCGGCCGCATCGATCATCTTTATCACGATCAGCATGAGCAGGGCCGGCCCTTCATCCTGCATCATGGCGACATGACCGACGGCACCAATCTGATCCGCCTGATCCAGGAGACCCAGCCCGACGAGATTTATAATCTGGCGGCGCAAAGCCATGTGGCGGTCAGTTTCGAAAGCCCGGAATATACCGCCAACTCCGACGCGCTCGGCACTTTGCGGATATTGGAGGCGATGCGGATCCTGAAGATGGAGAAGACCGCGCGCTTCTATCAGGCTTCGACCTCGGAGCTCTATGGCAAGGTGCAGGAAACGCCGCAAAAGGAGACCACCCCCTTCTATCCGCGCAGCCCCTATGCGGCAGCCAAGCTCTATGCTTACTGGATCACGGTGAATTACCGCGAAGCCTATGACATGCATGCCTCCAACGGCATCCTGTTCAATCATGAAAGCCCGATCCGCGGCGAAACCTTCGTGACCCGCAAAATCACGCGCGCCGTCGCCGCCATCCGCCTGGGCACGCAAGACGCGCTGTTCATCGGCAATCTCGACTCCAAGCGCGATTGGGGCCATGCGCGCGACTATGTCGAGGGCATGTGGCGCATGATGCAGCAGGACACCCCGGACGATTATGTGCTGGCCACCGGAGAAACCCACTCGGTGCGGGAATTCATCGAACTGGCCTTTGCCGAGGCCGGCCGCACCATCGTCTGGGAAGGCCACGGCGTCGACGAGGTCGGTCGCGACACGACCAATAACAAGATCGTCGTGCGCGTCGATCCGCGCTATTTCCGCCCGACCGAGGTCGAGTTGCTGCTCGGCGATCCCTCCAAGGCCCGCGCCCGATTGGGATGGAGCCACAAGACCAGTTTCAGGCAGCTGGTCGCCGAGATGGTATCCCATGACCTGCACACGACGGCGCATCAGCAGGCCTTCCGCTCGGGTCGCGCCATCGATGTGACGGAAAGCATCAAATATGTCGACTAGAACGCACTCCAGCCGATGAGCAAGAAACCAATCTCGCCGGCCTGGGAGGTTCTGTCGCGGAAGCCAGTCTTCGCGGTTCCCGGCCGGATCGAGCTGTTTGAGGAGCAGATCCGGCTCCCCGACGGCCAGGAGATCACCGACTATTACCAGACGGTCGAACCGGCCTTCGCCATCGTCTATGCGGAAACCGACCGCGGCCATATTCTCGCGCTCCGCCAATATCGCCATGGCCCGCGCCGCGTCGTCCTCAGCCTGCCGGGCGGCCTGCTCGATCCGGGCGAGCCGCCGCTGGCGGCGGCGCAACGGGAATTATGGGAAGAGACCGGCTATCGGGCGGCCAGCTGGTTGCCCCTGGGCAGTTTCTGCACCAATGGCAATCAGGGCGGCAGCACCGCCCATGCTTTTCTGTGCCGCGGTGCGGTGCAGACGGCGCAACCGGGCGGGCAGGATATCGAAGCGACGGTGGTCGAAACTTTGACCCACGATCAATTGCGGAATGCGCTCAAAAGCGGAATGTTTGCGGTCGCCGGTGATCTGGCGGTCTTGGCGCTGGCGCGGAACTTCTGATCCGTTGCTTTTCACATAGAAGCGATCTCTTTGATTTGTTAGCGTGTTTCGTCACCAGAGTTTCTTGGTGAAATTTACCAGGAAAATTTCGCGATGCGTATTCTTGTGACAGGTGGGGCCGGCTTCATCGGTTCGCACACAGTGCTGCGACTTGCCAACCTCGGCCATGACTGCGTGGTGATCGATAACCTTGGCAATGGTCATGCCGATGCCGTGCTGCATGGCCGGCTGATTACCGCTGACATACGCGACACGGATCGCCTGACCGCGATCCTGCTCACTGAGACTATCGACGGGATCATTCACTTCGCGTCCTATATCGAAGCCGGCCTTTCGGTGAAGGATCCCCTAAGGTTCTGGGACAATAATGTCGGCGGCACCCGCTCGGTTCTGGCCGCGATGAGATCGGCGGGAGTCGATAAATTGGTCTTTTCCTCGACCGCTGCCCTGTTCGGCAACCCGGATCGCCAGCCGATCGAGGAGGACGATCGGCAGATTCCGACCAATCCCTATGGCGACACGAAATTGGCGGGTGAACGCATGATCGCCGCGGTCGGCGCTGCCCACGCCATTCGCTCGGTCTGCCTGCGTTATTTCAATGCCGCCGGCGCCGACCCCGAGGGACGGCTGGGTGAACGCCATCACCCTGAGACGCATCTGATTCCTCTGGCCCTGGCGGCGGCGGCCGGAGACGGTCCGGGGCTCACGCTGTTTGGTACCGATTATCCGACCCCCGACGGCACCTGCATCCGCGACTATATCCATGTGGTGGATCTCGCCGACGCCCATGTCAAGGCGATGGACTATCTTCAGGCGGGAGGTTCTTCGCGCGCCTTCAATCTCGGCTGCGGCCAGGGATGGTCGGTGCGCCAGGTGATCGATGAGGTGGAAAAGGTGACCGGTCGAAAGGTCCCGCTGACCATCGGCGCCAGACGGCCCGGCGATCCGGTCGCGCTGGTCGCGTCCAATCGCCGCGCCTTAGCCGAGCTGGGCTGGACACCGCAATTTCCGGAATTACGGGACATGGTGGCCCATGCCTGGGCATTCTACCGGCGCTAGAGCGCGATGCTAGAGCGCGATGACATGAGAGTGACGTGACTCCGCGTCAATGTAGTGTCTGAATCGCCCTCTAGCCCGGCTCCCGGCAAGCCGGGACCGCGCCGCCAATCAGGCGCGCGAAGTCGCGGAGAACCTCCTCGATCGGCCATCGGGTACCGTGCAGGAAGGCAATCAAAACAAAGGCGCCGAGCGACGGCCACAGGATCGGCAGAGGGGCGGCGTCCGGCTGCCGAAGGCGGCGAAACACCAACACGGCCGTGCAACCGACCAGTAATCCGACCACGACCTCCAAGGGTTGATGCGCACCGACGATAACGCGCGAAACGGCGATCATCATGATCAGAATGACGGCTAACCCGCCGGTCGCGACCTGCGGCCAGGCAGCGGGACGTGTGGTCAGCAAAAGCGCAAAGCCGCCATAGACCATTGCGCTCATCGCCGAATGGCCGCTGGCGCTGACGAACTCGTTCGTAGCCAAGACGGGCTCGCAGGACTGAAAGAGGATTTTGAGGGACGCCATCGCCAGCCCGCAGCTGCCGATGGTTAGCGCCCACGCCAAAGCCGAGCGCCAGCGCCGCAAGGTCAGGAGATAAAGCAACAGGAACGCCGCCAAAGGCAGAGTGACCGAGCTGTCGCCAAAATCGGTGATGAAAGTCCAGAAATCGATCATGTTTTATGCTTCTAACCTACCCTTTGCTGCAGTGCAATATAGCGACTTGATTCACATCAATGTGCCGCCCGACAAGCCCGGCTAGCCTGTTAAGGATCAGCGGCCCTCCTGCAGGTGTTCGTCATGGCGACCAAAAGATCAACCCTCCTTGTCACCGCCCTCCTGCTGCTGTCGATCGCAATAGGCAGGCAAGCCGAGGCCTTGCCGAGCTATGCGCGGCAGACCGGCCAGGAATGCGCCGCTTGCCATAACGGCTTCCCGGAACTCACCCCCTATGGGAGGCTGTTCAAGTTGAACGGCTATGTGTTCCCGGGTGACATCTCCAGCGGGCCGCCGATCGCCGCCATGATGGTCGACAGCTTCACCCACACCCAATCGCCGCAAGCGGGCGGAGCGGCGCCGCATTTCGGTCCCAATGACAATTTCGCCTTCGAGCTCGCCAGTCTGTTCTATGGCGGCGCCATCGTTCCAGAATGGGGTATCGGCGCCTTCATCCAGTCGACCTACAATAATATTTCCCAGCGCTACAGCTGGGACAACACGGACATCCGCTGGGCCCATTCCCTGTTGCTGGGCGACCAGGAACTGGTGGTGGGGGTATCGCTCAACAACAGCCCGACCGTCACCGATCTATGGAACACCACGCCGGCCTGGCGCTATCCCTATCAAAGTTCGGGTCTGGCGCCCACGCCGGAAACCGCCACGGTGATCGAGGGGCAACTGGCGGGCACCTCCGGCGGCGCCACCACCTATCTCTATTGGAACCGGCTGATCTATGCCGAGGTGGGCGCCTATCACACCCTGTCCAACCGCGGTGAGAGCATGCTGGGGGTGGACCCGACCGGCAGCCCCTCGACCCACGGGCCGGCTCTCTACTGGCGCGCCGCCATCGAGCCGAACTGGGGCCGTAACAGCTGGGAGGTCGGCACCTTCGGCCTCACCGGATCCTTCTATCCCGGCCGGGTCGCTGATTTCGGCAGCGATAATTTCACCGATATCGGCATCGACAGCCAATATCAGTTCCTGTCGAACGACCACAGCGTCAGCGTCCAGGCCAGCCAGATCTATGAATCCTCGACACTCAATTCGACCTATGCCCAGGGCGGATCGAGCAATCTGCATAATTCCCTGGTCAGCAGCCATATCAAGGCCAGCTATGGCTATGAGCAGACCTATGCGGCGACGATGGGCTATTTTCGCGTCAGCGGCAGCGCTGACGCCGGGCTCTATAGCGGGATCTCGGCCAATAACAGTCCGAATTCGAACGGACTGATCTTCGAGCTCGATTACACGCCCTTCAATCACGGCGGGCCGTCCTTCTGGCCGTGGGCCAATCTGCGGATCGGGCTGCAATATGTCGATTATCTGAAATATGACGGGGCGGCGAAAAACTATGACGGCAATGGCACCAATGCCAGCGCCAACAACACGCTTTATCTGTTCACCTGGCTGGCCTTCTGAGCCCCCCCTTTCGGAGCACGCAAGATGTCTTGGCGATATAAACTTGTCTCAATGACGCTGCTGTCCGGTCTGGCCGCCTGCCAGAGCGCGGATAAGCAGACTGCGGAGTCGTCTCCCAATGCCTCTATCGCCGGTACGGTCCATGTTTGCTCAAGCTGCCATGGCATGACCGGGCGCAGCGTCTCGCCGGATTTTCCCAATCTGGCCGGCCAGCAGACCGAATATCTGGTGGCGCAGTTGCATAATTTCCGCGACCAGAGCCGCGCCGATCCGCATGCCCACACTTATATGTGGGGCATGGCTAAACATCTGGACGACCAGACCATTGCCGGCGTCGCCGCCTACTTCGCCGCACAACCACCGGTCAATGCGGTGGCGCTGTCGACACCCGACCCGGTCGGCGCCAAGATCTATGCCGAAGGTCTCGAAGAACGGGGCATTCCCGCTTGTATCGGCTGTCATGGTGAACATGCGGAAGGTCAGGGTGAAATCCCGCGCCTGGCCGGCCAGCATGCGATTTATCTTGCCGAGCAATTGGGGCATTTCCGCAGTAATGCACGATCGAACGAGACGATGCATATGAATGCGCTCAATCTGACTGATGGAGAGATAAAGGCGCTGGCCGAGTATATGGGGTCGTTGTAGGGATGCGGCGGTCAAGCGTAAGCGTACAACGATCAGTTATTCGCCTAGAGCCTGATGCTCATGGCTTGAATCAGCCTCTATTTCAATGATTTAGAGGGCGATTCAGACATGACTCCCTCGCCCTCACCTGACCATCGGCTCACTTACCCGAATGACCCGAAGCGCGGCCAAAAATGTCAGCACCAGCAGCCCAAGGGTAAAAACCGCCACCGCGAGCCACCCACCCTGCCCCCAGAACCAACCTCCGGCCGAGCCGATCAGGCTGGCGCCAAGATAATAGGCCAGCAAATAAAGCGAGGACGCGTGCCCCTTGGTGGATTGGGCGATTCGTCCGACCCAGCCACTGGCGACCGACTGGGTGATGAAAAAACCGGTGGTGATGATGATGATCCCAAGCACCATCGCCGCCAGACCGGGCAGCAAGGTGACCCCGATGCCGGACGCCAGCAGCAAAATACCGCTCGGCAATACCCGTTTGCGCCCCAGCCGGTCGGCCAGTCCGCCGGCCACCGACGAGGCGACAATGCCGAACAGATAGACCGTGAAGATCAGGCCCATCTGCTGCTGATCGAGAGCGAAGGGCGGTGCGGCAAGGCGGAAACCGGCATAATTATAGAGCGCGACAAAGGAACCCATGGCGAGGAAAGCAATGGCGAACAAGGGCAGCAGGGCCGGATCGCGCAGATGCCGGAGCCAGGCGCGCAGGTGGAAATTCGGGTCGAAACCCGGGCGGCGGCGAAAATTGTGCGAGGGCGGCAGCAGCAGGATGAAGCCCACCGCCGACATCAACCCGGCCGCCCCGAGCACGACCAGCGCGGCCTGCCAGGAAAAACTCTCGGCGATGATTCCGGTCAGCACCCTGCCGGTCATGCCGCCGAAGGCATTGCCCCCGACCAGCAGTCCCATGGCGAGCCCAAGCCCCCGCGGATCGATCTCTTCGGCCAGATAGGCCATCGCCACAGCAGGCACGCCGCCGAGCAGAAACCCCTCAATGCCGCGCAAGATCAACAGCGTCGTCCAGCTCGGCACCAGGGCGGTCGCGATATTGACAATGGAGGACAGAGCCATCGACCAGAAAATCAGTCCGCGTCGGCCAAAGCCCTCGGACAAGATGGCGGCGAACAGAATCGCTACCGAGAGGGCCCCGCTTGAGAGGGACAGTGAAAGCGAACTCACGGTCGGACTGACCTGGAAATGCGCGGCGAATACCGGCAGCAGCGGCTGGACGCAATAAAGCAGCGAGAAAGTGGTGAAGCCGGCGAGGAATAGGGCAAGACTGACCCGCCGGTAAGCCGGGCTGCCGGGCATGATCCAGAGGTCGGGTGAGGAAGTAACATCGTCCATGGTGGCGACACTCTGGCGAGGTCGGGACTGGCTGTCAAAGCATCGCCGAGCTGACGATGACCGAATTTTCCCATCGGTCGCGACGCACAAGCCTTTTTCCGCACCCTGCTAGAGCCTGATGCTCATAGATTGAATCGCTTTGCGATTAAATCTATTAGCTGAATCAGTCTCTAATTCAATGGTTTAGAGGGCGATTCAGACATTAGATTGACGCGGATTCGCGTCAATCTA
>Ga0116226_10000465_pt1 | contig 34578 bp, 34 predicted proteins | sample S1TSphfallax_FD_89692 | JGI IMG/M metagenome (GOLD analysis project Ga0116226, IMG submission 89692) | Host-associated microbial communities from peat moss isolated from Minnesota, USA - S1T2_Fa - Sphagnum fallax MG | ecosystem: Host-associated > Plants > Peat moss > Unclassified | place: USA...
CTGCATTGGGCTGTTGCGGCCCATGAAGGGACTGATGATCGCGGCCCAGATTCGCAACCGCGATGGCGGGGCGCCTCGGCAATGATGGCGGCGCCCAAGCCTGGCTTTCCCTGGGGCCTGACCTTTTCGGCCCTCATCGCGTGTCTCGCCTTGGCGGGCCTGGGCGCTTGGCAGCTGAAGCGGCTGGCTTGGAAAGAGGGCCTCCTCGCCCAGATCGCGAGCCTGGCTCACGCTCCAGCGGCGCCCATCGCGGCGGTGTTGTCCCGCTCTGGGGCCGTGGCGTTTCAACGCGTCCGCGCGGTCTGCCAGCCGCAGGCCGTCAGCGCCACCAACGCCTACCGCTATGCCGTGTCCGACGGACGTATCGCCTGGCGGCTCCTAGCCCCCTGCAAGATCGCGGACGCCCGCTTTGATGGAATCCTTCTTGATCGGGGCGTGGTCACAAGGCTGACAGGGCTGACAGCGCCGGTGGCGGGCGCCTATCCCGCCCCCGTGAACGTGGTTGGCGTCCTCCGCGCGCCGGGCCCAAGTCCTTGGCTCGGTCCAGCGATGATGGAAGGTGGCCCTGGCTTTGTGGCGATGCGTGTGGCGGACGCGCCCTCGATCATGCGGCTTTCCAAGCTGGGCGGGCTCGCGAACCCGGCGCCGGAAATCCTTGCGGTCGAGTCAGAGAACCCGCCCGCGCCCGGGCTGGCGCCCGCGGCGATCCCGGTGGATATCCCAAATAATCATCTGGTCTATGCTCTGACGTGGTTCGCCCTGGCCGCCATCCTCGCCTGGTTCTATGTCGCCATGTTGATTACCCGCTACCGGCGATGAGGTTCGTCTCCACGCGTGGCGGCGCCCCCGCCGTAGGTTTCGTCGAGGCCTTGCTGGGCGGGCTCGCGCCGGATGGCGGCCTCTACAGCCCCGACGTCTGGCCGCTCTTCACCGCGGATGACATCGCGGCGTTCGCCGGCAAACCCTATGCCGAGGTCGCGGCCCACATCCTGGGGGCCTTCGCCAAAGATGATATTTCGAGCCAGCATTTGCTGGGCGTCTGTCAGGGCGCCTATGCGAGTTTTGATCATCCCGCCGTGACCCCTTTGCGCCAGCTCGCGCCGGGTGCGCATCTTTTGGAATTGTTTCACGGCCCAAGTCTCGCCTTCAAGGACGTGGCCATGCAGCTCTTGGCCCGCCTCTATGAGCATGTGCTGGGGGCCAGCGGCCGAACCTTGACCGTGGTGTGCGCGACTTCGGGTGACACCGGCGGCGCGGCCGTGGAGGCCTTCGCAGGTCGAGCCAATATTCGCATCGTCGTGCTCTTTCCGGAGGGTCGGATCTCCGAGGTCCAGCGCCGATTCATGACCACGACGGACCAGGCGAATGTTCGCGCCTTGGCCGTCGCCGGGGATTTTGATGACTGCCAGGCAATTCTCAAGGCCCTGTTTCGCGACGGGACCTTCGCCAGCGAGGTCAGCCTCACGGCGGTGAATTCCATCAATTTTGTCCGTATCGCCGCCCAGAGCGTCTATTACTTTGTCGCGGCTGCGGCCTTGGGCGCGCCCCAGAGGTCCGTGAGCTTCGCGGTCCCAACCGGTAATTTCGGCGACGCCTTCGCCGGATGGGCCGCCCAGCGCATGGGCCTGCCCATCGCACGTATCCTGGCGGCGACGAACAGCAACGATATCCTGGCCCGCGCCTTCGCGACCGGGGTCTATGGTCGCGGCGCCCTTGTCCCGACCCTAAGTCCCGCCATGGATATCCAGGTCGCCTCCAACTTTGAGCGCCTTTTTTTCGAGACATCGGAGCGGGACGGCCCCCAGACGCGTCGGGCGTTTGAGGGATTTGAACAAAGCGGCGCGATGCGCCTCCCAGAACAGGTCTTGAGCCAGATGCGGACCCTCTTGGCGGGCGTTTCCGTCAGCGAGACCGAGACTGTCGCGGCCATGGCCGGCGCCTGGCGGGCCGGCCTTGGCGCCATGGATCCTCACACAGCCGTGGCTCTGGCGGGTTCTGGGAAGGCGCCCGCTGGCGGCTCTGCGCCCCTCGTGGTGCTGTCCACCGCGCACCCCGCGAAGTTTCCCGAAGCCGTCGCGGCGGCGACAGGCGTGCGCGCCGAGCCTCCCACTGTCGTGACCCGCCTGGCGGGCCTTAAAGAGCGTTTTAATCACCTGCCGGCCGATCCGGCGGCGGTGAAGGCTTATGTCCGGGCCTTCGTCGCGCAATGACCGCCCCCAAGATCCATCGTCTCGCCACTGGCGTGACCCTCGTTTGCGATCCGGCGCCCGGCTATCATACCCTGGCGCTGAGCGTCGTGGCGGGCCGCGGCGCCCGTTGGGAAGATGAGGCGCGATGCGGCTGGTCGCACCTCCTTGAGCATATGGTCTTCAAAGGCGCGGGCGGGCGGTCGGCCCGTGAGATTGTGGAGGCCGTGGAGGCGGATGGCGGCCAGATCAACGCCGCGACGGGTCATGAGCGGACCAGTTTTCAGGTGCGCGCCCTCGCCGGCGGCCTGCCGCTTGCCCTCCAAATCACCGCTGATCTGGTTCTGAGGCCTAAGCTTGATGAGGAAGATCTGGCGCGCGAGAAGAATGTCGTGGCCCAGGAGATCGCCGAGGCCGCCGACACGCCTGACGACCAGGTTTTCGAGCTGGCGCAGGCCGCCGCCTTCACGGGACAACCCCTGGGCAGACCCATTCTGGGCGTCCCCCACACCCTGGCGCCCGCCGACCGGCGCGCTTTGGACGCTTGGCGTGAGACCCTCTATGCGCCAGACCGCCTGGTCATCAGCGTCGCCGGCGACGTCGACGAAGATCTCCTGCTGCGAGACGCGGAAGCCCTCTTCGGCGCGGCGCGGGCGCCAGACGCCTTCGCGCCCGAATCGGCGGTCTTCACCGGGGGCGCGGCCTTCGAGCGCCGGCGACTTGAGCAGGCGCACCTGGTCTTTCTCCTCCCCGGGCCCGCACTCACCGATCAGGACTATTGGCCTTTCCGCCTCTTGGCCGAAGCCTTGGGCGGAGGCATGTCCTCGCGCCTTTTCCAAGAGATTCGCGAGCGGCTGGGTCTCGCCTACGCGATCGACGCCTATGCCGAGGCCTGGTGGGATACGGGGGTTCTAGGGGTCTATGCGGGATGCACGCCTACGGATGCGGGACGCCTCGCCGAGGCTGTCGCGCACGAAATCAAGGCAATGACGGCAGGCGTCTCTGTTGTCGCGCTCGCCCGGGCGAAGGCGCAACTCAAGGCGAGCCTGTTCATGAGCGGCGAGTCTCTTTCGGCGCGCGCGGAGCAGGCGGCCGCGCAAATCCTGGTGTTCGGCGAGCTTGTCCCTGCTTCCGCCTTCGCCGAGGCCATCGACGCGGTGACCCCTGAGGCCATCGCCGAATTGGTGACACGTATGATCGGCGCCCGGCGTTTCGCCGCCGCGGTGCTGGGCCCACGCCCGGCCGCCGACGCCGCGCGGCGTTTCGAGCAACGCCTCTACGCTTAAGTTTCTCGCGACAATGGCGAGGCGGTTGGCGTGGGGCGCTTTCTGCGCCAAGATCGGGCGTCATGGCTCTGCTGGACTGGATCTCCTCGGATCACGACCTCCGGCTGGAGCACGGGGGTGTTCGTCTGCGTCCCTACAGATTGGCGGATTTCGCCGAATGGGTCGCCCTGCGCGAAGGGTCTCGCGCCTTCCTCCAACCCTGGGAGCCCACTTGGCCGGGCGATGATCTGACCCGGGGGGCCTATCGCCGTCGCCTCACCGCCTATGCTCAGGACCTCGAACGGGGCGTCGCCTATCCCTTCCTGGTATTCTCCAAGGACGACGGGGCCATGGTGGGGGGGATCACCCTGTCGAACGTGCGGCGCGGCGTCGCCCAGATGGGGTCCATCGGCTATTGGGTGGGGGCGGCGTTCACGCGGCGTGGGCATACCACCAGCGCGGTACGGGCCATCACACGGTTCTCTTTTCAAAGGCTCGGCTTGCACAGAGTGGAAGCGGCCTGCATCCCAACAAATACCGCCTCGCGGGCGGTCCTGCTTAAGGCGGGTTTCGTGCAAGAAGGTATGGCTCGGGACTACCTCAGAATCGATGGCGCCTGGCGCGACCATCTCTTGTTCGGGCTCATTTCGCCGAGCCCCGGATGACGCGATCCGCCGCCTCTGAAGGCATGGACTTCAGGCTTGGCCGAGATGGGCTGACAGCCGCTCGGGGCTGATGCCCAATTTGGCCAGGGCGCGGACCCATTTGCTATCATGGTCGTCCCCGAAGACCAGGGCCTCGTCGGGCTCACAGATAAGCCAGACATTGTTGCGAATCTCCTTTTCCAACTGTCCGCCGTCCCAGCCGGAATAGCCGATAGCCAAGAGGGCGTGGTCCGGGCGGGGTTGTCGACCGGCAAGTCCTTCGAGGATCTCCCGGGTCGCGGTCAGTGTCAGGCCGCCGGGAATGGTTTCACTGGACGGCGAGACGCCCGAAACATCGCTGTGCAGAACGAAGCCGCGCTCAGGCTGAACAGGCCCTCCCACCAATACAGCCGCGTCACCCGCGGAGCCTGGATCAATGCCGAGCTGTTCAAGCAGGCGCGGCACCGTCAGGTCGTCGGCGGGTCTGTTCACGATCAGGCCCATGGCATGACGGGCGTCGTGGGCGCAGAGGAAGATCACGGCGCGGTGGAACCGGCAGTCTTCGATCCCTGGCATGGCCACCAGCAGGCGACCGGCGAGGTAGCGGGGGGCGAAAACCGACATCGATCACAGGATCGACACTTGTGGCCGACCAATCAACCCAAATCGACGACCAGGCCGAAAGGACGATCCTTCCGCCGGCCCCGGCTTGGCGGTCTGACGCTGCGGGAGTAGGAGGAGCCATCAAAGACCTGCCGGAGATCCTTTGGACCATGACCCTCAAAGTTGGCGATCATCTTCCCGCCGCGACCTTTACGACTTTCGGCCCCGAGGGCCCGCGCCCGATCACAACCGATGAGATTTTCAAGGGCAAGACCGTGGCCCTTTTCGCCGTGCCCGGCGCCTTCACGCCCACCTGCTCGGCCAAGCATGTTCCGGGCTTCAAGGCCCACGCCGCCGAGTTCCGCGCCAAGGGCGTGGAGACCATCGCCTGCGTGTCTGTGAATGACGTCTTCGTGATGAAGGCCTGGGGGGCCGATCAGGAGGTGGGCGACGACATCCTCATGCTCGCCGACGGCAATGGCGCCTTCACCGCCGCCATCGGCCTCGAACTCGACGCCAAGGGCTTTGGCATGGGTGTCCGGTCCCAGCGTTATTCACTGCTGGCCAAGGACGGCCTGGTTACCGAGTTGAATGTCGAGGCGGGCGGCGAGTTTCGCGTCTCCGCCGCGGAATATATGCTCGCCCAGATCTGAGGCCAGATCTCAGGAATGGACGCCGGCTAAGCGCCCATGGACTCAGGCGTGGCGCGGAAGAGATCGATGGCCCCCTGGCTGACCGCCTGGGCAAGCCCCGGGGCTCGCGAAAGGACCTGTTCGGCATAGACCCGCGCCATGCCGATTTTGGTGCGGTAATAGTCGGTCGGCCCCTCGCCCGCCGCGAGGGCCTGCGAGGCGGCAAGCGCCCCCTTGGCCAGCATCCACCCGCCCACCACGTCGCCGAGGAGCTGCAGATAGGCGCTAGCGCCGGCCAGGGCGTCCGGTTGCGCGTGACCCCGGCGCTCCAGCATCCAGCCGGTGGCCGATTGGACAGCGGCGAGGCCGGCCTCAAGGCGCGCGCCGATCGTGTGCAGCCATGCGTCGTCGGCGCTCTTGAGAGCCCCTGCGGTGGGGAAAATATCAGCCACAAGTTCGCGCACCGCCCGCCCCTTGCCGAGGGCCAGCTTGCGACCCATCAGGTCGATGGCCTGGATTCCGTTAGTTCCTTCATAGATCGGCAGGATGCGGGCGTCGCGATAGTGCTGGGCGGCCCCGGTCTCCTCGATGAATCCCATCCCTCCGTGGATTTGCAGCGCGATGGAAGCCGCCTCAACGGCCATATCCGTGGACCAGGACTTGGCGATCGGGGTGAGAAGATCCTCTCGCAGGCGCGCGGCTTCCCGGTCCATGGGATTTGCCGCGCGGCGCGCCAAATCCGCCGCCACGGCTGTGGAGAGGCAGAGGCCCCGAGCCGCCTCGATCCGCGCCTTCAGGAGCATCAGGCTGCGACGCACATCCGGATGGTCAAAAAGCCGTGACGGCAGGGCGCCTGTCCAGGCGGATCGGCCCTGCTTGCGCTCAAGGGAATAGGCAAGGGCCTGCTGATAGGCGCGCTCGGCGATCCCCACGCCCTGGACCCCCACATGCACCCGCGCGGCGTTCATCATCACAAACATCGCCGCCAGGCCCTGGTGCGGCGCGCCCACCAGCTCCGCCTTGGCGTCTTCAAACAGCATGACGCAGGTCGGCGAGCCATGGATGCCCAGCTTGTGCTCGATGCTGGCCGCACGCAGGCTATTGGCCGCGCCCAGGGCGCCTTCCGACCCCACCAGACGCTTGGGCGCGATGAACAGGGAGAGACCACGTGAGCCTTGGGGCGCGTCGGGCAGGCGCGCCAGCACCAGATGCACAACATTGTCGGCGATGTCATGGTCGCCCCAGGTGATGTAGATTTTCTCGCCCGACAGATGGTAGCCGCCTTCCCCGTCCGGCGTCGCCTTGGCGGCGATGGCCGCGAGGTCCGAACCGGCCTGAGGCTCAGTGAGGTTCATGGTTCCGGTCCACTCGCCGGATATGAGCTTTGGCAGAAAGCGGGCTTTCTGATCATCGTCGCCACCCGCGCTAATGGCCTCGATGGCGCCGAGGGTGAGCATGGGGCAGAGACCGAAGGCCAAATTGGCCGCTTGAACCATCTCGAAGACCGCCGATTCCAGCGCCTTGGGAAGGCCCTGCCCGCCAAAGTCCGGGTCCGCCGCCAAGCTATTCCAGCCGCCCTGGGCGAAAGCCTGGTACGCCCGCGCGAACCCCTCCGGCGCGCGCACCTGGCCGTTCTCGAAACGCGCGCCTTGCTTGTCAGCGGATCTGTTGAGGGGCGCGAGGACGTCCATCGCCAGGGCGCCGGCGCCCTCTAGCACAGCCTCCACCGTGGCCGTGTCCGCCGCGGGGAAGGCTGTCGCCAAACGATCAAATTCGGCCGCATGACGCAGCGAGAACAACAAATCTCGAACAGGCGCCTTGTAGCTCATGCGGTCTCCCAGGGATATTTCGCCCGGTCCCGGGCGTAGCCCGGCCTCTCTAGAACAATTTAAGGCGTCGCGCTAAGCCATGACGTGCTCACGCAGCCTGAGCGCGCGCGGCTTTGGGGCGGACCAGACGCATGGCGGCCGACATATTCCCTTTCGGAACCGAGCGGGACTTTGGCGAAGCCAGGAACGCGTCCGGGCCCCTCGCAGCCGCCCTCTCCGCTCTCGCGGCGGGTCGCCTGGTCATCCTCCCCACCGAGACCGTTTATGGGCTTGCCGCCGATGCCGGCCGCGCCGAGGCCGTGGCGGCGATCTTCGCGGCCAAGGGCCGGCCGAGCTTTAATCCCCTTATCGCCCATGTAGCTGACGCCGAAGCGGCGGGTCGCCTGGCGATACTCGACCCGCGCGCGCGCCGCTTGGCGGCGGCGTTTTGGCCCGGGCCCTTGACCCTGGTGGCGCGCTTTCGCGTCGGGGCGCCCGTCTGCGATCTTGCCCGCGCCGGTTTGGACACGGTGGCCTTGCGGGTCCCGGCCCATCCTCTCGCCCAGGCGCTCTTGCGGGCGTTTGGCGGCCCCTTGGCCGCGCCGTCAGCCAATCGCTCAGGGCGTCCCAGCCCCACCACGCTTGCACACGCGAGGGATGAAACGGGTTCGGCGGCCGCCGCGGCTCTGGATGGCGGCCCGTGCGCCGTGGGTCTTGAGTCCACGGTCGTGGCCCTTCTGGAAGGACCGCCGCGGCTTCTGCGTCCCGGGGCCGTCACGCGTGACGCCCTTGAGGCGGTAATCGGACCGCTCGCGGGAGCTGACGCTGAGGGCCATCGCTCCCCGGGACGATTGGCCCGTCACTACGCCCCCGCGGCGCCCGTGCGATTGGAAGCAGACACCGCGCGCGCCGGCGAGGTATTTCTCGCTTTTGGCGAAGCGCCGCACGGACCTGGTGTCTTCAATCTCAGTCCACGGTCCGATCTCACCGAGGCCGCGGCGAACCTGTTCGCCATGCTGCACGCCGCGGACGCACTCGCGCCCACCGCGATCGCGGTCGCGCCGATCCCGAGCCGCGGGCTAGGAGAGGCGATTAATGACCGGCTTCGCCGGGCGGCGGGCCATGTGGGCTGACCGCGCCGGCCTTGGGGCTTAAGGATGGCGGCGCCATGACCGACGCCACCGCCTTTGATCGTCTTGAAGCCGCGCTGGGCCCTCGCGGCTGGAGCCGTGATCCCGCGCGCATCGCCCCAAAGCTGGTGGAATGGCGAGACCGCTGGCGGGGTACGACACCCTTTCTGGCGCTTCCCGCAACCACGGCGCAGGTCGCCGCCGTCATCGGCATCTGCGCGGAGGCCGGTCTTGCCGTGACGCCTCAGGGCGGCAATACGGGGCTTGTTGGGGGGCAGATCCCCCAGGGGGAAATTCTTCTCTCCACGGAGCGTCTGCGCGCCATCCGCGATATCGATATCGCCGATGACGTTCTGGTGGCCGAAGCGGGGGTCTCCCTCACAGAGGTCCATGAGGCGGCCCTGAAGGTTGGCCGCCGCTTTCCCCTCGATCTTGCCTCCCAGGGCTCCGCCACTATCGGCGGACTGATATCCACCAATGCCGGCGGGACGGCCGTCCTGCGTTACGGAACCATGCGCGGGCTTGTTCTGGGCCTGGAGGCGGTTCTCCCGGTCGGTGAGACCTGGAATGGCCTCAGACGCCTGCGCAAGGACAATACAGGCTATGATCTCAAACAGCTTCTTATCGGCGCGGAGGGGACCCTGGGCGTTGTCACCGCCGCCGCGCTGAAGCTTTACCCCCTCCTTGCCTCCCGGGCGGTAGCCATCGCGGGTGTCGCCAGCCCCGCGGCCGCGGTTGATCTGCTAAAGCTCGCCAAGGAGGCGACCGGCGGGGAGCTGGAGGCCTTTGAGCTCATCTGCGCCCTTGGGATGGAAATGGCCGCGGCTAAAAGGCCAGGCGGGCGCTTGCCGCTGGAGAGCCGGCCGCCCTGGTATGTCCTGATCGAGACCGCGAGCCCGCGAGACAATGCGGCGAAGCAGGTGCTCGAAGACCTACTGGGCGAGGCTCTCTCTCGCGACTTGACCGACGACGCGGTCATCGCGGCGAGCGAGGCTCAAGCCCAGGCGCTGTGGGCCCTTCGCGAGGGTCAGTCCGAAGCCCAGAAGGGCGAGGGGCCGGTCTGGAAACACGACGTCTCCTTGCCCATTTCCCGAGTGGCCGACTTTATCGAACAAGCCGGTCAAGCCCTCGCCGCGCGGTTTCCCGGCGTGCGGATCGACGCGTTTGGTCACGTGGGCGATGGCAATATCCACTATGATGTTCTGGCCCCCCTCGGCGGCGATCAGGCGCTTCACGCGCAGGCGCGAGAGGCAGGCGCGCGCATCGTCCACGACCTTGTGAACAGCCTTGGCGGCTCGATAAGCGCCGAGCATGGCCTAGGGATCATGAAGACGGATGAGGCCCGCCGTTATAAGAGCCCGGTGGAGATCGCCGCCCTAGAAGCCGTGCGTCTAGCCCTCGACCCCAAGGGCATCATGAATCCCAGGGTTCTCTTTTCTGCTTTCCCCCGGCGCGCTTGACGGACGCGGCGACTGCCCTCTTTGTCTCGCGGCGATAAAGCAAAGACGGGCGGGCGCGCCCGCGGACGGAGGATCGACCCGCCACATGGCTTACGAACCATTCAACCTGAAGGGCAAGGTAGCCCTCGTCACCGGCGGGAACCGCGGCATTGGCCTCGGCATGGCTGACGCCCTGGCGCGCGCTGGCGCTGATCTCATCCTGTGGGGCTCCAATGGCCCGGCGACGGAGGCGGCGGCGGCCCAAATGTCGGCACATGGCGTGCGCGCCTTAGCCCAGCGTGTGGATGTGGCTGATGAAGCCGCCGTGGTTCAGGCCATGGCGCAGGCGGCGGGGGAATTCGGGCGGATCGACGCGGTAATCGCCAATGCCGGGATCGGCGGTGGGGCGGCCTCCTTCTCGGAGATGAGCGTTGAAACGTGGCGGCGCGTCCTCTCGGTCAATCTCGATGGGGTCTTCTTCACGTGTCGGGAGGCCTGTCGGCACATGGTTGGTCGCGCCAAGGCTGGCGACGGGGGTGGGTCGATCATGGTCACGGCGTCCCTGGCGGCTATCGAAGGCGCGGCGCGTAACGAGGCCTATGCCGCCACCAAGGGCGGTGTGATTTCCATGATGCGGTCTATCGCTGTGGAGCACGCCCGCTATGGCGTGAGGGCTAACGCCATTTTGCCGGGCTGGATCGCCACCGACATGACTTCGGGCGCGCAGGCCTCGCCCGCCTTCGCCGAGAAGGTGATTCCCCGCGTCCCGGCCCGGCGCTGGGGCGAACCGGCCGATTTCGGCGGCATCGCCGTCTATCTGACATCCGACGCGTCCGCCTATCACTCCGGCGACACCTTCGTCATCGATGGGGGTTATTCAATCTTTTAGGATAAGGCGGAGAGGCCTCAGGCCTTTTTGTTGAGTTCCGCAAGCTGTTCCTGCATGGCCGCCATTTGTTTGCGAAGTTCCGCGAGCGCGTCGGTCTCCAACGGCGATGCGGCAGCCTTCGGCGGCGCGGGCGCCGGCTCCTCCCCCCGGAACGCGAAGGGTGTAAACATTTTCATGGCCCGGTCGAAAAGGGCCATGTTCTGGCGGATCTGTTCATCGAACACGCCCATGGCTGGCGGCGTGACGGCCGAAATCTGCGAGCGCATGCGCTCCTGTTGCCGAATAAAGCTGTCGAGAGACAGTTCCAAAAAACTGGGCAGGAAAGCCTGCATCCGGTCGCCATAGAATCCGATTAGCTGCCTCAGAAACTGGATCGGTAGGAGGTTCTGGCCCCGCGCCTCTTCCTCGAAGATAATCTGGGTCAGCACTTTGCGCGTGATATCCTCACCGCTCTTGGCGTCGCGAACCTCGAAGTTCACGCCCTCCTTGACCATGCGCGACAGGTCTTCAAGGGTGATGTAGCTGCTCGTCGCCTTGTTATAGAGACGTCGATTGGCATATTTCTGAATAATGATTTTCTCATGAGCGCCCGCTGCTGCGGCGCTCTCGGTATCGCTCGGCATGGGCGTCCTTTTTAAGTTGGGCGATGCCCAGGCGGCCATTTATTGCGCATCGCGGCATATGGCGCCAGCACATTTGCCTCTTTGCTGCGCAGCATGCCGCGGCTTATAGATCTGCTGAGGCGGCAAGCCGCAAAAATTGGAGCCCAAGCCCTGATGTCCGACGTCGTCATCGTATCCGCCGCGCGCACGCCAGTAGGGTCCTTTAACGGCGCGTTTGCCGGCCTTGCGGCCCATGAACTGGGACGTATCGCCATTGAAGCGGCCATCGCCCGTGGCGGGATCACCGCGGCGGATGTGGATGAGGTGGTCCTTGGGCAGGTGTTGCAAGCGGGGGCCGGCCAGGGGCCGGCGCGCCAAGCCTCCGTGAATGCCGGCGTGCCGGTGGAAAGTCCCGCGTGGAGCGTCAACCAGCTCTGTGGATCGGGCCTCCGCGCTGTCGCCCTCGGCGCCCAACAGATCGCCGCCGGGGATGCGCGTATTGTCGTCGCCGGCGGTCAGGAGAGTATGAGCCAAGCTCCCCACGCCGCCCATCTTCGCACGGGCCAGAAGATGGGGGATCTCGGTCTGGTGGACACTATGATCAAGGACGGGCTTTGGGACGCCTTTCATGGCTATCATATGGGTCAAACAGCGGAGAATATCGCCTCGCGCTGGCAGATCACACGCGAGGAGCAGGATCGGTTTGCCGTCGCCTCTCAGAATAAGGCCGAAGCCGCCCAGAAGGGTGGACGCTTCGCTGGCGAAATCGCGTCCGTGACGATCAAGGGCCGCAAGGGCGATACCGTGGTGGATCAGGATGAATATATCCGCCATGGCGCGACCTATGAGAGCGTCAGCGGTTTGCGCCCCGCTTTCGCCAAGGACGGCACGGTCACGGCGGCCAACGCCTCGGGGCTGAATGACGGCGCCGCGGCCCTTGTCTTGATGACCGCCCAGGAAGCTCAACGACGCGGCCTAAGGCCCTTGGCGCGCATCGCCTCTTGGGCGCATGCGGGGGTTGAGCCCGAGATCATGGGTACTGGACCCATTCCGGCCAGCCGAAAGGCGTTGGAAAAAGCGGGCTGGAAGGTCGCTGACCTGGATCTCATCGAGTCCAATGAGGCCTTCGCCGCCCAGTCGATCTCGGTGGCGCGCGAGCTGGGCCTCGACGGCGCCAAGGTGAACGTGAACGGAGGCGCTATCGCCATCGGCCATCCTATCGGCGCATCGGGAGCGCGGATACTCACCACCCTGGTTCATGAAATGAACCGATCCGGCGTTAAGAAGGGCCTCGCCACGCTGTGCATCGGTGGCGGGATGGGCGTGGCCATGTGTTTGGAAGCGGCCTGACGGTTTGGCTTGACTTGGCCTGCGTCAGGGCAGCGACTGGACGAGATTTCACATAGGGTCAGGCTTCCCCTTCGAGAGGCGCGACTCAAAAGGGGAGAGGCGCATGGCCAGAGTGGCGTTCGTCACCGGCGGAACCCGGGGCATTGGTCGCGCGATCACCGCCAGGCTCAAGGCCGAAGGCTTCAGGGTCGCGGCGGGTTATGCCGGCAATGAGGCGGCGGCTCAGGCCTGCGCCAACGACCTGGGCGTGCTGGTCGTGAAGGGAAATGTCTCGTCCTTTGCCGACTGCGCCGCAGCAGTGTCCCTGGTGGAGTCAGAGTTCGGGCCGATTGATGTGCTGGTCAATAATGCCGGGATCACGCGCGACGCTGTTCTGCACCGGATGACCGAAGCGCACTGGAACGAGGTCATCCATGTCAACCTGGCCTCGATCTTCAATATGACCCGCAATGTCATCGAGGGCATGCGGGAGCGGAACTATGGCCGCATCGTCAATATCAGCTCGATCAACGGCCAGAAGGGCCAGATTGGTCAAACCAATTATTCCGCCGCCAAGGCCGGCATGATCGGCTTCACCAAGGCGCTTGCCCAGGAGAACGCCAAGAAGGGCATTACGGTTAACGTGATCGCGCCCGGCTATATCGACACCGAGATGGTCTCCGCCGTTCCTCGGGCCGTACTGGAGCAGATTGTCGCTAATATTCCCGTGGGGCGTCTTGGAATGGCCGACGAGATCGCCCGCTGCGTCGCGTTCCTGGCGGCCGAGGACGCGGGGTTCATCACCGGCGCGACTCTGACCGTGAATGGCGGGCAATATATCGCGGGCTGACCGGCTCGCCGGCTTGTCCGGCGTGACCCTCTCCCGAGACGCCCGTCCCGGGTGTGGCGAATCTGCCGCACATGTCGGATGTCACGCCGCCGGCGGGCGCGTGTCCAAAATCGGCCCCGATCAGGGGCCATCTGCTCCGTCATGGGGATAGCCCGAACGGTTAAGTCCAGTCGGGGGGCGCGCCTCCCTTTCCGGTTGGCGATCACGATAGCTTTGGCCGCGTCGACCTCGGCGGGGGCGGTAGGGCCTTCATGGCTGCGGCATGTCTTCGAGTCCCCGGCGGCGGCCCGCAACAGAGCGCCTCCTGTGGCCCGTTACACCATTGATGCCGGCGGAAACTTCGTTCTTGACCGCACAGCGGCGCCGCGTCCTCTTCTGAAATTCGAGGACAGTCCCGAAGTCTGGGCCCTAACGGTAACCCGCGGGCCGCGGGGCGATCTCATCTATTGGAACGATCTGGGACAACCCTTCCTGAGGATCACCAAGTTCGGCGGGGTCACAGTCTTCACGTCCGACCGCCCTCAGGGCGCCGCCGCCGCGGTGTCGGGGCCGGGTTTCTCGTTGCGGCTGGCGCCCGTGGGACCGATTGGCCTTTATCAGCATCTCGCCGTGGCCAGCGCGCGGTCCGGCCGCGCGGCGCAGCACGCTGTTGGCTACACAGCCATGGACGCCGACCCGCTTTCAGACGGTCTGATGGCCGACGCGGCCATCGTGGCCAGCGAAGCCTTGGTCAATCTCGCTGTCCGTCCCCGCGGCCGGGCGTACCTGAGGCGTATCGGTCGCGTGACGATCATTCGTGGCGACAAGCCATCCGCCGTTGTCCGTGAGGGGGTCGTTATCGTTACCGTGGCCCCGGCCGAAGGCATCTTTGGGCGGCCATCGTCACTACGCATTGAACAGGCCCTGACCGAGAGGTAGGGGGCCAGCCTTACCCCGCGAAGTCATCCTTCTTGGCGCGCAAGTGGGCGAAGGCGGCTGGGGCCGTCGCGGCTCCGGGAACCAGATGGGGCGCGCGCAGAAACGGATTGGTCGCCAGTTCCTCGGACAGCGTTGTGGGAACGGTGGCGTCGCCTCGCGCGCGGGCTTCAAAGATTGCGGCAGCCCGGCGCGCCACAGCCGGGTCAGGGTCGATACTCAGTGCGAAGCGCGCATTCGTTGCGGTATATTCATGGGCGCAATAGATCACCGTGGTCGGGGGCAACCGCGCCAGGCGCTGCAGGCTTGCCCACATTTGATCAGCGTCTCCCTCAAAAATTCGCCCGCATCCCATGACGAACAGCGTGTCACCGACAAACGCGATCCCGTCGGCGGCGTCGAAATAGGCGACATGGCCAAGGGTGTGGCCTCCGCAATCGATGACCGAAAAATTCGTTGCGCCCAGGCTTACCGTATCGCCTCCCGCGACCCCGCGATCCAGCGGCGCGATCTGGCGGACCTCCTCGGGGCCGACGATGACCGCGCCCGTCGCCGCCTTGATGGCGGCGTTTCCCCCAGCGTGGTCGGGATGCCAATGGGTGTTAAGGATCATGTCGAGGCCCCATCCCGCCTCTTCCAGCGCCCTAAGAACCGCCTCGGCGTCAGGCGTATCCACACAAGCGGTCAGACCACTCGCCGTGTCCCGGATAATGAAGCCATAATTATCCGCGAGGCAGGGGAACTGGCGAACGTCAAGGGTCATGATCAATCCTGTTCCATTCTGATCTCGATCACCGCCGCGCCGATGTCATCAGCGTGTGATGCGGCAGGGAGACAGAGGCGCATCTTAACGACTAAAGTTGGTGCTGGGGGCCCGAACGCGCTAGCACGCCCACCGCGCATATCGGGGATGGGGGTGCGAGGAGCTGCGGCGGGGCTATGAGGCAAGGCATTTTCGACCTTCGGGAGTTCTACGCCTCGCCGCTTGGCGTCGTGGCGCGCCAGATGATTTCGCGAAAGGTCTCCGAGGTTTGGACCGATCTTGGCGGATTGGATGTTCTGGCCCTTGGATATGCGACTCCGTTTTTGGACGGTATCGGCGGCGGCGCGCGGCGGACGCTCGCGGCCATGCCCGCCGCGCAGGGCGTCGAAGCTTGGCCGCGGGGAGCCCGCAACCGCGCCTGTCTGGTCCATGAGGCGCGTCTGCCGTTCCCCAACGCTTTTTTTGACAGGGTTCTGGCGGTCCACGCTCTTGAGGAAAGCGATGATCTTCTCGGGCTCCTTGGCGATATTAACCGCGTCCTCTCGCCATCCGGGCGGGTGATTCTCGCCGTCACGGAACGACGTGGACTTTGGGCCGATGTCGAAAGCAGCCCGTTCGGCCATGGTCGCACCTTTTCGCGGCGCCAGCTTGAGCGGATGGTTCGCGAAGCCCAACTGACCCCTCTTGGCTGGACGCGCGCTCTTTACATGCCCCCGGTCCCCTGGATTTCGCGATGGGCGGACGGCTTCGAACAGATCGGCGCGCGTCTCTGGCCAGGCTTCGCGGGCGTGATCCTCATGGAGGCGGCGAAACAGACCTTCGCCCTGCGTCCGAAAGGCCGCACGGCACGGGTTCCCGCCCGAACCCGGCCGGTGTTCGCTCCCGCCGGCGCGGCGGCCTCTATGAGTGAACGTCCCGTCGCGTCAACAGGAAAAGGGCTGCTTCAGCGCGCCAATTCTCCAACCTTTGGGAGGGTTTGATCGACCGCGCGGGTCGCCCGCGCGCAAAGGCCGCGCAGGCCTCGATGGTCAGGCTTAGATCCTCTGCCAGGGCGATGAAGTCAGCCAGGGTGCAAAGATGGATATTGGGTGTCGACCACCAGGGTTCGGGCAAGGCGCCCGTGATCGGCATACGCCCGTGCGCGAGAAGATCCAGTCGCACGCGCCAGTGACCAAAGTTCGGCAGGGATACGATGGCCCGCCGCCCGATCCTCAGCATCTCACTGAGAACAGCCCGCGGATCACGAACCGCCTGGAGCGTCTGGGAAAGGATCACATAGTCAAAAGCGCCCGTGGGAAATTCGCGTAAGTCCCGATCAGCGTCCCCTTGCATCACCGCAAGGCCCCGGGCCAGGCAGGCGGAAACCCCTTCGGGGCTGATTTCCAAGCCACGGGCGTCGGCGTTGGTGTGACGCACCAATAAGTCCAACAGCGCGCCCTCACCGCAACCCACGTCGAGAACCCGCGCCCCCGGCCTTACGAGCCGGAGGATTTCCGCGAAGTCTTCCCGCATCGGCGCGGGATCAGGGCCTATAGGGCTCACGCGAGGCCCCGACTTTGGGCGGCGGAGGTCAAGAAGCCCGCCAGGGCCGAGCGCAGGACGGGCTCGTCAAGCAGGAATGCGTCGTGACCCTTGTCGCTCTCGATCTCGATGAAGCTCGTTCGCGCGCCGGCCAGATTGAGGGCGCGGACGATCGCCCGGCTTTCCGGCGTCGGATAGAGCCAATCCGAGGTGAATGAGGCGAGGCAGAACCGCACATCCCGCGCGCCGGCGAAGGCGCCCGCCAGGCCGCCATCCCGCTCGGCGCCGAGATCAAAATAGTCCATGGCGCGGGTGATATAGAGATAGGAATTGGCGTCGAAGCGATCGACGAAGCTGGCGCCCTGGTGACGGAGATAGCTTTCCACCTGAAAGTCCGCGTCAAATCCCCAGGACAGCCCGTCGCGCTGGAGCCCGCGGCCAAATTTTCGCGTGAGGGCCGTCTCGGAGAGGTAGGTGATGTGCGCCGCCATGCGCGCCACGGCCAACCCCTTTTCCGGTCGCACGCCGGCCGCCCCATAGGCGCCGCCGCGCCAGTCGGGATCGGCCATGATCGCCTGACGCCCAACCTCGTGAAGGGCAATATTCTGGGCCGAATGGCGGGCCGCGGCCGCGATACAAACTGCGGCGAACAGGCGTTCGGGATAACTCGCGGCCCATTGCAGGACCTGCATGCCGCCCATGGAGCCGCCCACGACGGCGAAGAGCGTGTCAATGCCGAGCCGCTCTATCAGCATGGCCTGGGCGCGCACCATGTCGGCGATGGTGATGAAGGGAAAAGCGAGGCCAAAGGGCTCTCCCGTGGAGGGGTTGATCGAGCCCGGCCCCGTCGTTCCCATGCATCCGCCCACCACGTTCGAGCAGATGATAAAATGTCGTTCCGGATCGATCGGTAGTCCCGGACCCACCAAGGTGGACCACCAGGGGCGGCGCCCCGTGAGGGGGTGCGGCTGGGCGGCAAACTGATCGAGGGTCAGAGGGTGGCAGATGAGGATCGCGTTGGAACGCGCCGCATTCAGCTGACCATGGGTTTGGTAGGCGATACGCAGGTCGCTGATCACTCCGCCGCCGTCCAGCCGCAGGGGCGCGTCCCGGTCAAACGTCATCACGCCGTCGTTTGAACCTTCGCCAAAACCTGGCGTTTCGCCGATCTGTGGGGTGTCGCCGTGGTTCATGCGCGCGCCAGGAGCGTCAGGCGGAGGCGTCTGTCAATCGTTGCGCGGTTTGAGAAGGGCCAGAAATAAGGCGGCCCGGCGAAGCAGAGCTTCAGCCGGGCCATGTCCTCCGCCGTCCATCGGGGGGGCGAAATAGCTAGCGGAGAGACATATTGAGAATGCGCCCGGCGCCTAGGGGTTCCGCGCTCCCGCGCGATTTTCATGTCTTGAGTGTGTCGGTCCTGCGATAAAGGCCCGCTGCCAAGCTTAGCAAAGCGGTTTGGCGGCTTCAGATGCCGGCGTACCAAGCATAGCCACGGTCTTCCCAGAAGCCCCCCTTGCCCCGGCCGAGTTGATCCATCCGGCTGGCCAGTTCGACCCGCATGACATATTTGGCCTGCTTGTAGCCCAGCTGGCGCTCCACTCTCAGACGCAGGGGGGCCCCGTGCGAGACATCCAAGGGTTGTCCGTTAAGCGCCCAGGCCAGTATCGTCTGAGGGTGGAAAGCGTCGAAGAGGTCGATGCTCTCATAATAGAGGCCCGAATCGTCCAGCCCGCCGCCGAGGTTGTCGGCGCAGTGGAAAACGACATAGCGCGCCGTCGTCAGAGGACGGGCCAAAGCCAGGATTCGCGCCAGGGGGACCCCTGTCCATTGGCCGATGGCGCTCCAGCCTTCCACGCAGTCGTGACGCGTGATCTGGGTGCGCGCGGGCATGGCCTTGAGCTGGGCCAGGGAAAGGCTCAGCGCCTTGCCGACCAGCCCATCCACCACAAGCCGATAATCCGCGAAGCCATCCGCCAGAAGGCTCTGATAACGGGGACTCGCGGGCATGGTTGAGCCATTGGCCCGAAAGACGGGCGACAGATCGACCAGTTTGAACTCCGGCGCCAGGGGCTGGCCCGCGAGAAGCTGTCGCTGGGCGCCCAGCGTCAGGCCTTCGGCGCTGCCAATGAAGTGCTGGAATGACGGTGCGCGGGAAAGGCGATCGCAGCCGCTGAGCATGAGGCCGCCCAAGCTGGCCGCGCCCGTGCTGATCAGGCCCCTCCGTGAAAACCGGCGCGGCATCATGCCTGACGGTCCCGGGGCAAAGCGTATCTGCCCGTGATCATGGATCCAACCTCATTCAGAACGCCGGCCAGGAACACCTCCGTCACGTGAATGATGGCGAAGAGGACGAGCAGATTGGCGCAGATGAAGTGGAGCGATCTGGCGCTTTGACGCCCGCCAAACAGATCCAGCAGCCAAGGCGCGATAGCGTCGAATCCTGGCGACATGGCCAGTCCCGTCAGCACCATCAAAGGCAGGAGGATCAGAGCCACAACGACATAGGCCAGCTTTTGCAGCACATTGTAGCGCTTGGCGGCTTCCCCCGTTGGGTGCTTGAGCTTGATGTGGTCGAGAATGCTACGACCCATATTCGCCGGCGAAAGTTCAGAGATGGTCGGCGCGAGATCACGGCGCAAATGGCCGTTTGCCAAGCCCATCAGGAGATACACGAGGCCGTTGGCCACGAAGATCCAGGCCAAGAAAAAGTGCCAGCGGCGCGCGGTAGCCAAATCCCGCCAGCTGGGCAGGGTCGACCATGCTGGAAAGCCCTGATACAGGCGCGTCCCATGCGGCCCTGCGGAAACGCCCAGGACACCGGTGGTGTCAAAGGCTAAACCGCCCAGGCGCAGGACGCCATGTGCAGCGCCCGCCGCGGTGTGGACAGAACCCATGGCCAGCCAGGCGAAATCAAAATTCGCGCCGAATTTGCCCCAATAGAGTTCGGGATGGGCGTTGAAAATATTCAGTCCGCTCATGAGCAGAAGGCTGATCACCAGAACGTTGACCCAGTGCGTGACCCTGACCACGACACTGTGCCGATAGACGACCTCGCGGCGTCCCTCGGGCGGGCGAGATGTGTCCGAGGCAGGGGCTAAAGTCGCCTCGATCGCCATGGTGCCGCCCTTCTTCCGCCCGCCGTCCCGACCAATGGTGAAAGTGGGCCTGCAAAGCGGCCGCGCGCAATTGAAATTTTCCTTGTTCGGTCCTCATCTCGTTCGCGGTCATGCCCAGGTTACACGATCCGGGCATGATGTCTGAATGGGCCGGTGACAGAGCCTTAAGTGACGGAGGAGACGACCATGAAACTCAATGTCATCTATGTCGAACCGATGGCCGACGGGTGGTGCCTGCGTCAGGATCTCGCGGATAATCACCAGGTCTTTTCCAGCGGCGCGAAGGCGGAAGATGCGGCGATGCGGCTGGCCGCGCGTCTGGCGGACGCCGGCCAGGCCTCGGAAGTGCGGGTTTATCTGCGGGGCGGCGAGCTGGGTGGGCGTTTTGCTTGCCCGGCGGCGTAGGTTGCCGACCGCCCTTAAGCGAACCGTTCGGCCAGCCGCGCCAAGCCCTGATCGATCAGCGGATCACTAGCCGCGCCGGCCAATCGCGCGCTCAAAATCGTCTCCGCGGTCTGGGCGGCGAGTTCGGCCGCCGCCGCCTTGACGTCCGCGGTCGCTTGGCTTTCAGCCAGGGCGATCTTTTGCTCAGCAAGCTGGCGGCGGCGCGCTATATCCTCCTCAAGCGCGCGTTCGGCTTCGACCCTCAGGCGCGCGGCGTCGGCCTCGGCGGCCGCCAGCATCTCAGCCGCGGCGCGTTCAGTTTCAAGGCGTTGCGCGTGGGCCTGGGCCAGCATGGCTTGGGCCTCCTCGCGAAGCTGCATGGCCTCGTCCAGTTGGGCCCGCACCTTGGCGCGCGCGCCGTCTAAGGCGGTCGCGATCATCGCCGGGACTTTTGCCCGCCAGAGAATAACGACAAACACCACCAGGGCGACGCTGACCCAGAAGTGCGCGTCCTGCGGATTATAAAGGGGGGAGAACACGGCGCGGGTTCCGTTCATCAGCTATTCGAAATCGAGGCCATGGCGCCCTCGATTTCGGCGCGCGGGGGCGCTTGGCCGGTAAAATGGGCGATGATCGCTCCGGCGGTGTCGGCCGCGATGGACCGAACATGCCCCATGGCCTCAAGGCGGGCGGCGCCGATCCGGGCGGTCGCCTTTTCCAGGGCGGTGGCGAGCTTGGCCTCCTCCTCGCCGCGCCGCCGCGCCGCGGAGGCCTTCGCCTTATCCTGGGCGTCTTGGGCGATCCGCTGCGCACGCAGGCGCGCCTCGGCCAGCTCGGCCGCCGCCGCGTCGAGATCAAGCTGAGCAGCGTCGCGGGCCCGCCTGGCTTCCCGAATGTCGCCCGCGATCCTATCCTCGCGCTCCGCGATGGTCCCCCCCACGCGGGGAATGATCACCCGGGCGATCACAAGATAGAGCACCAGGAAAATCGCCAGCGACCAGACGATCTCGCCCGGCCACGGCGCCGGATCGAACTGCGGGAGGCCGCCAGACGATGGCGCGGCGGCGGAGGTCGGATCGGCCATCGGCTTTAAGGATCAGACGAAGTAGATCAGCAGGCCCAGCACGAAGGCGAACAGGCCCATCGACTCGGCCAGGGCCATGCCGATGAACAGATAGGTCCGCTCACCCGCCGCGGCCGCCGGGTTACGAATCGCAGCCTGCAGATAGTTGCCGAACAGGATGCCGAGGCCCAAGCCGGCGCCAATAAGGCCGGTCATAGCAAGCCCCGCGCCGATCGCTTTGGCAGCGTGAATATCCATGGTCGTCATTTTCCTTACGGTTAAGATGTTTGATAAAACGGTTTCAGTCAGTGTCCGTGATCGAGGTTCACGACTTCATTCAGATAGATGCAGGTGAGGGCGGCGAACACGAAGGCCTGAAGTCCGGCCACGACTAACTCCAGCACGAACAGGCCGATCACCAAGGCGAAGGACAGGCCCGCGCCGATAAACCCCAAGCTGGCCAGCCCCCCATGCATGCCGAAAACGCCCAGCGCAATGATGAAGCTCGCGAAGACGAACATCACGATATGGCCACCCAACATGTTGCCAAACAGGCGCAGGGCGAGGGTGGCGGGGCGGATCAGGAAGGAGATCAGCTCCATAATGCAAAGGAAGGCGGCCATGAAGACGTTCATGCCGGTCGGCCAAAATAGCTTGAAGAATCCCAGGCCGTTGCGGGCCAGCCCAATGATCAGGACGATGACGAACGTCATGACGGCCAGAGTAACCGTCACCGCCAGCTGCGAGGTCGCTGTGAACCCCAAGGGGATCATACCCAGGAAATTGATCATGGCGATGAACAGGAAAAGGCTGAACACAAAGGGAAGGAACGGCCGTCCGCGATCTCCGATGATCCCGCCGGTTAAGGTCCCATCGACAAATGTGTAAAGGAACTCCGCCGTCGCCTGCATGCGACCAGGCAGGACCTCGCGCTTGGCGGCGAACAGCAGAAAGCCCACGATCAGGCCCGCGGCCAGCATCATGAACAGCACGGAATTGGTGATGGAGAGGTCAAGCGACCCGAGGCCTGGCGTGGAGATCGGCGGCAAGGGCACGACCTTTTCGACCAGGAACTGCTCCATGGGGTTCATGACGGCCATCTGATCTTGTCTTCGTTCCCGCCAGCCTAAACTTAAGTCAGTCGCCAGAGTCTGTTTCAGTCTTCGTTCGTTTCAGTCTTCGTTCGTTCAGTCTTCGCCGGCGGGTTCGCGCGGCTTGCCGCGCGGATCATCATGACGATGGACGTCGTCGTTCCGATCAGCAGCCCCCCAATCAAACCCCACGGCCTGGTGTGCGCCACGAGGTCCAAAAGCCAACCCAGCCCGACGCCTCCGAAAACGCCTCCCAGCATCTGAGCGAGAACCCGATAGGCGGCGGACGCGCCGCCGCTCTGACCAAGGTCGAGAACAGGGCGCTTCCGACGCCGTTCAGCGTCAAAGGCCTCCAGGCGCTCATCAAGCCGCTTTAGCGGGTCGTCTCCTGGGTCCGGCGTCTCGCGCATTGGGGCGTTGGGTCTTCTCGACCTCCGCGTCCCCGCCGCGGCTCGGTCAGGACGGCGCGGAACCTATAGGGGGCGCTTAGACAGGTCAAGGCCGCGAGGAAATTGACCAAACATTTGATAATAAAGGGATAATTAGGAGTTTGGGTCGCCGCGCCGCCCGCCGCGCGGTCTAACGCGCCGCCAGCCGCTGGGCCTGGCCCAGGTCAACGGACACCAATTGGGAGACGCCTTTCTCGCGCATCGTGACCCCAAACAGCCGGTCCATCCGCGACATGGTCAGGGGATTGTGGGTAATCGTGAGGAAGCGGGTGGGCCCGCGCTGGCGCATGGCGTCGAGCAGATTGCAGAAACGCTCCACATTGGCGTCATCCAGGGGGGCGTCCACTTCGTCCAGCACGCAGATGGGCGCGGGGTTGGACAGAAAAACCGCGAAGATCAGGGCCACGGCCGTGAGGGCCTGCTCTCCCCCGCTCATCAAGCTCATGACAGCCAGGCGTTTGCCCGGCGGGCAGGCGAAGATCTCCAGGCCCGACTCCAGGGGATCGGCGGACTCCACTAGGCGCAGTTCCGCCGCGCCGCCCTGGAAGAGCGTGGTGAAGAGATCGCGGAAATGCCCGTCAATGACATGAAAGGCGGCCATCAGCCGGTCCCGGCCCTCGGCCTCAAGCGCCGCGATAGCCCGGCGCAGGCGCACCAGGGCGCCGTCGAGATCCTGACGCTCGGCTGCCATGGAGGTCAGGCGCGCGGTGAGTTCCGCCAAGTCCTCCTCGGCGCGCAGATTGACCTGGCCAAGGGCGGCCAGATCCGTCTTCAGGGCCGCCAGGTGAGTTTCCACGCCCCCCGCTTCCGGCGGCACGGCGACCGCGTCGGCGGCGATTTGCCCCGCGAGGTCTTCCGGCGAGAGGCCTGTGGTGTCGCGGATGGCCGCGGCCATCTCGGATACTCTGGAGGTCGCCGATTCCAGGTGAGCCTCGGCGCTGGCCCGGATTTCCCGGGCGTCGGCCGCCGCGGCGTCGGCGGCCCGGGCGGCGCTTTCGCATGCGGCCCTCTCCGACTCGGCGGAGGCCAGAGCGCGGGCGGCGCCAGCTTCCCGGGCCGCGACCACCCCAGACTGTTCAGCGAGATCCTGAAGCCGGAGCTCAAGTTTCGCCGGGGCATCGCGGGCGGCGTTCAGCGCGCGCCGCGTCTGCTCCAAGGCCGTGGCCAAGCGTGTTTGCCGCGCCTGGACGCCACCGGCCCGTTCCCGCCATTCGGCGGCCTCGCGGCGCAGGCTCTCAAGCCGCCGGACCCGGGCGGCGCGGGCGGCCTCCTCACGCTCCAGGCCCGCGCGGGCCGCGAAAGCGCCTTCGCGCGCCGCCTCGGCCTCGGCTCTCGCTCGCGCCAAGCTGGTCTGGAGCGCCGTGTCAGGGGGCAAGCCCGCGAGGGCGCCTTCGGCTTCGGCCAGGGGAGCTTGGGCCGCCGCGCGCTCGGCCTCAAGTCGCGCCAGCGTCTGGTTCAGGGCCGAGAGCCGGGCTTCGTTCACCGCGGCGGCGCGTTCTTCCGCCATCAGCCTTTCGCGGGCCTGGGCCGCCAAGCTGGCGGCTGCCGACGGCGCGGCCCGGGCTAAACGCACGGCGGTTTCGGCGTCCGCCAGACGCTCGGCGGCGGCGTCGTGAGCCGCCCTTGTCGCAGCCGCGTCGGCTCCCAGGCCCACAAGCCGGTCCTCCAGGGCCGCGAGCCTGGTCTTCTGCTCCAGGCGAACCTGAGCCGGACGGGGGGCTTTGGCGGAGGCGACAAGTCCGTCCCACCGCCAAAGATCGCCCTCACGGGACACTAGACGCGCTCCGGGCGGCAGAGACTTGGCCAACCGCGCGCCTTCACCTGAGTTCACAACGCCAATGAAGGCCAGGCGCGCCGAGAGCGCGGCGGGGGCGCTGACGCGATCAGACAGAGGCGAGACGCCGTCCGGCCAGGATACCGCGCCTTGGGCTGACGCGGAGGCCCCGCCTTCGCTCCAGTAGGTCAGAGCCTTAGCGTCGAGGGGAACGGCGAGGTCATCCCCCAGGGCGGCGGCGAGGGCCGCCTCGAAGCCCGCCTCTACCGCGATCTGCTCCAGGATCGGGGGAAAAGCCTGCCCGGCCGGAACCTTGGTGATGTCCCTAAGACCTCTCGCGGCGGCCTCGACGCTGGAGAGCTCGTCGCTGGCGGCGCGCATGGCGAGGCGGGTCTCCGCCTCGGCCCGGGCGGCGTCGGCCCTGACGCTCTCCGCGGTCTCCAAATCTTGCCGCGCCCGCGTCTCCGCCTCAGCCGCGCTGGCCGCCGCGGCGCGCGCTTGGGCCAGGGGCGCCGCGTCAAGCCCGCCCAGGGCGGCGCGTTCGGCCTGGGCGGAGGCCAGAGCATGTTCGGCGCGGGCGAGGCGTTCGCGGACGGCGCGCGCCTTGGCCTCGGCCGCCCGCCGTTCCGACTCCGCCGCGGCCAGGCACGCGGCGAGGGCTTCCACCCCCGCCTCCGCCTGGGCACGCCGCACCTCGGCCTCCTGCGCGGCGCCCCGCAACAGAGGCATTCGCTCGGGTTCGGCCGCAATCTCCCGCTCAAGACGTCCAAGGTCGCCAGAGAGCCGCTCAATCGCGGATTCGGCGTCGGCCCCGATCCGCCCCTCACGCTCCAGGTCTCCCAGGATGCGGGCGACTTCCTCGGCCAGTCGCTCCGCCTCCGTTCTGGCCGCCTTCAGGTCCCGGTCGGCGCGGTCTAATTCGATGGCCAGATGGGCGCGCACCGCGGCCGCGGTGACCGCCTCATCCCGCAGTCGGGCAAGAGGTTCGTTCGCCGTGAGGCGGTTTGCGCTGGCTGCCGCGGCGGCGCGGGCGGCCTCCAAGGCGCTGGCTGCGGCGGCCTGCGCGGCCAAATGCGCCTTATCTTCGGCGGCGCGCGCCTCTGCCCATCGCGCCAGGACGAGCGCCGCCTCCACCTTTCGCACCTCCGCCGCCAGCACCCGGTAACGCGCGGCGGTGCGCGCCTCCCGCTTCAGGCGGGCCTGGCTCGCCTCCACCTCCCGGGCAAGGTCGTCTAGTCGCTCAAGATTCGTCTCGGCGCCCTTCAGTCGAATCAGGGCTTCGTGACGGCGGCCATGAAGGCCCGCCACGCCCGCAGCTTCCTCAAGAATGCGGCGGCGGTTCTGCGGACGGGCGGCGATCAGTTCCGAAATCTGGCCCTGACGCACAAGGGCTGGCGAATTGGCGCCGGTGGAGGCGTCGGCGAATAAAAGCTGGACGTCCCGCGCCCGCGCTTCCGCGCCATTGATCCGGTAGCTGGAGCCCTGACCCCGATCAATGCGGCGGGTCACCTCCAGGACGGGTGCGCTGGCATAGGCCGCGGGGCCGCTGCCATCGCTGGCGTCCAGGGTCATGGTGACCTCGGCATGGCCGCGCGGCGCTCGTCCCGCCGCGCCGGCGAAGATCACATCATCCATGCCCTCGCCGCGCATGGCCTTGGCCGAGGCCGCCCCCATAACCCAGCGCAACGCCTCCAGAAGGTTCGACTTGCCGCAGCCATTGGGGCCGATGATCCCGGTCAGCCCTGGCGCGATGGGGAAATCCGTGGGCTCGACGAAGGACTTGAAGCCCGAGAGCCGAAGGCGGGTGACGTGCACGGTCCTGGCCCCTCCCGCGTCCTTAGGAGGCTCTAGTGACGCGCGCGGCCGATGGCCGCGCCAAGGGTCTCGAGGCTTATATCTCCCGAAATTTTCTGATCTCCGATGATGAAGGTGGGTGTCGCCTCCACGCCATGCTCACGCGCGTCCCGGTCCGTGCGCTCATACAGTGAGCGCAGGGCTGTTTCATCCGTCAGGCAGGCTTCGAACTTGGCCCGTGTAAGGCCGGCGGCCTGGGCCACCTTGAAAAGCGCCTCGCCGCCCCCCTGCGCGATGGCGGTCTGGTCGGCGAAGATGGCGTCGATGATCTGGAAATATCGGTCGCCCGGCGCGCAGTCCGCCAGGAGGAATCCGGCGACCGCCAGATCGACATCCCCCGTCAGCATTTCATGCAGCTCGAACCGCGCCTTGCCCGTATCCAGATAGGTCGTCTTGAATTTGGGAAAGATGGCGTTGGCCCAGACCGCGCAGTGAGGACAGCCGACCGAGGCATATTCGATCACCGTCACCGGGGCCTTGGGCGACCCCAGGCTGTGTGGGATCGGGGCGCCCAGATCGGCAGGCGCCGCCACCGCCTGTAAGCCCAGGAGGACGAGCCCGGCAGCCGCCGACGCGAGGATGTGGCGCGCAACCCTCGTCGCCTCGCCTCGCCTCATGACTTGGCCGCCTTGGCGCGTGCCTGGTCGACGGCGGCTGAGATCTCGGCGAGGCTCATTTCACCCTGATACACCTTTCCATTAATCACGAAGGTTGGGGTCTGCAGGATGCCCTCATCCTTCATGGCATGGCTCCATCGCGCCTTCAGGGCCGCGAGCGCCCCTGGATTGCTAATGCACGTCTCGAAGCGGGGCTCGCTCAAGCCGGCGTCCTCAGCGATCTTGAGGAGCACGCTTTCGGGGGCGCCACTGGCATAGATCTGGGCCTGTGCCCGGTAGATTTCGTCCAGAACCTGGAAATACTTATCCTTCCCCGCGCATCGGGCTGTCAGGAACCCCGCGGCGGCGAGCCCGGTGTCCCCCGTCAGGGCCTCCCGGGCGATGTAGCGAACTTCGCCTCTGTCGACATACTTCGCCTTGAAGGCGGGAAAGACGGTGTTGTTGAAGGCCGCGCAATGGGAGCAGGCCACCGACGCATATTCGATCACGGTCACCGGCGCGCCCGCCGCGCCCAGGGACATGTCTTGCGCGGTTGGCGGTCCAGGATGCGGCTTCTCGCAGGCGGTTAAACCCCACATCGCCGCACCAATAATCAGGGCCGCCGCCAAGGCGCGGAGGCCGTGGGCGGAGGGACGGGGCGCGACGTCGAATCGGGGCAGCGGAGTCTCCAAGATTATCAGCCAATCATGAGTCGCCGCGCGCCGCGTCGCAAGCGTCCTCAGGCGGCCCGCTCCCGTCAGCCTACCTCGCGCCGCCGTCGCGCCGAAGCACGGCGCGCCCCAGCCGCGTGAGGGCGGCCTTCAGAGAGTTGTCGGAAATCGCGTCCAGGCTCTCGACAAGGGCTGCTTCGGCGGCCGCGTCCAGGGGGCCCTCGTTGCGGCGCATCGGCGTGGCGCGGGGCTCGCGTCCCCGCTCTATTTTTCCACGTAACGGGCCCTGAACGATTCGGACGCGATCCACGGCGCCGGCGCCCAGAAAAAGGTTCACCCGCGCCAAGAGGTCCGGGGCCTGATGCTGAATGAGGGTCGCCGAGGGGCCCTCCACCCGCAACTCAAGAGCCGCCGGACCATCGCCCCGGCCACGCACCAGACGGATCGGTTCTGTCCGACGGGCCAGGGTTTCGCCGACGATCTCGCGCCAGCGGGCCTTCAGTCCCTCCGCGCCCTGGCCGAAGCGCGCGTCCAGGGCCTTGATCGTGGCGGTCAGGGCCTTGCCCGCGGCGGGCGGCGGGCCGTGCGCTGGTCGCGTTCGGCGACCTTTGAGGATCAGCAGAGCCTCTCGGGGTGTTGGCAGGGGACGTGGCATCTGGGCCATAATAGCGGGGCTTATGACATCCGTCCCGCGCCTCCGCGCCCGCCTTCTTCAATGGTACGACAAGCATCGCCGCGCGCTCCCCTGGCGCGTCCTGCCGGGCGAGACAGCCGATCCCTACCGGATCTGGCTCTCGGAGGTCATGCTTCAACAGACCACCACGGTTCACGCCGCCCCTTACTTTCAGGCTTTCACACGGCGCTGGCCCACCGTCCGCGATCTCGCCGCCGCGCCCGAGGCCGAGGTCATGGCCGCCTGGGCCGGGCTTGGCTACTATGCCAGGGCGCGGAACCTCATTGCCTGCGCGCGGGCGGTAGCTGAGGACCACGGCGGGGTCTTCCCCGATACCGAGGAGGGGCTTCGCGCCCTGCCGGGGCTGGGCCCCTATACCGCCGCCGCCGTGGCCGCCATCGCCTTCGACCGCCCGGCCAATGTGGTGGATGGCAATGTTGAGCGCGTCATGGCGCGCCTCTTCGCGGTGGAGACGCCGCTTCCTGACGCCAAACCGGAGCTTAAGCGGCTGGCCCAGAGCCTGGTCAGGAATGCGCGTCCTGGCGACTGGGCCCAGGCCCTCATGGATCTGGGCGCGACCGTCTGCCGACCTCGCGCGCCTGACTGCCCGGCCTGTCCCTTGCGTTCCGATTGTCGGGGTCTGGCCGACGGCCTCGCCGCGAGGCTGCCGCGGCGCACTGTGAAGGCCGCGTCCCCGCACCGCTATGGCGTTGTCTTCGCCATCTTCCGTGACTCGCGGGTCGGGTTGGTGAGGCGCCCGGCACGCGGTATGTTGGGCGGAATGCTCGGTCTGCCGACCACGCCGTGGCGCGCCGCGCCGTGGCCCCGCGATGAGGCCTTGGGCCATGCGCCGGCCCCCGGATCCTGGCGATCCGTGGGCGAGATGAGCCACGCCTTCACCCATTTCACTCTCGACCTTACGGTCATGGCCTCGGCGGAGGCCCACGGTGACGGGGATCTGATCTGGACCCCGCTTGACGCCGCTGTCGCTCAGACGCCGAGCCTCTTCGCCAAGGCCCTGCGCCTCCTGGCAAGTCCGTCCCTGGATATTTAGGCGAGCCGCGCCCTCACCTGGGCGCGCAGAATATCAATAGGCTGAAGCCCTCGGTCAGTCTGGATATGCCAATAGGTCCAGCCATTGCAGGCGGGCTGAGATTCCATCATGGCGCCCAACTTGTGGATCGATCCGCTCAAGGGTCCCGCCGAAAGGCTGCCGTCGGGGCGCACCTTGGCCTGATGCCGGCCCTTGGGGCACCACAGCACATCGCCGGGGCTCAAGAGGCCCTCCTCGACGATCTGGCCGAAGGGAATGCGGGGCTCCGACTTCCGCGAGCCCGTGACCTCCAGATCTTCCGGCCGGGCGGGGATGATCTTGTCGATGCGCGCCCTGGCGAGAGCCGCGTATCCCTCGTCCCGCTCGATGCCGATAAATCGCCGGCCCAACCTTTTGGCCGCGGCGCCCGTGGTGCCCACGCCGAAAAAGGGATCCAGGATGACATCCCCGGGCTGGCTGGCGGCCAGAATGACCCGGTGCAGAAGCGCCTCGGGCTTCTGGGTGGGATGGGCCTTGGCGCCGGACGCATCCTTGACCCGCTCCTCCCCGGAGCAAACCGGCAGGGACCAATCGGAGCGCATCTGCACTTCGTCATTGGCCATCTTCATGGCGTCGTAATTGAAGGCGTAACGCCGCGCGCCGCGCGACTTGGCGGCCCAAATCAGGGTCTCATGCGCGTTGGTGAACCTTGTGCCCTTGAAGTTTGGCATGGGGTTGGCCTTGCGCCAGATCACGTCGTTCAGCACCCAGAAGCCCGCGTCCTGCACCGCGCGACCGACCCGAAAGATATTGTGATAGCTGCCGATGACCCAGAGCGAGCCGTCATCCTTGAGCAGCCGGCGCGCCGCAGCCAGCCACGCCGTGGTGAAGGCGTCATAGGCCTCGAAGGAGTCAAACTGGTCCCAGGCGTTGGTGACGGCGTCAACAACGGAGTTGTCGGGACGCAGCAGTTCGCCCCCCAGCTGCAGGTTATAGGGCGGGTCGGCGAAGATCATGTCCACCGACTTCTCCGGCAGATCGGCCATGGCCGCGATGCAGTCGGCGACGATGATCTGGTCGGCGTAACTGTCCATGGCCCATTCCTTAGGAGCTAAACGGCGAGCCATGCCGTGTGCGGGTGAAGCTCAAGTTAATCAAAGGCCCTAAGTTCTTAACCGCGCCAGAATCCGGCGGCCAGGGCGAAGAAGAGAATGGCGCCGGCGGCCGTGTTGGATTTGAACAGGATGAGGGCTTTGCAGGATCTTGAGTGTCTACCCGACGCGCCTGCCATCCAAGGTGGGCGGCGAGCGGGATGAGCCCCAGGAAGAACAGCGGCCCCAGCTGGGCCAGAACGCCGGCCGCGAGGGCGGAGAGCAGACTTGCCACATAAAAGAGGCGTATCGCGCTGGGCGCGCGGGCGCCCAGCCTCAGGGCGGAGGATTTCACGCCGGCGCTCACATCGTCGGCCATGTCCTGGATCGCGTAGATCGTGTCATAGCCGAGCGTCCAGAACACGCCGCCGGCATAGAGGGCGGCAGGCGCGCGCCAGGCCAGCCAGGCGGAGACGGGGCTGGCCGGCGTCAGCGCCCTCGCCAGTCCGCCCGTGACGAGCGTGTGTCCCAGGGTTGGGCCTGCCAGGGCCGCGCCGAAGCCCAGCAAGACTCCCCAGTTGAACGTGAGGCCGAGCCAGGCCTGAGGCCACCAGGTCATCCGCTTCATGAACGGGTAGATGACGACGAGGGGAAGCGCGGCTGCCGCGATCCACAAACTCGCCAGATTGAGAGACAGGAGCACCGCGAGGCTCCCCAGGACGCAGGCCAGAGCGAAGAGGGCGGCCCCGGTCATGCTGATTTGGCCGCTGGCCAGGGGACGGGCCGCCGTGCGCGCCACCCGCGCGTCGATGCGACGATCAGCCATGTCATTGACCGCGCAACCCGCCGCCCGCATCAACACCGCGCCCACGGCGAAAAGACAGAGGAGCCTCAGGGAGGGAAGCGCATGTTTCATGGCGGCCTCCAGGGCCGCGCCTTGCCAGGTGGGAAGCATCAAGAGCCAGATCCCCACGGGGCGGTCCAACCGCGCCAGTTTCAGCCATGGCCGCGCCGCGGGCGGGGCGCGCCGGTCCACCCAATTGGCGGCCGCCGCGTCCGGGAGCGGGGATGTGATCAGCGGCGCCCCCTCAATCTTCACCTTTCCGGGGTCCTCATGTGCGTGTGGCTTTCATGTCCATATGGCCAAGAATCGTTGCCGACGCCTGCACGCAGGAAGGCGAGACGTCTATGTGAACGATCAGGGGTTTTCGCGCCATGGAGCAATACGAGGACGACGAGAGCGCGCGCCGGCGCCAGCTCTCGAACCGGCAGATCCTCGCCTTCATCGGCGGTTATTGGCGCCGGCGTCCCGGCCTCATGACCCTCACGGTGGCCCTGACCCTGGCGGCCATCGCCTGTGAGCTTCTCGTGCCCAGGGCCTCCCAGGCCCTTGTGGATGCGGCGGTGCGGGGCCCCGCCCACGCGGGAACGGCCTGGGCGGCCTGGCTTTTCTTTGTCGCGGTCTATTTCGGCTTCGCGCTCTCGCGCAACGGCGCCATGCGGTTCTGGAGCCCCCTCGCGGCGGCGACGATGAAGGAGATGACCGACGAGGGCTTCGCCCGCGTACAGAGCTTTTCCGCCGACTGGCATGGCGACACCTTTGCCGGCGCCACCGTCCGGCGCCTCTCCCGCGCCATGTGGGGTTATGACGTGGTGGCCGATTCCCTGGTGATCTGGATCGGTCCGGCCCTGCTCATTCTCGTCGGTCTTTCGGTGCAGATGATCCTGCGCTGGCCCTGGGTCGGCGGCTTTTCTCTGGTGCTGGTGGTTCTCTATATCGGCGCCAATATGGTCCTCACCGAGATCTATGTGCGCCAGGCCAATCTGCGCTCGGTGGCCATGGACTCGCGGATCGGCGGCGCCCTGGCGGACGCGATCTCCTCAAACCCCGCTGTGAAAAGCTTCGGGGCCGAGGCCCGCGAGGAAGCGCGGATCGCCATGGTCACCGAGGATTGGCGCCGGGCCACGGTCAAGACATGGCTTCGCTATACCGATGTCTGGCTGGTGCAGAATATCCTCCTGGGCCTTTTGCAGGCGGGGCTGACGGGCCTTGTGATCCGCAGCTGGGCGCGGGGGGAAGCCAGCGCGGGTGGCGTCGCCTTTGTGATCACCTCGTTCCTGGTGATGAGCGGCTACTTGCGAAACATCGGCGAGAATATTCGTATGGCCCAGAGGGGTCTGGCGGATGTCGAGGATGTCGCCCGCTATGCTGGGACCGCCCCCCAGGTCGCGGACGCGCCTGACGCCACGCCCTTCGCCGGCCAGCGCGGCGAGATCGTCTTCGACCAGGTCGTGTTCCGCTACAAAAGCGCCGCCGCGCCCCTCTATGATCGCTTCGATCTGGTCATTCGTCCGGGCGAGCGCGTGGCCCTGGTGGGTCCCACGGGGTCTGGCAAGTCCACCTTCGTCAAGCTGGCGCAGCGCCTCTATGACGTGACAGGCGGGCGCATTCTGATCGATGGCCAGGACATCTCCGAGGTCACTCAAGCCAGTCTCAGGCGGGCGTTGGCCGTCGTGCCGCAGGACCCCGCCCTCTTCCATCGAACGATCGCCGAGAACATCGCCTATGCCCGGCCCGGGGCCACGGAGGCCGAGATCGTGCTGGCCGCGCACAGGGCCCGCGCCCATGATTTTATCGTGGCTCTGCCGCGGGGCTATCACACCCTCGTCGGCGAGCGCGGCGTGAAGCTTTCGGGGGGCGAGCGGCAGAGGGTCGCCATGGCCCGCGCCTTTCTGGCCGACGCGCCGATCCTGGTGCTGGATGAGGCGACATCGTCTCTCGATGTGGAGACCGAGGCCCAGGTCCAGGCCGCGAGCGAGGAGTTGATGGCGGGCCGCACCACGATCATCATCGCCCACAGACTATCGACCATCCGTGGGGCTGACCGCATTCTTGTCTTTCAAGACGGGCGAATCATCGAAGAGGGCCGCCATCACGATCTCGTCGCCCTAGGGGGCGCCTATGCCCGTCTCAATAGTGTCGCCCAGGGACTCTAGTCTGGCCGCGCGGCCTCAATTGTGGCGAAGCTTTAGGGCGCTCTACGGCTGGCTTCGGTCGCGTTCGAGGCTGTCAAAAACCCGGAATAGCGCTTTGAAATCAGAATTTTCGACGCCAGCAGACGGCGAGCGGGATCGTCCGAGGGCCGCGCGGACTGTGGCATTTGTGACACTTGTGACGCGCGAGTGGCGTCGCCGTGAAGGGCGGCCTTGCCGAAGCCTCGCATTTGATAAAAAAAGGCCCGGCGAGATAGCACTCTGCCGGGCCAGTCTGGCCGCGAGAACGGGGGGGATACCCGCGGCGACACTGTATGTGTTGTCCGCGGGCCTTCGCGTCAATATGCATCCGAAAAAAAATGCGGCGGATGCGAAGATGCGCACGCTTTTGATCATAGGCCCCGCCTCGTGATCTATGATCTTGCAGTCGTCGGCGGCGGGATCTTAGGCCTCGCCCACGCTATGGCCGCCGTCCGGCTCGGCAAGCGAGTCATCGTCATCGAGCGCGACGCCGCCGCCAATGGCGCCTCGATCCGCAATTTCGGCTTCATCACCATCACCGGTCAGGCCCGGGGCGAAACCTGGCGCCGCGCCCGCCGTTCCCGCGAAATCTGGGAGGCCATCGCGCCCGCAGCGGGAATCGACATCACGCAACGGGGCCTGCTCGTCTCGCTACGCTTCGATGAATCTCTGGCCGTGGCCGGGGCCTTTCTGGAAACAGAGATGGGCGAGGGCTGCGCGCTCCTCTCGTCTGAAGAGGCGGCGAGGCGAGCCCCGGGGCTCGACGGCGCGGCGCTGAAGGGCGCGCTTTGGAGTCCGCATGAGATTCGCGTGGAATCCCGCCAGGCTCTACCGCGTCTAGCCGCGTGGCTCACCGCCCAATATGGCGTCACCTTCCAGACGAAGACCGCGGTCCTTTCGGTGGCCCCGCCCCGCATTGAAACCTCTCGTGGACCCATCAACGCCGCCGCCGCGGTGGTCTGCCCGGGCGATGATTTCGTCACCCTCTTTCCCGAGGCCATCGCCGCGCGGGGCGTCGACAAATCCACCCTCACCATGCTGCGCCTCGCCGATCCGGGGCGTCGTCTCCCCACGACCCTGATGTCCGATCTTAGCCTGGTCCGCTATCTCGGCTATTCAGAGCTTGCCGCGGCGGCGCCTCTTCGTGCCCGGTTGGAACGTACCCATGCCGAGGCTCTGGAGAATGGCGTCCACC
>Ga0116226_10000466_pt1 | contig 34534 bp, 31 predicted proteins | sample S1TSphfallax_FD_89692 | JGI IMG/M metagenome (GOLD analysis project Ga0116226, IMG submission 89692) | Host-associated microbial communities from peat moss isolated from Minnesota, USA - S1T2_Fa - Sphagnum fallax MG | ecosystem: Host-associated > Plants > Peat moss > Unclassified | place: USA...
AGAAGAACTCGGAAAGTCATTGCGTTGAATCATCCAAGTGATGCGGAAGTGCATAGGATCACTGTATGCGTCAGACGTGAACGGTCTTTGACATGGGTCAAGCCAGCGCGGAGGGAGTGGAAAAATAAGATGGATTCGGCCGCGAGCGCGACTCATATCGGCAGGGCCGGCAGGCTCGGCCCTTGCGCATCTCAAGACTCACGGTTGCGCTGCAGCGGGGGGGAAACGCAGTGTGAAGCGGATCAGACCGGCTGCCGGGCAGATCGCTTCCACGCTGCCGCCATGCAAACTCATGATGGCCTTGACGATGGCGAGCCCCAGCCCGTTCGATTCGGTGCTGACACTGCGCGCGGCGTCGCCACGATAGAAACGGTCGAATAGCCGGTCGAGCTGCCCCGGCGCGAGGACCGCCCCGCTGTTCTCGATACTGATTTCGGCCCCGGCGCGAGCCTCTGAACTGCCTCGCGCGCACAAGCGGATGACCGTGCCTGGCTCGGCATAGCGCACCGCATTCACGGCCAGATTGCTGATGGCGCGACGCCAAAGCATGGCGTGCGCGTCAACCGTGCCGCTTGCGGTGATCTCGAAGCGCAGGTCGCGCTCCTGCGCGATGCCTTCGAAGTATTCGGCGATGGTTTGCAGCTCGCGGGCCAAATCCAGCGGTGCGGTGTCTATGGTCAAACCCGCGTGGTCGGCCTGCGCCAGAAACAGGATATTTTCGACTATCCGTCCTATCCGTTCGAACTCTTCCAGATTGGAGTCCAGCAGCGCCTGATATTCGTCCATGCTGCGCGGCTGAGCCAGCGTCACTTGAGTTTGTCCAATCAACACCCCGATAGGCGTACGGATTTCATGCGCCAGATCGGCCGAGAATTGTGACAACCTCTCGTAGCCGTCGGCCAAGCGATCCAGCATCGCATTGAAGACTTCCGCCATCTGGCGTAATTCGGTCGGTGCATCATGCGGCAAACGCATGGTCAGTTGCTTGGGTGTAATCTGAGCCGCACGCTCGCTCATGGCATGCAGGGGCCGCAAACCCCGTGACAACACCAGATACGCGAGCGCGGCACTGGCCAGCACCGCGATCACACCGGTCAAAAATACGCGATGGTAATAAGTGGCAAGCAGTGCGACTTCCTGCGTCATCACATGCCCTGCCACAATTTCGACGATGCCGCCACCGACCGGTTCAGCCTGGGCAATCACCCAGCGCACCTTCACGCCGTCGGGACCCAGTGTATCGACCAATGCACTGCGCCCTATCGCCGAGGTAATCGGCACTGGCTCGACAGATGGCACTTTCAGCCCATCCGGATTGATGTTGATAAACGCGGGCTGCCCCGGGCGGCGGAACATAAATACGTCGTGCTCTGCCCCGAGCATGGTCTCGAACAGCGCGGGATGGGCTTCGAGTTGTTCCACGTTGTACATCTGATGCAACAGCGTACGGAAATGTTCGACCCGGCCGACCAACGCGTAGTCCATATTGGTTTCCAGCGCATTGCGCGCCGACATATACAGGAACAAGCCCAGGGTAAAGACGATGACGCAAACACATGCCGCGAACAACAGCGTGATGCGCGCGGTCAGCGAGCGCAGGCGCCAACTGGGACGCCACCGCGGCGGCCAAGTCGGCAATCCAAGCCCAGACTTTCCTGCGCTCACGATGGATCCCCGAACATATAGCCTATGCTGCGCACGGTATGGATCAGTTTCTTCTCGAATGGCTGGTCGACTTTGGCACGCAAGCGCTTGATCGCGACATCGACCACATTGGTGTCGCTGTCGAAATTCATGTCCCAGACCTGTGACGCGATCAAGGTGCGCGACAAAGCCTCGCCCTGGCGTTTGACCAGCAAATGCAACAACAGGAACTCCTTATTGGTCAGCGCGATACTGACACCTTGCCGCGAGACCTTGCGGCGCAGCACATCAAGTTTGAGGTCGGCAACCTGAAAAAACTCTTCTTCTCGCACCACGCCACGACGCAACAGCGTGCGGATACGCAGCAATAATTCAGTAAACGAGAACGGCTTGACCAGATAATCGTCGGCGCCCAATTCCAGTCCGCGTATGCGATCATTCAAATGATCGCGCGCAGTCAGAAAAATCACCGGCAGGTCTCGTTTCGCCCGTAGCGCGGTCATGATCTGCCAGCCGTCCATGCCAGGCAACATCACGTCCAGCACCACCAGGTCGTAGTCGTGTTCGAGCGCCAGATGCAGCCCGTCGGGCCCAGTGCGCGCGAGATCGACCGCGTAGCCGGATTCGCGCAGGCCTTTCTTCAAATAGTCGCCGGTCTTGAGATCGTCCTCGATTACCAGGATGCCCATGGCTGCTTCGTCATGCTTGAGGTTGGCGCTAGCTCGCGCAGGCAGGGTGCATCACGCTGGCCCCGATAAGGGTGGGCGCAAGCGTGGTCCCCGATGGCGAGCCATTCTAGCCAGATTCCTGCGCTGCCGAATGACAAAGTTGTCATTCTAGCCGGCGAAGCGATCCATTTCAGCGCGCCCTGACGCAAACTCGGCGCCGGCCCGGCACCTGCGCCGCTCAACGCACGCGGCGCAAGCGCCCGTGCCAGCACGTTGTAGAACTTGATGGCTGACAACCGATAGTCGCGCGCGATTCTGACAAAAACGTCATCACCCAGTCATCTCGAGTTAACAGCCTGCGCCCTAAGATCCATCCATCGAATCTGAAAGCGGTAGCCGCACCTTGAGGTTATCAAGGTGGCCTTGAAGCTGGTGCCGCAGTACATGGTTCCCAAAGCCGTCCGAACGCCTAGGAGTTTGCATGCGTAAGACCCTGATACATCCGCTCTGGCTACGTCTGACCCACTGGATCAATGTGCTTGCCGTGCTGGTGATGGTCACAAGCGGCTGGGAAATCTATGACGCCTCGCCGGTATTCCAAGCCATACGCATTCCGGTCGGCATCACATTGGGCGGCTGGTTAGGCGGCGCACTGCAGTGGCATTTTGCTTTTATGTGGCTGCTGGTCGCCAACCTGCTGGTGTACGGCACGGTCAATCTGCTGAGTGGCCGGCTGCGCCGCAAGATTTTTCCGCTCAGCCCGCAGGCGGTGCTGCGCGATCTGCAGGCGGCGCTGCGCGGTCGCCTCGCGCACGATGATCTGAGTCACTATAACGCGGTGCAAAAGCTGGCCTATCTCGCCGCACTGGTCGACTTGGCGGTGCTGATCCTGTCCGGCTTGGCGATCTGGAAGTCGGTGCAATTTCCCTGGCTGCGCGAGTTGATGGGCGGCTACGACGACGCGCGTGTGGTGCATTTCTGCGCGATGTCCTTTCTGATGGTGTTCGCCGTGGTGCATTTAGCCATGGTTGTGCTGGTTCCGCGCTCGTTGCGCGCCATGATACGGGGGCATTGAGATGTTCAAACGCAAGTCCGACAGCCGCCTGGTGACGCTCGATCAGGACGCCATTATTCAGGATGCGCGGCGGGCGTTGGCGCAACCGATGCGCCGCCTGTTCGCCAAGCGCGCGTTGACACTGGGCAGCCTCTCCCTGCTCTCGGGGTGTCAGTTGACCGACGACAAATCGGTCAACACCATGCTGCGCCGCATCTCGTCATTCAACGACGAAGTTCAAGGCTGGCTGTTCGATCCGCGCAAAATGGCGCCGACCTATCCGGAAAGCATGATCACGCGCCCCTTTCCGTTCAATGCGTTCTACGACATCGATGAAGTGCCACTGGTGGATGCCGGTGACTACCAACTCAAGATCAGCGGTCTGGTCAGCGGTAAGCGCAATTGGACCCTGCCCGAACTCTACGCGTTGCCGCAGACGAGCCAGGTGACGCGCCACATTTGCATCGAAGGCTGGAGCGCGATAGGTAAATGGGGCGGGACGACTTTCTCCGAGTTCCTCAAGCGCGCCGGTGCCGACACGAGCGCCAAATATGTGGCGTTCCAATGCGCCGACCAATATTCGACCAGCATCGATATGCCGACCGCGCTGCATGCGCAGACCTTGCTGACTTTCACCTATGACGGCCAGATCCTGCCGCCCAAGTATGGCTTTCCGATGAAGCTGCGCATGCCGACCAAACTCGGCTACAAAAATCCCAAACACATCGTCGAAATCATCGTCACCAATCAATATCCCGGCGGTTACTGGGAAAACCAGGGCTACAACTGGTTCGGCGGCGCTTAGCGCCGCGCAGCCTGCCCTGGACCAAGCACGCCGCGCCAGACCACGCTATGCTGTCTGAGCGGTTTGACACTGTCTGCATACTCACCATAACGGAGCCTCACATGTCCTTGCGTTTCAAACATCTGCTCACCGCTACCCTGCTCACAGCTGGCGTCGTCGGCAGCACCTATGCCCAAGCGCCCAAGATCACCCGTATTCGCGGCGAGGTGGTGTCGCTCAACGGCGATCAACTGACCGTGCATCGTCGCAGTGGCGACACCGTGGTGATCGCGCTCAAGCCAGATGCCGGCGTTGGCTCGGTGCGCAAGATTCAGTTGTCCGATATCAAGCCGGGCGAATTCATTGGCACCGCCGCCAAGACTGATGTCGACGGCAAGCTGGTGGCGCTCGAAGTATTGGTGTTCCCCGAGGCCGCGCGCGGTACCGGCGAAGGTCATTATGATTGGGACCTGGGCAGCAACAGCACCATGACCAACGCCAATGTCGATTCGGTGGTGCAAAGCAATAGTGGCCGCCAGTTGACGCTGTCATACAAGGGCGGCAGCAATCAAGTCACGGTACCGCCCGAGGTGCCGGTGGTGACGCTGGCGCCCGCCACGCGCGCCGATCTGCTGGCCGGTAAGGCCGTGTTTGTCGTGGCTAGCGATGATGGCGCGAATCACTATACCGGCCTGCGCGTGATCGTCGAGAAGGATGGCGTCAAGCCGCCGATGTAAGCCGCTCAGTCATGTGGTTTTGCGGGGGGCCGGCGCGTGTCGTCGGCCCCCCGCCGTGTTTTTATGCTGCAGCGCAATGACGGAAGTCCGGCGTCAGCCTTGACTTTCCGCCTGCCGCAACTGATCATTAGCCCATTAAAGGATCAAATGATCAGCGCCGGATTGCTCCACCTGAAATCCCGGTTGGCCGATCAATGAGATTCGCGGCGCCTCGCCGCCCCGTTCGTGCATCCCCGACAGGAATTTTCATGGCAAGCCCGGCAACCGTTCAGTCCCCCGCACCATCCGACGCCAACGTTATCGTTCATATCGGTAGCGGTGCATTCCACCGAGCCCACCAGGCCTGGTACCTGCACCGCCTGCACCTGCAAGGCCGGCAGGATTGGACCCTGGCGATAGGCAACATCCGCCCCGATATGCAGCCACTGCTGCAAGCGCTGGCGGCACAGAAGGGCGTCTATACGCTGGAGACCGTCACCCCGGAAGGTGTGCGCAGCTACGAAACCATCCGTTCCATCCAGCGCGTGATTCCCTGGGAAGCCTCACTCGCCAGTTTGATCAATGAGGCGGCGGCAACCCGTTGCAAAATCATCTCCTTCACCGTCACCGAAGGCGGTTACTACCTTGACGAGCATCATCGCCTCGAACGTAGCAACCCCGATCTGGCCGCCGATCTGGGCGGCGCGCGCCAAACCATCTACGGCGCCATCGCCGCCGTGCTCGCGCAACGCAAGGCACAGGGGGCAGGCCCTGTCACGCTGCTGAATTGCGACAACCTGCGCAGCAACGGCGAGCGTTTTCGCGCAGGGCTGCTGGAGTTCCTCGACGCCATCGGTGAGGGCGCGCTACGCGACTGGACCCTGGCCAACACGACTTGCCCCAACTCCATGGTCGACCGTATCACCCCGCGTGTCAGCGACAGTCTGAAGGTGCGGGTACGTGAAACCACCGGTTTTGACGACGCCTGCCCGGTGATGGGCGAGCACTTTATCCAGTGGGTGATAGAAGACGATTTCTGCGCAGGCCGGCCGGCCTGGGAAGAGGTCGGCGCAGAACTGGTGGCCTCGGTGCTGCCCTATGAAGAAGCCAAAATCCGGATTCTGAACGCCAGCCATAGCTGCATCGCCTGGGCCGGCACGCTGATCGGTCTGAGCTTTATTCACGAAGGCACGACCGACGCTGACATCCGTCAGATGGCTTACGACTACGTGACCCAGGATGTGATCCCGTGCCTCACGCCGAGTCCGATCGACCTGGCCGCTTATCGCGATGTCGTGCTCTCCCGCTTTGGCAACCCCTACATTCAGGATACCAATCAGCGCGTCGCCGCCGACGGGTTCTCCAAGATCCCCGGCTTTATCGTGCCGACCCTGCGCGAACGTTATGCGAGCGGCGCCACGCCGAGCGCGACCGCGCTGTTACCGGCCTTGTTCTTTGTCTTCCTGCAACGCTGGCATGCCGGCACGCTACCCTATACCTACCAGGACGGCACCATGGATAGCGAAGTGGCGCATGGCTATTTCAAAACGGCCGATCCACTCGCCGCCTTCTGTGCGGATCGCACCTTGTGGGGCAGTCTGGCGGATCAGGCCGCGCTCTACGACGCGATAGGCGCCGGCGTGCGCAAGGTCGAAGCCTGGGTGGCACAGCGCACGCCGGCTTGATCCTGCCATCCCTCACGCGCGGGTCCAGGATGGCGCGGTGCATGGCGTTAAGCCAGTCCCGCGCGCGGGCACCGGTTTGATGGTGCGGTGCCGTAATGCGGTAGTGGGTCCGTGTCTAAAGGACTGCACTACATGCCGCATCCTCGGACCGACACGGCACCGCGAGACGCGGGTAAAGTATCACTCCAGTATCACGCCGGCGCCAGTCGCTGATCACCACCGGCTGCGCCCCTCCCTAGCATCGAAAGGTCATTCGTTCATGTATCTCGGCATCGACTTGGGTACCTCGGAAGTCAAGGTTCTGCTGCTGGCAGCGGACGGCAGTGTGATCGGCACGGCCGGTGCGCCATTCCAGGTTTCGCGCCCTCACCCGCGCTGGTCAGAGCAGAATCCGGGCGACTGGTGGCAAGGCACACGCAGCGCCGTCGATGTGTTACGCCGCCGGCATCCCGAAGCCTTCGCTCAGATACGCGGCATCGGCTTGTCGGGCCAGATGCATGGCGCGGTACTACTCGACAAACACAACCAGGTACTGCGCCCCGCCATCCTGTGGAACGATATGCGCAGCGTCGACGAATGCGCTGAGCTGACTCGCCGCGCGCCGCGCCTGCACCAGATCGCGGGCAATCTGGCCATGCCGGGATTTACCGCGCCCAAATTGATGTGGGTCGCGCGTCATGAGCCGGAGATATTCAAGCAGATCGATTGCGTGCTGCTGCCCAAGGACTACGTGCGGCTGCAGTTGATCGGCAGCCGCGCAATCGACCCCTCCGATGCGGCCGGCACGCTCTGGCTGGACGTGGCCAGACGCGATTGGGCCGACGAATTGCTCGACGCCTGCGGCCTGAGCCGGGCGCAAATGCCGCCTCTGATCGAGGGCAGCGCCGCAGCCGGCACATTACGCGCCGAGTTGCTGCAGGAATGGGGATTGACCGGGCCAGTCGTGGTGGCCACCGGCGGTGGTGACAATGCAGCGAGCGCCGTCGGCATCGGTGCGACCGAGCCGGGTGATGGCTTTTTGTCGCTCGGCACTTCGGGCGTGCTCTGCGTGATCAGTGAACGCTATCAACCGAATCCCGCCAGCGCGGTGCACTCGTTCTGTCACGCGGTACCGGATCGCTGGAATCAGATGGCTGTGGTGTTGTCGGCAGCCAGTTGCCTGCGCTGGGTCTGCAAGTTGACCGGCACCGACGAAGCGGCGCTGTTGGCCGACGTCGAACGGCTGCCCGCGCCATCCTGCGCCGAAGCGCCGCTATTTTTACCCTATCTGTCCGGCGAACGGACCCCGCACAACGATCCCTATGCACAGGGCGTGTTCTTCGGCATGACTCACGCTACCGAGCGCACCGCGTTGGGTTATGCGGTGCTTGAAGGGGTAGGTTTTGCAGTGCTGGACGGCCTGCGCGCGCTGCACGCGGCAGGGATCGCCACAGCGGAATTGTCCTTGATCGGAGGTGGTGCGCGCAGCCCCTATTGGGCCCAATTGATCGCCGATCTGCTGCAAGTACCCATCCTCACGCACGGCGGCGGCGAAGCAGGCGCTGCCTTGGGCGCCGCGCGCCTCGGTTGGTTGGCCGACGGCGGCGATGCACGACAGGTCCTGAGCAAACCCGCAGTGCGCGCGCGTTATACCCCCGATCCAGCGCGTCACGCGCTATTGGCGCCACGCTTCGAGCGCTACCGCGAACTGTACCGACATCTGCGACCGCTGTTCGATCCGGTACCCGCAAGCGCTGCGTCGCAACATTGAAGCGGCGCTTTAATTCGTCATCGGACATGCGTCGCAGCTAGCCGAACTGCTATTATCGAAGGCTCAGCCTCGCGTTCGCCGCCGATGCCCGGCATCGTCGACGCTTTCGCTTCGCACTCAACCTCGCTCTGTGCCCCTATCGTGTCCAAGTCCTCGGAAAAACTCGATCTCGCAACCCGCGCCGCCTGGCTCTACTACGTGGCGGGCAATACTCAGCACGAGATCGCCGAGAAGCTGGGCATCTCGCGCCCGGTCGCGCAGCGCCTGGTCGCGCTCGCCGTCGAAAAAAATCTGATCCGCGTAAGGGTCGACCACCGCCTGGCCGATTGCCTGTCGCTGGCCACCGAACTGTCGGCACGTTACGGCCTGTCTTTGTGCGAAGTGGTACCCGTCGATAACGACAGCCCCGAAGAACTGAGTCGCAAACTGGCGGTGGCCGGGGCTCAGGTGATGGAGCAATTTCTGCAGGCGGAACCACCCACCATCGTCGCCGTCGGCAGCGGCCGCACGCTCAAGGCCGCTGTCGACCAGATCGCGCAGCTCGACCGGCCGCAGCACCGCCTGGTCTCGATGGTCGGCGCGATTGCGCAGGACGGCTCGTCCAATCCGTATGACGTCGCGCTGCATATCTCCGAGAAAACCGGCGGCAAGCATTTTCTGTTGCCCGCGCCGCTCTTCGCCGACGACCCGGCCGAGCGCGCCCAGTGGTGCAACCATCGGCTTTATCGCATCGTCGAATCGCTCTCGGCCGAGGCCGACGTCGCCTTGGTCGGGATCGGCAATATCGGTCCCAACTGTCCCTTGTTCGAAGACGGTTTTATCAGCGCCTCGGAAGTCGAGGAAATGGTGCAGCTGGGCGCCGTTGCCGAACTGCTGGGTCGCCCTATCGATGCGCAAGGCCTGCCGGTGCAAGCCAGTACGGTGGCACGTATCACGAGCGTGACGCTCGATTCCCGGCCGCAACGGCCAACCATAGGGTTTGCTGGCGGCCCGGCCAAACAACAAGCCGTGCTGGCCGCCTTGAGCGGCGGCTGGCTATCGGGCCTGGTCACCGACGAACTCAGCGCGCGCGCGGCCTTGGCCGCACCGGTTTCGCAGCGGGTTGCCGCGGTGCGGCAGGCCTAGCAGGTCGTGCCCAAGGTGCCCCCCAGGCCACACAGCGGCCTACGCGGCACTACCTCAAGCTGCCCGCGCGGTGGCTGCCAAGCGCGCAAACGCCGCCCCTGACTGATCAAACAAATGGCAATGCTCCGGTGCCGCGCGCAATTTCAGTGCCGCGCCCTTCACATGCTTATCCAGCGGCGGGATGCGCGCAATCAATCCTTCCGGTGCCAGGGCACTATCCGCATACAGATACGCCGTGTCGCCCAATGATTCCACCGTCATCACCCGCGCACTGACGCCCTGCTCGCCTGTCGTCATCAGCAGATGTTCGGGGCGAATGCCAACCGTCACCGTATCGCCAACCGTGGCCGTGCCGGGTTCCACCGCCACCTCCTGGCTCTCGCCGTTGGCAAAGCGCACCGTCACGCCATCGCCGCGCAAGGCGGCAATTGTGCCTTCCAGGAAATTCATTTTGGGCGAGCCAATAAAACCGGCCACGAAGCGATTGGCCGGGGCGTGATACAGCGTTTCGGGGGCGCCCACTTGCTGTACCTGCCCCCCCGACAGCACCACGATCTTGTCGGCCAGCGTCATGGCCTCGACCTGATCATGGGTGACATAGATCATGGTGGTTTTCAGTTCGTCGTGCAGGCGGGCAAATTCAAGCCGCATCTTGACGCGCAAGGCGGCGTCCAGATTCGATAGGGGTTCATCGAACAAAAATACCTTGGGTTTGCGTGTAATGGCACGACCAATCGCGACGCGCTGACGCTGCCCGCCCGACAATTGGCGCGGCTTGCGTTCAAGCAAATGCTCGATATGCAAAATCTTTGCGGCCTGCCGCACGGCGGTGTCGATCTCAGCCTTGCTGGCGCCGGCCAGCTTCAGACCGAAGGCCATGTTGTCGTACAGCGTCATGTGCGGATACAACGCGTACGACTGAAATACCATGGCGATGCCGCGCTTGGCAGGCGGCGTGTCGTTGACGCGCACGTTGTCGATCAGCAGATCGCCCGCCGTGATGGGCTCCAGCCCCGCGATCATGCGCATCAAGGTGGACTTGCCGCAACCACTGGGGCCGACAAACACCACGAATTCGCCATCGGCGATATTCAAATTGACTTCATGCAGCACGTCGGCGTCATCGTAACGCTTGCTGACATTCTTCAGAACTACGTTGGCCATCGACTGGTCTCCTACTCTGCTGGCTGGCGGCATCGGCAGTGCGCCGGCCCGGGTGTGCGGCGCGTGGGCCGCACATGTTTGTGTTCAAAAATCGCAGCGGCGCTATCGTTGTATCGCTATGGACCGTCGCGATATGCGCCCTACCTTCGCCTTTTTTGCGCGATACCGTCAAGCACACCGCTTGCACCTCAAGCGGCCAAGCGTGCTACCAGGTCCGGCAACGCCTCCATCTGTTCCAGCACAAACTGGGCGCCCGCCTGACGCAACAACTGCGCTTGATGCGCACCGTGATGAGTACCGCCGGTAAAGCCGATCACACACATGCCGGCACGCACTGCGGCGGTGACGCCTGCCGTGCTGTCCTCCACCACGACGCAGCGCTCGGGGGCAACGCCGAAGCCAAGCGCGGCAGCCAGATAGACGTCCGGTGCCGGCTTGGGTCGCTCGACGCGGTCCGCGCAATACAAACGATCTTCGAAAAAATGCGTCAACCCATTGCGCCGCAGAATCGCACGCACATGCGCCGTATCACTATTGCTGGCGCAGGCTTTAGGCAGCGCAATACGGGCAAAGGCCAGATCCACGCCCTCGACCATGGGCGCCAGGGCGCACGCCTCTTCCAGACGGGCTCGCACGCTTTCGACTTCGGCTGGCGCCAACGGCGCACCGACGGCCAGCGCCATTTCACCCAGGACCACCTCGATACGCTGTCCCAGCAAAGGCAGCAGGAGCGGTTTGAGATCGGCATCGGGCCAGCGCTGTCCCAGCTCTTCCAACAGAATGGCCGCGGCCACGCTTTCGCTGTCGACCAGCACGCCGTCGCAGTCGCAGATCATGTGGGTGACCGCCAGGGTCCGGGACATTATTTCACCGCCCCGAAGGTCAGGCCGCGCACCAATTGCTTTTGCGACAGCCAACCGACCACCATGATAGGCGCCACCGCAAGCAAGGAGGCCGCCGACAATTTGGCCCAGAACAAGCCCTCTGGGCTCGAGTACGAGGCGATAAAGACCGTCAAGGGGGCTGCGTTCGAACTCGACAGATTGATGCTCCAGAATGCCTCATTCCACGACAGGATCACCAGCAGCAAGGCGGTCGAGGCGAGTCCCGGGACCGCCATCGGCATCAACAAATAGACGATTTCCTGCCAGGTGGCGGCGCCATCCATGCGTCCCGCTTCCAGAATGTCGCGCGGAATCTCGCAGAAATAGGTGTACACCATCCACACAGCGATCGGCAAATTGATCAAGGTATAGACAATCACCAGGCCGCTGACGGTATCGAGCAGGCCAGCCGATTTCCACAGCAAGTAGATCGGTATCAGCACGCCGACCGAAGGCATCATCTTGGTCGACAGCATCCACAACAGCACTTTCTGGGTCCGTTTCTCCGGGAAGAAGGCCATCGCGTAGGCGGCCGGCACCGCCAGCAGCAGGCACAGCAAGGTGACACCGACGGAAATCTGGATCGAGTTCCAGGCGAAGGCAAAATAATTGCTGCGCGCGAACACGTCATGGAAGCTCTGCAGCGTCGGCGTGAACCACAAGCTCATGGTGTAGGCCTGTTGCTCAGTCTTGAAGGCCGTGATCGCCATCCAAAAAATGGGGAAGAACAACAACAGCGCGATCAACCAGGCCAGAGCGCCGGCGGCATAACGTCGCGCCGTCGCCAATGAGTTCGGATGGATGGCCAATACGCTCATGCCTCGTACTCCCCTTTCAGATTTTTCGCCAGCATGCGTACCAGGAAGAAGGACACAATGTTGGCCAGGATCACCGCCAGAATGCCGCCTGCGGAGGCCAGCCCGATGTCGAACTGCTGCAGGCCCAAGGAGTAGATCAGATAGGACAAGTTGGTGGTTGCGGTACCGGGACCGCCGCCCGTCGTGGTGTAGATTTCAGCGAAGATGGACAACAGGAAAATCGTTTCTATCATCACCACCACGGCGACCGGACGGCGCAGATGCGGCAAGGTGATGTAGAAGAACATGGCAAAGGCCCCGGCGCCATCGATACGCGCCGCTTCTTTCTGCTCCTGATCCAACGATTGGATGGCGGTAAACAGAATCAGGAAAGCGAACGGCAGCCATTGCCAGGCCACGATCACGATCACCGAGAACAGCGGATAGGTGGAAAACCAGTCGATCGGCTCCAGCCCCACGGCTCGCATCGCGACCGCCAGCACCCCATACACCGGGTGCAGGATCATATTCTTCCAGACCAGCGCGCTCACCGTAGGCATCACAAAAAACGGCGAGATCGCCAATACCCGCGCAATCCCCTGCCCAGGGAACTCGCGATCGAACAGCACCGACAACAGCACCCCACCGACCACGGTAATCAATAGCACCGAGCCAATCAGGACGATGGTATTGACGATGGACGGCAAGAAGCTTGCGTCGGTCGCGAGGAATTTATAGTTGCTGAGCCCGGCGAAGCCGTGGATATCCGGATTCAACAGGTTGTAGTGCGATAACGAAAACCAGATCGTCATCGCCAGCGGCACCGCCATCCAGAGCACCAATAACGCCACCGATGGCGTCGTCAGCCAGCGTGCCGCCGGGCGCCTGGGTGTCGCGCCTGTGGTAACGGATGCGGCACCGGCTGCCAACGGTGAGGTCGCGTGTGTCGAAGGTGAATGCGGCATCGAAATCGCCTTGTTTGAACGAGCTTAAGTCATATCCAGCCGGGTTGCCGGGATCGCGCCTGGGGCTAAGTCCAGGGTAGCGCAGCGAGACGGCTGCGTATCGCGCAGATTACGCCAGGTTATTGTCGGCGGACAGCCGCGGCACTGGGCCGCCGCTGTCCGGTCACACAGCAGGGCTTACTTGACGTAGCCCGCTTCTTCCATGGTGCGCTGCGTCGAGGCTTGTGCTGCCTTCAAAGCCTGGTCGACGGTCATCTGACCGGCCAGCGCGCCGGAGATGCTCTGCCCCACCACAGTGCCGATGGATTGGAACTCGGGGATGCCGACGAACTGCACACCCGTGTACGGTACCGGCTTCAGCGTCGAGCTGGTGGGATCGGCGGTCTGGATCGCGTTCAGCACGAAGTCGGAGAACGGCGCGGCCTTCTTGTACTCAGGATTCTGGTATGTCGACAAACGCGTGCCGGACGGCACGGCGCCCCAACCCTGATCCTTGGCGACCAGCTGGATATAGTCCTTGGAGGTCGCCCAGGCCACAAATTTCTGCGCGGCTTCCTTGGATTTGGAGGTCTGCGGAATCGCCAAGGCCCAAGACCACAGCCAATGCGAACCCTTGGGCGTGACTGCCACCGGTGCTGCAGCAAAACCGATCTTGTCGGCCACCTGCGATTGCGCCTTGTTGTAGAGCATGCCGGCCGCTACCGTCGCATCGATCCACATCGCGCACTTGCCCGACGACATCAAGGTCAGGTTTTCGTTGAAGCCGTTCGAGCTGGCGCCCGGAGGGCCATCTTTTTGCAGCAGGTTGGTATAGAAGCCGACCGCCTTGTGCCATTCCGGCGTATCGAGCTGGGCATGCCACTTTTCGTCGAACCAACGGCCGCCGAAGGTGTTCACCAAGGTGGTCACATACGCCATGTTCTCGCCCCAACCGGCCTTGCCGCGCAAGCAGATACCATACGTGCCGCTGGCTTTGTCGGTCAGCTTGTCGGCGAACTGCTGGATCTGATCGTAGGTCGGTTGCGCCGGCATGGTCAGTCCCTTGGCCGCAAACAGATCCTTGCGGTAATAGGTCATCGAGCTTTCGACGTAGAACGGCAATGCGTACAACTGGCCGCCCACCGACAGGCCGTCGCGGGCGCTCTTGACCACGTCGTCCAGATCATAGCTGGCGGGCAGACCCGAGATCGGCGCGAGCCAACCGCGCTTGCCCCAGATCGGCGCTTCGTACGTGCCTATCGTCATCACGTCGAACTGACCGCTCTTGGTCGTGATGTCGGTGGTGGCGCGTTGCCGCAGGACGTTTTCTTCCAGGATCACCCACTTCAACTGGATATCCGGGTTGGCCTTTTCGAAATTGCTCGACAAGGCCTTCAATTCAATCATGTCGGGATTGTTCAGGGTCGCGATGGTGACGGTCGTGACCGCCTGCGCGGCCAGACTGAACGAGGCCAGCCCCACGGCCGCGAGCGATGCCTGCAACGTCTTGCGCCAGAATGGGCGGGTTTGACTCCCTCGGTATTGGGTGTTCATCGATGCTTGTCTCCTGTATTTTGTCGAACGCCATGGTTTCGATGCGGCTCTGTCTGCCCGCTTGTGTGCAGCAAGGCTCACGCCCTGCCGCGGTACCGCCTTGCTGCCTAACTCCCTTGCCACCGGATTCGAGCATGCCCGGATCCGGCTTCTCAACATTTCAACTCATCCAGTTGCCGCCATCGACATTCAAGGTCTGCGCGGTAATGTAATCGGCGTCGCGCGAGGCCAAAAACAGGGCAGCGCCGGTCAGGTCATCGGGCAAGCCCATGCGACCCAGCGGCACCGCCGCGCCGACCTGACGTTTTTTCTCGCCCAACGGCAGGTGCTCGTATTTGGCAAAAAGACTATCGACGTGCTGCCACATCGGCGTGTCGACCACGCCGGGGGCGATGCCATTCACATTGATACGATGCGGCGCCAGTGCCAACGCTGCCGATTGCGTGTAGCTGATCACCGCGGCCTTGCTGGCGCAGTAGTGCGAGACCAGCGCCTCGCCGCGACGTCCGGCTTGCGACGACATATTGATGATCTTGCCACCGTCGCCCTGTTCGAGCATGCGCCGCGCCGCCGCCTGCATCAGAAAAAACATGCCTTTGACATTAACCGCAAACATGCGGTCGTAGCTATCCCAGGATTCCTCCAGCAACGGCCCCATATCAAAGATGGCGGCGTTGTTGAACAGGATGTCGAGGCGGCCAAAACGGCCCACTGCGGTTTCGACGATGCGGGCTATGTCCTCGCGCCGCGTGACATCGGCCCGCAACGTGCAAACTTGCGTAGCGGGCAGCTCGCCAAACCGATCGGCCAGCGCGTCCTGGGATTGAACATCGACCAGCACACACCGCGCGCCCTCTGCGACATAGCGGCGGGCGACCGCTTCACCGATACCGCCACCGGCCCCGGTAAGCACCGCGACCTTGTCCTGCAATTTCATGCCTGTCTCCATTCTGCGTCTGGCTGGTCCGTCCTCGGACGACTCATTCAAATGAACGAGTGCATACGATCCAGCGCGTGGCGTTTGGTTTTAGGCCCTGATCCCCATCGGCAAACCGACGCGTTCGGACCAAGACATTGATATGAGCATTTGCCCATCAATTGATCTAATGATCACGTCGCATCTCGAAACTGTCAAGCCGTTCGCGACGATTTCGATGGTGCGCTGCGGCATCGACCGCCGCGCACGGGTCCCACCGCAGGCTCCAGCACGGGTCTTGACGCAGCCGAACTACAAAGGTAAACTTCGTAGTTGAACTGGGTAGTTAAACTGTGCAGTTGCTATGGCGTGAGCGCCCCGACCCGGCCCGCTCGCCAAGCACTGCCGGCTGCCCGGATGGATACGTTGTTCCTGACGGTTCTCACACATGCCCCGCTCCCCATCCGAATCCGTGTCAGTGCCGACTTTGCCCGCGACGCTAGCGGCAGAGTTGCGCGTGGTCACAGGCAAATTGATGCGCCGCTTGCGTGAGCAAGCTCAAATGGGTGAGTTCACCTTGTCGCAAATTGCCGTGCTGGGCCGCCTCGATCGCGACGGACCCGCGACCATCACCGCACTGGCCCGCGCCGAGCATATGCGCTCACAGTCCATGGGCGCGAATGTCGCTGCGCTGGAAGCCGCCGGCATGGTGGCCGGCACACCGGACCCCAGCGATGGCCGCCAAACCCTGTGGACGCTGACCGAGGCCTGTCGTGAGCGTCTTGTCAGCGGCCGCGCCCGGCGTGAAGATTGGCTGCAACATGCGATCGAAGCGCAACTGACGCCGACCGAACAGCAAACCCTGATTGGTGCGGTCGAATTGTTGCGACGATTGACCCAAGCCTAAGCTGCGCCGTCTTACCGGATAGGCCCTGCCTCCCGTGATTCCACCGACGCAGATTCCGTCCATTGCTCTGCGTGCCAGACCTAGCCAGGAACCTCACCATGCCCGTTACCACACTGGATGCCCGCACCGCGTTGATCGTCACCGGCTTGCTGAAGGCGCAACGCCTGTGAGATCGGACAGTACGCCCGCCATGAATGGCACGTTCCACTCCTTGCGCAATCGCAATTACCGCATCTGGGCCTGCGGCGCCTTGGTGTCGAATATCGGTACCTGGATGCAACGCACCGCCCAGGACTGGCTGGTATTGGCCGAACTCACACACCACAATGCGCGCGCAGTCGGCATCGTGATGGCCTTGCAATTCGGACCGCAGTTGCTGATGCTGCCGCTCAGCGGATATGTCGCCGATCACTTCGATCGGCGCAAACTGCTGCTCGTGACGCAAGCCGTACTGGGTATGCTGGCATTGGGTCTGGGCTTGCTGACCGTCACCGGGGTAGTACGTTTGTGGGAAGTCTATGGGTTCGCGTTGCTGCTCGGTTGCGTGTCTGCATTCGATGCACCGGCACGACAAACCTTCGTCTCGGAGCTGGTCGGCGAGGAAGGTCTGGCCAATGCTGTGGCACTGAATTCCACCTCATTCAATGCAGCGCGCATGGTCGGACCTGCGCTTGCTGGGGTCTTGATCGCAGCGATCGGCACCGGTTGGGTCTTTATGCTGAACGCGCTGTCGTTCGCCGCGGTGTTGGCATCGCTGTGCCTGCTGCGCACCGATACGCTGCACCATCGCACGCCAGCCAAACACAAGCGCGGCAGTTTGCTGGAGGGCTTTCTCTATGTGTGGCAAAGACCGGACCTGAAGACCGTGCTGTTGATGCTGTTTCTGCTCAGCACCTTCGGCCTGAATTTCCCGATTTTCATCTCGACCATGACTGTCAGTGCCTTCCATGCAGGTGCGAGTCGCTATGGTCTGCTCAGTTCGACCCTGGCCATGGGCTCCGTCACTGGCGCTTTGCTGTCGGCACGCCGAGGCCATGCATCCATGGCCCTGCTGGCAGGGGCCGCGGGCGTGTTCGGGTTCGGTTGTCTGATGGCCGCCTGGATGCCGAATTATCAGTGGTTCGGCCTGATGCTGATCTTGATTGGCGTCTCTGGCCAGACCTTCACCACGTCCACCAACAGCACGGTGCAAATGTCGACCGATCCGGCCATGCGCGGCCGAGTGGTCGCCATCCTGCTGGCGATTGCCTTGGGCGGCACTCCGCTGGGTGCGCCTATCGTCGGTTGGGTCGCCGACACCTGGGGGCCGCGCTGGGCGCTATGCGTTGGCGCGGCGGCGGGATTCTCCGCCGCCGCCGTCGGTCTGGGCTATCTGCTGCGCTCGCATCATGCGCGGCTGCGCTATGACACGGGCTGCTGGTACCGCTGGCGCCTCGAGCTGGGCGAGCTGCCGTCGACCGCGCAGCCGAACCCAAGTGCGCCCTCCAGCGCAACACCGCCGCCCAAGCCGCTTATTTAAACTCGACCGTACCCGAACCGGCTTCGCGTGCTTTACGTTGAGCCGGATTGCCCGCCACCGTGATATTGCCCGAGCCCGATGTGACGGCCTCGGCGGCCTGCGAGGCATAGGCGCGCAGGTCTCCCGAACCCGACACATCGGCCTTGAGCGTCTGCACTTTCAAGCCATCGGCATGGATCTCGCCCGAACCGGAAATCTCGCTATTCAGACTATCCGCTTTGCCGGCCAGTTCGATGCTGCCAGAGCCAACCACTTCTGCCCGCACTGATTTGGCTTCGACGTCGCCCACACGCACTTCACCGGAGCCCGGTACACTCACGTCGACTTTGCCGCCAATGGCGCCCTCGGCATGGATACTACCCGACCCCGAAATCGACAAGGCGATCACATCGCCAGTGAGTTTCGGCGCCGTCACGTCAGCGGAGCCGGCAATCCCGATGGAACGCAAGGACGGTCCGGTGATGGCGATCTTGATCTGATCGCTGTCGATGTTCAGGAAATGAAAGCTGCTGTCGTCCTTCAGACGTATCACCAATTTGTCCCCTTCAATCTTGGTCAGCAACAAAGGCAACAGATTGGCGGGCGCCGTTATCGTCACTGCGGTGGTCGGCGCAACGGTGAAAGCGACATCGGCGGCGCAGTCGACTTCCAGATCCTTGAATCCCAACATATGGCGCGATTCGGTTTTGGCGGGGGCCAGCTCGTCGGCGCTCACGGTTTGACACAGCATGCAGGCGCTCAGTCCCGCCAGCACAGCGAATCTCCAAGTCTTCATCAAATCTTCCTCAGGGTGCGGCAAGCTTTGTCAGCTCGGCGCCGCAGGGTTAGAACGGCCGATGGTCCGCAACGCGGAAGATTGTAGCCGAATGCAAAAAGCACGGTATGACGCGGCAAAAATCGAGCCAGCCGAGCACCACTCGGGGTCCTAAGGGCTTCCGGCCAGGTCTCATTGGTCCCAAAACCGTGAAGCTTGATCCAGATCATCACGGCCAGGCCCCCAACCCGGATCATTCCGCTCGTATCCGCGGATCATGCAAAGCCTGACCGCCGGATGCATCGGATGCATTTCATGCACCGTATATAAAAAATGGGGCGTGCCGTCGCCGCCCGCGCATTCGACGTGTTGTCCCGCTGTCCTGGAGTGTCTAGCTAGATGTCCGATCACGATTACGTAGCCCCGGTCCCGCTTTCCGACCCATTGCCTAGCCGCAAAACCTTGCGCGACTGGCTCACGCCGATGACCGCGCGCAGCAGTGCGCGCGCCATCGCGCTGGTGGTGTTCGATTATGTGCTGTTCGGAGCCGTCCTGTGCGCCGACTGGATGGTGCGTGGCTGGTTGCCCAAAACGCTGCTGGGCATACTGTGCGGCTTGATCATCGGCCGCCTCTTTATCCTCGGCCACGATGCCTGCCACCAAAGTTTTACCCCCTCGTCACGGCTCAACCGGTGGTTGGGGCGAATCGTCTTCCTGCCTTCTCTGTCGCCATACAGCCTGTGGGAAGTCGGCCATAATGTGGTGCACCATGGCTATACCAATCTGAAGGGCTTCGACTTTGTTTGGCAGCCGATGTCGCCGCAGGAATATCGTGCGCTGCCGCTGGGTCGGCGCATGCTGGAACGTTGCTACCGCAGCGGTTGGGCGCCAGGGCTCTATTATCTGATCGAAGTCTGGTGGAAACGCATGTACTTTCCGAGCGCCGAGCAGATGAAAGTGCGGCGCCCGGTGTTCCGCCGCGATTGCCTGCTGGTTACGGCGGCAGCCGTGGTCTGGTGGGTCGGCTTGGCCTGCTACGCGCACGCAAGCGGTCAATCGCAGGCCCTGATGTTCGTCACCGGCTTTTTGCTGCCCTTCCTGGTGTGGAACATGATGATAGGTTTCGTCGTGTATGTGCATCACACCCATCCGCAGATCGACTGGTATGACGACAAGACTGCCTGGGCCGCCTCCCAGCCGTTTGTCTCGACCACCGTGCACCTGACCTTTGGCCGCGTGCTGGGCGTGCGTGTGAGCGCCTTATTGCACGAGATCATGGAGCATACCGCGCATCATGTGGACATGCGGGTACCGTTGTACCACCTGGCCGCCGCGCAGCGCCTGCTGGAGACCCGGCTACCTGGCCGTATCGTGATTCAACGCTTCACCTGGCGCTGGTATTTCGACACCGCTCGCCGTTGCAAGCTGTACGATATCGGTCGCCAATGCTGGACCGATTTCTCCGGCCGACCCAGTTCGGTCTCGTAAGGGCAACGCCGTCACGCCGTGCTTGAAGGCGGTGCTGCGGTCTGTGCGCTGCGGTCGGTACAGTAGGCGGCGCGCGATGGCGGTACTGATACGCACACGGCGATGTCGCTTCGACCGTCGTTATTTCAATCGAACTGCGATGCATGCACTCGAATGAATTTCCCGCCGAACCACCGTTTGTCAAACCGATTGACCAGCACATTCGCCGTCTGCGGCGTCAGGTCCGGTAAGCGCAACATGGCAAACGACGGATGCCCCTCCTCAAAGCGCAACTCGATTTCTGGCTTGGCGGGGCGCACAAAATCTTCGAACAGGGCGCGTAGTTTGTCTTCGGTCACGTCGTCGGGCAGATTTTCGATAAAAATATGCATAGCGTTAGCCGTGTCAGGTAGCAGTGCCTTGGGTCGTGCGTGTGGCGAGGCCGTCTCTGAGGGGCCGTGATCAGCCGTTTGCAACCTTACGATGCGCCGACAGGGGCACCTGTTCCCGCCCAGTGTATACGCTCGGCAAGCGCGATGTGTACGCCACACCGCGCGCTGCAATGCAACACAACTTTATATCGGCTCCACGTCGTGGAACTTGTTGTAATCGATACGCCGCACGCCTGCGGCATCGATCTCGACCAGATCCGGATAGCGGTGCTGCCAGCGTATCGTGTCGGCGCTATAGATATGACGCCCGCGCATGACCTGCAAGGTGGTTTCATCTACCCCGTCCAGGCTGAGTATCAGCGTGGCTTCGGCTGCCGCGAGCGTTTCGGCGGTCTCGCCAAAGAGCGGACTCGACGCATCGATCAGATGGGTCAGATTCCAACCCAGAACGAAGATCGGATGCTGGTTACGCACCAGCTTCAGATCGTGCAACTTGCGGTTCTCATAGCCTTCAGCGGATATCTCGAGGCGCATCAGGCGCAGCTTGGCATTGGCTTCCGAAATCACGTTCAGGCGCGCATTCGCCACGCGTATCATCAGTGTCTGTACGCCGTCGATGGGGCGCACGATAGGATGGTGCGCAAACAGAATTTTCGCGCGCGGGCGTGAAAAACGCGTGAATATCAGGCCGGTGAACACCGCGAGACCCGACAGACCGGAAAAAATTTCAACACTGGCCACCACATGTGCATAGACAGTCTGCGGATGCATATCGCCGTAGCCGACGGTGGCCAGCGTTTCCACGCTGAAAAAGAACGCGCCCAAAAAACCGGCTGGCGATTGATCGGCAATCGCGTGTGCGCCTAACTGATAAAGACCGGCAAAGATGCCATTGGTCACCAGATAGATCAGCGCAAAGCTGCCGAAGAAAGCCAACCAGCTCATGGTCAGAAAGTGGTGATAGACATCATGCCACTTGCGATACGGCAAGCCGGTCGTGACAAACTTCAAGGGGCCGACCTGGAGCGCGCGCGGGACATCGAACAAACGCGCCAGCAGCTTGGCATAGGCCCGGGTCGGGGCCGTTACGATCGATTCCGGCGATACTTCCTCGGCCGGGTTAGGCGCGGCAGATGGGGTAGCAGCGGCTGGCGTGGTGCCGGGATCGGCCGATCCAGGCTCAACGGTAGTGCGGGACATACTGACTCCGAAAGCAAATAGGGGCGGCGCGCAAGGCAGGTCTGAGCCGCAGTAGACGCAATGTACCACTGTCGAAAATGACTGCGCAGCCAGCCCGTACCGGCCTATACCAAAGTCTGATGTGTGTTGCTATACGGAACGGCATTCTTTGCCTACACTGCCATAGCAGACAGTTCTGTACGCGACATCCGCGCAGCACCACCCAGTCATCGAAGCGAGCTATCGAAAATCGGCTTGCGTCACTGGCTAGCGCACTGCAGACGCCCAAGCACCATCGTGTGCGACAACAGGCCGCAGCGCCAAATCGCAAGGGCCACGATCAAGTTGACTTGCATCAAACAAGCGGGAAATCGTAGGGAACACTTGCTAGTGCGTGCCACAACCCGACGTTATGATGATGGTGCACCGCCGAGACAGCCGAGCTTCGACTGTCGACGGTATGGCGAACCAGCCGCAAACCCTGCCTGATTCGGACATGATTGGAGCTTCGCATGATAAATAACACTGTGGTGGAACTGTCCCGCCTGCAGTTTGCTGCCACCGCGCTTTACCACTTTCTCTTCGTGCCGCTGACACTGGGCATGAGCTTCATGTTGGCGGCCATGGAGACGGTATATGTGATCACCGGCCGAAAAATTTACCAGGAAATGACCCACTTCTGGGGCAAGCTGTTCCTGATCAACTTCGCACTCGGTGTCGCCACCGGTTTGACGATGGAATTCGAGTTCGGCACCAACTGGTCGTTCTACTCGAGTTTCGTCGGCGATATCTTCGGCGCGCCACTGGCGATCGAAGGGCTGATGGCCTTCTTTATGGAATCGACCTTTATCGGCCTGATGGTATTCGGTTGGGAGCGCCTGTCCAAGGGCAAGCACTTGCTGGTGACCTACTTGGTTGCCATCGCTTCCAATCTGTCGGCGCTGTGGATTTTGATTGCCAACGGTTTTATGCAGGACCCGCAAGGAGCCAGCTTCAACCCGACCACGATGCGCATGGAGTTGAGCAGCTTTTCCGCGTTGATCTTCAACCCGGATGCCCAGACCAAGTTTGTTCACACCAGCATCGCCGGCTATGTCACCGCTGCGATCTTCGTCACCGGTATCAGCGCCTTCTACATGATCCGTGGCCGCCATATGGAACTCGCCAAGCGTTCGTTCCGCATGGCTAGCCTGTTTGGCGTACTGGCCACGGCCGGCGTGATCACGCTGGGTGACGCACTCGGCTTTGTCGGTGGCCATGCGCAACCGTCCAAGCTGGCCGCGATGGAAGCCATGTGGAAAACGGAAGCGGCACCCGCACCGTTCAATGTTGCTGCCTGGCCGGTTCAGAAAGAACAGCGCAATGCGTGGAGCATACAGATTCCTTACGTGCTGACACCGCTGCTGACCCACTCGCTTGACACCATCATACCCGGCGTCGATGCAATTGAGGCCGATGCCGTAACCCGTATCAAGAACGGCATTCCAGCCGTGGCTGCGCTCAAGACGCTGAGCAGCGACCCGACCAATGCGCAAGCGCTGGACCAGTTCCACGCGCACCAGGCCGATCTCGGCTATGGCTTCCTGGTCAAGCGTTACGCCCCCGATCAGGACGTGACCAAGGCCAGCGATGACGATATCGCCAAAGCCTCCAAGGACAGCATCCCCGATGTGTTCGCCATGTTCTGGAGCTTCCGCTTGATGGTCGCATGCGGTTTGCTGATGCTGGCCTACTTCGTGTTGTCGGTGCTGTTTTCGCTACGCGGCGACATCGATCGCCAAACCTGGTTTATCCGTCTTGCGCCGTGGATGATACCGGTCCCGTTCGTCGCCTGCGAGATGGGCTGGGTCACGGCAGAAATCGGCCGCCAGCCGTGGACCGTGTTCGGCATGCTGCCAACCTGGATGTCCGCCTCCAGTCATAGCGTCGGCTATATGGTGTTCTCGCTGATAGGCTTCGTCAGCTTGTACACCGTCTTTATCGTGATCGAAATGTTCCTGATGGTCAAATTCATCCGCAAAGGCCCGGAAGAATATCATCCGGCGCCAGTTGAAGCGCGTCCGGTTCCGGTCATACTGGGCGGCGCCAACGTCAGCCCGCTGATGCCGAGCAAAGACTAATCCGGACCATCCAATAGGACACATGTATATGGAACTCTATCTGGTACTGAAAGTGCTGTGGTGGCTGGTGCTCGGCATTCTGCTGATGGGCCTGGCGATCATGGTCGGCATGGATATGGGCGTCGGCACGCTGCTGCGCTTCGTCGGTCGCACCGATACCGAACGGCGCGTCGCGCTGAATACCATCGGACCGCACTGGGATGGCAATCAAGTCTGGTTTATCCTCGGCGGCGGTGCGATTTTCGCGGCGTTTCCACTGATCTATGCCACCGCCTTCTCCGGCCTTTATGTGGTGATGCTGCTGCTACTGTGGACCATGATCATGCGTCCGCTCGGCTTCGAATACCGCAGCAAGCTACCGTCGCCGGCATGGCGCAATGCCTGGGATTGGGTCATGCTGGTCAGCGGCGCGGTGCCGATGATCATCTACGGTGCCGGCATGGGGAATATGCTGCTGGGCGTGCCCTTCCACTTCGACTGGGATCTGACCTCGCATTACACCGGCAGCTTCCTGAGTCTGTTGAATCCATTCGCGGTGCTGTGTGGCTTGCTCTCGCTGTCGCTGTCGATCTATATGGGCGGCGTGATGCTGGTCGGACGCGCCGAAGGCGCCGTGGCCGCCCGCGCCAAAGCCGCCGCCAGCTACGCGGTGCTGGCAGCGCTGGTACTGTTCACCATCGGCGGGATCTGGACCAGCCAGTTGCCGGGCTATGTGCTGACTCACGCGCCTGCCGCCGCTTCGGCTCAAACGCCCTTGCAGCAAACGGTGACGCAAGCCGCCGGTGCCTGGTTCAGCAACTACCATGCCTATCCCGTCCTCTGGATCGTGCCGGCTCTCGGTTATCTTGGCATGGTCCTCGGCTGGCTGGCCCTGCGCGCACAACGCAGTACGCTGGCCTGGTGGCTGGGCGCGCTGGCCTGGATTGGCGTGATCGGTACTGCGGGCGTTGCGCTGTTCCCGTTCATGATGCCGTCCAGCATCGATCCCTCGCAAAGCTTGACGGTATGGAATTCGATCTCGAGCCAGCGCACGTTGCTGTGGGCTACGGGCTTCGCTGTGGTCTTCGTACCCCTGATCCTTGCGTACACCAGTTGGGCGTTCTACGTCATGCGCGGCAAGGTCAGCGTCGAAGCGATCGAAGCCAACCATCATTCGTATTGAGGACCGATCGATGAAAACCTTTCTCTACTTTGTGTTGTTTATGCTGCTGGCAGTTATCGCCATCGTGATCGGCGTGATCATCGGCGATTACGGCTCCTGGTATTTCGCCTGGCTGGTCGGCACCGCGATGATCGTACTGATCGCCGCCGCTGGCGGGGCCTTGTACGATACGGAGGAGGACGAGAAGAGTCGGCTGCGGGGGTAACCATGGCCGCTTAAGCTGGACTGCTGGGGCATGGCCCCGGCCTGTTTGCGTATGCAGGGGAGCCCAGGCTCCCCTTTTTACATGGGCCAGACAATACCCACAGGAATTAAGGTTGCAGCGACTGCGCGATGATCATCAACTCGCTCAGTTCGTACTCGAGCCGCTCGGCCAGGTGACGCATTGATTGCGTCTGTGGCGTGCCGGTACGCTTGAGCAAGTGCAATATCTTGCCGGCCTCCAACGACAGAATCGCGATATCGTCTGACACCTCGGCGAGCGTACGCTGTTGGGCCTGGGACCGCATCGGGGCGCTGGGCGGCGCTTCTAGCGGTGGCGGTATCCAGCGCGTAACAGCCGGGATAGGCTTATCGTTACTCGAGACCAAACGCATGGTGCCAAAGGTTCTTTTATCCAGCATGATCCGCCCCTTCCTGAGATGACTTCCCTGCGCCCGCCGAACCAGGATCGGATCGGACAAGCGATTAACAGTGCGCTGTGACTTGAGGGCTCGGGGTGGAGATCCATACCGTGCCCGGCCAAGATAACGCGAGGACCGTGCCAGCCAATTTAAGTATTTGATTAATATATAAATTTCTTTTTTTATTTAAATAGCGAAAGAAGTTTTGGGCGAAAACGTATCGATTCTGATCTGTCCCGATCGCGCAACGATGTCGCCGCGGACGATACACAACCACCAGCGGAAAAGCGTTCACGGCTCACGGATCTGGGCATGATGGGCTAGCACCTGACGGCACCGCATCTCGCTGGGCGTCTTATGCCATATCTGCACTCACTACACGCCAGCCGTCCCGATTTGTTTCATTTCTGTCGTCCAAGTCTGTTATTTGCGCGAGATTTTTCTGTAACCGGCAGGTATTTGCGGTTATTGCGCAGATTTTTCCTGGTTTAAAGCGAAACGGCAGAGCTGAAAAGCCGGGCACCGTATGGTATCGAATTAACAACAAAGGGCTTTTTTAATCATTCACTACACTTCGTTTTTGGATACATCTCGCCTGCATATTTATTTCAATTTTCCTCGCATCAGCCCCATAAACACCACTTTCAGAGCCTTAAATACTTGATTTTGCGCATTTTTTCGTTCACAACACGGCAATACAACCCCTATTTATCATTTGGTATACGATATATACCGTTCATACCCAAGGTTAAGACAAGACAATTCGGCCAGCAACAAATCCAAATTCCCACATTTACTGGCTAAAAAACTGATAGATTGAGCAGATCAAGCCGTTTCCTTTACGTTCAACGTGACTAAGGCAGTTGCAACATAGCGCGAGATTTCTCGAATGCATTCAATGCTCGGAAACCCTCATTGGCGCAGGCAATTTCTGCTGCTGTTTCTCCCGCTCTGCGGGGGATTGATCATATTCGCCATCCTGATCAGCCAGATCTTGATACGGTCGGAGTTGAACCGGGTCCGCAGCGACGATGTGATACGCGTAGAACTCGGTGCCGCCGGGCTGTTGTCTAATCTCAAGAACCCACAACGGCATTTGATGTCCTTGCCCAACGAGGCGCCGATTCGCGCGGCCATCAATGACCCGACCCCAGTTAATCTGGTCGGTATGCAGCAGGCATTCACCTCGCTGCTGCAGCGTAATCTCGAATATGATCAGGCCCGCTGGATAGACCAAAGTGGTCACGAACGTGTGCGGGTCGATAAAACCAATAACGACCACAGCCCTCGCGTCGTCCCCAATGCTGAGCTGCAGGATAAATCGACGCGCGATTACTTTACTGACACGCTCAATCTGCCGATGGGGAAAATCTATACCTCTCGTCTCGATCTCAATATCGAGAACGGCAAAGTTCAGATTCCCTATAAGCCCACGCTGCGTTTCGTGACCCCAGTCACCGACGATGCGGGTCATCGCCGCGGCATCCTTGTGATTAATTATCTGGCCGGCCCCATGTTGGAAAGCTTCAGTCGTATCGGCAATCACGGGGCCGTCCAACTCATGTTGCTCAATCGCGATGGCTATTGGTTATCGAGCAGTCAAGGCGACGATACCTGGGGCTTTATGTTCGGGCACACCATCACGCTGGCCCAGCGTCACCCGGACGCATGGGCTCATTTGATGCGGTCCAGATCGGGAGACTATCTAAGTGACAATGGTCTTTGGGTCTGGGATGTGGTCGATACCGAAGCGTCACTAGCGCCACAGCAGGTCGGGACCGCCCCTACCTGGATCGTGGTGGCACACCAATCGCCCGCAGTCATCTATGCAATCTATCGGCAAATATGGGACGGCGCGGCCCTGATCTGCGCCCCCCTATTGCTGGTTTTTGCGGGTCTGTGCTGGCATGCTGTATGGCGCTCGTGTTTGCGTAATGAGGCGCTCGAAGCGCGCCTCATTGCTGACGCCGAAGTCAGAGCCAGCAAGCGGCGCGTACTCGAACTAGAACGGATGCAACAGGACAGCGGTATGCTGACCGCGATTATCGAGTCGACCGAAGACGCGATACTGAGCAAAGATCTCGATGGCATCATCACCAGTTGGAACCGTGGAGCGGAAAAGCTGTTTGGGTATACCGCGCAAGAAGCCATCGGGCAGCACATGGTGCTCCTGTTCCCGGCCAACAAAGAAGAGGAGGAGCGCCGCATTCTGCAACGCATCCGCCAAGGTGAAACGATAGGTCATTTCGATACTGTTCGCCGCACCAAGGCCGGCGTCTTGATCGACGTGTCAGTCACCATCTCGCCGATATTGGACAAAACCGGTCGCGTCATCGGTGCCTCCAAGATCGCACGCGATGTCACCGAGCGTAACCGCGCCAAGGCCGAACTTGACCTGTATCGGGAACACCTGGAAGAACTGGTCGACCAGCGCACGGCGCAGATCGCTCAAGCGAATGCGCAATTGCGTGAACGTGAAGCCTTTATCATCACGGTCACCGATAACCTGCCCGGCCTGGTCGGCTATTGGGATCTCGATTTGCGTTGCCGCTTCGCCAATCGCGCTTACCGGGAATTTTTCGGCCGTAGCGCCGAGGAGATCGTGGGCATGCCGATCAACACATTGTTCGGCGATGAAGTGCAGGAACAAAATCATCAACTCATCCAAGCCGTGTTGGCAGGTGAACCGCAACGTTTTGAACGGCAGATGCGTAGCGCCTCCGGTGAAATCAGCCAGGGCTTTGCCCACTACATTCCGGACTGGCGCGACGGACAGGTGATCGGTTTTTTCGTGCTGGTCACGGATGTGACGTCGCTTAAGCAGGCAGAAGGCGAGTTGCGCGAACTCAATGACAAACTGGAACTGGCACTCGACGAAGCGCGCGCAGCCAACATGGCCAAAACCCAGTTCCTGGCCAACATGAGCCATGAAATCCGCACCCCGATGAATGCCGTGCTGGGCTTTATTGCTTTGGTACTGGAAGGCGAGATATCCGATGGCGTCAGACGCCAATTGGTGACGGCACACAATGCCGCCAAGTCCTTGCTGTTACTGATCAACGATATTCTTGATCTCTCCAAGCTGCAAAGCAAGAAGCTCGAACTCGAGCATGTGAGCTTTAATCTCGCCTCGCTGCTGCAGGACTGCCTGGAAATGCTGCATATCCGAGCCGAAGAAAAGGGACTGGCGCTGACCTTGGACTACCCCAAGGAGGCGCAACGGTATTTTTTCGGCGATCCGATGCGCGTCAGACAAATCGTCACCAATATCGTCGGTAACGCGATCAAGTTCACCGATACCGGTTATGTCCACGTCACCGTGACGCAACCTCAGACACCCGACGAGATTGTCATCACGGTGGTGGACACCGGTATCGGTATGACCGCCGCACAACTGGAACGCGCATTTCAGCCCTTTGCACAGGGTGATGCATCGACCAGCAGGCGTTACGGCGGAACGGGTCTGGGGCTGACGATCTGCCGCCAACTTGCGGAAATCATGGATGGCAAAATCTGGGCCGAAAGCACCTTTGGTCAGGGCAGCCAGTTTTATACCTTATTGCGCCTGGCCCCGGCCAGTGGCGAAGTCAGCACGGTAGGACAGCCTCATCGAGCCAATCCGACGGCACCTGCCGCACGGCACTTCCGCGTGCTGCTGGCGGACGATATTGCGGAAAACCGGGAGCTGGCGCAGATCCGCCTGGTCCATCAGGGACATAGCGTGACCTTGGCCGAAAACGGCCAGGAGGTGGTTGACTTGTTCCAGCAACAACCGTTCGACATCATTCTGATGGACATGCATATGCCACTCATGAATGGTCTGGACGCCACGCTTGCCATCCGGCGCCTGGAAGGCGCCACAAATCCGCACATCCCGATCATTGCCCTGACTGCCAGTGTCATGCCGCAGCAGCGTAATCAGTGCCTGGCCGTCGGCATGTCGGGCTTTGTCGCCAAACCGGTCGACTTTGGCGAACTGGCGCGCCTGATGGAACAGTTGGTTCCGCACAAGCACGGTACACCGTCGTCGGAAGCAGCGGTCGGTTTCGATACGCCTGAAGACGTTTCCCCGCACGAGTCCCAACCCGCGCCGGACGCGATCGACACGATCACCGGCATAAAACGCTGGATCGATCCGTCACGTTACCGCAATGCCTTGGCCAGCTTCGCCGATCACTATGGTGATGCCGCTGTGCGTTTGTCGCGCTTGCACGAAGCAAACGACTGGCATGCGGCCCATGAATTGGCGCACGGCTTGAAAGGCGTCGCCGGCAACCTGGCATTACCGGCCGTGAGCGCGATCGCGACCGAACTGACTGAATCCTTGATGTTGCATCAGGAGGCCGCGCTAACACAGCAGATCGATGCGCTTGATGTCGAATTACAGCGCGCGACGGCGGCGATTACACATTATCTGCAAAGGGATGGCATAGCCCCAGTACTGCCGGAACCGATCGACGTCACCACTCAGTTGCAGCGCCTCAATGCCTTGCGTGTCGCGCTGGAAAGTGATGATCCCGATGCGATCGAACCGGTGTTCGAACAAATGGCACCCGGCATGCTGGACCGTGACCGGATTTATCTCCGCGAACTGATCCATGAATTCGAATTCGTTCGTGCCCGGGAATGGGTTGACCATACCACTGCATCGATCACACAAGCATCAGACATCGCATACATCAAACACAGATAAGCGGAAGCGAAGGCGACCCGGCATGGATAAGCTATGGAAGATTCTGGTGGTCGACGATGAGCCGAACAACCTGGAAGTGCTGCGCAGCGTACTGGCGGGCACCTATACCCTTGCCTTCGCCAAAAACGGTCACCAGGCGCTGGAAGCGGCGCTACGCCACCGGCCGGATCTGATCTTGCTGGATGTCATGATGCCCGGCATGGACGGCTATGAAGTATGCCGTCGCTTGAAGTCCGATCCGGACTTCGACCAGATTCCGATAATCTTCGTCAGCGCGATGGACGACGTCGAGGACCAGGCGCGGGGCTTCGAGGTGGGCGGCATCGATTACATCACCAAACCGGTCTCCGCGCCGATTGTGCGCGCTCGTATCCGCACGCACATCGCACTGGTCGATCAAAGCGCCGTGCTCGAACGACTCGGGATTGCAGGCGAATACAAAGATAACGAAACCGGCGCCCACGTGCGCCGCATGGGACGCTATAGCGAAATCCTGGCGAAACGCCTGGGCTGGAGCCCGGATGCCTGCCGCGCGATCAGCCAGTCGGCACCGATGCACGATATTGGCAAAATTGCCATTCCGGACCGCATCCTGCTCAAGCCGGGAAAATTGGACGCGGACGAGTGGACGGTGATGCGCTCGCACGCCGAACGCGGCGCCGCCATCATCGGCGCCAAGGGCTCGGCCCTGATGCAAATGGCTGCGCGTATTGCGATCAGTCACCATGAGAAATGGGATGGTACCGGCTACCCTCATGGCTTGCGCGGCGAAGCCATTCCCATCGTCGGTCGCATCGTGGCGCTGGCGGATGTGTTTGATGCTTTGCTGTCGCGCCGGCCATACAAGGCGCCCTGGCCGCTGGATCGCGTGATTGACTATATTCAGGAGCAGGCGGGTTTGCACTTCGATCCCGCGTTGGTACCGCTTTTTCTCGACAGCATTGATGAGATGGAACTGGTGCGCGTGGCATTGCCAGATTAAATCCGGCACATCGCCACGCGCAGCGCTTGGTCCAGCATGATCCGATACCGCAGCGCCTTTGCGCTACTATACATCTCGGCTTTGCGAAAGCGCTCGATCATCACACCATCATAGGGCTCGGCTCATACGGATGTGCGTCGCGGCATATCCATGCGCCTGATATAACCGTTGGGCCGCGCTATTGTGTCCGAACACGTGCAGATCGATATGCCGGATACCTGCCTTGATGGCCCAGGTATCGACCGCCAACAACGCGCGCCGGCCATAACCTTGCCGTCGATATGCGGCATCGATAAAGAGGTCGTAAATGAAGACGGTTGGCCCACGCTCAGTGGTCAGCGTTGACAGCCACACATGGCCCACCAGCAAGTCCCGTTGCGGGCAGCGCAGCATATAGAAATAGTGGTCAGGCGTGTCCTGCAGCGCAGGCAACAGTTTTTTAAAAGCAGCGTCGGCGCGCGCCTGGGCGGATTCCGCCGTGCCTCCATCGCCCCGCAGCAAGTTCGCCGCGTAGTGTTGGGTTCGTTCTGCTTGAAAATGCGCGAACTGCGCTGGCGACATGGGTATGGTTTCAAGCATGCCATCCAATTGCACCTGGGATGATTCGTGATTCAAGAGATGCGCTCCATTTTGCTGCTGCTCGATCCGGTCAATCAATGCCGGTGCCTATGATGAATATCCGGAAAATGCGCGTGGGTATGCGGGATCGGCGCATGCTGATGCGGATGGGTATGCGGTTCGTTACCTTGCCAATCGAAGGCCAGGACAGTACGACGCCCCCCGCGACTATCGCGGCCATGCCCATGAATATTTGCAGATCGACGCTTTCCTTGAAGACCACCCAGGCCATCACCGCGGTCAATACCGCTTCGAGATTCAACAACAGGGCACTGGTGGCCGCGGGCGTCGTGCTCAGACCAAACATCAGCAGTGCCGGTCCCGCGACCCCGCCTGCCGCAATGGCGCCGATCAACCAGGGTATTTCGGCAGTTTGAATCCGGCTTTGCTGCATACGTTCACGCTGGGTCTGTCGTGTGCGCCTGATCAGAATACCCATGGCAAGACCCAGTCCGCTGCCTAGATAAAATAGACCGGCCACCATAAAGGGCGAGATTGTCCCCAGCAAAACCTTGGCCAGTGGCGTCGTTGCGCCGAACAAGGCGGCGGCAAGCAGCGCGGTAGCGGCGACACGATGCGCGTAGGTCACGCGGATACGCAGCCGCACAACTCGAACTCATGACCGTCAGGGCTGGCCAATACGATGCTGCGCATGTTCGGATCGGCCAGGCCGTCCAGCACTACCGTCGCGCCCAGTTGCCTGGCGCGTTCGACGGAGTCCGGAATCTGTTCGGGATCGAACTCGAACACGGGGACGCAGGACGAGCCGGTCAATACGTCGCCGAAGTCGTTCAATAACAGGCCGAGATGCGGTCCCCCCAAGGAAAATTCGCTCCAGTGCGACGATTTCCGATTGGCGCGCTGATCCAGGAAAGCTTCCCAGAATTCCAGCGCCAGCTCCATATTCGTCACCTTCAGATAAGTCGTGCGCAGTCGCATGGTGATCCTCTGTCAATCGAGCAAGGTATTTTTCAGGGCTTGTGGGCTGATGAGCTCAAGGGCAGCGGCACCGCATGTCGCCCCTCGTGCGGTCAAGGTGGATGGAAAACCGCTCGATCGGTATGGTAGCAGCGGGACCTGCCTACGGTAAAATCGAGGTCTATTCCAATCTGCCTCGACGGCATCACACCCTATGAGCGTCACGATCTATCACAATCCGAACTGCGGCACGTCGCGCAACACCTTGGCGCTCTTGCGCAATGCCGGTATCGAACCGGTCGTGATCGAGTATCTGCGCACCCCGCCCGATCGCGCCACTTTGGTCGATCTGATTGCGCGCTCAGGCTTGGGTGTACGCGGCGTCCTGCGGGATAAAGGCACCCCCTATCTTGAACTCGGCCTGGATGATCCAACCTTGACCGATGACCCGCTGATCGACGCGATGCTGGCGCAGCCTATCCTGATCAATCGCCCTATCGTTGTCACACCGCTGGGCGTCAGGCTGTGCCGCCCGGCCGAGTTGGTGCTCGACATCCTGCCCGCGGCTTAACGCGCCCGTCACCACCCCGCGTACTGACGTCGCGCCCATGCTGAAGCGGGGCGCGTCAACGCCTGCCAACGACGTGCGCTGGGGCGCTGCCATTGCTGGCTCGCGTATTCGACCAGACGCTGCGGCACGGCATCACCGTTCAATACCAGCCGACTCAACATCAGGGCCAGATCAAGATCAGCGATGCACCAACCGCCGAACAGATGGGACGCCCCGACTGGCAACAGCGCGGCCGCAGCGGCAAACAATTTCTCCGAAGCTGCTCGGGCAGCTTCGGATAGGGGCTTGTCAGTCGGGCCATAGAACAGCACTTCGGTCGGGCGTTCGACCCGTAGCGGCATCAGATCACTGCGCAGCCAGGCTTGGATCTGACGCGCGCGGGCGCGCTGCTGGGTATCTTGTGGATAGACCGGATTAGCCGGGAAGGTCTCTTCCAGATACTCCACGATCGCGCTCGACTCGGACAAGGCGAAATCGCCGTGCACCAAGGTTGGCACGCGCTGCGTCAGCGACATCGCGACGTAGTGCTCGGCGTGATGCGCACGGCTTGCCAGATCGACGGTGTCGAGTTCAAAGCTCAGTTGTTTTTCCAGCAAGGCAACGTAGACGGACATTGCATAAGGGCTGGCGTATTGGGCGTCGGTGTATAAATGTAATGCGGGGGCTGGCACAAAAGGCTCCGGCAATGGGGGTCGGGTTTGTCATCATAGCGGCCTGCCGGCGGGCTGTCACAGGGACATGCAGATGGCTGGACACAAAAAAGCCCGGGGCTGTTACCAGGCCCGGGCTAGCGACTTCAAGTCGTGGCAGTCAAGCTGCCCGCACATTTAGAACTTTTGCGTGATACCGACGATGGTCGCCACTTCATGGCTGTTCGAGCTGTAAGTCGAACTGCTGAAGTTGGCCACAGCCGCCTTGCCGGTCGAATCCGTACCCGAAGCGCT